>Ga0256830_1000420_pt1 | contig 34783 bp, 24 predicted proteins | sample 128326metaG_FD_190537 | JGI IMG/M metagenome (GOLD analysis project Ga0256830, IMG submission 190537) | Hydrothermal vent microbial communities from Lau Basin, Pacific Ocean - 128-326 | ecosystem: Environmental > Aquatic > Marine > Hydrothermal vents | place: Pacific Ocean: Lau Basin | collected...
AGCGGTTGCCCGACTACATGGTTCCTTCCGCCTTCGTGACGCTGGAGGGGCTGCCCCGGACCCCCGGCGGCAAGGTGGATCGGCGGGCCTTGCCGGCCCCCGAAGGGGAGCGCCCCTTCCTGGAGCAGGAATACGTCGCCCCCCGCACGCCGGAAGAGGAACTCATCGCCACCCTCTGGGCCCAGGTCCTCGGCCTGGAACGGGTGGGGGTCCACGACAATTTCTTCGAGCTGGGCGGTCACTCCCTCCTCGCCACCCAGGTCGTCTCCCGGCTGCGCGACGCCCTCCAGATCGAGGTGCCCCTGCGCATCCTCTTCGAGCACCCCACCGTCGCCGAACTGGCGGAGCGCATCCGGGAAGAGCAGTGGGCTGCCCAGGGCATCGCCGCGCCCCCCATCGAGCCGGTGCCCCGCGACGGAGACCTGCCCCTCTCCTTCGCCCAGCAGCGGCTCTGGTTCCTGGACCAACTGGAACCCGGCAGCCCCTTCTACAACATCCCCACGGCGGTGCGGCTCACCGGCCCGCTGGACGTGGCCGCGCTGGAGCGGAGCCTGAACGAGATCGTCCGCCGCCACGAGGCCCTGCGCACCACCTTCCCCACGGTGGATGGCCGGCCCCGCCAGCACATCGCACCGGAACTGACCCTCCCCCTGCCCGTGATTGATTTGCGGGGCCTGCCCGAGGCCGAGCGGGAGGCCCAGGCGCTGCGCCTGGCCACCGAGGAAGCCCAGCGCCCCTTCGACCTGGCCCAAGGGCCTCTCATCCGGGCCCTCCTGTTGCAATTGGACGACGACGACCACATCGCCCTCCTGACCATGCACCACATCGTCTCCGACGGCTGGTCTATGGGCATCCTCATCCAGGAGATCGCCGTCCTCTACGACGCCTTCGCCCAGGGCCGGCCCTCGCCGCTGCCCGAGCTGTCCATCCAGTACGCCGATTTCGCCGCCTGGCAGCGGAAGTGGCTCCGGGGCGAGGTCCTGGAGCGCCAACTGAGCTACTGGAAGGAGCGATTGGCCGACCTCCCGCCGCTGCTGGAGCTGCCCACCGACCGCCCCCGCCCCGCCGTCCAGACCTTCCGGGGCCGGACCCGGTCCTTCGTGCTGCCCGAAGCCCTCTCCCGGGCCATCCGGGAGCTGGGCCGTCGGGAGGGGGCGACCCTCTTCATGACCCTCCTGGCCGCCTTCCAGGCGCTCCTCTACCGCTACACCGGCCAGGAGCGCTTCGCCGTCGGCACCCCCATCGCCAACCGGAACCGGGCCGAGATCGAAGGGCTCATCGGCTTCTTCGTCAACACCCTCGTGCTGCGGGCCGACTTCTCCGACAACCCCACCTTCCGTCAGTTGCTGAAGCGGGTGCGAGAGGTCGCCCTGGGGGCCTACGCTCACCAGGACCTCCCCTTCGAGATGCTGGTGGACGCCCTCCAGCCGGAGCGGGATTTGAGCCACACCCCCCTCTTCCAGGTGATGTTCGTCCTCCAGGACACCCCGACGGGGAGCCACCGGCTCTCCCACCTGACCCTGAGCCCCGTAGAGGCCGAGACGGGGATCGCCAAATTCGACCTGACCCTCTCGATGGCCGAGGAGGGGGGCCTGCTGGGCGGCATGGTGGAGTACAACACCGACCTCTTCGACGCCGCCACCATCGAGCGGATGATCGCCCACTTCCAGACCCTGCTGGAGGGCGTCGTCGCCGACCCCAACCGGCCCATCGCCGAGCTGCCGCTGTTGACCGAGGCGGAGCGGCAGCAATTGCTCGTCGAGTGGAACGACACCCAGGCCGACTACCCCGAGGACCGGTGTGTCCACCGGCTCATCGAGGCCCAGGCCGAGCGGACGCCCGACGCCGTCGCCGTCACCTTCGAGGGCGCACACCTGACCTATCGGGAGCTGAACCGGCGGGCCAACCAACTGGCCCACCACCTGCGCAAGCTGGGCGTCGGGCCGGAGACGCTGGTCGGCATCTGCGTCGAGCGCTCGCCGGAGATGATCGTCGGCGTCCTGGGCATCCTCAAGGCCGGCGGCGCCTACCTCCCCCTCGACCCCACCCACCCGTCGGAGCGCCTGGCTTTCATGCTCCAAGACGCCGCCGTCCCCGTCCTGTTGGTGGACAGCCGGGGCGCTGAGGTGGCTGAGGCACTGAGGAATGAGGCACCGAGGGCTGAGGCGACCGAGGCACCGAGGGATGAAGCACCGGGGGCTGAGGCGGACAAGGCACCGAGGACTGAGGCGACCGAGGCACCGAGGACTGAGGCACCGAGGGCCGAGAAAGTGCACCCTCATCACGCTTCACGCATCACGCCTCACGCTTCACGCTTCACGCATCACGCTTCACGCATCACGCCTCACGCCTCACGCTTCACGCCTCACGCTTCACGCCTCACGCATCACGCCTCACGCCTCACGCATCACGCATCCCTCACCACCCTCCGCCTCGACGACTGGACCACCTTCGCCGACGAGCCGGACACCAACCCGGAGGTCCCCGTCACCCCCGACAACCTGGCCTACGTCATCTACACCTCCGGCTCCACCGGCCGGCCCAAGGGTACCATGCTCCACCATCGGGGCCTCTGCAACACCGCCACCGCCCACGTCTACCGGACCCCCGGCATCAGCCCCGACGACCGGGTATCGCAGTTCTTCTCCTCCAACTTCGACGGCTCCGTCGTCGAGATCTTCCCCACCCTGCTGGCCGGAGCCACCCTCTGCCTGGTCCGCCGGGAGATCGTGCTCTCCCCGTCGGACTTCCACCGCTGGCTCCGGGAAGAAGCGATCACCTACGCCGCGATGACCCCGGCCGCCCTCTCGGTGCTGCCGGCCGACGGGCTCCCGGCGCTGAGGACCGTCACCTCCGGCGGCGAAAGCTGCCCCCGGGAACTGGTCGAGCGCTGGGCCCCTGGCCGCCGCTTCCTGAACGTCTACGGACCGACCGAGGCGACGGTCCAGGTGACGATGTACGCCGCCGACGATCTGCCCGAGGAAGCGACCACCGTCCCCATCGGGCGTCCCCTGGCCAACGCCCGGATCTACCTCTTGGACCGGCACCTCCAGCCCGTGCCCATCGGGGTGCCCGGCGAACTCCACATCGGGGGCGTCGGCGTGGGCCGGGGCTACCTCAACCGCCCCGACCTCACGGCGGAGAAATTCATCCCCGACCCCTTCAGCGACCGGCCCGGTGCCCGGCTCTACAAGACCGGCGACCTGGCCCGCTACCGGCCTGACGGCAGCATCGAGTTCCTGGGCCGCATAGACCATCAGGTCAAGGTCCGGGGCTTCCGCATCGAACTGGGGGAGATCGAAGCGGTGCTGAGCGGCCACCCCGCCCTGCAAGAGGCCGTCGTCCTGGCCCGCGAGGACCGTCCGGGGGAGAAGCGGCTGGTCGCCTACGTCGTCCCCGCCGGGGAATCGGCCCCCTCCGTCAGCGAACTGCGCAGTTACCTGAAGGAAACGCTGCCCGACTACATGGTCCCCTCGGCCTACGTCGTGATGGAGGCCCTGCCCCTGACCCCCAACGACAAGGTGGACCGGCGGGCGCTGCCGGCCCCCGACCAGACCCGGCCCGACCTGGAGGCCGCCTACGTCGCTCCCCGCACGCCGGAGGAGAAGACGCTGGCCCAGATCTGGGCCGAAGTCCTGGGCCTCGAGCGGGTGGGCGTCCACGACAACTTCTTCGAGCTGGGCGGCGACTCCATCCTCAGCATCCAGGTCATCGCCCGGGCCAACCAGGCCGGGCTCCCCATCACGCCCAAGCAGATCTTCCAGTACCCGACCGTCGCCGGCCTGGCCCGGGTGGCCGGCCAGGCCCCGACCGCCCAGACCGAGCAAGGGGTGGTGACCGGCTCGGTCCCCCTCATCCCCATCCAGCACTGGTTCTTCGAGCAGCATCCCGACAACCCCCACCACTGGAACACCTCCCTCTTCCTGGAGGTCCGGCAGCCCCTGAAGATCGGGCTGCTGGAGGAGACCCTCCGCCGGATGCTGCGCCACCACGATGCGCTGCGCCTGCGCTTCCATCCGTCCGACGGCGGCTGGCGTCAGGTCAACGCCGAGCCGGAGGAGGAGGTCCCCTTCTCCGTCGTAGACCTGTCCCAGGTGGGCCGCCGCGACCTGAAGGCGACCATCGAAGCGGTCGCCGCCGCCCTCCAACCCAGCCTCAACCTCTCCGAGGGGCCGCTGATGCGGGTCGCCTACCTGGACCTAGGCCCTCGGCGGTCCGACCGCCTCCTCTTCATCTTCCACCACCTGGTGATGGACGGCGTCTCCTGGCGCATCTTCACCGAGGACTTTATGACAGTCTACCAGCAACTGGAGCGGGGCGATCCGGTGCAGTTGCCGCCCAAGACCACCTCCTTCCAAGAGTGGGCCCGGCGGCTCTCCCGGTACGCCCAATCGCCGGAACTCCGCGAAGAACTGGCCTACTGGCTGCGCCTGAAGGACCAGGAGGCCCCACCGCTGCCGGTAGACTACCCCGACGGCACCTTCACCTACGGCTCCACCGACAGCGTCATCGTCGCCCTCGGCCCCTCTGAGACCCAGGCCCTGCTGCGGGAGGCCCCGGCGGCCTGCGGCATCCAGATCAACGACCTGCTGCTCACCGCCCTGGTGAGGGCCTTCGCCCGCTGGACGGGTCAGCGCAAGCTCCTGCTCGAACTGGAGGGGCACGGGCGGGAGGACCTTTTCGAGGGCGTGGACCTCTCCCGCACCGTCGGCTGGTTCACGACCAGCTTCCCGGTCCTGCTGGACCTGAGCGGCGCCCAGGGGCCGGGGGAGGAGCTCCGGGCCGTCCAGGAACAGCTCCGGCAGGTGCCCCGCCGAGGGATCGGCTACGGCCTGCTCCGCTACCTCTGCGCCGACGAGGAGGTCCGGGAGCAGATGAAGTCGCTCCCCAGGCCGGAGGTCAACTTCAACTACCTGGGGCGGTTCGGTCAGGCCTCGGCCTCCGAACCCGACGAAGAGGAGCCGCTCCCCGACCAGGGGCTCCTAGGGCGGGTCCGACAGGCCGTCGTCCGGCGGAGCGGGGGGCCGATTCGGATCGCCCGGGAGTCCGTCGGGCCGGAGCAGAGCCCCGAGGGGACGCCGGGCACCCGGCTCAACCTCGTCGGCATCGTCACCGGCGGGAGGTTCCAACTGCGGGCCGTCTACAGCAAGAAGCTGCACAAGCGCCGCACCATCGAGAAGCTGACCAAAGCCTTCGCCGAGGAACTCAAGGCCCTGATCGCCTACTGCCTCGCCTAGAGGCCCGTCAACGGGAGCATCCTGATATGCAACACCCAGAAAAACCGCCCACACGACTGCTGAACCGCAACTTCTTCCTGCTCTGGCAGGGCCAGTTCGTCAGCCGCATCGGCACCCAGGTGGTGATCATCGCCCGGGTCTTCTGGATCAAGCACGCCACCGGCTCGGCGGCCATCATCGGCCTCATCCAGATGCTGGCCAACCTGCCGGCCGTCTTCCTGGGGCCCATCGCCGGCACCTTCGCCGACCGCTACCCCCGCCGCACCATCATCATTCTCAGTGACGTGCTCCGGGGGCTCGCCGTCCTCTCCCTGGCCGCCTTGATGTTCCTCGCCCCCGACGCAACCAACCTGATCCTGCTGTGGCTCCTTGTCACCGCCATCATCATCGCCACCGTCAGCGCCTTCTTCGCGCCGGCCATCTCCGCCGCCATCCCCGACCTGGTCCCCCGGAAGCGGATCGCCGGCGCCAACTCCCTGGGGCAGATGTCGGTCCAGCTCTCCGTCTTCATCGGCCAGGGGCTGGGTGGAACCCTCTTCCGCCTTCTGGGGGCTCCGCTTCTCTTCGCCATTGACGGCCTTACTTACCTTTTCTCTGCCGTCAGTGAGTCCTTCATCACCATCCCCCAGCCCCTGCCGGAGAAGAGCGGCCGGTGGCAGGACCAGTTTCGCGCCTTCCAGCGGGACACGGTGGAGGGATTCCGCTACATTTGGCAACGGAATGGCCTGCGGGAACTGCTCCTCATCTCCGCCCTGCTCACCTTCTTCACCGTGCCCATCATCGTCCTGCTCCCCTTCTACGTAGAGGACTTCCTGGGAGTCCAGGCCGATTGGTACGGCTTCCTGCTGGCGGGCTACAGTGTCGGCTCCCTGGTGGGATACCTACTCGCCGGCTCCCTGCGCCTCTCGGGGCGGGCCAGGAGCCGGTGGATGGTCACCTTCATCGTCCTGGAATCGGCCGGCTACGGGCTGCTCGGCCTGGTCCGGGACCCAAAGGTGGCGCTGACCCTCGCCTTCCTGGGCGGAGCCACGGGAGGCTTCATCAGCGTGAACATCATGACCATCCTCCAGCTCTCCACCCCCGGCGAGATTCGAGGGCGGGTCTTCGGGCTCCTGGGCACCATCTCCAGCAGCCTCTCCCCCCTCGCCATGGGGCTGGCCGGCGTCGTGGCCGACCTGCTCGGCCAGAACATCCCGCTGATCTACCTGGCCTGTGGGGTCATCATGGCGGCCCTCTCCCTCACCCTGCTGGTCAACCAGCATGTGCGGGACTTCCTGGCCTACGAGCCGGAGGAGGAACTCCTCCCGCCGGTGGAACAGCGCGTTGTGCCCTTGAACTGACCGACCGTCGGCCAAGCAGTATAGCGGCATAGTGGCATAGCGGCATAGCGGCTTAGCGGCCTAGCGGCCTAGCGGCGGACTGAGGACCGAGGACTGTGGACTAAGGACTGAGGACTAAGGACCCTATGCGACCAAGTGACCAAACGACCAAGCGACCAACCTGGATCGCCTGTCCCAAACCCAGGCCCCAGGCCCGGATCCGGCTCTTCTGCTTCCCCTACTCCGGCGCAGGGGCGTCCATCTTCTACCCCTGGCTGGACCGCTTCCCGGAGGCCATTGAGGTCTGCCCGATCCAGCTTCCCGGTCGGGAAAGCCGGCTGGCGGAGCCCCTCTTCACCCAGTTGAAACCCCTGGTCCGGGCCGCTGCCCAGGCGCTGCTTCCCTACCTGGACAAGCCCTTCGCCTTCTTCGGCCACAGCCTGGGGGCCCTGGTCGGCTTCGAGTTGGCCCGTTACCTGCGCCGGGAGCATGGGCTGATCCCGGTCCACCTCTTCGTCTCCGGCCACAACGCCCCCCAGCTCCCGGACCGCGACCCGCCCATCCACGCCCTGCCGGAGCCGGAGTTCCTGGAGAAACTGCGCCGTCTCAACGGCACGCCGGAGGAGGTGCTGCAACACGCCGAGCTCCGCGCCCTGCTCCTCCCCATCCTGCGGGCCGACTTCCAGGTCGCCGAGACCTACGTCTACGAGCCCGACGAGCCCCTCGACTGCCCCATCTCCGCCTTCGGCGGGATCCAGGACGAGCACCTCAGCCGCGAGGGGCTGGAGGCCTGGCGCGAGCAGACCAGGGCCGACTTCTCCCTGCACATGCTCCCCGGCGATCACTTCTACCTGAACACCCATCGCCGGCTTCTCCTGCCCACCATCGCCCGAAAGCTGATCAGCCTGTGATCAACCCCAATCCCATCGCTAAGGAGGCTGCTATGAGCGAACTGGTGAAGTACCTATCAGAAGGTGACCACCCTGTCGAGGCGAGCCTGCGCCCCGAGCCCACCGTCCAGGCCCTCAAGGAGCGCATTGACCGGGGCTACGTCTTCGTCAAGTTCACCGACACCAAGGGCGGCACCGAGTTGGGCGTCAGGCTCGACCCGGAGGCCACCGACCTCAGCAAGGCCGACTTCGACAAGGGGACGGGAACCGTCCACCTGGTCGGGAACCTGACGCTCGACTACGTGAAGGTCCGCTGCATCGCCGACATCAACCTCGAGACCCTGTCGGGCCAAGGTCACCTGGAACCTGTGGAGGCGTGACGGAGGGCAGACGATGGCCAAAATGGGGAAATACTGCAAGGCCTATCCCATCGAGCGGTTCCGCGAGTATCCCGGCTGGGCCGAGAAGGCCCGTCCGGTGAACAAGGGTCACCTCTACCTGCAGGAGAACTACGTCGTGACGGAGGGGATCTTCCTGGACGAGGAGATCGTCTTCGACGACGTCACCCCGGAGTGGATCGAGTTCTGTCAGGAGACGCTCCAGTTCCGGGTGCCGGACTTCAAGGCGGCCCCCCAGAAGGCAACGGCCTCGTGACCGGCCCCACCGGGCTCCCGACCATCCGACCATCTGACTACCCGACCACGTGACCAACGAACCAAGGAGGTCCTATGAGCTGGGAAGAACGCGAAGACACCACCATCTACAAGGTCGTCGTCAACCACGAGGAACAGTACTCCATCTGGCCGGCCGACCGGGAGAACCCCCTGGGCTGGCGAGATGCGGGCAAGGTCGGCACCAAAGAGGAATGTCTAGCCTACATTCGGGAAGTATGGACCGATATGCGACCGCTCAGCCTGCGCAAAAAGATGGAAGCGGCAGGGCAGTAGGGCCAATGGGTCTCGAACCCTCGTGGCCTCCTCCGCCGGCCCACCTGACGCTGGCGGAGGACGAGGTGCACGTGTGGCGAGCCCACCTCGACCTAGCCCCAGCCCAGGTACGGGAGTTGCTGCGCACCCTCACGCCCGACGAACGGGCCAGAGCCCGGCGCTTCCGCTTCCGGCGGGACCGGGATCGCTTCATCGTCGCCCGAGGGGTGCTCAGGGCCATCCTCGGCCGCTACCTGGGGGTGGACCCAGGCCGGCTGCGCTTCCGCTACAGCCCCTACGGGAAGCCGGCCCTCGCCGATGAGTTCGAGGACGAGGGGATCCGCTTCAACCTGGCCCACTCCCAGGGGATCGCCCTCTACGCCGTAAGCCGGGGCCGGGACGTCGGCATTGACGTGGAATACGTGCGGGCCGACCTGGCCGACGAACGGATCGCCGAGCGGTTCTTCTCCCCTCGCGAGGTCGCCATGCTCCGCGCGGTCCCCGCCGAGCAGCGACGAGAGGCTTTCTTCCACTGCTGGACCCGGAAGGAAGCCTACGTGAAGGCGCGGGGAGAGGGCCTCTCGCTCCCCCTCGACCAGTTCGACGTCTCCCTGGCCCCCGGCGAGCCGGCGGCCCTGCTGAGCACCCCCGGCGACCCGCCTGAGGTCACCCGCTGGTCGCTGCGGGCCCTGGCCCCCGGCCCGGGCTACGTCGCCGCCCTTGCGGTGGAGGGAAACGGCTGGCGGCTCCGGTGCTGGCAGTGGAGCGACCAGGGGATGTAACGTCCCCTCCGCCCTCCCGTTCTATACCCTGCAGGGGTGCAGCACCCCGCACCGTCTGCGCTGGTCTGGGTTCGCCTACTGGTACAAACCTGCAAAAGGAGGCATCACCATGTACATCCCATACCTTTCTCAGCGCTCTGCGCTCTCCCGATATGGCCCGGCCTTGCTGCTCACCACCCTACTCCTGCTGGGCCTGACCCTATCGCTGGCCCTCCACGCACCGACCCTGACCGACCTCTCCCCAGCCTCCATCGCAGACCTAGAACTGGGCCGGCTCCCTCTCGCCTTCATCCCCAACGCGGGCCAGGCCGACCCCGCCGTCCGCTTCCAGGCCCACGATGGCAACAGCGCCCTCTTCTTCACCCCCGACGCCATCGTCCTGGCGCTGCCGGCCACCACGGGGACCGAGCCCTCGGTCGTCCGCCTGCGCTTTGAAGGGGCCAATCCCGCCCCCACGGTGACCGGCGTCGAACGGCTGCCGGGCATCGTCAACTACTTCCTGGGGGACGACCCCACCCGTTGGTACACCAACCTGCCCACCTACGCCGGCGTCGTCTACCAAGGGCTCTACCCGGGCATTGACCTGCGCTACGAAGGCACCAACGGCTCCCTCAAGAGCACCTACCTCGTCGCCCCGGGCGCGGACCCCAGCCTCATCCGCTGGCGTCACGAGGGCGCGACGGCACTGCGCCTGGACGGGGCCACGGGCGACTTGCTGGTCACCGTGGCGGGCTCGACCCTCATCGAGCAGGCTCCCATCGCCTGGCAGGAGATCAACGGCCAGCGCCTCCCCGTCGCCGTCCGCTACGTCCTGGGCCAGGACGGCACCGTCGGCTTCGCCCTGGATCGCTACGACCCCGCCTACCCGCTGGCCATTGACCCGACCTTGAGCTACGGCACCTACCTGGGCGGCACCGGCCCCGAGGAGGCCGAGGGGATCGCCGTGGACGACAACGGCAACGCCTACGTCGTCGGAACCACCTACTCCAGCGACTTCCCCATCACCACCGGCGCCTACCAGACCGCCTTCCAGGGTGGGACGAAGGACGTCTTCGTGGTCAAGATCAACGCCGCCGGGGACACCCTGGTCTACAGCACCTTCCTGGGCGGTAGCGACGACGACGAGGGGAACGGCATCGTCGTGGACGCCAGCGGCAACGCCTACATCGCCGGCGCGACCCAGTCTACCGACTTCCCCACCCAGAGCGCCTTCCAGGCCGATTGCGCCCTGATGGTGGGCGTCTGCACCGGGGACGCCTTCGTCACCAAGCTGAACGCCGACGGCGACGCCCTCGTCTACAGCACCTACCTGGGCGGCAAGCTCCCCGACGAGGCCAAGGCCATCGCCGTGGACGCCAGCGGCAACGCCTACGTCACGGGGATGACCACCTCCGGCGACTTCCCCACCCAGAACCCCCTCTACGGCCCTGACGGCGGCTCCGGGGACGCCTTCGTCGCCAAGCTGAAGGCCGACGGCAGCGCCCTCGTCTACAGCACCTTCTTGGGCGGCAGCGCCACGGACGCCGGCCTCGGCATCGCCGTGGACGCCAGCGGCAGCGCCTACGTCGTCGGTGACACCAACTCCGCCGACTTCCCCACCACCACCGGCGCCTTCGACACCACCTGCGGCACCGACGGCGACTGCGACAGCGACAGCGGCATGCACCCCCGCAGTGACCTCTTCGTCGCCAAGCTGAAGGCCGACGGCAGCGCCCTCGTCTACAGCACCTTCCTGGGCGGCAGCGACGAGGACCACAGCCACGACATCGCCGTGGACGGCAGCGGCAGCGCCTACGTCACCGGCCGGACCAAGTCCGCCGACTTCCCCACCACCGCCGGCGCCTTCGACACCACCTGCGGCACCGACGGCGATTGCAACCCCGGCGTCGGCTACGGCCACGAAGGCAGTGACGCCTTCGTCGCCAAGCTGGAGGCCGACGGCAGCGACCTGGCCTACAGCACCTTCCTGGGCGGCAGCGGGGACGACAAGGGCCACGGCATCGCCGTGGACGCCGGCGGCTACGCCTACGTCACCGGCGACACTTACTCCGACGACTTCCCCACCCAGGACGCCGTCCAGAGCTACGGCGGGGAGACCGACGCCTTCGTCGCCAAGCTGGAGACGGACGGCAGCGACCTCGTCTACAGCACCTTCCTAGGCGGTAGCTCCGGCGACTACGGCATGGACATCGCCCTGGACAGCAGCGACAACGCCTACGTCACCGGCGTCACCGGCTCCGGCGACTTCCCCACCCAGGACCCGTTGCAGGCCGCCTATCGGGGCAACTGGGACGCCTTCGTGGTCAAGCTGGGGACCGGCACGACCCCGCCGCCGACGCCCAGCCCCAACCTCTCCGGTTCCCACAAAGCGGCCTCGCGCTACACCCTCACCTCCGGTGAGACCCTCACCTACACCATCCGGCTGGTCAACAGCGGCACCCTCACCGCCACCGCCGACGTGACCGACCCGGTGCCCGCCGAGATGAGCTACATCGCCGGCTCCGCCACCGGAGGTGGCAGCTACGACGCCGGCACCGCCACCCTCACCTGGAGCGGCGTGACCGTGCCGCCGGGCAGCACCGTGGACCTCGCCTTCGCCGTCACGGCGACGACCGTCACCTCGCCCACCATCGTCACCAATACCGCCACCATCGCCGCCGACGGAGACACCTTCGACCGCTCCGTCTGGGTCCTGCTGCTGCCCACCAGTGCGCCCCCGCGCCCCAACCTGCGCGGCTCCCACAAGCTGGCCTCCCAGCACACCCTCTCGCCGGGAGAGACCCTGACCTACACCATCCGGCTGCACAACAGCAGCACCGTGACCGCCACCGCCGACGTGACCGACCCGGTGCCCGCCGAACTGGCCTACGTCACCGGCTCCGCCACCGGAGGTGGCAGCTACGACGCCGGCACCGCCACCCTCACCTGGAGCGGTGTGACCGTGCCGCCGGGCAGCACCGTGGACCTCGCCTTCGCCGTCACCCCGGCCGGCACCGTCCTCCTGCCCACGCCCGTGATCAACGAAGCCACCATCACCGCCGACGGCGACACCTTCCGGCGGCGGACCGGGATCGTGCTGCTGCCCGCGCCGCCGGTAACCGACACCGTCCCGCCAGTGGTGCACAGCCTGACCATTGACGGCCAGGACGTACTGACCAGCCCGACGGTCACCCTCCACATCTCCGCCACCGACAACGTCGCCGTCACCGAGATGTACCTGCAGGAGTGGTTCCTGGCGACAAGGCCCTTCCCCCACTGGACCGTCGTGCAGACCAGCGGCTGGATCCCCTATCAGGAGAGCTACACCTGGACGCTCACCTCGGAAAGCGGCACCCACTACGTCGGCGTCTGGGTGGCCGACGCCGAGGGCAACACCTCGCGCCTGGACCGGAAGGGGCTCGACTACGCCAGCCTGCTGCTGCCGGGGGAGAGCGTGGACCGGGGCGGCCTGGTGCCCTACCTGGTGCACTACAACGCCGGTGACACCGTCGTCGCCACCCTCACCACCCTCAGCGGGGACGCCGACCTCTACGTCTGGTTCCCCGGCAACTTCGGGTGGCCCGACGAGTACAGCATCAACCCCGGCACCGTCACCGACACGGTCAGCTTCACCGCCCCCACCACGGGCACCTACCTCTTCCTGGTATACGGCTGGGAGGCGTCCACCTACGACTTCAGCATCACACCGGGTGGCGGGCCGCGCGCCTGGGCCATGGCCCTCCAGAGCGATCAGATCGCGTCCGAGGGGATGAGCGCCAACGCGGTCAAAGTGCCCCTGAGCACCGACCCCATCCTGACCTGGAGCGGCCTCGACCCGCTCTCCGAAGCTCAGGCGCCGTCCCGGTACACCGTCTACCTGCCCTTGGTGATGAACCAGAGCTCGACGTCGTCCTTCTGGCCGACCGACTGAGACCCACGGGCGCCCGCTCGAAGCTGGCCCCCACCGCCTGCTCCCGCCGGACTCCGGTCCGACGGGAGCAGGCACGCCAGGCGCAGCCTCGGCGGCCCCGCTGGCGACCAGACCACGGGCAGCCAGACCGGAGACCATCGTATGAGGAGGCGTGACGATGAACGATCAGGAGCTCCTTGAACGCTACAACGCAGGGGAACGCGACTTTCAGGGATCTCGACTCGCTTTCTCCAACTTGGACGGTGCCAACCTGAGCGGCGCCGACCTGAGCGAAGTCAGCCTCTTCTCGGCCCGGCTGAGCAAGGCCAACCTCACCGGCGTCAACCTGAGCCAGGCCAACCTCACCGGCGCGGACCTCCACGAGGCCGATCTGCGGGGGGCCAACCTGAGCGGGGCCAGCCTGACGGGGGCCAACCTGCGCCAGGCCACGCTAGCCGGTCCCGACACCACCCTGCAAGGGGCCGACCTGACCTGGGCCGACCTGCGAGAGGCCAACCTGGCCGGCGCCGACCTGCGGGGGGCCAACCTCACCGGGGCCAAGCTGGCCAACGCCGACCTGAGCGGCGCCAACCTGAAGGGCGCCGACCTGACCGACGCCAAGCTCCAGGGAGCCAACCTGAGCGGAGCCGACATCACCGACGCCACCCTCACAGCCGCCGACCTCCGGGGCGCAGTCATGCCCGATGGCACAACCCATGACTGACCCCCCGCCTGCGAGGAGAGACGTCGCCTGATGCCAGACCCCTCCCTCAGCGAGGCCACCCTGGTAGAGCAGGCCATCGCCGGCGACGCCGATGCCTTTGGCGAACTGTACCTGCGTCACCTGGATGCCATCTACCGCTACGTCTACTTCCGGGTAGGGGACGTGGAAGACGCCGAGGACCTGACGGAGCAAGTCTTCTTGAAAGCCTGGGAAGCGTTGCCCGGCTATCGCCAGCGGGGCAACCCCTTCTCCAGTTGGCTCTACCGCATCGCCCACAACGTCGTCGTGGATCACCACCGACGCCAGAAGGCCGCCCGCGCCGTCCCCTTGCCGGACGGGAACGGCAGCGGGTGGGAGAGCGACGAGCCGACGACGCTGGACCAGGTCATCGCGACAGAAGAGGCCGCCGCCCTGGCCTCGGCCATCGCCCAACTGCCCGAGGAGCAACAGCAGGTGATTATCCTGCGCTTCATCGAGGGGATGAGCCACGCCGAAGTCTCTCGCATCATCGGGAAGAGCGAAGGCGCCTGCCGGGTCATTCAACACCGCGCCTTGAGCGCTCTGAACCGACTGCTGACCGGCGCGGAAGGATCATAGCTTATGCACACCTCCTCCCTCCGCTTCGAGGAGATCCTGGATCACTGCATCGTCGCCCTGCACGAGCAGGGAAGAACGGTGGAGGACTGCCTGACCCGTTACCCCGACTGGCGGGATGAACTGGAACCCCTGCTGCGCCTGGCCCTCCGGCTGAGGGCCGCCCGAACGCTGCAGGCACCGCCCGAGTTCCGGCAGGTGGCCGCCCTGCGGATGCGCAACCTGATCGCCGCCCGCCCCCGCTCGGCACCGATGACAACCCGGCCTGAAGGCCGGACCCGGACCTGGCTCCCCCTCCCCGGGCTGCGCGGGCCTGTCCTCACCGCCGCCCTGAGCGCCCTGTTGCTCCTTCTCGTGCTGTTCGGCAGTTGGATCGTCTACGCCTCTCCGCTGATCCTGCCCGGCGACACCCTCTACCCGGTGAAGACCGCTTTGGAAGCAGCCCGGCTCGCCCTCTCCCCCGACGAAGTCGGCGACGCCACCCTCCACCTGGCCTTCGCCACCCGCCGGCTGGACGAGATCGCCGCCCTGCTGGAGCAGGGACGCCCCGAGGATGTGGACGGTGCGGCCGTCGGCTACACCGCCCATCTGGAGTCGGTGCTGGCCCTGATGGGTGAAGAAGCGCAGCTTCCCACCGCCGGGCGAACCGCCTTGGCCGACCGGCTCGCCACAGAGCTGGCCCGCCAGGAGGCCCGCTTCGCCGCCCTCCTCGACCAGGCCCCTGAGAGCGTCCAGGCGACCCTCCACCTCGCCCTGGCCGTCGAGCGGCTGGCCCAGGTCACCGTGGCCCTGGAGGGAGGCCGCCCTGAACAGACGGAAGCGGCGGCGACGGGGTACGTCGCCCAACTGGAATCGGCCCTCGCCTTCCTGGGCGAGGAGAGCCCGCTCCCGGCGGACCGGCAGACCGCCCTGGCCGGCCTGCTGAGCCAAGACCTACCCCGCCACGAGGCTCACCTGGCGGCCCTGCTGGACCGCACCCCGGCGGCCACCCGCCCGGCCCTGGAGATGGCCTACACCGCTTCCATCCTGGCGCGAGACTGGACGCGCCGCTGGATGGGCAGGGAGCCCGGTCGGCGGTTCCCCGGCGCGACGTTGGTGCCGCTTCCCACCTCCACCGCCACGCCCACGCCGTCGCCCGTGCCGCCTTCGCCGACGGCCACACCATCGCCGACGCCGATCACGCCGACACCCACCCCCTCACCGACGATCACGCCGACGAAGACACCGACACCGCCGGCCACACCCAAGCCTTCGCCGACGCCCCGCACCCCTGGGCCGACGGTGCTGCCGACGCGGCCGGCGGTGCCACCGACGTCCACACCGTCCGTCCCACCGGCCATCCCGACCCCACCGCCGTCACCCCCACCGCCGACGCTGCCTCCGACACCGGTCGGGCCGACGCCTCCCTCCGCGCCGCCATCGGTGCCGACACCACCGGAGTGGCCCACACCGCCGTCGTTCCCAACACCTCCGGCGCCTCCCACGCCGCCCCCCTTCCCCACGGTCCCCTCGTGGCCCACGCCGGGATGGCCGTGAGCCGGCGGAGGCCCAGCGGACGGCGTCGCCGGGATGGTTGCACCCTGACAATCCCTGAAAGTTCCTACCAGGAGAAGCAACGATGACGCCCGTCAAACGTATAGCTTATCGGAGACTGATCGCCCTTCACCTCCTCCTGGCCGTGCTCATCGTGCTCGGCAGCCTGGGGATCGCCGCCGTTCCGGTGGCCCAGGCCCAGGGAGGAGGCTGCGAGCCCGACGGTCAACAGGCCAGCGGAGCCGTCTACCGCATCTGCATGCCGCCTGAGGGAGCGTGGAACGGTGACCTGGTGGTCTACGCCCACGGCTACGTTGCCTACAACGAACCCATCGCCATCCCCGAGGACCAACTGACCCTACCCGACGGCACCTCCCTCCCGGAACTCGTCACCAGTATGGGTTACGCCTTCGCCACCACCAGCTACAGCGTCAACGGACTGGCCGTGAAAGAGGGGATCGCCGACCTGGTGGACCTGGTCAACATCTTCCGCGCCGGCCACGGGGAGCCGGCCCACGTCTACCTGGTCGGCCCCTCCGAGGGTGGGCTCATCACCGCGCTGGCGGTAGAGCAGTACCCCGGCCTCTTCGACGGGGGGCTCTCCGCCTGCGGACCGGTGGGGGACTTCCGCCGGCAGATCAACTACTGGGGGGACGTCCGCGTCCTCTTCGACTACTTCTTCCCCGGTGTCCTCCCCGGCAGTCCGGTGGCGATCCCCCAGGAGGTGATAGACAACTGGGAGACCGTTTACGCGCCCCGGGTGGAGGCGGCCCTGCGGGCCGATCCCCTCTCCACCGCCCAGATCATCTCCGTAGCCCGCGTTCCCGTGGACCCGCGAGATCCCGAAACGGCCATCGCCTCCCTGATGGGGGTGCTCTGGTACAACGTCTTCGCCACCAACGACGGCCGGGTCAAGCTGGGTGGACAGCCCTTCGACAACCATAACCGCGTCTACCACGGCTCGCTCAACGACCGGGACCTCAACCGCCGCGTGGCCCGCTTCCGGGCCGACCCGGCCGCCCTGGCCGAGATCGAGGCCTACTACCAGACCTCCGGCGACCTGAGCGTGCCCCTGGTGACCCTGCACACGGTGGCCGATCCCATCGTTCCCTACTGGCACGAATCGCTCTATCGTCGTAAAATTATAGCCCACAACGACCAGAACCTGCACACCAACATCCCCTCCCTACGTTACGGCCACTGCAACTTCACCGCCGACGAGGTCCTCCTGGCCTTCGCCCTGTTGGTTTACCAAGTGACTGGCGAAATCCCGGCTGACCTGATCCAGGCGCTGCCGGAGGATCAGGCCGCCCTTCTGCCTCAGAGCACGGCTCCGGTCGGCATCCGCCTGGGGCCGTGACCTCGCCCCCCACCCCGAACCCGGGGACGGGTGGCGACCTGTTCGGCTAGAGGAACGTCAAGGGGAGCAAAGGCTGGATGAACGCGGACAACGTCCTCATTGACCTGCGCAACGTCGTCAAAACCTACCAGACCGGCGCCGGCGAGGTGACCGTCCTGAAGGGCATCTCCCTTCAGGTCCGGGCCGGTGAGTTCGTCAGCGTCGTCGGCCCCTCCGGGTCGGGCAAGTCCACGCTGCTCAACATGATCACCGGCATTGACCGGCCCACCCAAGGTGAGGTCTTCGTGGATGGTCAGGCCGTCCACACCCTGAGCGAGAACCAACTGGCCCGCTGGCGCGGCCGCCACGTCGGCGTCGTCTTCCAGTTCTTCCAGTTGCTCCCCACCCTCACCATCGTGGAGAACGTCATGCTCCCGATGGACTTCTGCAACGTCTACCGCCGTCGGGAGCGCCGGGAGCGGGCGATGGCCCTGCTGGAGATGGTCGGCATCGCCGGCCACGCCGACAAGCTGCCCAGCACCCTCAGCGGTGGGGAGCAGCAGCGGGCGGCCATCGCCCGGGCCCTGGCCAACGATCCCCCCATCATCGTCGCCGACGAGCCGACGGGCAACTTGGACACCGCCACCGCCCAAGAGATCCTCGCCCTCTTCGAGCAGCTCGTCGCCCAGGGCAAGACGCTCCTCATCGTCACCCACGACGTCAACCTGAGCGCCCGAACCCAACGGACCATCCACCTGCTCGACGGGCGCATCCTACAGGACGAGGTAACCGTTCACCCTCCCGCAGGTTAAGCGCGTTTCCGACGCGAAACCGTGCTTCCAATGAGCATTATCTGGCACAAAGTCTGGCGCGACCTAGCGCACAACAAAACCCGCACCCTCCTGGTGGTCCTCTCCACCGCCGTGGGTGTCTTCGCCCTGGGGCTGGTCTTCGGCCTCTCCGGCGTGATGCGCACCCGCCTCACCGAGGACCACCGGGCGACCATCCCCGCCCACATCAGCTTCTGGGGCGGGCGGTTCGGCCAGGAGGTGGTGGAGGCGGTGCGCCGCGAGCCCGGCATCGCCGACGTGGAGGCCGAGGTCCGTGCCGTCTTCCGCTGGAAGCGGGAGGGGGAGGCCGATTGGCGCGACGGGAACCTGGTGGCCCGCACCGACTACACCGACCAGCGGATGAACCGGATTGACCTGCTGGAGGGCTCCTGGCCTGCCGAGCGCACCCTGGTCGTGGAGCGCCAGTCCGCCCGCTACTTCGCCATCGGGCCGGGAACCTCCATCCTCGCCGAGTTCGGGCGCCGGGAGCGCCGCCTGCCCGTCCAGGGCATCGTGCGGGTGCCCACCGTCTACCCGCCCCAGTTCGGCGGCGACGCCACCTTCTACACGACGCCGGACACGGTCGCCTGGCTGACCGGCCTCCAGACCCCCAACCGCCTCAACGTCCGGCTGACCACCTACAGCCGTGAGCGGGCCGAGGCGGCCGCCCAGGCGATCCAGGACCGGCTGGAGCGGATGGGGGTCTCGATAGGCGGCTACACCATCACCGACCCCAACGTCCACTGGCTTCAAGACCAGGTGGACACCCTCTTCCTCATCCTGGGGGTGCTGGGGATGCTCTCCCTGGGCCTCAGCGCCTTCCTCATCATCAACACGATGAACGCCATCATCGCCCAGCAGGTGTGGCAGATCGGCGTGATGAAGGTGATCGGGGCCACCTTCGCGCGGGTGGTGCGGATCTACCTGATGGTCACGCTCCTCTACGGAGCCCTGGCCCTGTTGGTCGCCGTCCCCCTGGGAACCGTCGGAGCCCACCTGATGGCCGGCTGGATGCTGGACCTGGTCAACGTGACCAACGGCCCCTTCCGCCCCCAGGTGACGACCATCCTCCTCCAGGCCGCCGTGGGGCTGACCGTCCCGGTGCTGGCCGGGCTGGTGCCGGTGGTCGGCGGGGCCCGCATCACCCCCCACCAGGCCATCCGCACCTACGGCCTGGGCGCCGACTTTGGCCGGAGTTGGCTCGACCACCTGATCGGGCGCATCCGCCGCCTGCCGCGCCCCCTGGCCCTCAGCCTGCGCAACACCTTCCGCCACAAGGCCCGCGTCTCCCTGACCCTGCTGACGCTGGTGCTGGGGGGCGTCATCTTCATCGTGGTGATGAGCGTGGGCAGCTCCCTCAACAACACCCTCGACATGCTGCTCAACGATTTGGGCTTCGACGTCCTCCTCGGCTTCGACCGCCCCTACCGGGTGGGCCGGCTGGTGGAGATCGCCGAAGCCGTCCCCGGCGTGGCCAAGGCCGAGGTGTGGAACTACCGGGAGATCTCCCTGGCCCTGGGCGGCGGCGAGGAGCGGGAGGCCTACCTCTGGGGGGTCCCCCCCGACTCGGCCCTCTTCAGCCCCCGCATCGTCGGCGGACGGGGCTTCCTGCCCGGCGACGGACGGGCCCTCCTGCTCAACAGCAAGATCGCCGCCGAGGAGGGGATCCAGGTGGGCGATACGGTGCGGCTGACCTTGGAAGGGCGGGAGTCGGACTGGACGGTGGTAGGGCTGATCCTCAGCATCAACAACGACCAGCGAGACAACTTCGTCCCCTTCGACGCGATGACCCGAGCGATGGGGAGCGCCGGCCGGGGCAGCATCGTGATGGTGGCGACGACGAAGCACGACCTGGCGTCCCAGACGCGGGTGGGGCTCGACCTGCGGGCGGCCTACAAGGCCCGCCGGATGGAGCCCACCTTCGTGCAGAGCGCCGGAGAGGTGCGGGCCAGCGGGCGTGCCCAGTTCAACATCCTCACCTACCTGATGCTGGCGATGGCGCTCCTGGCCGCCCTCGTGGGCAGCATGGGGCTGATGGGCACGATGTCCATCAACGTCGTCGAGCGCAGCCGGGAGATCGGCGTGATGCGGGCCATCGGGGCCACCTCCGTCGCCATCGTCACCCTCTTCGTCAGCGAGGGGATGGTGCTGGGAGCTTTGAGCTGGCTGCTGGCCCTGCCCCTCAGCTACCCCGGAGCCCGGCTCTTCAGCAACGTCGTGGGGAGCACGCTGATGCGCTTCCCCCTCGACTTCCGCTACTCGGTGGTCGGCGTCCTCCTCTGGCTGACCATCGTGCTGGTGCTCTCGGCCCTGGCCAGCCTGTGGCCGGCGCTGCGGGCTGCCAGGATCAGCGTGCGCGAGGCCCTGGCCTACGAGTGAGATCCTCTGCCACCCTCCCACAGGTCACGCGGTGCCCGGCGACGGCAATGGCTTATCGGAGGCTACCTAGGGAAACCTGCGGGAGGGTCCCCGGAAAGGAGAAAGGGAAAAACCGATGAGGCGATGGATTGGGCTGACAGGACTGGTGCTGGGACTGCTTCTGCTGGTCGGGTGTGGAGGCCCGATGCGACCCACCCCCGCAGCGGGCGAGACGGTGCCCGTCGTCTCCCAGGCTGATCGGGGAACCGTGGTCGCCGAGGCGGTGATCGAGCCGGCCCGCTGGGTGGAGCTCCGCTTCGACAGCGGCGGCCGGGTGGCCGAGGTGCTCGTCGCCCCCGGCGACCGGGTCGAGGCCGGCGATCCGCTGGTGCGCCTGGACACCGCCGCTATGGAGTTGGCCCTGCAGAAGGCCGAGCAGGAATACCTGGCCCAGAAAGCTGCGCTGGACCAGCAGGTGGCTCAGGCGGAGATCGAGCTGGAGATCCGGCAGCAGGAGCTGGAGAAGGCCCGCCTCCAGGACCCCAACGCCGACGTGGCCGCCGCTGAGGCCCGCGTCAAGCAGCTCCAGATGCAGCTCGCCAAGGCGCGGGCCGAGGACCCCACCCCCAACGTCATCACCGCCCGGGTCGAGTACAGCCGCACCCAGATCGCCCTCCAGGACGCCCAGACGGAGTACAACAAGGCCCTGGACCGCCCCTGGGAACCCCAGGAGGTGCGGGACGGGTACGCCAAGGCCCTCCAACAGGCCCAGCTGAACTTCGAGGCGGCCAAGGCCCGCCTCCAGCAGGCCCTGGACACCCAGCGGGCCCACGCCCTCAGCCTCAGCGTGCTGGCCGCCCAGGTGGACGAAGCCCAGGCCCAGCTCAACCAGGCCATCGCCACCCAGCAGACCTACACCGTCACGCTGAAGATTATGGAGGCCCAGGTGGAGGCCGCCCGGTTGCAACTGGACGGCCTGCGCTCCTCGGGCGAGCGGGTTTCCGAGGCCGAAGCCCGGCTGCGCCAGGCCGAGATCGCGGTGGAGGAACTGAAGCTCGACCTGCAGAAGGCGGAACTCCAGGCCCCCTTCGCCGGCACCGTGGTGGACGTGCGGGTGGAGGTGGGCGAGCAGGTCAACCCCGGCCAGGTGGTCGTGGTCCTGGCCACGCTGGACCGGCTCCAAGCCCGCACCACCGACCTGACGGAGCTGGACGTGGTGCGGGTGCGGGAGGGGCAGCCGGCCGTGGTGACGGTGGATGCCTTGCCCGATCAAGAGTTCGCCGGCGTCGTCCGCCGGGTCGCCCTCCAGGGCCAGGAGTACCGGGGCGATGTCACCTACGCCGTCACCGTCGAGCTCACCGACCCCGAACAGGCCCAGGCCCTGCGCTGGGGGATGACGGCGGTGGTGGAGATCAAGACGGAGGACTAGGCAAGTTGCAAGTTGCAAGGGGCAAGTTGCAAGTTGCAAGTTGCAAGTTGCAAGGGTGCAAGGGAAGGAGGAAGCAGGCAATATCTGAAGCGCGGCCGCCATTGGGCGATCAGGGCGCTCCCAGGGCTTGCCACCCGGTAGGAGGCGTCGAGTCGTAAGTGACAAGGTGCAAGGCACAAGGTGCAAGGCACAAGGCGCAAGGCACAAGGTGCAAGGCGCAAGGCGCAAGGCACAAGGTGCAAGGCGCAAGGTGCAAGGCGCAAGGTGCAAGGCACAGGGTGCCGGGCACGGGTTGTCGGCTACAGATCGCAGACTCAACGGAAAGGAGAGGAGAACGCTATGCGTCGTCTTGTGGCTCTAATGGCCATTCTGGTCCTTCTGGTCAGCGTGGTGCCTCAGGTGATCTCACCCGCCTCAGCCACCCCGCCAGCCCCGCCCATCCGTCTGAAGGTCGCCACCTTCCGCCCGGCGCTGGGGGAGAAGCCCAACCTGCCCCAGGACCTGGTCATCACCCGGGTCCAGCCAGGGCGGACCGCCTACTACCTGGTTCAGTTCGCCGGCCCCATCCAGCCGGCCTGGAAGGCTGCGCTGACGAGCGCCGGGGCCGAGATCCTGGAATACGTGCCCGAGTTCGCTTTCAAGGTGCGGATGACCCCCTGGGTCGCCGAACAGGTCCGCCGGATGGACAACGTCGTCTGGGTCGGCTTCTTCCATCCGGCCTACAAGCTGAGCCCCACCCTGATCCGGGAGGGGACGCGCCTCTACACGGTGCGGGTGGAGCCCGGCGTTGACGTCGGGCTGGTGAAGGCCAGCATCACCAACCTCGGTGGGCGGGTCCTCTCCGGCAGCCAGACCAACCTGCGGATCGTCGCCGATGGGGCGCTGCTGGACGCCATCGCCCGCATCCCCGACGTGGCCTGGATCGAGAACTTCGTCTTCCCGGAGCCGCAGAACGAGTACGGGGCCGGCATCATCCTGGGAGCCAACACGGCCAACGCCAACGGCTACGACGGCTCCACCCAGATCGTCGCCGTGGCCGACACGGGCCTGGGGGACGGCACCCCTGAAGGCGCTCACCGGGACGTCCCCGCCAGCCGCATCGTCGCCATCTACGACTGGCCTGGCTCCGACAGCCCCTTCTGCTACGACGCCATCAACGACGGCCCCCAGGACGTGGACAGCGGTCACGGTACCCACACGACGGGCTCGGTGCTGAGCGACGGCGGTCCCAGCGGTGAGGGGAAGGGCACTGCTCCGGCGGCCCGCCTCGTCTTCCAGGCCGTTGAGGACTACGCCGATATGTACGGCTACTGCGCCCTCTTATACGACGACGGCTACTACCTGCTGGGCATCCCCGATGACCTCCGCCAGCTCTACCAGCAGGCCTACGACGCCGGCGCCCGCATCCACTCCAACTCCTGGGGGAGCAGCGTTGCCGGTGAGTACACCGACGATGCGGCCAACACCGACGACTTTATGTGGACCCATCCCGATATGCTGATCACCTTCTCCGCCGGCAACGCCGGTACCGACGCCAACAGCGACGGCGTGGTGGACGAGGACTCGATGGGCTCGCCGGCCACGGCCAAGAACGTCCTCTCCGTCGGCGCCAGCGAGAACGACCGCCAGGGCCACTACGAGTGCGACGCCAACCTCACCTACACCGTCAACGGCGAGAGCTGCCAGAGCAAAGGTGGGATGAACGACGTCGTGACCTACGGCGAGGCCTGGCCCGACGACTTCCCCGCCGACCCCCTGGCCAGTGACCCGGCCGCCGGCAACGCCGAGCAGATGGCCGCCTTCTCCAGCCGAGGCCCCACCGACGATGGCCGCATCAAGCCCGACGTCGTCGCCCCCGGCACCTACGTCCTCTCCGGCTACTCCGACATGTACCAGCAGGGGTATGACTCCTCGCCCAACCCCCAGAACGGCCAGTGGCAGTACGACGGCTGGGGCTTCCCCCTCGACCAGTACTACAAGTACATGGGCGGCACCTCGATGTCCAACCCCCTGGCCGCCGGCGCGGCCGCCGTCGTGCGGGACTTCTACGAGAAAGCCTACGGCCACAGCGCCAGCGCCGCCCTGGTCAAGGCGACCCTGATCAACTCGGCCGAGGATATGCTGGACGAGAACAACGACGGCGTGAACGACAACGCCTACCCCATCCCCAACAACCACGAGGGGTGGGGGCGGGTGAACGTCGCCAACGCCACCGACGGCACTGCCCAGTTCGTGGATGAGACGACGGGCCTCCAGACGGGGGATGTCGCCACCTACCAGTTCAACATCGGCACCGGCGGCAATCCCTTCAAGGTCACCCTGGTCTGGACGGACTACCCCGGCTCCACCACGGCGGCCAAGACCCTGGTCAACGACCTGGACCTGGTGGTGACGGCCCCTGATGGGACGACCTACCTGGGCAACGTCTTCAGCGGCGGCTGGTCGCAGACGGGCGGGAGCGCCGATCGGACGAACAACGTGGAGAATGTCTACGTGCAGGCGGCAGCGGCCGGCACCTGGACGGTGGAGGTGCAGGGCTACAACGTGCCCAACGGCCCGCAGCCCTTCGCTCTGGTGGTGGATGGCAGCTTTGGCGCCGCGCCGACGCCGACGCCGACGAACACGCCGGTACCGCCGACCGCTACGCCCACCAACACACCTGTCCCGCCGACGGCGACACCGACGAACACCCCCGTCCCGCCGACGGCGACGCCCACCAACACCCCGGTGCCGCCGACCGCCACACCCACCAACACCCCCGTCCCGCCGACGGCGACACCGACCAACACCCCCGTCCCGCCGACGGCGACGCCCACCAACACCCCGGTGCCCCCCACCCCCACGCCGACCCCCAGCGCCGCCACGATGCACGTGGGCGACCTGGACGGGAGCAGCGCCTGGGCCTGGGGGAGCTGGCTCTGGCGGGCCACCGTCACCATCGAGGTCCACGACGCAAACCACAACCCGGTGGCCAACGCCACGGTCAGCGGCACCTGGAGCGGCGGCTACTCCGGCTCCGACCAGTGCACCACCGGCAGTGACGGTCGGTGCAGCATCACCACCGGCTACATCTGGCGCTGGAACACCACCACGACCTTCACCGTGGACGACGTGACCCACGCCAGCTACACCTACCAGCCGGGCGACAACCACGATCCCGACGGGGACAGCGACGGCACCAGCATCACCATCTCCAGGCCGTAACGCTCACACCGGCTGGCAACATCAAGCCCCTGTCGAGCCCTGAGCCCGACAGGGGCTCCTCTTTGTGCCACAACAGGCAATTTGTGGTACAATGAGGCTCCCAGGGGACGCAGCCCCCGGCTCCTCAGCCCCTCACCCCACCCCCCAAAGGGATGGCCGGTCTGGGTCTTCGCAGCCCCCCGGGGTCACCGCGTAGACGTTGATTGACAAGGAAAGGAGTGTGCACCTATGGCCAGATTCGCCTTTTTCGAGGGACGGATCGTGCCCATCGAGGAAGCCCGGGTCAGCATCCGCACCCACGCCCTCAACTACGGCACCGGCGTCTTCGGCGGCATCCGGGGCTACTGGAACCCGGAGCACGAGCAGCTCTACGTCTTCCGCATCGAGGACCACTACCGGCGCTTCCTGAACTCCTGTCGGATGCTCTTCATCAACCTGCCCTACTCCCTGGAAGAGCTGAAGCAGATCACGCTGGACCTGCTGCGTCAGGAGGCGTACCGGGAGGACTGCTACTGCCGCCCCCTGGCCTACAAGGCCGAGGAGGGCATCGGCGTGAAACTGCACGGGCTCCGGGATGCGTTCGCCCTCTTCGCGGAACCCTTCGGGCGCTACCTCCAAAAAGAAGAGGGGGCGCGGGTGATGATCAGCTCCTGGCGGCGCGTGGATGACAACGCCATCCCGGCCCGGGGCAAGATCACAGGGGCCTACGTCAACAGCGCCCTCATCAAGTCGGAGGCGCTGCTGGCGGGGTACGACGAGGCCATCGTGCTCACCCAGGACGGCCACGTCTCCGAGGGGAGCGCCGAGAACCTCTTCATGGTACGCCACGGCCGGCTGGTCACCCCGCCGGTCACCGACAACATCCTGGAGGGGATCACCCGGCGGACGGTGATGGAGTTGGCCCGGCAGGAGCTGGGCGTCCCCGTCGAAGAGCGGACCATTGACCGCTCTGAGCTCTACATGGCCGACGAGCTCTTCTTCTGCGGCACCGGGGTGCAGATCGCCGCCATCATTGAGGTGGATGGACGGCCCATCGGTGGGGGAAAGATGGGGCCGTTCGTCAAGCAGTTGCGAAGCCTCTACTTCGACGTGGTGCGGGGCAACCTCCCGGCCTATCGGGAGCGCTGGTGCACCCCCGTCTACGAGACGGCGGTGGGCGAGGAGGCCGTCGAGCACCGGGAGCGGGTGGTGGGCAGCGGATAGGGGGCTACCCCCCCTGCCCATCCATCCCCCGGCGCAGGGAGGCGACGAAAGTCCTGGCCGCCGCCACCGGATCCGCCCCGCTGCCGATCGCCCGGAGCAGCGCACTGCCCACGATGACGCCGTCGGCGATGCGGGCCACCCGCGCCGCCTGCTCCGGGCGACCGATGCCGAAGCCGACGGCCAGGGGGAGGTCGGTCACCTGCCGCACCCGGGCCACGAAGCGCTCCAGGTCGGACGGCAGTCGGTCCCGCGCCCCCGTGACGCCCGTCAGCGAGACCAGGTAGAGGAAGCCGCCGGCCCGCCGGGCCACGGAACGGACGCGGGCGTCGTCGGTGGTGGGGGCCAGGAGGAAGATCAGGTCCAGCCCCTGCCCCCGCAGCGCCGCCTGCAGGGGCTCCGACTCCTCCGGCGGCAGGTCGGGCACGATGACGCCGTCCACGCCGGCCTCGGCTGCCCGGCGGGCAAAGCCCTCCAGCCCCATCTGGAAGAAGGGGTTGTAGTAGCCCATCAGGATGAGGGGGACAGCGACGCCCCGCTCCCGCAGCGCGGCCACCTGCTCCAGGCAGAGGGCCGGCGTCATGCCGTTGGCCAGGGCCTGCTGAGAGGCGGCCTGGATGGTCGCCCCATCGGCCAGGGGGTCGCTGAAGGGCACCCCCAGTTCGATCAGGTCGGCGCCCGCCTCGACCAGGGCGGGCACCAACTCCAGAGCGCTCTCCCGGTGGGGATAGCCCATCGTCAGGAAAGGCATCAGCGCCGTCCGTCCGGCCCGGCGCAGCCCCTCGAAAGCGGTGGTGATCCGGCTCATCAGGCGACTCCCGTGACAGTGGTCACCCTCCCGCAGGTCACACGGTGCCCGGCGACAGGCCGTGGGGGGAACCTGCGGGAGGGTGGACTATGTCTCCACCCCCAGGGCGGCGGCCACCGTGGGCATATCCTTGTCCCCCCGCCCGCTGATGTTGACGATCACCAACTGGTCGGGGCGCATCCGGGGGGCCCGCTTGATGACCTCGGCCACGGCGTGGGCGCTCTCCAGGGCGGGGATGATCCCCTCCAGCTCGCTCAGCCGCCGGAGCGCCTCCAGGGCCTCCTCGTCGGTGGCGTAGGTGTACTCGGCCCGCCCGATCTCCCGCAGCCAGGCGTGCTCCGGCCCCACGGCGGCGTAGTCCAGGCCGGCCGAGATGCTGTGGGTCAGGGCGATCTGGCCGTCGGGGTCCTGGAGCACGTAGGTCTGGGTCCCGTGGAGCACCCCCAGCCGGCCCCGCTGAGGGTCGGCGAAACGGGCCGCGTGGCGCCCGCTGGCGATCCCCTCCCCCCCCGCCTCGACGCCGACCAACGCCACCCCCTCGTCCTGGAGGAAGGGATGGAAGAGACCGATGGCGTTGGAGCCGCCGCCGACGCAGGCGATCACCAGGTCGGGCAGCCGGCCCTCGGCTTCCAGGATCTGCCGACGGGCCTCCTCGCCGATCACCCGCTGGAAGTCGCGGACGATGCGGGGGTAGGGATGGGGGCCCAGGGCCGAGCCCAGCAGGTAGTGGGTGGTGCGGACGTTGGTCACCCAGTCCCGGATGGCCTCGTTGATGGCGTCCTTGAGGGTGCGGCTGCCGGCCTCCACCGCCCGAACCTCCGCGCCCAGTAGCCTCATCCGAAAGACGTTGAGCCGCTGACGCTCCATGTCCACCGCGCCCATGTAGATGACGCACTCCAGCCCCAGAAGGGCGCAGACGGTGGCGGTGGCGACACCGTGCTGACCGGCCCCCGTCTCGGCGACGATGCGCCGCTTCCCCATCCGGCGGGCCAGGAGCGCTTGGCCCAGGGCGTTGTTGATCTTGTGGGCTCCCGTGTGGGCCAGGTCCTCCCGCTTGAGGTAGATGGTCGCCCCACCCAGGGCGGCGCTCAGGCGGCGGGCCGGCGTCAGCGGCGTGGGCCGACCGGCGTAGTCGCGCAGGAGGGCGCGGAACTCGGCCTGGAAGGCAGGGTCGGTGCGGGCAGCCTCGTAGGCCGCTTCCAGCTCCCGGACGGCCGGCACCAGCGTCTCGGGGACGAAGGCACCGCCGTAGGGGCCGTAGCGGGGGCCGTCGGAGAGGGCGAGGGAAGGGCTGGCCTCGCTCATTGCTGCCTGCGCTCGATGCCTGCCAGCAGGATCCCCGCTGCGACCAGGAGCCGCCGGTCAATGGGAGGCTCCGGCTCCAGGATGGTCATCGTGTACTTGAGCACGAAGGGGTTGAAGTGCTGGCGGATCGTGGCCACCGTCCGACCATCCCCGGCCACCGCCACGTAGTCCTGGGGGATCAGGTTGATGAAGCGGCTGAGGAGGGCGCCGGCCGTGCTCTTCTCCATCAGCCGGCCCACCTCCTGCTCGTCGGGAGAGAGGAAGAGCCATTCATCCTTGAGGATGGACTTGAGCGCCTTCCGGCGGAGGGCACCGACCACCTCGCCCGTCGTCGCATCCCGCACGTAGTAGGTGGCCCCCAGGTCGAGGATCTGGGGCGTCTTGATGGTCAGGAGCTCCTGGGACTTCTGCTCATCGGCGTAGATGCGGAAATCCTCCCGCAGCTTGAAGGCTTTCTGCTCCGAGTAGAAGAGCAGGTTGCCGGCCTCGTCGTAGACGTGGAAGGCCCCGCCGAAGAGCCGGAGGACCTTGCGCCGGAAGAGGTAACGGTTGTGCTGGAACGCCGGATGAAGTGTCGAGGTTGTGGACATCTTCGCCTCCTTACGACAACTTTTGACAACTCGTAACCGCTCACCCTCCCGCAGGTTAGGCGCGTTTCCGACGCGAAACCGTGCTTCCAATAGCCCATCGGGGCTGAAAGCGCCCTCGACCGGTGACCTGCGGGAGGGTAGGCTAACTCCCCCCAAAGTGTACACCGACATCCGAAAAAATTCAACCACCCCCAGAGACCCTCCCGCAGGTCCCGCGGTGCCCGGCGACCGCCGTAGCATATCGAAGGCTGCCTACGAGGCGCTTCAGGCCGTGGGGAGGACCTGCGGGAGGGTTCCTCCCAGGGTTAGAGCGCTGAAAAGCCCCAGGGTCAATCGTCGGCGAGGGAGAAGAGGGGAAGCTGGTGGTCGGGGCGACGGCCATCCAGCAGGATGAAGGGCGCGGCCCGGTCCGCCGCAACGCCCAACCGGCGCAGATCGGCCAGACTCCGCAGACGGCCCCGGCGGCGGGCCTGCAGGAGCTTGTCGGCCCCCCGGGGACCGATGCCGGGCACCCGCAGGAGCATCTCCCGGTCGGCCCGGTTCAGTTCGACGGGGGCCTGGGCCAGGTGACGCCGGGCCCACACCAGCTTGGGATCGGCCTCCAGGGGCAGGTTGCCCTGGGCATCGTAGACCAGTTCCTCGGCCCGGAAGCCGTAGTCACGCAGGAGAAAATCGGCCTGATAGAGGCGGTGTTCTCGCAGGGGCGGGGTGGGCGGGTGCCCTTCCAGCGGGGTGCCGGGGATGGGGCGGAAGGCGCTGAAGTAGGCGCGGGCCAGCCCCACCGTCCGCCGCAGGTAGTCGGTGGTGCGCAGCAGCTCCCGATCGCTCTCGCCGGCCGCCCCGACGACGAACTGGGTGGTCTGGCTGGGGCCACGCCCCCACCGACGCCGGAGCTCGGCTGCGTAGCGCAGGGGGCGCACCAACTCCTCGATGAGGGCCTTCTGGGGGGCCAGGCGGGCCAGCCGGGCCTGGTTGGGTGCCTCCAGGTTGACCGAGACCCGGTCGGCCAGCCGCATCGCCTGGGCCACCTGATCCTGCTCGGCCCCGGGCATCAGCTTGAGATGGATGTAGCCCCGGAACCGGTAGCGGCGTCGGAGGAGTTCCGCCGTCGCCAGGAGCCGGTCCTGAGTGCGCACCCCCCCGCCCACCAGGCCGGAGCTGAGGAAGACGCCCTGGATGAGGCCGGCCCGGTGCATCTGGTCGCACAGGGCTGCCAGTTCATCGGGCGTGAAGGTGACGCGGCGGAAGTCCCGCCCGGCCCGGAAGGGGCAGTAGAGACAGTTCCGCTCGCAGGCGCTGGTCAGCAGCGTCTTGAGCAGGGGGATGCGCCGTCCCCCCGGCAGGACCGCCTGGTGGATCATCCCCCGCAGGGGGTCTCCGGGAAGGCCGCAGGAGCCCCCCTGGGGAGGCACCTCCTCGGCCGGCTCGAACCGGGCGGCTGCGCTCAGGCGCTTCAGCTTCTCCCGACAGTCCATCACGGCCTCCTGGACGGGCGGTGGGCAATGATCGGCAGTGCCCACCCACCCTTATCATACGCACAAACGTTCGATTTGTCAAGGAGGGTTCATCGGAGCGGTGATTACCCACAAGGGAGTGAGAGCGTGGTCCGTAGCAGGCCGTCCACGAATTTCTCACCAATGCACGAATGAGGCGGTCCTCAATTCGTGTATTCGTGCCCCATTCGTGGACGGCTCGTCTCCCTATCTCCAAAGATATGGGTAATCACCGGTTCATCGGTTCCTTGACGAAAGGGCCGAAATGGGCTACAATTCGGCGGCTGTTATCCCCCTATGAGGAGTGTGATGATGGAGCAGACAGAACTGACCGCTCAGCGCCGCACGATCACCGGCAAGAAGGTCAAGCGCTTGCGCCAGCAAGGGATCATCCCGGCCGTGCTCTACGGACCCGGCGTTGAATCCATCCCCATCCAGGTGGAGGAGCGGGCGCTGAACCGGGCGATGCGCCGAGCCGGCCAACGGCTGATCAACCTGCGGATCGAGGGAGACCCCCAGCCCCACCGGGTCCTGGCCCGAGAGGTGCAGCGAGACGTGATCACCGGACGAGTCCTGCACGTGGACTTCCTGGAGGTGAGCCTGACCCAGAAGCTCACGACGCGGGTGCCCGTCGTCCTGGTGGGCGAGCCGGACCCCGTGCACCGGGGGCTGGCGGTGCTGCTCCAGGGCGTGGACGAGGTGGAGATCTCCTGCCTCCCCGAGGACCTCATCTCCTCCATCGAGGTAGACGTGAGCGACCTTAAGCTGGACCAGGTCCTCCAGGTGAAGGACCTGCGGGTGCCGGCCGGCGTCGAGATCCTGACCGAGCCTGAGGAGATGGTCGCCCAGTTGAGCCTGCTCCGGGTGGCCAAGGCGCAACTGGCCGAAGAGGAGGCCGTAGAAGAGGAAGTCTCGCCGGACGAGGTGGAGGTGATCGCCAAGGGCAAGACCGCCGCCGAGGAGGAGTTGGACGAGGGCGCGTAATGCCGACGGCTGCCGGAGCCATCCACCACCGGCGTCCATCGTGCCTCCCGCACCGCCCAGACCTTCTCCGTCCCATCCCCGAAAGAAGCCGCCGGCCCGCTCCCCCTCGCCGACCGCCGGCACCACCACCAAGCGGTTCCCAACCTACCCAGCAGGCCAGAGCCGTGGCGTAGCGCAAGAGGCCATCTTGTGCCACCGACCAAGGGTGGCGTAGCGCAAGATGACATCTTGCGCTACTGGTTATGGAAAGGAGGCACCTATGGCCCTCCCCACCCTCACCGAATCCGACATCCGCCGACACACCGACCCCCGATCCTTCCAGCGCGGTATGGACTACTACTATCGGGGAGCCATCCTCAACCCCGTGCGCCAGGGCAACGAACTGCGTGCTGAGTGCCAGGGCAGCCAGTACCAACCCTATCGCGTCACCGTGACCCTGAGCGAACGCGGCATCGTCCACTACCACTGCTCCTGTCCGCGCGGCGGCTTCTGCAAACACATCGTCGCCCTGCTCCTCACCTGGGTGCACGAGCCGGACGAGTTCTACGTGATAGCTCCCCTGGATGACCTCCTGGCCCAACGCAGCCGGGAGGAGCTCATCGCCTTGATCAAGGAGATGATCACCCGCGAGCCGGACCTGGCCCGGCTTCTGGAGCTGCCGCTGGGACCGACGGACTCCCGCCCCTTCGACCTGGAGCCCTTCCGCCGACAGGTGCAGTACGCCCTCACCCGCGAGGACCCCGAATGGGTGGCCCGCGAGCTGGAACAGGTGCGCCAGACCGCCGGCCGCTATCTGGCGGCTGGCGACCCCATCGCCGCCGGCGACCTCTACGCCCTCATCCTGGACGAGACCACCGCCCATATGGAAGACTGGTGGCCGGAGTGGGACCGCGATGGAGACATCTCCCTCGTGCTCCAGGAGTGCACCGGGGGGCTGGACCGCTGCCTGGAGGCGGGCGTTGCCGATGATGCGGCCCGTCGGCGCTGGCTGGAGGCCCTGTTGGAGGCCGAACTGAAGGACATCCACCTGGGCGTGGACCTGGATGCGCCCGCCGGCGACGTGGTGCTGGAGCGGGCGACGGACGAGGAGTGGGCTTGGATCGAGGCGCGACTGCTGCAGGAACTGCAAAAGGCCGGCGAATGGGCCCGCAGTTCGCTGGTATCCTTGATGGCCGGACGGCGGGAGTTGACCGGTCGGAAGGCGGAAGCGGATGCTTTCCTGCTGGAGCACGGCACCCCGAAGCAACGCGCTTTCCGGCTCGTTCGATTGGGCCGCGTGGAGGAAGCGATTCGCATCGCCGAGGAGCACTTCACCGATCGGCCCGGCTTGGTCACCCAGTTCGCCGACGCCTTGGTCGAGGCCGGCCACGGCGACGCGGCTGCGGCCTACGTGACCGGCAAGTTGCGCCACGAACGTTACGCCTGGACTTACCGCCCCTGGCTGGCCCGCTACTTTCAGGAACGGGGCGACCGGTCGGCGGCCCTCGACTGGTGGCGGCGTGAGTTTGAGGCGCGCCCTTCCCTGCAGACCTACCGGGCACTGCGGGAGCTGGCCACGGAGATGGGCACCTGGGAGAGGCTCCGGTCGGACCTGCTGAATGCCCTCGACCCCACCCGCCACGCCGCGCTGCTGGTGGACATCGCCCTGGAGGAAGGAGACGTGGGCCGTGGATTGGAGATCGCCCGCCGGCCCGGCACCTCCCTTGGCTGGACGCAGTGGGAGCGCCTGGCCCGGGCCGCCGAAACCGACCGGCCGCGTGACGCCTTGGAGATCTACCGGCGACTGGCGGAACACGCCATCGCCAAACGGGGCCGGGAAAACTACAGGGTCGCCACCGACTACCTGCGCCGTGTGCGCGACCTGTACCGGAAGCTGGGCGGAACCGCCGAGTGGGAGACCTACATCACGCACCTGCGCCAGGAGCACCGTCGCCTGCGTGCCTTGCAAGATGAGCTGAACAAGGCAGGTTTGTAAGCTTGGGAACCTACATTAGCTAACCTGCCTTCTACACAACCCGTGGTGAGTCGGAAGTATGGAAGTTCTCCTTCCTCACATTTCAGAGTAGTTTCTGGATAAACGGGAGCATTTCACAGCTTTTGCAAAGGCAGATAGTCGCATCGAAGGTTGGTTCAAAGCCGAATTGATCGTTTTGTTCAACCGACTCGTGGCCGACCGAGTGATTGATGACTTTGAACGCGAAGCCAGCGTCCTCTCACCGAGAGATGGGAAGCAAAAACGGGTTGATTTTAGGCTTCACATTCAAGGGCAAGAACATCTTTGTGAATTGAAAGCACTGTGCATAAGCCAAGAAGTGGGAACTCCCCGTAATTTACACTTTTATTTTCGTGACAACCACGTCGGGTTGATAAAGGATTTTAAGAAGCTGGATGAGATTGCAAACCCAAACAAATGGGTGATCGCTTTCGTCTATCCTGCTCCTGATACAGAGGAGTGGAACAGGGTTATCGCATCATTGCCTGATACATTGAGACATTGGAAACCTGTAACACACCCCAGCAGCTTTCCAAGTTGGATGTACATTTCGCTTTGGAAAGGATGATTTTGGCAAGAGATGAGTTGCCCTCTTGCCGACAACCTGGGCCGCACTGCCCAAGGCTCAGTCTCTTCACCTCCCTCAGCGCTTCAGTCCAACCAGATTTTCGTACCCCTTTGTGCTCTTTGCGCTCTTGGTGCCCTTCGTGTCTCTCGCCGTGGCCGGAGCGGACAAGCTGTCAGCGGATTGGGGAACGGATTGAACGGATGGGGGGCCGGTGCTCCCAAGAGGACTTGTCCAGACTTTCGTACCGCTTCGCGCTCTTTGAGCTCTTGGTGCCCTTCGTGTCCCTCGCCGTGGCCGGAGCGGACAAGCTGTCAACGGATTGGGGAACGGATTGAACGGATGGGGGGTTAGCGCTCCTAAGAGGGCTTGTCCAGACTTTCGTACCGCTTCGCGCTCTTTGAGCTCTTGGTGCCCTTCGTGTCCCTCGCCGTGGCCGGAGCGGACAAGCTGTCAACGGATTGGGGAACGGATTGAACGGATGGGGGGGGTAGTGCTCCCAAGAGGACTTGTCCAGACTTTCGTACCGCTTCGTGCTCTTTGAGCTCTTGGTGCCCTTCGTGTCTCTCGCCGTGGCCGGAGCGGACAAGCTGTCAACGGATTGGGGAACGGATTGAACGGATGGGGGGTTGGTGCTCCCAAGAGGGCTTGTCCAGCCTTTCGCACCGCTTCGTGCTCTTTGAGCTCTTGGTGCCCTTCGTGTCTCTCGCCGTGGCCGGAGCGGACAAGCTGTCAACGGATTGGGGAACGGATTGAACGGATGGGGGGGTGGTGCTCCCAAGAGGGCTTGT
>Ga0256830_1000421_pt1 | contig 34714 bp, 31 predicted proteins | sample 128326metaG_FD_190537 | JGI IMG/M metagenome (GOLD analysis project Ga0256830, IMG submission 190537) | Hydrothermal vent microbial communities from Lau Basin, Pacific Ocean - 128-326 | ecosystem: Environmental > Aquatic > Marine > Hydrothermal vents | place: Pacific Ocean: Lau Basin | collected...
CGGAGGGGGCGGAGCCTCCGGCGGCCCAGGCGGCGATGATCTCCTCTACGGGGACGCCGGTGGCGGCGGCCCGGGCCTCGGCGGAACGCCGGACCAGCGCCTCGGGGATACCCAACGCTTCGGCGGCGGCGGCCAGGTCGCTCATCTGGTCGTCTCCTTGGTCTGCAGAACTTCGGCCATCCCCGCACGACCCGACGTCACCGTCCGGTACAGGTTGGCCGCCAACATGAGCTGGCCTCCGAGGGTCACCGCCGCGGTGAGCAGCGCCAGCCCGGACAGGACCCGCACCGGCCCGGCCGTCTGAGCCCACCCGTCGCCCGTGTCGGACACGACCCCGAGGAACGATCCGCCGGTCCATGCGTATCCGGCCACGAGTCCCGCCAGGACGAACAACAGGACCGTGCCGCCCACCCCGGCGACGGTCCATCGCAGGTACCGGCGGGCGAGGTCGATGCTGAAGAGGTGGCGGCCGGTGACCGCGGGGACCGCCCGGAACGCCACGGCGGCGAAGAACAGGCCGCCCACGCCGAACACGAGCCCGTACACCACCCCGTCCCAGAGGAGGGTCAGGCCAACCACCGCGGCGGACGACCGCAACCCGGAGACGACGACGACCGCCGAGATCGCCAGCCACATCGCCGAGGCGGCGAGGGCGGCGCTCGAGGCGGGCAGCTCCCGGAGCCGGGACCAGGCCGAGCCGACCGTCGCCGCCAGGTCGAATCCGACGGCTACGGCGGCGAGGGGGAAGGCGAGGGCCATCACCAACGCCACCGCACCGACCCAGGCCGGGGTGGGTCCGTGGACGAGCTGGAGCTGTCCCCACCAGAACGCCGTGAAGGCGAGGGACCAGAACCCGACCTTGGCGAGACGTCGGCTCGCCAGCGGCTCCTCGGTCTCTTTGGCGACGACGAAGAAGGCGAGGCCGGCACCGACGGCGATGACCCACAGCACGATGAACCCTGCTACGAAGGTGGTCTCCTGCAACGCCTGCCCGAGGGCGCCACGTCCCGGCAGGTTCCCGAGGAGGTAGAGGAGGGGGGCCAGCACCGTCCCGGCGAGGACGTACCAGATCGTGACGTACGAGTTCGGCTCGTGCCGACGTCGCAGGGTCTGGACGGTCACCGCGGCCGGGACGAGGAGTGTGGCGAACACGACGACGTCGAGGTACCAGGGAAGAGAGAACGGGGCGAGACCGTCCCCCAGGCCGAGGGCGACCGCGGCCATGCCCACCACGGTGACGGCGGCCGTCGCCCAGAACCCGGCGACGGCGAGTCCTTCACCCCACAGGGGTGTGCCGGTGAGGCGGGGGAGGACGTAGTAGATCCCACCGGCGAAGCCGAGGACGAGCCATCCCAAGAAGACGGCCGTCAGGGCGGCTGGTCGGAGTCTCCCGTAGGAGAGGGGCCCGCTGAAGATCGCCGGGAACCGCATCGCCACCAGCGACGCGAAGAAGGCGATCCCGGCGAAGGCGAGAAAGAGGGAGGATCCGAGCAGATGGAGGGATGCGGCCCGATCGCCGCGCGGTTCTGATCGGGTCGGCGTCTCGGCGGTTTGGCTCGAGGCCACGTTGCTCCTCGGGTCGTCGCGGACGGCGGGCAGCATAGCGGGGCCGACACCCCCCTCGGTCCCGACCCGTCTCCGGTCCCGTCCCCGAGGCCGGTGGCACGCCGGCCACGGGTGAGCTCGCGGTTGATTCCGCCTCGCGGCCGGGCGTGTGGTACAACATGCCGCGCATCGGCGAACCCGGTGCGCGCGGCGACCACGAGGATGGATCGGCTGATGAATCGACTCGGTGAGCTGACGGCTCGGCAGCGCTCCCAGATCGCCTGGACCCTGCTGATCCTGGGCACGATCGTTCTGGCGGTAGGGGTGTGGCTCGTCCACTACGCCGCCTTCCCCGAGACCGAGCTGGTCGACGGCGTCGAGGTGCCGGTGGTCGTCGATTACTTCAACTGGGTTCCTCGGGGTTGGCTGCCCAAATCCATCGGCTACCTCATCGCCTTCGGCGGGAGCCAGCTCATGCTCGCCGGTGCCGCCATCGGTTTCGTGCTGGGACGGCCCATGACCTGGGCACGGGCCGCCTTCGCGGCCTTCATCACCTGGATCGAGCTGGTCCTCATCTTCGGGGTCGTCCCCTCCGAGTGGCTGAACCTGGCGCAGACCGACCTCAACTGGTCCCCGCAGCGGGTGGCCTTCACCCTGCCCCGGTGGCTCACCCTCGGCAACCGGGTGGACATCAGCCTGGCGGCGATCAAGGACGCGATCTCGGGGACGTACAACGTGGTGATGCTCGTCGCCGCCGCCGTCTTCGCCTACAAGGTCCAGGAGATCGGCAAGCCGCGTCCGAAGGTCGAAAAGCCCACGCCGAAGTCTCCCTACGGCCGGCCGCTCGTGGAGGGAGAGCGCTGATGCCCCGTGGCGTGGTCGACGAGACCCCACCGTTCCGGGACGACTACCAGCTCGCCCTCGTCGACGGGGACTACTTCAAGGACAAGCTCCGTCCGAAGCAGTTCCTCCACATCGACCAGTCCGAATGCATCCTCTGTGAGGGATGCGTCGACATCTGCCCGTGGAAGTGCATCCACTACCTCTCGATCGACGCCATCGCCGAAGCCGTCAACGTCGACGACCCCGGCGGCGACCCCACCAACCTGGGGTTCTTCGTGGTGGACGAGAACGAGTGCACCCGCTGCCAGCTCTGCATCGACCGCTGCCCGACGGGGGTGATCACCCTGGGCAAGTTCGAGGGTTCCCTGGCTGAGCAGGCCGCCGCGCTCGGGTTGGATCGAGCCCCCTGGGACGTGGATACGGGACAGCGGGACTTCAAGAACGGATACGCCTACGGGATGCGCTGGTAGGAGGAGCCGAGTGGCCAACGGAAACGGGAAGACGGGATTGCTGGAACGGGTGCGGGAACGGACGTCCGAAGCCGTGGATCGACTGCGCGGCTCCCAGTTCGTCGAGTCGGTCCTCCGGCCGGGGTCGCCCTTCAAGAAGGGGTACGCCGACAGCCCTCGGAACCGTTCGTACGTGATCATGAACAACGTGCTCTACCACCTCCACCCGGTGAAGGTGAAGCGGCACGGGGTGAAGCTGTCGTACACCCTCTGTCTCGGTGGTCTGAGCTTCTTCCTGTTCATCCTGCTCACGATCACCGGCATCTTCCTGATGTTCTATTACGCCCCCACGGCGGAACGCGCCTACGCCGACATCCAGGCCCTCTCCACCAACGTGGCGTTCGGGTCGCTGGTGCGGAACATGCACCGTTGGGGAGCCCATCTCATGGTGTTGACGGTGTTCCTGCACATGTCGCGGGTCTTCTACCACGGGGCCTACAAGCCTCCCCGCGAGTTCAACTGGGTGGTGGGTGTGGTGCTCTTGCTCCTCACCCTGCTGCTCTCGTTCACCGGCTACCTGCTCCCCTGGGACCAGCTCGCCCTGTGGGCCGTCACCGTGGGGACGAACATGGCGGGCTTCGTCCCCGTGTTCGGCGACCAGGTGAAGTTCGCCCTGCTGGCGGGGGTCGAGGTCACCGCCGGGACCCTGCTGCGGTGGTACGTCCTCCACGTGCTGTTCCTCCCCTTCATCATCGTCATCTTCATGGCCGTCCATTTCTGGCGGGTCCGCAAGGACGGCGGCATCTCGGGACCCCTGTGATCGGAGGTATCGAATGACCGAGATCCCCGAAAGCCTCCTGCGACGTTCTGCCGAGGCGAAGGCGAAAGCCCTCGGCGTCCCCGTCGAACAGGTCCTCGCCGAGATGAAGGGGGAGGCACCCCCCAGCACGCCTCCGCCGGCGAAGGAAGCGGGACCGTCGGCGGCGGAACCGGCGCCGACCGCCTCGACGCCTGCCGAAGCGGCGGCCGAGGGCGGTGCCCCGGCGGGCGGCGGCTCCGACGACGTCGACGCCCTCCTCGAGAAGGCGGCGGCGGTGGCGGGGATGCCCCAGGCGCTGTTGCGGCGTTCCGCCGAAGCGAAGGCCAAGGCCCTCGGCGTCCCGCTGGTGAACGTGCTCGCCGAGATGGCGGGGGAGACGCCTCCCGCCGCGGCGGAGGCCGCCCCGGAATCCCCGGGCGAGGCCGCGCCCCAGCCCGCCGAAGCCCCGGCCGCGGTGGCGGTGGAGGAGCCGAGCGTCCCGGCACCCACCGGCAACGGAGGAGGCAAGGTGGCGGCGGTGGTGTCCCCACGGCCCACCATGCCGCCCGCCGGGGTGCCGGAAGGCGTTCGCACCCAGCGTCTCCTCACCGTCGTCAAGGCGAAGGCGATCCAGCAGGTCAAGGCGGAACCCCACGACAAGGTCAACACCTGGCCGCATCTGATGCTCGTCGAGTTCGTGGCCCTGCTGGCGATGACCGGACTGCTGATCGTCATGTCGGTCGCCCTCCAGGCACCGCTCCTCGAAGCTGCCAACCCGAACCTGACGCCCAACCCGTCGAAGGCGCCCTGGTACTTCCTCGGGCTGCAGGAGCTGTTGTCCTACTTCGACCCGCAGATCGCCGGGGTCACCGTCCCCACGGTGGTGGGGCTGATCGGGTTCATGATGATCCCGTATGTGGATCGCAACCCCTCCACCAAGCCTTCGGACCGGAAACTCGCGATCATGCTGTACACGATCTTCCTCGCCGGATCGGCCACCCTCACCATCCTGGGGGTCCTGTTCCGGGGGAAGGGGTTCAACTTCAGTTATCCGTGGAAAGACGGGATCTTCTTCGATGACTTGAAAGACTGGGTGAGCTTCGAATGAGTGCCGAGAACCTGATCCTCATCGGTGTCGCCCTGGTGGCCATCGCCGCCGCCGCGGCTGCCTTCGCCATCGCCTACCGCCGGTCCAGCGACTGGCGGAGCGGCGTGAACGCCGAGACCCTCGCCGCCGACCGCTCCGAGGTCGCCGAACCCGTCGTCGTCACTGCCGCCCGGGGTACCGAGGCGGCCGCAGCCGCCGACACCGCCGAAGCTCCCCCGGAGCCCACCACGCCGGCGGTGGAGGTCGTCTCCGAGCCGGTCGTCGTCGAGGTCTCCCCCGAAGAGGCGGGCGTGACCCGACGCCAGTTCTTCAACCGGGCCCTCGGTGCCACCTTCGCCACCTTCATGGCCGGGTTCGGCCTGGCGTCGCTGTCCTTCCTGTGGCCGAAGCTCACCGGCGGTTTCGGCTCCGACGTCAACGCCGGCAAGGTGGATGAGCTGCGGGAGCAGCTCTTCAACGAGGACGGCTCGATCACCCCGCTGTTCATCCCCGAAGCCCGGGCCTACCTGGTCCCCTACGACGAAAGCTCCCTGTCGCCGCAGTTCCGGGACATCGGCGTGGCAGACCGGGGAGTGATGGCGTTGTGGCAGCGGTGCGTCCACCTGGGCTGTCGTGTCCCCTGGTGCCAGCCATCCCAAGGGTTCGAATGCCCCTGCCACGGGTCGAAGTACAGCCTGGTCGGCGAGTACTTCGCCGGGCCCGCACCCCGTAACCTCGACCGGTTCGTGCTCGAATTCAACGCCGCCGACGAGCTGATCATCAAGACCGGCTCCATCGTGCAGACGCCTCGGGCTCCGGTCCTCACCGTCAAGTACCCCCAGGGTCCGTCCTGCATCGCCGCCACCGTGGGAGCCGAAGGGTGAACTCCAGCACCGTCATCCTCATCGTCGTCGTCCTCGCCGTCGGCTACCTCTCCTTCCTCGGGGTCAGCGCCCTGCGCACCCGGGGGAAGGAGGAGATCCCTCCCAACCTGAAGCCACCGATCCCGGACGACGAACTGGAGACCCGTCGCCTCGAGCGGGCCCAGCAGGCCGCCGTCGTCCTCTCGGCGTTCCTGGCGCTGGCCCTGCCCCTCTACTTCCTCGGCGAAGCCGACCGTCAGGAGTCCTTCGTCGACCAGTTCCACGAGGAGTCCGTCGAGCGGGGCGCCGAGCTGGTCCAGGAGTTCGGGTGCTTCGCCTGCCACGGGCCGAACGGAGTCGGCGGGGCCGCGCCCTTCGTGGAGAAGCGCACCGGCGTCAACGTGAGCTGGGTGGCGCCGTCCCTCGACGACATCTTCTACCGCTACACCCGCGAGGAGATCGGCTTCTGGATCACCTACGGGCGGCCGAACACCCCCATGCCCCCGTGGGGGGTGGCCGGTGGCGGTCCCATGACCGAACAGCAGGTCGAAGACATCGTCAACTACCTCGAGACCATCCAGATCCCCCAGAGCGAAGCGGTCGCCAGGGTCAACGACGTGGTCCGCGCCGAGCTGGCCAAGCTGGAGGGCGCCGACGCCGCCCTCGATGAGATCATCCGCGCCCAACGTCAGCTCATCGTCGACCTGGAGATGTCCCCCACCCTGGCTCCGATCGCCGCCGACCTCGCCAAACGGGCGGAGAAGGCGCTCGCCACCGCCGGGGAGGGTCTCGACACCGACGGCGACGGCCTCTCCGACGTCGCCGAACGGGAGATCAGCGACATCACCCGTGAGGCAGAACGGGCCTTCTCCATCCCCGGACTCGAGCCGATCACCTTCGATCCCAACGACCCGGCGAGCATCGACCGTCCGGACCGGGAAGTCGCCGAAGAGCTGCTCGCCACCTTGGAGGAGCTGGTCGCCACCCGCGCCCCGCGGATCGTCCCCAACGTCGAGGCGATCCGCCAGGCCTTGGCGGAGACCGAAGGCGAAGACGCCGACCTGGACACCATCCCCGACGACGCGGAGAACACGATCACCGCTCAGCTCGCCGCCGCCGTCCAGGCGATGCGCCCGGCCGAGATCCAGGTGGTGGACCTCGACCCCGCCAACCCGGCCACGTCGGGTGAACCCGACGGGGACGTCGCCCACCGGGTCGTCGGCGGCCTCTCCACGCTCTCGCTCAACCTGGGGATCCAGGCCGAGAACCTCCCCAAGCTGCTCGACCCCGCCAAGACGGGACTGGAGCGGCTGCTCACCGCCCAGAAGGAGCGCCGCTGGGAGATCGACATCCAGGGTGTCGCCGAGCTGGCCTTCGACGGGGACGTGGCCAAGGCGGAACGGGCCGTCGGGATCTTCCAGGGCTACTGCGCACGGTGTCACACCTCTGGCTACCCGGCAGGGATCCCCTTCTCCCAAGAACCCGGCTCCGGGGGTTTCGGCCCAGCGCTGTGGGAAGGACGCGCCACCGTCCAGTTCCTGACGGTCGAAGACCTCGCCGACTTCCTCGTCACCGGGCCGCGGGCCAACAAACCCTACGGGGTCAACGGCGTCGGAACCGGCCGGATGCCGGCGTTCGGGAAGACCCTCAGCCGGGAAGACCTCGAGCTGCTGGCCCAATACCTCCGCAGCGGCCACCTGGCCGGGATCGTCAACCACGCCGAGGGAGGTGGGTGAACCATGCGTGAGCTGATGCGGGAGCTGCTCTCCGCCAACCTGTTCGTCACCGGCATCATCCTGACCGTCGCCTCCATCCTCGTGTTCTACGGGACGATCTACCTGCTCACCTACACCAACCTGGGCAAGCGTCTCGGGTTCCTCGTCACGGGGGCGGGGGTGTCGGCCTGGTGGACGATCGGGAGTCTGCTGTTCGTCCTCTACGCCCCCCGGGGGCCCCGACCGGCGGACATCGAAGGTCTCAACGCCTTCGAGATCAGGATCATCCCGATCACGTTCATGCTGGTGTCCGCCATCGTGTTCGTCGCCTTCCTCGTCGCCCTCAAACAGTACGAGGAGACCCAGGAGCGGGCCGACCTCTAGGTGGCGGAGCGACCCGCCCGCCCGGTGCTGCACGCGGGGTATTTCGACGCCGGGCTCACCGAGGTCGACCCGGAGCTGGCGGCCGCCCTCGGCGGGGAGCTGCGACGCCTCCAAGACCAGATCGAGCTGATCGCCTCCGAGAACCTCGTGTCCCGGGCGTCCCTCGAGGCGATGGGTTCGGTCATCGTCAACAAGACCGTCGAAGGCTATCCGGGGAGGCGGTACTACGGAGGGGCCGAGTTCGCCGACGCGGTGGAGCGTCTCGCCATCGAACGGGCCAAGAGCCTGTTCGGTGCCGCCCACGTCAACGTCCAACCGCATTCGGGCAGTCAGGCCAACCTGGCGGTCTTCGCCGCGTTCCTCGAACCGGGGGACCGCATCGTCTCCATGGACCTGTCGATGGGAGGCCACCTCAGTCACGGCTCGCCGGTCAACATCTCCGGCCGGTGGATGCAGGCCCACCACTACGGCGTCGATCCCGACACCGGACGCATCGACCTCGACGCCGTCGCCGACCTGGTTCGACGGGTGCGTCCCAAGCTGGTCATCTGCGGAGGGTCGGCGTATCCCCGTGCCATCGACTTCGCTGCCTTCCGGGACGTGGCCGACCAGGTGGGAGCGGTGCTCCTCGCCGACATCGCCCACTTCGCCGGCCTCGTCGTCGCCGGGCTCCATCCCGACCCCCTCCCTCACGCCCATGTGACCACGACGACGACCTACAAGAACCTGCGGGGGGTTCGAGGAGGTGTGATCCTCACCGGGGATCCCGAGCTGGGCCGGCGGATCGACTCGGCCGTGTTCCCGGGCGTGCAGGGGAGCGTGATCCTCAACGCGGTGGCCGCGAAGGCGGTTTGTTTCGGGGAGGCGGCCCGGCCCGAGTTCGCAGCCTGGGCGGCGTCGGTGCTCGCCAACGCCCGGGCGATGGCCCGGGTCCTCGCCGAGCGGGGATTCGACGTGGTCAGCGGCGGCACCGACACGCCGATCGTCCTCGTGGACCTGCGGTCGGTCGGGATCTCCGGCAGGGACGCCCAGACCCTGTTGGAAGGGGCCGGGTTCACGGTGAACAAGAACACCGTCCCGGGAGACACGAGACCTCCCTGGGTCGCGTCGGGGATCCGTCTGGGCTCTTCGGCGGGGACGACCCGAGGGTTCGGGGAGGACGAGTTCGTCTGGATCGCCGACCGGATCGCCGACGTCCTCGAGGCGCAGACGGAGCGGGTCGTCGACGAGACCCGCCAGGCCGTGTCGGAGCTGTGCGCCCGGTTCCCGATCTATCCGGGACGGCGCTTCTGAGCCCGTGCCTGCGCGGTGCCGGCCTCTCGGCGGGTCCGCAGGTAGAAGGCGAGGATCTGCAGCTCGGTCGCCAGGTCGACCTGGCGGACCGTGGCCCAGGCGGGGACGTTGATCACCGTCGGGGCGAAGTTCAAGATTCCCGGGACCCCGGCGCCGGTGAGCCGGTCGGCGACCCCTTGGGCCTCCGAGGCGGGTGTGGCGATGATCCCGATGTCGGCGGAGGTCCGTCGAAGGTCCTCTTCGAGATGGTCGAGGTGGCGGATCTCGATCCCTGCGATCCGCTTCCCGACCCGTTTCGGGTCGATGTCGTAGACCGAGACGATGTGGAACCCGCGGTTGTCGAACCCCTTGTACCGGGCGAGGGCGCTGCCCAGATTCCCGGCCCCGACGAGGACGACCGTCAAGTCGGTGCTGAGGCCGAGCTTGCGGAGGATCAGGGCACGCAGCTCCTCGACGTCGTAGCCCACACCCCGCACCCCGGCCGCGCCGATGTAGGAGAGGTCCTTTCGGACCTTCGCCGCGTTGACGCCGGAGGCGCTCGCCAGGTCGGACGACTGCACCGTCTGGCGTCCGGGTCCGAGGGAGTCGAGATACCGGAGGTAGGCGGGCAGGCGCGCCACGGTGGCCCGGGGGATCCGTCGTGTCATGGAGGGCGACGATAGGGACGGGGAGGGGCTGTGACCAAGCCGGAGCCGGGGATTCCTCCTTCCCGGGCCGCGCCGGTAACGTCCGCCCCCATGGCTGATCGTCGGGTGTTGGTGGTCGGCGGGGGCCCTGCCGGGTCGGCGGCGGCGTATTGGCTGGCCCGGGCGGGTCACCCCGTCACCCTGGTGGAGAAGAAGGCGTATCCCCGTGAGAAGACCTGCGGTGACGGACTCACCCCGCGAGCGATCCACCAGCTCGACGCGATGGGTTTCGACTTCTCGACGAACGGCTTCTGGCGGATCGACGGTCTGCGGTCCTACGCCGGGGACGAGCTGATGCTCGAGATGCCGTGGCCGTCCCATTCCCGATACCCGAACTGGGGTGGGGTGATCCGTCGCCGTGACCTCGACGCCCGGGTCGCCGAGCTGGTGGCCGCCCAGGGGGCGTCGGTCCGCCAGCGGACCGAGGCGCGGCCGGTCCTCGAAGGCGGTGCGCTCGTCGCCGTCGACCTCGTCACCGAAGGGGAGACCGAGCGGGTGTTCCCTTCGGTGGTGATCGTCGCCGACGGCTCCCTCGACCGGTTCGGACGGCGGCTGGGTACGTCCCGTCGCAAGGACTACCCGATGGGCTTGGCCGCCCGCGGGTACTACGCCAGCCCTCGGTCCCGGGACCGGTATCTGGAGAGCCAGCTCGACCTGCGGGACGAGACCGGGGCGTCCATGCCCGGCTACGGCTGGGTGTTCCCGCTGGGAGACGGCACGGTCAACGTCGGGGTCGGGTTGCTGTCGACCTTCAAGCGCTGGAAACACACGAACACGACGAAGATGATGGACGACTACGTCCGCACCGCCCCCGACTACTGGGGTCTGTCCGAAGAAACCAAGCTCGGCGACCCGAAGGGCGGCAAGCTGACGATGGCGTTCTCGAAGGGCCCCCTCGTCGGACCGAACTGGGTGGTCGTCGGCGACGCCGCCGGGGCCATCAACCCCTGGAACGGGGAAGGGATCTCCTACGCCTACGAGACCGGTCGGATCGCCGCCCGGGTCGTCTCCGAGGCGATCGCCGCCGACGATCTGACACTCCTCGCCCGATACCCCCGGATCCTGGACGACGAGTACGGCCTCTACTACAAGATGGCGCGGATCTTCGTGAAGCTCATCGGCAATCCGGCGGTGATGCGGACCCTGGCGCACACCGGCCTCCGGAACCGCCCCCTCATGGAATGGACGTTGAAGGTGATGGCGAACCTGTTGGACGAAGACGAGGGCGGTGTCGGCGAGCAGGCCTACCGTGCCTTGGCCGCCATGGTCCGTCCGCTCCCGGTAGCCTGAAGGTCCCCCGGACGTGGGGAGGGACGATGCTGCATCCCCGGTTCGAAGCGTTGTATGCGGATCTGGTGGCGGCGTGGCGGCGCCACCACGACCTGAGACGGGAACGAGCCCCGCTCCCCGAGCTCGCCGAGTCTCGTCGGCGCCTCGACCGGCTCCGCGACGACATCTGGCGTCTCCGCCTGGCCCTCAGTCCGGAACCACGGGAGATCCGGGAGATGGCGTTCTCGGCCTGGTGCTCCACGTTGGGCGAGACCGTGTGGATCCGGTGGTCCGACACAGAAGGCGACCGGTACCGGTGTGTCTGCGGCGAAACGGTGGCGCGGCCGGTGACGGGATGAAGGTCCTTTTGTCCGCCGGCCCGAGGCGTCTGTATCCTCGCAGGCGCCGATGACACTCGCCGACTACCTCCCGATCGCGGTCATGGCGGTCCTCGCCGCCGGGTTCGTCGGGGTGTCGATGGTGGTCAGCCGGCTGTTCTCGCCCCACCGTCCCACCCCGGAGAAGCTCGAGCCCTACGAATGCGGCATCGTTCCCGAACAGGAGCCGTCCCAGCGGTTCCCGGTCAAGTTCTACCTGGTGGCGATGCTGTTCGTGATCTTCGACGTGGAGATCATCTTCCTGTTCGCCTGGGCGTCCCGTTTCGACGACCTCGCCTGGTACGGCATCGCCGCGGTCGGGATCTTCACGTTCTTCGTCTTGGAGACGCTCTTCTACGTGTGGAAGCGAGGCGCCCTCGACTGGAACGTCCACCGTCGCCGCCGGTACGTGCCCACCGAGGTCACCGAGGAGGCCGCCTGATGGCTGCCCTGTCGTTCCCGTCGAACTTCCTCACCACCACGATCGACAAGGCCGCCCGTTGGGCCCGAACCCAGTCGATGTGGCCGGCGACCTTCGGGTTGGCCTGCTGCGCCATCGAGATGATGGCGACGGGCGCCGCCCACAACGACCTGGCCCGTTTCGGGATGGAGGTGTTCCGGGCGTCACCGCGTCAGGCCGACCTGATGATCGTCGCAGGTCGTGTCTCCCAGAAGATGGCGCCGGTGCTCCGACAGGTCTATGACCAGATGCCCGACCCGAAATGGGTCATCTCGATGGGAGCCTGCGCGTCGTCGGGCGGCATGTTCAACAACTACGCCCTCGTGCAGGGCGTCGACGAGGTCGTCCCGGTGGACATGTACGTCCCCGGCTGCCCGCCCGGACCCCAGAGCCTCATGCACGGGATCCTCACCCTCCAGCGGATGATCGTCGAAGGCAAGGTCGCCTCATGACCGACGAGCGCCAGGTCGCCGACGAAGGAGCGGCGGAGGGGCCGTCGCCCGCTGAGATCCCCGACGTGCTCGCCGAGCTGGTGGCCCGGTTCCCGGAGGCCGTGTACGCCCCCTCGGCGGGCCAACACACCCTGACGGTGAGCAGGGACGACTACCACCCCTTGGCGGAGGCGGCCCGGGACGCCGGTTTCGAGGTGTGTGCCGACGTGACGTGCGTCGACTGGTTCCGGCGGCGACCCGTACGGTTCGAGCTCGTCGTCAACCTGCTCTCGCATCGTCACCGCCTGCGGCTGCGGCTCCTCGTCCCGGTTCCCGCCGACGATCCGGTCGTACCCTCCCTGACCGGTCTGTGGCCGGGCGCCAACTTCCCCGAACGGGAGGTGTTCGACATGTTCGGTATCGTGTTCGAAGGTCATCCCGACCTGACCAGGATCCTCATGCCCGACGACTGGGAGGGCCATCCGCTCCGCAAGGACTTCGCGGTCGGGTCGGTTCCGGTTCAGTTCAAGGCTTCCCACAAGGCGACGTGATGAGCGACGAGACCACCACCCCCACGGTCGACGGCGGCCCCGAGGTCGTCGACATCTGGTTGTCGGGGACCGAGGTCCCGCCCACCGACGAAGGCGCCCAGGAGATGGCCGAGTCGGAGACGGAACCGCGGTTGCGTGAACAGCTCGGATCGGTGGTCGCCGACGACTACGTCGACGACGAGGTCGCCCCCGAAGACGAACGGATGATCATCAACATGGGTCCCCAGCATCCGTCGACCCACGGGGTGCTGCGGCTCCAGCTGGAGCTCGAAGGCGAGATCATCCGGCGGTCGAAACCCATCATCGGATACCTGCACACCGGGATGGAGAAGACGGCGGAAGGTCTGACGTTCGCGCAGGGGCCGACGAACGTCACCCGGATGGACTACCTGGCGCCGCTGCACAACGAACTCGCCTACTCCCTGGCGGTGGAGCAGCTCCTCGGGATCGAGGTCCCGCCCCGGGCCCAGGCCATCCGAGTCCTCATGACCGAACTCAACCGGGTGTCGTCGCATCTGGTGGCCCTCGCCACCAACGGCATGGACATCGGCGCCCTGTCGATGATGCTGTACGGGTTCCGGGAGAGGGAGCTGATCCTCGAGTTCTTCGAGAAGACGACGGGGCTGCGGATGAACCACAACTACATCCGCCCGGGAGGCGTCGCCGTCGACCTCCCGCCCGGATGGCGCCGAGACGTCGCTCGGATCGTCGAGACCATCCCGGCTCGCATCCAGGACTACGAGGATCTGCTGGCGGAGAACCCGATCTGGCTGTCCCGCACCAAAGGGGTGGGGGTGATCACCGCCGAGGAATGCCTGGCCTACGGCATCACCGGGCCCATCCTCCGGTCCACCGGCGTCGACTGGGATCTGCGCAAGGCGTTCCCCTACAGCGGCATCGACCAGTACGAATTCGACGTCCCGACCGGGACCAACGGCGACGTGTACGACCGGTTCCTGATCCGCATGGAGGAGATCCGCCAGTCGATCCGGATCGTCGACCAGGTCGCCGAGACGATGCCCAAGGGGGACTACCGGGTGGACGACCGCAAGGTCACGCCGCCGCCCCGGGCCCGCATCGACGAGTCGATGGAGGCCCTCATCCACCACTTCAAGATCTTCACCGAAGGTTTTCGGGTCCCGCCGGGCGAGACGTACGTGGCGGTCGAATCCCCCCGGGGTGAGCTCGGCTGCTATCTGGTGTCCGACGGCGGAGGCAAACCCTGGCGGATGCACATTCGGGCGCCGTCGTTCTACAACCTCCAGGCGTTGCCGGTGATGATGGCCGACACCCTCGTCGCCGACACCATCGCCACGATCGCCTCCCTGGACCCGGTCATGGGCGACGTGGACCGGTAGGGCTACAGACTCCTTCCCGTTGGTCGATAGGGGGAGTACCGTGCAGCCCGTGGACGACGGTCATCCGCCCAACGAGGCGAACCCGCTCCTCACCGAGGTCTTGCGGATCGTCGGTGAACGTATCGACCCTCCGAGAGCAGAGCTCGTCGCCGAGTTCGCCCGCTCCTATCTCCGTCGGGTCCCCGGGGACATCCTGGTGGGGTTGGACCCCGAAGCCACCTTCCACCACGTCCTCGGCATCTTCGAGTTCATCGAACGCCGGGAGGAACCGATCAAGGTCCGGGCGTTCAACCCGACCCCGACCGAACACGGATACGAGACGAAGGGGACCGTCGTCGAGTTGGTCACCGACGACTCGCCGTTCCTCCACGACTCGGTCACCAACGAACTGGAGGCCCACGGTCTGCGGGTCGAGCTGGTGCTGCATCCGGTGATCGGCACCGAACGGAGCCCGGACGGCACCCTCCGCCACATCCGCAACGCCCGATACACGACCAGCCGAGAGTCGGTCCAGCACTACGAACTCGACCGGAAACTGTTCGCCGCCGACCTCCCCGCCCTCGAACGTGCCCTCAGGTCGGTGCTGGAGGACGTCCGGCGGGTCGTGCGGGACTTCCACCCGATGATGGGACGGATCGACCGGATGGCCGACCTGGTCAGGGTCGCCGTCGGCCACTTCCCCGACGTCACGATCACCGAAGGCGTGAACTTCCTCCAGTGGCTGCGGGACGGCAACTTCGTGTTCCTCGGCTACCGGGAGTACCGGGTGATCGACACGCCCGCCGGCAGAGCGGTGGAGGTCGTCCCCGACAGCGGCCTCGGCATCCTCTCCGACGAACGCCAGTCGTCGATGGCCGAACCGGTGCTGCTCGAAGATCTCCCACCGGACCTGGCCCGCCGCTACGAGACCGGCGATCTGGTCGTGATCACGAAGACCAACCGATACTCGACGGTGCATCGGCGGGCGAAGATGGACTACGTCGGTGTGCGGATGGTCGGTCCCGACGGTGAGACGATCGGTGAGGCACGGCTGTTGGGCCTGTTCACGTCGAAGGCGTACATGCAGCCGGCCAGCCAGATCCCCATCCTCCGGGCCAAGCTGGCCGACATCGTCGCCGCCGAGGACCTCATCGAAGGCAGCCACGATCACAAGAAGATCGTCGAGCTGTTCGACGGATTCTCGAAACACGACCTGTTCTCGGCCGACACCGAGGACCTCCGGCGGGAACTGAGGGAGCTCCTCGACCTGGAAGAGCGCCACCAGGTCAGGCTGTTCGTGCGTCGGGACCTGTTGGAACGCAGCGTGTCGATCCTGGTGGCGTTGCCGAGGGACCGGTTCAACGCCGATCTCCGCCGCCAGCTCCAGGAGATGTTCATGGAACGGTTCCGAGGGACGGCGGTCGAATACCACCTGAGCTTGGGCGAATCGGACCCGGCCCAGATCCACTTCACCGTGTGGGTGGAGTGGGGGACCGTCCCCGAGGTCGACTTGGCGTCCCTCGAAGCCGACGTCGTGGCGTTGATGCGCTCCTGGGGTGAGCGGGTCGCCGACGTGCTGGTGAGGTGGCGGGGCGAAGACGAAGGCCGCCGACTGGCCGAGGCCTGGTGTGAACGGTTCCCCGAGTACTACACGAGTTCGGTCTCCACCGAAGTGGCGGCCGCCGACATCCTCGCCCTCGACGAGTTGGCGTCCTCCGGACGGTCCTTCGTGGTGGGGCTCCGCAACGTCGCCCAGGCCGGTGAGGAGCTCACCCGGGTGGTCCTGTATCGCAGCGACGGCAAGCGGCCCCTGTCGGAGCTGGTCCCCACCCTCGAGCACATGGGGATGCAGGTGGTGGAGGAGGTCCCCACCAGGATCGAGGCGCCGGGGTCGTTCTTCATCCACGACTTCGGGGTACGCGGACCCGACGGCGGCGCCCTCGACCTCGACGACGTCGGAGATCGGGTCGCTGCCGCCCTCACCGCCGTCTGGGACGGAGAGGCCGAATCCGACCGGCTCAATCGCCTCGTCATCACCGCCGGCCTCGACCACGACCAGGTGGCGATCCTGCGGGCCTACCGGACCTACTGGCGGAGGGTGGCGCCGGTGTTCACCGTCGCCTACGTCAACGACACCCTCCTCGCCCATCCGGCGATCGCCGCCAACCTCGTCCGGCTGTTCGAGCTGCGCTTCGATCCCGACGCCGACCGGGACGCCTACCCGGCGCTGGCGGGCCTCGTCTCCGAACAGCTCGACGCCGTGCCATCGCGGGACGAAGACCGGATCCTTCGCAGCTTCCTGCGCCTCATCGAGGCGACGACCCGGACGAGTGCCTTCCGGCAGGGACGTCGCAGTCTGGCGTTCAAGTTCCGGTCCGCCGACGTCCCCGACGCTCCCCGGCCCCATCCCATGTGCGAGATCTTCGTCGTCTCCGCCGACATGGAAGGGATCCACCTCCGGGGCGGACCGGTCGCCCGGGGCGGAATCCGCTGGTCGGACCGGCGGGAGGACTACCGGACGGAGGTCCTCGGGCTGTTGAAAGCCCAGATGACGAAGAACGCGGTGATCGTCCCCACCGGCGCCAAAGGCGGGTTCGTCCTTCGGCACCCGCCGTCGGACCCGGCGGCGCTCGCCGACGAGGTCCGACGCCGCTACGAGGTGTTCATCCGGGGTCTCCTCGACCTCACCGATAACCGGGTGGAAGGACGGGTCGTGCATCCGGAGCGGGTGGTGGTCCACGACGGTGACGATCCGTACCTGGTCGTCGCCGCCGACCGGGGGACCGCCACCTTCTCGGACCTGGCCAACGAGATCGCCCGGGAGTACCGCTTCTGGCTGGACGACGCCTTCGCTTCGGGAGGATCCACCGGGTACGACCACAAGAAGCTCGGCATCACCGCCCGGGGCGCCTGGAAGTCGCTGGAGCGACACTTCGCCGAGATCGGGATCGACCCGTACACGGATCCGTTCACCGTCGTCGGCATCGGCGACATGTCGGGCGACGTCTTCGGGAACGGGATGCTGTGCTCCGACAGGATCAAGCTGGTCGCCGCCTTCGACCACCGGCACATCTTCCTCGATCCCGACCCCGACCCCGCACGGTCGTACGCGGAGCGGCGGCGGCTGTTCGACATGGCGGGTTCGAGCTGGGACGACTACGACCGTGAGGCCATCAGCGAAGGCGGTGGCGTGTGGCCCCGCAGCGCCAAGAAGATCCCGATCTCGCCTCAGGTTCGGGACGTCCTGGGGATCTCCGAGCAGGTGCTGTCGCCACCCGACCTCGTCAAGGCGATCCTCACCGCCCCGGTGGATCTCATCTGGAACGGCGGCATCGGCACCTACGTGAAAGCCCGCGACGAGACCCACGAGGAGGTCGGCGACCGGGGCAACGACGCCGTGCGGGTGAACGGGGCCGACCTGAGGGCGCGGGTGGTGGTGGAGGGAGGCAACCTGGGGTTCACCCAGCGGGGCCGGATCGAATACGCACGGCGGGGGGGACGGATCAACACCGACTTCATCGACAACTCCGGGGGGGTCGACTGCTCCGACCGGGAGGTGAACCTGAAGATCCTCCTCGGCCTCGCCGAGGAACGGGGCCTGGTCGACCGGGAGGAACGAAACCGTCTCGTCGAGGAGGCCGCCGACGCGGTGGTGGAGCGGATCCTCTATGACAACTTCCAGCAGGTCCAGATGATCTCCCAGGAAGAGCTCGCCTCACCCCATCGGATGGAGGCGTACGACGACCTGATGTCCACCTTGGAAGACCAAGGCATCGTCGACCGCGACATCGATTTCCTCCCCACCTCCGAAGAGATCGCCGAACGGGTCCGGGCGGGCGAAGGGATGACCCGCCCCGAGCTGGCGGTCCTCCTCGCCGACGCCAAACGGAGCCTCGAGGAGTCGCTCGTGGACTCCGACCTGCCCGACGACCCCTACTTCCTCACCGACCTCCACCGGTACTTCCCCGAGAACGTCGTCGAGCGCTTCGGGGACCTCGTCGAACACCACCCGCTCCGGCGGGAACTGGTCGCCACCATCATCGCCAACGACGTGGTCAACTCCGAGGGAGTGACCTTCGTCGATCGTCTCTGCCGTCAGACCGGCGCCGACCCCTCGGAGGTGGTGCGGGCCTACCGGGTGGCCCGGGACGTGGCGGGGGCAGTCCGCCGCTGGGAGATGATCGAGTCGCTGTTCGGACGGTTGGAGGCGGACATCTGGAACTTCCTCATGGGTCGGGTCGACCGCCTCGTCGCCGTGCTCACCCGCTGGTACCTGGCCCACCTCAACGGTGCCGAGATGGGCGCGGTGGTGGCCACCCACGGTCCCGCCTTCCGGAAGGTGGAGTCGACCCTGCCCGAGGCGGGCCCTCCGGAATGGCGGAAGGAGCGGGAGGAGGAGGCAGACCGTCTCCGCCAGGCAGGCGTCCCCGACGCCACCGCCCGGTGGCACGCCTACATGCCCGGTCTCGTCCACGCCCCCGACATCATCGAGGTGGCGGAGCGGTTCGGACGGTCGGTGGCCGACGTCACCCGGGCGTTCTTCCTGATCGGACAGGCGGTGCGTCTCGACCGACTGGAGGAGATGGTCGTCTCCCTCCCCGCCGACTCCCCCTGGGAGCGCTGGGCCACCCAGACCATGGAGGACGAACTCCTCGCCCTGCGGCGTGCCCTCGTCGAACAGGTCCTGGCGGAGGCAGGCGAGCGGTCGGCGACCGAAGCCGTCGACCACTATCTGGCCGAACACGCCCGGGCGGTGGCCCGGCTGGTCCGTTTCATGCGGGGCCTCGACGCCCAGGCGGTGGAGGATCTCGCCCCCATCCTCGTCGGCATCCGTCAGGTGCGGACCCTCACCGGTTGAGCCCGTCGGGGCCTCCTGTCCGGTGCGAACGACCGGGCTGTCGCAGGCACCGACGGCAGGGTTCGGCCTGTCGGTGGCGGCACCGTTCGCCCCGTGCCCGCCGCCCCGATTCTGGCGAGACCGGACCGGGAATCTATGCTCCCGCGCACGATGAGCCGCTGGAGTCCGGAGACCCGAGAACGAGCCCGGAGGATCCTTGCCCGCTATCCCGAGAAGCGGTCGGCCGTGATGCCCCTCCTCTACCTGGCGGCGGCCGAAGACGGGCACCTCACCCCAGAGGGGATGGAGGAGGTCGCCCGGTGGGTGGGCCTCACCCCCGCCCAAGTGCAGTCGGTGGCCTCCTTCTACACGATGTACAAGCGGGAACGGACCGGCCGGTACCTGGTGTCGTGCTGTACGTCGATCTCCTGCATGCTGCTCGGCGCCGACGAGGTGCTGGCCGCCGTCGAAGACGAGGCGGGGGTGCCGGCCGGGGAGACCGACGACGAGGGGGTCATCACCGTCGAACACGTCGAATGCATCGGTGCCTGCGGTGGCGCTCCGGCGCTGCAGGTGAACTACGAACTGGTGGAAGGGGTGACGCCCGACACCGCCCGGGAGCTGATCCGCTGGCTGCGCAGCGCCTCCCCGGAGGCGGTCCACACCGACGAGATGCAGGAGCTGTTCGGGACCCGACGGAGCTTCGACTGGGCGGTCCCGGAACGGGTCGGCGCGGTCGGTCCGTTCCCGGCGTTCGAGCCCTACGGCACCACGGACGGGAACCCATGACCGACCAGCTCCGCGTCATCACCCGACGAATGGTCGAGCACCCCGCCGACTCCCACACGTTGGCGCGGTATGAGGCGACCGGCGGCTACCGCCAGGCCCGTCGATCCCTCGACATGAGTCGGGACGAGCTGGTCGAGCTCGTCAAAGAGTCCGGACTGCTGGGCCGCGGCGGCGCCGCCTTCCCCGCCGGCCTGAAATGGTCGTTCCTGGCTCCGGCCCGGCCCGCCTACCTGGTCGTGAACGCCGACGAATCCGAGCCGGGCACCTTCAAAGACCGCCAACTCCTCGAGCGCGACCCCCACCAGCTGGTGGAGGGGATGATCATCGCCGCCGTCGCCAACGAGGTCCACCACGCCTTCGTCTACGTGCGGGGCGAATACCCCAAACCTGCCCGCCGCCTCCAACGGGCCGTCGACGAGGCGTACACGGCCGGATACCTCGGCGAGGGGATCTTCGGATCGGACTACGACCTGGAGGTCACCGTCCACCTCGGGGCCGGCGCCTACATCTGTGGGGAGGAGACGGCGCTCATCAACAGCCTGGAGGGCCGTCGCGGCGAACCCCGCCTCAAACCCCCCTACTTCCCCGCCGCCAAAGGCCTGTACATGATGCCGACGATCGTCAACAACGTCGAGACGGTCTCCAACCTGCCCCACATCCTCGAGATGGGACCCGAGGCCTACAAGGCCCTCGGTCACGAGGCCGACACCGGCAGCTTCCTCTTCTCGGTGTCGGGCCACGTCAACCGTCCCGGCAACTACGAGCTCCCCCACGGCCTCACCTGGCGTGAGCTCATCTACGAGGTGGCCGGCGGTATTCGGGGCGGCAACGAACTCAAGACCTGGATCCCGGGGGGAGCGTCCGCCCCCTGGTTCGTTCCCTCCGACCACCTCGACCTGCCGATCACGAAGGACGCCACCGCGAAAGCCGGCTCGATGCTCGGTTCGGGGGCCGTCGTGGTGATGGACGACACCACCTGCGTCGTCCGGGCGGCGGAACGGATCGTCCGTTTCTTCGCCCACGAATCCTGCGGCCAGTGCACCCCGTGCCGGGAGGGGACGACGTGGCTGGAGATGATCCTCCGCCGGATCGAGTCGGGGGCGGGTCGGGAGGTGGACGTCGACCTGCTGCTCGAGGTCGGCGGCAACATCTCCGTCGGACTGGCATGGCCTCCCCGCATGACCACCATCTGTCCCCTCGGGCCGTCGGCGGTGTCGCCGATCATCTCGATCACCAAGTACTTCAAAGACGAGGTGTTGGCCCACATCCACGGGAACGGCTGTCCCCTGCGAGGTGCGCAACGATGAGCGACCACGTCACCGTCACGATCGACGGTCGGAAGCTGGAGGTCCCGGCGGGGGAGCTGCTCATCGAAGCCGCCCAGGAGCACGGCACCTACATCCCTCGTTTTTGCTGGCATCCCCGCATGAAGCCGGTGGGCATGTGCCGCATGTGCCTGGTCGAGCTGGAGACCCCGCGGGGACCGGCGATCGTCACCGCCTGCACGACGCCCGTGTCGGACGGGATGGTCGTCCACACCCGAAACGAGACGGTGCAGCGGATGCAGGAAGGTGTCTTGGAGTTCCTCCTCATCAACCATCCCCTGGACTGTCCGGTCTGTGACCGCGGAGGCGAATGCCCCCTGCAGGACCACGTGATGGCGTACGGGCCGGGGGAGAGCAGGTTCGTCGAGGAGAAGCGGCATTTCGAAAAGCCCATTCCCATCTCCGAGCTCGTGCTGTTGGACCGGGAACGCTGCATCCTCTGCGCACGGTGCACCCGGTTCTCCGAGGAGATCTCCGGCGACCCCCTGATCGAGTTCACCGACCGGGGCAACGGCGTGCACATCGCCACCTTCCCCGACCTCCCCTTCTCGTCCTACTTCTCCGGCAACACCGTCCAGATCTGCCCCGTCGGTGCCCTCACCGCCACCGCCTACCGGTTCCGGGCCCGTCCGTGGGACCTCGAAGCCGTCGAATCCACCTGCACGCACTGCACCGCCGGTGACCGGATCAACCTCCAGGCCTCCCACAACGAGGTGGTGCGGATCCTCGGTGTCGACGTCGAACCCACCAACCAGGGCTGGCTGTCGGATCGTTGCCGCTTCGGGTTCCAGTACGTCGGTTCCCCGGACCGTCTCACCGTGCCGCTGATCCGCGACGGTGAACAGGGCCACACCGAGGTCACCTGGTCCGAGGCCCTCGACCTGGCCGCCACCCGGATCGGTGAGGTGCTGGCCGGCTCCGGCGGACAGGCGGTGGCGGTCCTCGGCGGAGCCCGGCTCACCAACGAGGACGCCTACGCCCTCTCCAAGTTCGCCCGGGTGGTTCTCGGGACCAACCACGTGGACGCCCAGATGGACGACGGCCTCGACCCCCAGTTCCTCGCCGCCACCGTGGATCGGGCCCTCATCTCCGACTTGGACTCCGCCAAAGCGATCCTCGTGTGGGGTCCCGACCTGAAAGAGGAACACCCCACCCTCTACCTCCGGGTGCGCCGGGCCGCCCAGGAGCTGGGAGCCTCCCTCGTCGTGGTGCATCCCCGCCGCACCGGCCTCGACGATCGGGCCACCCACAAGCTGACCTACCGTCCCGGGGAGGGTGCCGACCTCCTCACCGAGCTGGTGGCCGGGTCCGGACGGGCTTCCCAGGCCCGTCAGGCCCTGGCGGAAGGCCCGGTCGTCGGCCTGGTCGGACGGACCGGATACGGCGAAGACCCGCGGCTGGCGGAGGCGGTGGCGGCGTTTGTCCGTACCCTGCCGGATGCCCGGATCCTGCCCCTCGCCCGCCGCGCCAACATCTACGGTGCCCTCGACATGGGCCTCGCCCCGACGTTGCTGCCCGGCCGGGTCTCGGTCGGCGGGGAGGGCGCCCGCTCCATCGCCGAAGCCTGGGGTGGCCTGGCCGAGCATCCGGGGCTCGACACCCGAGGGATCCTGGAGGCGGCCGCAGCCGGAGACATCGAAGTGCTGTTCCTCGTCGGGGCCGACCCTCTCCGGGACGTCCCCGACGGCGCCTTGGCCCGCCGGGCCCTGGAACGGGTGCCCTTCGTCGTCGCCATCGACCAGTTCCTCACCGACTCGTCCCGCCTCGCCGACGTCGTGTTCTGCGCCGACGGGTTCGCCGAGAAGGAGGGGACGGTCACCAACCTCGAAGGTCGGGTGCAGAAGGTCAACCGGATCGTTCCCGGCCCGGGCCAGACCCGGCCGGACTGGTCGATCCTCGACGACCTCGCCCGCCGGCTCGGCGCCGAGCTGGGTTTCGGTTCCGCCGAGGCGATCTCCAAGGAGATCGCCGACGTGGCGCCCGCCTACCGAGGGGTCACCTGGGATCGCCTCGACTGGGAGGAACGGGACGGAATCGTCGTGCCCGACGGGGGCGAGGCACCTCTGCGGTTCGTCCCCGCCGACACGCCCGGGACCCGGGCGGGCGGCGACCTGGTGCTCCATCTGGCCCGGGTCATGTACGACGACGGGGTGACGGTCCGTCACAGCCCATCCCTCGCCGGTCTGGCGCCCGGCGCCGCCGTCCACTTGCATCCCGACGACGCCGTCCGGTTGGGGCTCGCATCGGCGGAGACGGCGCGGGTCGTCACCGAACAGGGGGAGGCGACCCTGCCGATCCGTCTCGACGACACCCTGCACCGCGGCGTCGTGTACGTCCCGTTCAACCAGCCGGGGATGCCGCCCCTCGGGCCGGGCCCGGCGGTGACGGTCACCCCGGCCTGAGGTTCGCCGCCGACCGCGAGCCGGTGTCGTCACGAGCTCGATCGGCTCCACACCCCTTCACACGCTGCAGAGGCCTCCCACGTTTACCGGGGTCGGGCCCGGGCGGTGTCGCGGGACGCCGTCTCATCGTAGGTGGCGTCCGCCGAGTCTCGGGGATCGGGCAGATGGGCCCTTCCTCCGTCCATACCCGCTCGCCTCCCTCGGTTTGTCCCGGTTCGTGGCCGGTTCCTATGCTCGGTCCGCCGTGAGTTTCGCCACCTGCCGGGTCAAGGACTGATGGACGCCATCGACCTCCTCATCGTCGTCGCACGGGTGGTGGTGGTGTTCGCGCTGCTCCTCGTCGTCACCCTGCTCAACGTGTGGCTGGAGCGGAAGATCGTTGCCGACATGCAGAACCGGATCGGGCCCGACCGGGCCGGGCCCTTCGGGATCCTCCAGACCCTCGCCGACGGGATGAAGCTGTTCTTCAAAGAGCAGGTGACTCCCCGCAAAGTGGAGCTCGGCGTCTACCTGCTGGCCCCCTTCCTGGCGGTGATCCCGGCGCTTCTGACCTTCATGGTCGTGCCGTGGGGACGACCGATCGAGATCGCGGGCCGGGTGGTTCCGCTCCAGGGCACCGACCTCAACATCGGCCTGCTGTTCATCCTCGCCATGTCGTCGGTCGGTGTGTACGCGGTGGTCATGGCCGGTTGGTCTTCGGGGTCGAAATACCCGCTGCTGGGAGGCGTGCGGGCCACCGCCCAGGCGATCTCCTACGAGGCGGCGATGGGGCTGTCCATGGTGGCGGTCGTCATGTTCACGGCCACCGCCGGGGAGGGCGGCACCCTGTCCCTTGCCGAGATCGTCGCCCGCCAACAGGGAAGCTGGGGAGACGCTTTGGGGATCCCCGCTCTGGGTTGGATCCCCCGATGGAACCTGTTCCCCGAGTTGGTGGCGTTCGGGATCTTCCTCATCGCCGCCGTCGCCGAGACCAACCGGGCGCCCTTCGACCTGGTCGAGGCCGAACAGGAGCTGGTCGGCGGGTTCCACACCGAATACTCGGGGATCCGGTTCGCCATGTTCTTCCTCGCCGAGTACATCAACATCTTCACGATGTCGGCGATCGCGACCACCCTCTTCCTCGGAGGGTGGAACGGGCCGACCTGGGAGGGGACGGTGCCGGCGGTGGTGTCGGCCGTCCTGCCGACGGTGTGGTTCCTCGTGAAGACCTACGCCATCATCCTCGTGTTCTTCTGGCTGCGGGCGACGCTGCCGCGCCTCCGCTACGACCAGCTCATGCAACTCGGATGGAAGCGTCTCATCCCCGGAGCGTTCGTCTGGTTGATCCTCTCGACCGTGGTGATCGGGATCCGTCAGTTCGGTTGGCCGTGGACGTGAGGTGAGTCGATGGGAGTGATGTCCGAACTCTGGAAAGGTCTGCGGGTCACCGGCCGTATCGGGCTGCGGAGCCTGGTCGGCAAAGGGATCGTCACGACCGAATACCCCAAGGAGTTCCGTACCAAGCCCCAGCGGTTCCACGGCCGTCACGTCCTCAACCGCTACCCGGACGGGATGGAGAAGTGCATCGGCTGCGAGCTGTGCGCGGGCGCCTGTCCGGCCCGCTGCATCTACGTCCGGGGCGCCGACAACGCCCCCGACGATCCGAACAGCCCGGGGGAACGGTTCGGGTTCGTCTACGAGATCAACATGCTGCGCTGCATCTTCTGTGCCCTGTGCGTGGAGGCGTGCCCGACCGAGGCGATCACGATGACCCACCTCTTCGAGATGTCGGTCACCTCCCGGGAAGACGCCATCTACACGAAAGAGGAGCTCCTCATGCGCCCCGACGGGACGGTGCCCCACCCCCGACCCGACGACCCCTACGCCGACCTCTCGGAGCTGGAGGTCGCCGACGGCTGGGTGCGGGCGACGGCACCGGCGGGTTCCGCCGCCTACGAAGGCGTCAAGATGTGGCAGGACACGGCCGGTCCGGCCTCGTGGGACCCCGAACCCGACCAGGAGACGAGGGACGCCTGATGGTGGAGCTCGTGCTGTTCGTCATCACCGCCGTCGCCGCCCTCGCCGGCGCCGTCACCGTGGTGACGGCGCGCAACCCGGTCCATTCGGCGATGGGTCTGTTCGGGACGCTGTTCTCCCTGGCGGTCATCTACGTCGTCAACCTCGCCCACCTGGTGGCGGCCGTGCAGGTGATCGTCTACGCGGGGGCGGTGATGACGCTGTTCCTGTTCGTGATCATGCTGATCGGGGTGGACAAGGCCGAAGACACCTCCGAGAACCTGCCCCGTCAACGAACCCTCGTCGCGGTGCTGGGGGCGGCGGTCGGGTTGGTGGTGGTGGCGCTGATCGTCTCCGGGCGGTTCGTCTGGGTGCCGGCCGGCGGCGGCGACGTGGAGATCCCCAACGGCACGGTGCAGGCGGTCGCCGAGCCGCTGTTCACCACCTGGATCCTCGCTTTCGAGGTGACGGCCCTGCTGCTGACCATCGCCGCCGCCGGGGCGATCGCCCTCGCCTACTTCAAACGGGGTCTGATCCGGGAGGAGCACGAATGACGGTGGGTCCCGGCTGGTACATGACCCTCGCCGCCGCGCTCTTCTCGATCGGGGCGATCGGGATGCTGGTGCGCCGCAACGCCCTCGTCATGTTCATGTCGATCGAACTCATGCTCAACGCCGTCAACCTCACCTTCGTGGCGGCGGGGCGTGCCTTGGGGACCCTCGACGGTCAAGTGTCGGTGTTCTTCGTGCTGGTGGTCGCCGCCGCCGAGGTGGTGGTGGGTCTGGCGATCATCGTGGCGGTCTTCCGGACCCGGGCGACGGCGTCGGTGGACGAGCTGTCGGAGCTGAAGGGATGACCGACCTCCTCTGGCTCGTCATCGTCCTGCCCCTGTTCGGGTCGGTGTTCCTCCACTTCTTCGGTCGTCGCCTCGGCGAACCCGTTGCCGGATGGGTCGCCACCTCGGCGACGGCGGGGTCCTTCGTGGTCGCCCTCGGCGCCGCCCTGCCCTTCTTCCGGGGCACCGGAGAGAACCTCCAGGTCGTCTTGTGGGAGTGGATGCCGGCGGTGGGGGCCACCTTCGAGCTGACCTGGGATCCCCTCGCCGCCCTCATGACGCTGATCGTCACCGGGGTCGGGTCCCTCATCCATCTCTACTCGATCGGGTACATGTCCGGCGACGAACGGTTCTCCCGGTTCTTCGTCTACCTGAACCTGTTCGCCGCCTCGATGCTCACCCTGGTTCTGGCCGGCAACTACGCCATGCTGTTCCTGGGTTGGGAACTGGTGGGTCTGTGCTCCTACCTGCTGATCTCGTTCTGGTTCACGAAGCCGTCGGCCGCCGCCGCCGGCAAGAAAGCCTTCGTGGTGAACCGCATCGGCGACTTCGGATTCATGGTCGGCCTGATGCTGATCTTCACGTCGTTCGGGACCCTGTCGTACGCCGGGATCTTCGAACGGGCGCCCGAGGTGCTGGACACGGGTGTGGCGACCGCCATCGGGTTGCTGCTGCTGGTCGGGGCGATCGGCAAGTCGGCGCAGATCCCGCTGTACGTGTGGCTCCCCGACGCCATGGAAGGCCCGACCCCGGTGTCGGCCCTCATCCATGCCGCCACCATGGTCACCGCCGGGGTGTACGTGGTGGCGCGGTCGGCGCCGATCTACCAGCTCGCCCCCTTCGCCGCCGGGACGGTGGCCACCATCGGAGCCCTCACCGCCCTGTGGGCGGCTTCGATCGCCCTCGCCCAGAACGACATCAAGAAGGTGCTGGCCTACTCGACGATCAGCCAGCTCGGCTACATGTTCCTCGGGGTCGGCGCCGCCGCCTACGTCGCCGGTGTCTTCCACCTGATGACCCACGCCTTCTTCAAGGCCCTGCTGTTCCTCGGTGCCGGGTCGGTGATCCACGGCATGGCCGACGAGCAGGACATGAGGAAGATGGGTGGGCTCGCCCGCCACATGCCGATCACGGCGATCACCATGGCCGTCGCCACCCTCGCCATCGCCGGGATCCCCCCCTTCTCCGGGTTCTGGTCGAAAGACGAGATCCTCGGGGTGGCCTTCGAGACGGGCGGATGGTTCGTGGTGCTGTGGGTCGTCGGTGTCGTCACCGCCATGCTCACCGCCTTCTACATGACCCGGCAGTTCGTCATGGTGTTCCTCGGCAAACCGCGCTGGGACGAGGGCGTGCATCCCCACGAGTCGCCGCGGACCATGACCGTCCCTCTCCTGGTGCTGGCCCTCCTCGCCTTCGGGGGTGGGTTCGTCAACACCCCGTGGCGTACCGGCCTCGAACACTTCCTGGAACCTGCGTTCGAAGGGGTCGTCGTCGCCCAGCCGCCGAAGGAGCTGTCCACCTTCTTCCTGCTCGGCGGTGTGTCGGTGGTGGCCGGCGTCCTCGGCATCGTCGCCGCCTACCTCGCCTACCGTCGCCCCGCCGAGGCATGGCGGCGATTCCAGGAGTCGCTGGGGGCGCCGTGGCGGTGGTGGGAGCAGGCCTACCGGGTGGACGACCTCTACGGCGCCCTCGTCGTCGCTCCGGGGAAGGCCCTCGCCGAGCGTGCCGCCTTCTCCTTCGACCTGCCCGTCGTGGACGGGGCGGTGAACGGTGTCGCCTGGGTGGTGCGGCGGGTCGGGACGGCCCTCAGGCCCCTCCAGACGGGGTTCGTCCGCAACTACGGGGTGGTGTTCGTCGCCGGGACGGTGGCGGTGGTGGCGTGGCTCCTCGTCGTAGGGAGAGGCATATGACGACGGTGGCGGACCGATGCTGACCTGGCTCATCCTCACTCCGGTGGTCGGGGCGGCCGTCGTCGCCCTGCTGCCGCGTCGACGCTCCGAGCTCTACCTGCCCGTCGGGGTGGCCCTGTCCCTCATCCCCCTCGCCCTCGCCGGGGTGCTGTTCTTCGAGTTCGAGACCGGCGAGGCGGGCTTTCAGTTCCTCCAGCAGGCCTCGTGGTACGAACCCCTCGGCATCTCCTACCGGGTCGGGGTCGACGGGATCTCCCTCGGGCTGATCGTCCTCACCGCCGTCCTCGTTCCGATCTCCCTCGCCGCTTCGACGTCGATCGACCGGCGGGTGAAGGAGTTCGTCGTCTACATCCTGTTGCTCGAAGCGGGACTGTTCGGGGTGTTCGTCGCGCTCGACCTGTTCCTGTTCTTCGTCTTCTTCGAGGCGATCCTCGTCCCCATGTACTTCATCATCGGCATCTGGGGCGGGGAGCGCCGGATCTACGCGGCGGTGAAGTTCTTCCTGTACACGGCCGTCGGCTCCGCCCTGATGCTGGCGGCCATCATCGCCCTGGCGGTGATGCACGCCCGCCAGACGGGCGCCCCGTCCTTCGATTTCGCCGACCTCCTCGCCCTCGACCTCTCCCCTTCGACGCAGCGCTGGCTGTTCGCCGCCTTCGGACTGGCCTTCGCCATCAAGGTGCCGGTCTTCCCGCTCCACACCTGGCTCCCCGACGCCCACGTGGAGGCGCCCACCGCCGGGTCGGTGCTGCTGGCCGGTGTCCTCCTGAAGTTGGGGACCTACGGCTTCCTCCGGTTCAACCTCACCCTCTTCCCCCAGGCCACCGTCGACCTGGTCACGGTGTTGGCGGTGCTCGCCGTCGTCGGCATCATCTACGGTGCGCTCGTCGCCATCGTCCAGCCGGACCTGAAGAAGCTGGTCGCCTACTCGTCGGTGAGTCACCTCGGGTTCATCGTGTTGGGCACCTTCGCCCTCACCTCGGGAGGTCTGCAGGGCGGTGTCATCCAGATGATCAACCACGGCCTCACCACCGGGGCCCTGTTCCTCCTCGTCGGGATGATCTACGAACGTCGCCACACCAAGAAGATCGCCGATTTCGGCGGCCTGGCGAAGGTGATGCCTGTGTACGCCGGGTTCTTCCTGTTCATGGCGTTCGCCTCGATCGGGCTCCCCGGGCTCAACGGCTTCATCGGCGAGTTCCTGGTCCTCGTCGGGAGCTTCGCCACGCTCCCGGTGTACGCGGTCGTCGCCGCCTTCGGGGTGATCCTGGCCGCCGTCTACCTCTTGTGGGCGTACGAGCGGGTGTTCACCGGGGTGCCGGACAAACCCGAGAACCAGCGGCTGGTCGACCTGTCGGGTCGGGAGATCGCCATCCTCGCCCCCCTCGTCGTCCTCGTCCTGGTGCTGGGTCTGTATCCGAAGGTGTTGTTGGACAAGGTGGCGCCGTCCACCGAGGCCATCCTCGACCGGATCGAGCAGACCACTGACTTCCAGGTCCCCGAGCCGGGGCGGTTGGCGGACGTCTTCGTGGCCGAAGGAGAGGGCCGATGATCTTTCCCGACGTGTCGTGGGCGGCGATCGCCCCCGAGATCGCCCTGGTGGCCGGGGCGGTGGCGATCCTGCTGGTCGACGTCCAGTGGAAGCCGGAGCCTCGGGTGCTGGGCGGGATCGTCGCCCTCTCGGTCGTCTCCGCCGCCGTCCTGTCCGTCGGCCAGTGGTTCCGGCTCGACACCCCGTCGGACATCGCCATCCCCTTCGGAGGCATGATCGCCTTCGACCGGGTCTCGGTGCTGGCCCGGTTCGTGCTGTTGGCCGTGACGGCGATGGGGGTGGCCGGAGGATGGCGCCTGTTCGAACGTCTGGGGCGGCGCGCTGCCGAGGCCCTGGCCCTGGTGCTGCTGGCGACCGTCGGATTCTCCTTCATGGCGTCGTCGATCCATCTGGTGATGATCTTCCTCGGTTTGGAGGTCGGCTCCATCTCCCTCTACGTGCTGGCGGGCATCACCCGGGAGCGGCCCGACTCCGACGAGGCGGCGATGAAGTACTTCCTGCTGGGGTCGTTCGCCTCGGCGGTGTTCATCTACGGCGTCGCCTTGCTGTTCGCCGGTACCGGACGCCTGGCGTTGCTGGGACAGCGGGCCTTCCTCGACGCCAACATCGTGACCCGGCCGGCGGTCCTGCTGATCGGGATGGCCCTCGTGATCGTCGGTCTGGGCTTCAAGGTGTCGGCGGCGCCGTTCCACACCTGGGCACCGGACGTCTACCAGGGGGCCCCCGCCGGCGTGGTCGGCTTCATGGCGGCCGGGGCGAAGATCGGTGGCTTCGCCGCCCTCACCAGGATCCTGTTCACCGGCTTCCCGCTCATGGCCGACGAGTGGGCGTCGGTGGTGGCGGTCATCTCGGCGCTGTCGATCGGGATCGGGGTGGTCCTCGCCCTCGTCCAGGACGACGTCCGGCGCATGCTCGCCTATTCGGGCGTCGCCCACGCCGGGTTCATCCTCACCGGTGTCGTCGCCGGAGCCGCCGCCGAGCCCGGCATCTGGTTCTACCTGGCCGCCTACACGATCCAGCTGGTGGCGGGCTTCGGCATCGTGGCGGCCGTCACCGGTTCTGCCGCCGGTCGGTCCGGACTCGACGCCTTCGCCGGCCTCGCCGTCCGGTCCCCGTTCCTGGCGGCGGCGTTCACCGTCATCCTGTTGGGGATGGCGGGGATCCCCCTCACCTCCGGGTTCGTCGCCAAGTTCGGGGTCTTCGTGAGTGCGTGGCAAGCGGGCTTCTCCTGGCTGGTGATCGTGGCGGTGCTGGCGTCGGTGATCGCCTTCGGCGTCTACCTTCGGGTGATCGTCGTCATGTACATGCGGGAACCCGGCGAGGCGGCGTCGCCGACCCCGTCGACCGCCGCCCGGTGGATGCTGGTCGCGGCCACGGTCGCGACGATCCTGTTCGGTGTGCTTCCCCAGCCGCTGCTGGACCTGGCGAGGAATGCGTTCTCGGTGTGACCGCCTGATCTGGGCAGTCACCCTCGGGGTCGTGTTGGTCGTCGGTCCGGCCCTGCCTGCTCGTGCCGAGCGGATCCAGTCGGACTTCGTCTTCATCCGAGGCGAAGACGTCGTCTCCGAGGACCTCTACGCCGCCGCCAACCGGATCACCATCGCCGGGCGGGTGGAAGGAGACCTCCTCGCCGTCGCCTTCGAGGAGATCCTCATCGAAGGCACGGTGACGGGTTCGGTGACGGCGGTGGCGTCACGGGTCGTCGTCACCGGCGAGGTGGGGGGTTCGCTGCGTGTCGCCGCCCCGGTGGTGCGCGTCGAAGGGGCCGTCGGCGACGACGTCTTCGTCGCCGCCGACCGACTGGACGTGACCGATCAGGCGGTGGTCGGCCGGGACCTGTTGGCGTGGACACGCCGAGCGGTGGTGGCGGGTTCGGTGGGCCGCAATCTGGAGGGTCGGGACCGAGACCTGACCCTTCGGGGCGACGTCGCCGGTGACGTCGAGGTGACGGTGAACAGCCTGGTGGTCGCCGGTGCACGCGTCGGAGGCGATCTCGCCTACCGGGCCGCCGATCCGGCGGAGGTGTCGGACCTGGAGCTCGGCGGCAGCCTCCTCCACCGTCGGCCTCTGCCTCCCAACATCGAGCTGCGGGCGTTGCGGATGCTCGTGTTCGTCCTCGCCTGGCTGGGGACGGTCGCTCTCGGTTTGGCGGTGCTGTGGGCGTTCCCCGACCGGGCAGGACGAGCCGTCGAAGCGACCGCCGGGGCGCCCGGGCGGGCCCTGGCGAGGGGGATGGCGGTGGCGGCCGTGCCCGTCGCCCTCGTCGGCGTCGTCGCCGGGCTCCTGGCGGTCGTCCCGACCTCGTCCGCCGTCCCGCTTCTCGTCGTCTTCGTCCCGGTGATCCTCGTCCTGGCGTCGCTGGTCGGGGTCGGTCTCCTCGTCGCCTCGGTCCCCGTCGCCGTCGTCGTCGGTCGGAGGCTGCGGGCCGCAGGATCGGACTACGCCGCCTTCCTGTTGGGGATGGCGGCGTGGGCGGCGGTGTACCTCCTGCCCTTCGTCGGACGGTGGCTCACGGTGGCGGGCCTCGTGTTGGGGCTCGGTGCGTGGATGGCGCCGAAACCCCAGTCGCCGCCGGTCGAGGTACCGCCCGTCTAGCCGGAGGCGTCGGCGCCGGCGCGGAGGAGCTGGCCTGCGAGCACGTCCTTTTTCACCAGGCCCGACGCCCGCCACCGGAGGGTCACCACTTCCCGGCCGTTGGCTTTGGCCCGTTCGGAGATCCCGAGGATGACGAAGGTCGGTGTCGAGCGGACCTTGAACTTCGCCGCCACGTCGGGGACCTTGGCGACGTTGGCTTTGACGACGACCGCCCGCCCGTCGAACTCTTCGGCGAGTTCGTTGACGATGCCGTCCATCACCTGGCAGGGCGAGCATCCGAACTGGAAGAAGTCGACGAGGACCGGTTTGCCGCTGCGGGTGAGGTCGTCGAGGTGGTCGAGGGATTCCAGTTGGACGGGTTTGGGGCGTCGTTTGAAGAGGGCCATGCTGCTCCTGGTTCGCTCGCGGTGGGCAAACGTCGGGGCCGGCGATTGTATGCCCCGGAGCCGGCGTGTCCGGCCGGGGAGGTCGAATCCCCCCACGACGGGTTCGCGGGTAGCGTGGGGTCCGTGATGGCGGCACAGGTGGTCGACACGCGGGGGAGGCCGGTCCGGGATCTTCGGATCTCGGTGACCGACCGCTGCAATTTCCGCTGCACCTACTGCATGCCGAAGGAGATCTTCAACCGGGACTACGAGTTCCTCGCCCGGGATCTGCTGCTGTCCTTCTCCGAGATCGAGCGGATCGCCCGGGTGTTCGTCGCGCTGGGGGTACGGAAGATCAGGCTGACCGGAGGCGAGCCGCTGCTGCGGCGGGGTATCGAAGATCTGGTGGCTCGTCTCGCCGCCATCGAAGGCGTCGACGACCTCACCCTCACCACCAACGGCGCCCTGCTGGCCCGCAAGGCGCGCTCGCTCGCCGAGGCGGGGCTCGACCGGGTCACCGTCAGCCTCGACTCCCTCGACGACACCACTTTCCAGGCGATGAACGACGTCGGCTTCCCGGTGTCCGGCGTCCTGGAGGGCATCGACGCCGCCGCCGAGGCGGGGCTCGTCCCGATCAAGATCAACATGGTGGTGAAACGGGGCGTGAACGAGGATTCGATCGTGCCGATGGCCGAGTATTTCCGGGGCACGGGCCACATCATCCGGTTCATCGAGTTCATGGACGTGGGTACGACCAACGGATGGCGTCTCGACGACGTCGTCCCGGCGGCCGAGGTGATCCGCCGGATCGACGAGGTCTTTCCGCTCGAAGCGATCCCTCCCAACTATCCGGGGGAGGTGGCCCGCCGGTTCCGCTACCGGGACGGCGCCGGGGAGATCGGGGTGATCGCCTCGGTGACCCAGCCGTTCTGCGGTGGCTGCACCCGGGCGCGGATCTCCGCCGAGGGGATGCTCTACACGTGTCTGTTCGCCTCGAAGGGGACCGATCTCCGCAGCCTCGTCCGGGACGGGGTGACCGACGAGGAGCTGGCCGACGTGGTGTCCGGCGTCTGGCAGGCCCGCTCGGACCGCTATTCGGAGATCCGCTCCGAAGCCACCTCGGGGCTGGTGCGGGTCGAGATGAGCTACATCGGCGGCTGACCCGGCGGACCCCAACGTCGCAGGCCCTCTTCGATCGCCTCGGGATCGTCGGCCCCGAAGAAGGAGCGGCCGTCCTCTCCCCAGGCCCGCCATTCGCGTTCGGTGACCGGATCGAACGCGGCGACGTCGAGGACCGTCTGGATCGAACCGTCCCCGTCGAGCTCGTCCCCGGCGAGGTCGGAGAGCGCCGCCGGGTAGGCCGCGCAGGTGGTTTGGCGAACACCGTCGACGACGGGCACCGCCGCCAGATCTCCGACCCGTTCGGTGAGGTGGCGCAGGGTGGTGGTGCGCACCCAGGGTTGGTCGGTGGCGACGAGCAGCACCGGGCGACCGCCGGACGCCTGGAAGGCGGCGACGAGTCCCGACAGGGGGCCCCGGTGGGGGCGCCCCGGGTCGGGGACGGCGCGCAGGCCGGCGACGGGCTCGGCACGGCCGACGACGATCACTTCGGTGCACACCGGGGCGAGGGCCTCGGCCACCCACTCCACCATGGGTCGTCCGGCGACGGGGACGAGGGCCTTGTCCCGGCCCATCCGGGTGGAGGCACCTCCGGCGAGGATGGCTCCGACGATGCCGGCGTCTCGTACCATGTGGCCATGATCTCACGTCTCGTCGCCGATCGCCGGATCGTCGCCGTGGTCGTCGCCCTGTGGGCGGCCGTCACCTGGGGGACCCGGATCGGTCTGCTCACCGACGCCGAAGCCGCCGATCCCCTCACCTGGCTCCGGGTCGGCGGGTCCCTCGCCACCGCCGTCGTCGCGGCGGCGGTGCTCGGTTTCGGTGTTCCGGCGGCCTGGGTCGTGGGTGTCTACGGGCTGTGGGCGGTCGGGGTGTGGGGGACGTCGCTCGTGTCGGTGTG
>Ga0256830_1000422_pt1 | contig 34680 bp, 27 predicted proteins | sample 128326metaG_FD_190537 | JGI IMG/M metagenome (GOLD analysis project Ga0256830, IMG submission 190537) | Hydrothermal vent microbial communities from Lau Basin, Pacific Ocean - 128-326 | ecosystem: Environmental > Aquatic > Marine > Hydrothermal vents | place: Pacific Ocean: Lau Basin | collected...
AGACGAAAAGCCGGACTGAACCGGTTACCGGCTTTCCTCGGCTGCTTTTTGCTTTCTGAAATCCACAAAACGGTAGCCAACTCCTCGTTCCGTCAGAATGTATTGGGGATTGGAGGGGTCTTTTTCTAATTTTTTTCGCAAATAATTGACATACAGGCGCACGTAGTGGGGTTCGTCACGGTATTCGTACCCCCATACCTTGACCAAAATCTGATCGTGGGTGAGCACCAATCCGGCGTTTTGAACCAGATGGTATAACAGCCTGTATTCCGTGGGCCGCAGACTGACTAGCTTGCCGTCCACCCAAACCTGACGTCGTTCGAAGTCGATCTTGAGACGATCATCCACCTCGATCAGGCCGCGCGTGCTGGCCTTGAGCGCTTCCGAGCGGCGCAGCACCGCCCGAACCCGGCTGACCAGCTCACGGGGGCTAAAGGGTTTGGTGACGTAATCGTCCGCTCCCAGTTCCAGACCGCGAACGCGATCATCCTCTTCCCCTTTGGCAGTTAGCATGATCACCGGTACGTCGCTGACTTCGCGAATCATTTGTAAGACTTCAAAGCCGTCAATGTCGGGCAGCATCACGTCGAGCAAGATCAGGTCGGGGAGCGCGTCTCGAAGCTGTCGAATAGCTTCCTGGCCGCTGGCCGCCTCGATAACTTGAAACCCGTCATGTTCCAGGTTGAGGCGGATGAAACGCGCCATCCGTCTCTCATCTTCCACGATCAGAATGCGCCGGTTGAAAAAGTGCTCATCAGGCTTCATGTCGTTCTTATTCTCGTACGAACCCAATGATCTGTTCGTCTTCTTCGGTGGGCATGAGTTCGATGAAATTGATGCGCTGCATCGGCCAGATCACCTGCACGACACCAACGGCCAGATAGTGAAGGTCTTTTCCGTCCAGCTTTCTGGGATTGCTGACCATGATGAACTGGTCCGTTGGGGAGGGCAATTCTTCGATTTCTCCGACAACCGGGTCCGTGTCTTCGAGGTGCAAAATGATGGAAATGGGCATAAAACCTCCAGCGTTACTCAACGGATGAGTGCTTGAACGATCAGTTTTCCCAGGGCGATGACATCACCATGATGTAGCGTAACCGGAATATGGGGTTCGATTTTGGAGCCATTCACCCAGGTGCCATTGGTCGAGCCTAAATCGACAAGTTTGACGGTTTGGTTGTCCTCCACACGGATAGAGGCGTGAAGGCGGGATACTCCTTTTTTGAAAGCGTCGAAAGGGGAGAGGTCTATTTCGGGTCTGGCCGCGCCGTCCAGCCGCCCCAGAGTGAATTCGGTGCCATTTTCGAGGGCGATCATCTGCCCGGTTTCGACAATGTGCAGGGCAATGGCCACATCCTGAACCACGGCAGGCCTGGCGGGGGGTAAAGAATCTACCTGATCGCGGATTCGTTCTTCGCTTGATAGGGCGCTGACGTTCGATAGGGCCTTCAGGAATTCGTCCACGCTCTGAAAGCGATCATCCGGGTTTTTTTCCATCGCCCGGACGATGATCTGTTCCACGTCTTCGGGGATATCGGGGTTGATCGTGCGCGGCCAGGGAAGGGGCGCGTTGATGTGTTTGAAGACGGTGGCAATCGGTGTTTCAGCAATGAAGGGGAATCTGCCCGTCACCAGTTGGTACATCATCGCCCCTAAAGAGTAAATATCCGAGCGGGCGTCTCCCGCCTGTCCCAATCCTTGTTCGGGGGACATATAGGCAGGTGTACCAACGAGGGCGCCGGTGGTGGTGAATTGGGGGCCGCTCACAATTTTCGCCAGCCCAAAGTCTGTTAAGACCACCCGTTCGCCCTTGTCGATCATTACATTGGCCGGTTTTATGTCTCGGTGGACCACTCCGGCCCTGTGGGCGTAGGCGAGAGCGTTGCCGACATTGGAAATGATCCAGAGCACCTCTCGAAGAGGCATGAGTTTCCCTTCGGCCAGGTTATCTTTGATCAGTTTTTTCAATGTTGGGCCGTCGATATACTCCATTACCATGTAATAGAGCGCGCCTAAAGAGTCGAAGTCGTAGACTTGAACGATGTTAGGGTGGCTTAGGGAGGCCACGTGTTTGGCCTCTCGCTGAAAGCGATTGAGGATATCGGTTTTTTCGGACAAAAATGAGTGGAGGATCTTGATGGCTACGTATCTTTCCAAATGGGCGTGATAGGCTTTATAGACCTCAGCCATTGCGCCGCGGCCAATTTTTTCGATAATTTGGTATTTGCCGATGGTTTTGTCCAAAAAACCATTCATTGCCGTCGAATAATGATTTGTATTTTCAATTTCCCCAGCGCAATGATGTCGCCATGCTGTAATACACGCGGGACGTGGGGTTTCAACTTGTTGCCATTGACTCTGGTGCCATTGACAGAGCCTAAGTCTACAATGGAAACCCGCCCATTTTCCATAGTAATTTTGGCATGTACACGCGAGACACCCTGGACATAGGCGTTATAGGGCGTTAAGTCCACATCGGGGAGTGTTGTTTGGCCCGGGCTACGGCGTCCCAGGGTGAATGTGTCTTTTCCCTGTAGAGGCACGAACTGGTCTAATTCAATGACATGGAGCGTGATAACAGCTTCACTGACCGCCTCCTGAGGCAGAATTTCTTCTAACTTTTTTATCTCGGAGGTAATCCGTTGAGCAAAGCTTCCCGTAGTACGCTTGAGGGATTTGGTGGTAATATGCTCTACGTTCAGTTGGGAACCACACTCGCTACAGAAAATTGCGCCGAGGTACTCCTCATGTTTGCAGGTTGGGCAACGAATCATCTTCTTTTTACCTCCGTGCCAGGGGGCAAAAGCAAAGCTCTCGTTCCATATTTGATTCGTTTCCCCCCTTCCTCACTAAACGAACTGCCTCTTTCCAGCCTTCCGGCTTCTCCTAATACCGCGGTAGCCAAAGTGCTTTCACCCTGAGCTAATAGATGTGTGGCTAAATATCTAAGTCGGCGGGTTGCCTGTTCAATATTCCCCTCTTCCATATCTTGCTTTGCCTGTTCCTGCATCCGGTAAAGGGTAAGGCGCGACATTGCCTGTACGATCTCGGAGGGTGGGGAATACTTTTGTTCTTTTTTATAGACCGGGCGTGAGAATTTGATGAAATGGCGAACGGTGGGGATGGTTCGCGCCGGCACCTCGAGCTTGAGAGCGCCATCCAGCAAAGTGTAAGAGGGGGTAGAGAAATGGCCTTTGACCAACAATTCAAATATCACCTTGAGGCTTTCTTCTCGATAAACGTTCCCCAACTTTAGTGGGGTATCGAGAGAGATGTTGGAAGGCTCGGGCTGAAGGCGAAAAGCATATTGAATTTCAACGTTGGGGTTGTTTTCGAATTGCAAGGTAGTGTTTTCGGCAAAAATATTGTTCAATTCTCTGAATTTTAGTTCCAGAAAACGTTGAATGTCTCTGGTTCCTGTCACGTATACGCTGTTTCCGCCCGTTTTTTCCGCTAGCATATCTAAAAATTTGTCATTCCATTCGTTCCCAATTCCCAAACCGCTAATGGTGATGCCCTGCTCTTTTGCCTCGTCCGCCAGTTTCAGGCAATTTTCCTCGTCGCCATAGGTGTGTCCATCCGTAATCAGAACGAGATGGTTGATGTGGTTGGGGCGTAAGAAGCGCGTGACCTCTGTCATCCCGGCTTGCAAGCCTTTGTAGATTTCCGTTCCGCCTCCTGTTTGCAGCAAACTGATTTGGGCTTCGAGCCGATCTCTCCGATAGCCCCGCGCCGCCGGGACAATTACTTCCGCGCGGTCACTGAAGGCCACAATGGAGAGATAATCGATGGGTCTTAGTTGTTGGACGAGTCTTTTCGCGGTGGCTTTGACGATATCCATGCGGGCGCCTTGCATGGATGTGGAGCGATCAACCACAATGCAAAGGTTTAGCGGAATTTCGCTCGGCTCGTTTTCTGCCGCAATGGGTGTAATCTCAAGCAAAACGTAAATCAGTTGGGGGGCTGTGGTTTGGAGCAAGCCAGGGCGGCTATAAAGCGTGTTGATAGCTATGCTGGGCGAGGGGTCGACTTCTGCAAGCGATTTGTCATACTCGGCGCGTTTCTCCGCGTCAAATAACGTGTCGTATGCCTCCTGGATGCGCAAAAATTGCTCGACCGCTCCCGGGGAGGGGTTGGCATCAGGGTGCAGACGACGAGCAGCCTGGTGGTACGCGCGGCGGATCTCTTCAGGAGTGGCATCCCGCGGGACACCAAGTCGCACATAATAGTTATCAACCAATTCGGACATGGGCTTTTTGGAAATCAGTCGGGCATGCGTACAAGGATGGCAGTGATGTTATCTGTACCTCCCGCGGCATTTGCTGAATCTACAAGTGTCTGACAGGCACGATGCGGGCTTGGTGCAGCGGCGATGAGACGAAACATCTCGGCATCTGACACGAGGCCCCAAAGCCCGTCGGAACATAGTAACACATATCCGGGTTGTGGTAGTGGGGCAGTTGTCACGTCCGGCTCAAAGGGTTCGCCTTGTCCCAGTGCTCGATATAGGACATTACGTTGTGGGTGGACTTCGGCTTCTTCGGCTGTAATCTGGCCTAACTCCTCGAGTCGTTTTACCAGCGAGTGGTCACGGGTTAGGACTTGCATCCGGCCATCCAAATATACCGCGTAGGCTCGGCTGTCTCCGACATGCGCTATCGTCATTCGACTCCCCAAGATAACCACAGCTGTCAGGGTTGTCCCTCCGCCAGGCGCCTGCCTGACAACCGCCTGATGGGCCTCGAGCACGCCTTGTGTCATGATGTCTTGAAGGGACTCTTGGGGTGTTTTCGGCACCACACTGAATATAGGGGAATACAGTTTGGTGATGAGGTAGTTGGACATCGCTCGAATAGCCACTTCGCTGGCTACCTCGCCATGCTGATGCCCTCCCATTCCATCGGCAATAATGTAAATCCCAAACGGTAAGGAAGTGGTGTTGCCTGCCAATGTAGCTGTAAACGTGTATAAAGAGTCCTCGTTATGGTCTCGTTGTTGTCCAACCGAACGAGCGCTGCCAACGATTAACTGAGGCGGTTCCAGACGGGGAAGCCCGGTGCTGATAGGTTCCAGTTGGTCTTCAGAAAGAGGAGCTGTGGTTAATTCTGCATCGATGGTTGGTTGTTGATCTTGTCCCAACAACCGCTGAAAAAATTTTTTCACAGATCGGTCTCCTGTGCATGTCGTCTTTTAGGCTCGAAGGTATGCAACAACTGCGCAAAAAACAAGGAAGCGGATGTTCGCCTGCCTCTCAGCTTAACCCGTGTAATCACAATTATAAAGGAAAAGTCTGCCGTGGCAGACTTTTAATGAAACTTAATCTGGCAATTCCAGTCAAATTAACAAAGCGTATACTCTATGATCGATGGAGCCAAAATAAAGAATACCATCATGAATGATCGGGGTGCCGGTAATCGGGCCTTCGGTGCTAAATTTCCAGCGCAATCTGCCTGTTCGATACTCCAGGCAATACATGTGTCCATCCACCGAACCACAATAGACAGCGTCTTTATACACCGCGGGAGAGCCGTTCACCTGGTTTTCGGTTCGAAACCGCCAGATCTCTTTCCCGCTGCTTTCGTCCACACAATAAATAAACCCATCTGCCGCGCCGACGATTACATAACGTTCCACGGTTGCCGGCGTGGAAATCGATGGTTTTCCCAAACGAAAGCGCCAAAGCACCCAACCGTCGGCCTCATCTAGAGCATACAGTATCCAATCCATTGAGGAGAAGAAAACCGTGCCGTTTTTGATAACTGGGGAAGAGGTAATCGCCCGCTTGGCCTTGAAGCGCCATTTTATGCTGCCGCCAAAATCGACGCAGAAAAAATCGCCGTCTTCGGTGCCAAAATACACATAATCGTTTGTGATAAAGGGCGTGGAGCGGATGGCAACGCCGGTATCCATTCTCCAGGCACGTCTGGCGTTTGTGCTGTTTACCGCGTGGAGATAGCCATCGTCAGAGCCGACGAATATGTGGCCTTGAGCTATTCTGGGCGAGGAGCGAATCGGTCCCTCTGTAGCATATTTCCAGATAAGTTTACCCAATCTGGCAGATATGGCATAAAGATTGCCGTCCTCAGAGCCAAAAAACACTTGTTCATCCACTACAAGTGGCTTGCTCACCACTCCTCTCTCGGTTGCATACTTCCAGATGAACTCGCCAGAAGCCGCATTCAGGCAATACACGTTGTGATCGTAGCTCCCGACATAGATATTCCCCTTATAAAAAGTGGGGGAACCACGCACTTCATCTTCACACTTGAAAACCCATAAGGGCTTTATCGCCGCACCTTTTTGCAGGGAGGCCTCCGGTAACGCTCGCGATAACACTCCCGTTCGTCGGGCGACGGTCAGGATGGCTTCCTTCATTGCCTGGGCGTCTTTAAACCGATCTTCAGGGTTGTATTGAAGGGCAGTATTGATCACCGCCTCGAATTCCATGGAGACTGCCGGATTGATTTTGCGAATCGGGCGATCCGCAAATGAGAAGGGCGGCTCCAGACGCGGATCTCTTTTCGTGAGCAAATGATGAAGGGTAGCCCCCAAAGCATAAATATCGGCCAGCGGGGTGGCCTCGCCACGGTACTGTTCCGGCGGGGAGTATCCTTCGGTTCCTACCTGTGTGCCTTTTTGCCCCGTCTGAAAGGGCTTCGCAATGCCGAAATCTACCAGTATGATGTCATTATACTGGTTGATCATTACGTTCGAGGGTTTCATATCGCGAAAGATGATCGGATCAGGCTGTTGGGAGTGCATATAGTGCAGCACATCGCACAAATCTATTGCCCATTTGATGACCTGGTCCTCAGGCAGGAATCCCTCTACTTCATTTGCCAATTGTTCCAGGTTTTTCCCCCGAATGAACTCCATCACCAGGTACGATCTCTCTCCCTGGGTAAAGTAATCGAAAATTCGTGGAATGGCAGGATGTTGCAAAGACGCGAGCACATTGGCTTCTCGCTCGAAATTCTGAACGATAGTTTTGCGCATTACGGGATCGCGGGCCTGGTTCACCATCTCTTTTACCGCGACCAGCTTGATCATCTTTGGAAAGTGCAAATCGCGCGCCCGGTAAACTGCCCCCATCCCGCCTACACCCACGACTTCTTGAATCAAATAACGATTCGCGAGAGTAACTCCCGAACTCAGATGTTGCCCGTCCTCTCTCGAGAGTCCAGGGCCGAAACTTTGGGTAATGCGATGCGTTTCCAGAACCTTACCTCCAAACAAGAGCCAAACTATTTGCAAAACAATGTCGTGAAATAGAGGTCAGAACGAACTGCCTCGTCCCAACAGTTTTTCGGCCTCTTCTGGCGAAGGTACGTATAGCCTAACCGGGTAATAAAAGGCAGGTGGAGTTACCGTGAAGTATATCAGATAATATTCGTTTAACAACCGGAAAAAAACGTGGTGGTTATTCAATCTTTTGTCCTAAAAGCATCATTCTGTTGGGGTTGGCCCACCATGTCTTGGCGAAGAGGCATCTCGATGAAGAAAGTGCTACCTTTACCATATTCGCTTTCGACCCAAACCCTGCCGTGATGCGCCTCCACAATGGATTTGACAATTGCCAGTCCCAAACCGCTGCCGCGCTGTTTACTGGTTTTCCGATTGGGAACGCGGTAGAACTTTTCGAACAAACGCAGTTGATCCGCGGGCGAAATGCCTATCCCTGTATCTTGCACTTCGAACAACAGCTTGCGCTCGTATGGCTGTATCTTGACCGTCACAAGCACCTGACCACCAGGGTCCGTATATTTGATGGCGTTTTCAACCAGGTTATGGAGCGCCTGCTGTAATAACGAGGGATCCGCCTCTATAAGCGGGAGCGCTGTGGAGGGATATTGCACATTCAACGTGATATTTTTCTCATCCGCCTGAAACCGCAAAGAACTGATAACTTGCTGTACTGTATCTTGAACAGGTATCATCTCCAGCTTCAGGCCAATCCCCGCTTCGATGCGCCCTAGGTCCAGCAGGTTGTTGACCATTTGCGACATACGATCCACACCGTGCAGGATCTTACGAATGTATTTGGACTGATCTTCATTGACGTGTCCGACCATTTGGAGCATGGTTGCATACCCACGGATTAGCGTCAGCGGGGAGCGCAAGTCATGGCTAACCGTGGAGACAAAATCCGACTTCAAGGCATCGATTTCCTTGAAGCGGGTCACATCCCGTAAAACACACACGCGCCCCATAAGCTGGTTTTCCGCCATGACCGAAGTGGCCTTGGCGACGTACACCTTTCCATCCGGTAGCTCCACCTCTTCGATCACCTCTTCAGTTTGCAGATCATCCACCGGCGCCTTCAGTAAAGAAATGATCGCTTCTTGAGAGACCGCCTCTTCAATAGGAATCCCCAGTTCGATAGCCGAACCGTCTCCAAAAACCTGCCAGGCAGCCGGATTTGCCAATAACAAATGATTTTTGGCATCCGTCACCAGCACGGGGTCCGGCGTTGAGGCCAAGATGGCAGCCAGCCGTTGCCGTTCGATTTCTGCATTCAACAATGCTCTTCTTTGTTCGTCCAGGTGATTTTGCAGGCTGACTCGCATCCGCTCGAAGGCCCGCCGCATTTGGCCGATTTCGTCCTCACCCCCGACCACCAGCGGGCGGGCCAGCTCCGCCTGGTTTTGGGCAATATTGGTGGCCTCGAACGCCAATCTTCGCAAAGAACGGGTGACTAATCGCAGCGTGACTCGCAGCAATGCCATCAGCACCACCGCCACGACAAACAGAATGCCAAACAATGGCGTGGCAATCGTCAGCGCTTTTTGTTGTACCGCCTGGGCCGGAACCGACACAATAATCGTCCACGGTTTTCCGCGCACCGGCTGGTAATAGACGATATTTCTCGTCCCGGTAGGGCCGGTTTCGGTGTCGAAGAGGGCGGTATTCCGGGCTTTTCCCTCATAAGTGGTCAAAATCAAATTGGAATCCGTATGATAGAGCACCTTTCCCTGATCACTGATTAACATCCCGGCTCCCCCGAGGTCAACAACGCTTTCCAGGCCGGTGATCACCGCGGAGGTAAAAGGGTTTGATTCGAAATCGCTTCTGCCGATCAAAACCCGCCCAACAGACTGATCCTGGTCTTTGATGCCCGCGATAAATGACAACTCTACGAAGGGCCTCACCTCGGGACGTTCAATAACGTAATATTGAAAAGGAACACCCTCGAAAGCGAAGGAAAGCGCGGACCGTTCCAGGCTGATCAAGTCGGAAGCACTCGATTTGGCGGAGGCGACCACCTCACCGTTGCGCCCCACAACGAGAAGTTGGGAGAAAAACGGGTTACGAAGCAATTGTTGGGATAAGATGTCGGACAAGGTGGCCTGATCGGCTTGCAACAATTCCTGGTCAGAGGCCAGCTCCAGGATCGTGCTCTGCCCTATCTCTACGGTATACGGCAGGCTTTCGGCAGCCACAGAGGCGGCCTCTTCCATCCGGCTTTTCACGAAATCTTGGGCTATGTTGGCAGCAATGACCCATACGACAGCCGTAAGCGCCAAAACCATCAGCCCTACAACAGGGCCAAGTAAGTAAAAGGAACGCGTTTCCAGACTCTTTTCCGCCGGAGAGGGCACCATTTTGCCTTGCTTTCCCCACAGAGTCGGGACACCGACCGCCAACACCTCCCCCACCACACACGCCAAAATAAGCGGAATGCCGAAAGCCATCGCCATCACCCCGGTACGGGCCAGAGCAAAGTCCAATAGAACGGGCAGCGCACCTTCCAGGCCAAGCATCGTCCCGAAAATGAAGAACACGGGATAGAGGATCATCAAGATCAGGCCGGCGATCAGGGGATGGCGCAGCGCGCGGTAAAACGACGTGCGGTAGCGCTGGTTGAGGGCAGCCCCCAGCACTGCGCCCATCACACCATACACAAGTGGCTGAAAAGGGTCATGCGTATCGAACAGCGCCAGCAATCCCCCGGAAAGCGCTGCCAACGCCAGTGATGCCGGTGTGCCTAGCAGGCCTGCCGCCAACACCCACGGAAGCGCGGCAAAGACCATCACCGCGGGCGGGCTGGGACTCACCGGCAAACCGGGCGCGGGTAAGGCCCCGCCGGTGGGGAGGCGAATTCCAACGAACAAGGAGGCGATCACTTCGAGAACGAGCGCCCCCCCCAACACAACCAGTTCCCGACCCCCCCATGGCCGGCGCGCATCCCGCCACCGCCACCCCAGGTACACCAACCCCGCCAAAAAAAACAGCCACCCCAACCAGCCGATCCAGGTTGGCGGCCATTGAAAATAAGGGGTTTGGTCCTGAAAGAGCGTAGCAAGCAAGGACATGCGAACTACTTTCGTCGGGTCAACGTACCCATTCGATCATCTCGCGCGTGGCCTGAGACAGATCGGAGAAAACGCCTCTGCGGTGCGGCGGCAACATTTCAGCCAGCACATACATGGCTTCCCGCGCCATTTGTTCGAGTTCCCTGGCGCGCGCGCGCCTGAACTCGGGCCGGATGCGAAATGGACGGCCAATCTTCACGTGCGCGCCCGGCTGCCACCACCGCCGGGAGAAAGGCACCGTCGGGAAACCGGGTGTGCCCTCGATAGCGACCGGGATGATCGGGGCCCCGCTGCGGCTGGCGAGGTAAACAGCCCCCTCGCGCGGGGACTGCAACGCGTCGTTCCGCGTCCCCTCCGGCGCGACCAGCAAAATCTCGCCAGCGCGCAAAACGTCCAGGGCCGTCTGTACCGCGCGGCGATCAATGCCGTCCCGCCGCACGGGAATGACCCCCCATAGCCGGGGGAAAATGCCCACCAGCGGGTAATCATACGATTCTACTTTTGCCAGCGGCACAATGTCGCGAGGCATGGCGTGAACCATGACCAGTGGGTCGATGAAGGCGATGTGATTCATCATCAGAATCGCCGCTCCCTGCTCCGGGATGTTCTCCAGGCCCTCGACGCGTTCTACTTTGGCAAGCAGCGTAAAGCCAATGTGGCGTAGCAAAAACCGGCAGAGCCGCCGGCGCCACACCAGATCGGCGGGGTTGTACGCTTCCGTCATATGTTCCAAAGGATTGACGAGCGATAAGCGCATACTACACATCGAAGAGATACACGCCTCGATAGGCAGGCGGTAACTGCCGGGCTAATGCCCGCATGATTTTGTGTGTCCCTTGGCGAACAGCCTCCCTCCGGTTGGGATAGGGGTCGAGATGAAACATCTTCCCAATTGTAAGGGATATTTTTGGCTTGCGAAACCTTTTTAAGCTGCCATACACATTTTTGTCTTCTGTGCCTACGAAAGTGATCGGCAAAACAGGCACCTGTGCTTTCCAGGCGAGATAGGCTGCGCCGCCAGCCCCTTCTTCCAGCGCGCCAGTCACGCTCTGACGCCCTTCCGGCGCCAGCGCGATGAAGCGGCCTTGTGCCAGCCCTTGCAGTGCGGCCCGGAGGGCGCGGCGGTCCGGTCTTCCACGGTGTACCCAGATCACGCCATACGCATCCAGCAGTTTACCCAGGACCGGGTAATCGTACAGCTCGGCCTTCGCCAGCCCGTCGGGGGCCACGGGCAGGAAAGCCAGCCCCAACGGCACGTCCGCGTCTCCCAGGTGATTGGTCACGATCAGCGCCGGCCCCTGCTCGGGGAAATTTTCCAAACCGTTCACCTCTGCCACTGTCAGCCAGCGGATGAGCAATCGTGAGACCAGCTGCCAAAGCTTCCGCCAGCGCAGACGGCGTTTGGTCAGTTCCGGCAGCCGCGTCAGGTGTGGACGCCAGACTTCGCTAACCGGTTTGGGCGGACTGGGGGAAACGGTTGACAGCATACACTCCTTGATACTCAGCCGGCAGCAACGCGGCAATATGCTGCATCACCAGGTCAGCGTTGCGCTGCCGCGCTTCGCGGCGTTCCCGGCCGCGCCCCGTAATGGGGGGCAGATGAAATGGTTTGCCGATGCGCATTTCCAATTTGGGACGCGCACCCCGCAACGCGCGTGCGAGCATCTCATCCGAGTTGCCCACCACGCCCACCGGTAACACCGGCGCCCGCACCTGGTCTACCAGATAGGCAATGCCGGGGTGGGCGCGTTGCATTCCGGGAACGTGGGAGCGCTGGCCTTCGGGCGCGATGGACAACGGCAAACCGGCCTCCAGCACAGCCACTGCTTTCTCTATCAACGCCCTGTCGATAGCGCCGCGGTGTACCGGGATCGTGCCATACATACGGACGATGATGTTCTGGCCCCGCCGGTGCCACAGCGCAGCCGCCCCCACGGTCTCCGCAGCGACCGGCCAGAAGGCGAGAATGAAAGCCGGGTCCACAATCGAAACATGGTTATACGCCACCAGATACGGGCCAGAGGGCGGGATGTTTTCCACTCCCAGGATGCGAATCCGGTACAGCACACGGAATATCTGGCGAAAAACAACGCGTAAGAGGCTTCTCCGTAACTGAAGCGTCCAGGAGACCCGGTATTTCTGCATGGTTTTTGACTGCTTTTCGACAATGATTATACAGCCGCTTTCTCAGACTGGAATCCGACCAGGGCTTTGATTTTCTCGAAAACCTGCTCCACGCTCAAGTTATCGGTGTTGATGATAATCGCGTCTTCAGCCGGTTTCAGGGGGGCGACTTCGCGGGTGGAATCGATGCGGTCGCGGGCGCGCATGGAGGCCAAAACCTGCTCGAAGGGGATGTTTTCCCCGCGCGCCAGGCATTCTTGATAGCGACGGCGGGCGCGCTCCTCCACCGAAGCGTCCAAATAAATTTTCAACTCCGCCTCGGGCAACACCACTGTTCCGATGTCCCGTCCAATCATGATCACCTTCCCCCGCAGCCCGATGCGGCGTTGTTGGGCCGACAAGGCCTTACGCACGCCAGGATATGCAGACACGATGGAAACCTTCGCGTCCACCTCGGGAGTGCGCAGCCACGGGGTCAGGTCCTCTCCGTCTACCAAAACGTCGTTGTCGCGCCCGTCTGCCACGGATGGCGGGCGCACATCGATCTGTGCTGTTTCGGACAAACGGGTCATCTGGCCTTCATCGTTGATGTCCAACGCGCGTTTCAGAGCAGCACTGGTGACCGCGCGATACATCACCCCCGAATCAAAATACAAATACCCCAGCAAGCGGGCGAGTTTCAACCCCAAAGTAGATTTGCCAGAACCTGCGGGGCCGTCAATCGCGATGATGTTTGGTATTGCCATACACTTTCCCTGCTCCAGCCAGGATTAACGCAGCGGCAGCTCGCTTTCTATTTCTTCCTCTGGAATGAATTGTGTCTCCCCCTCGGCGACCGGGCTTTCCGCCTGCACTTCCGAAGAACCGCCGCCAGGAAACAGGTCCGCACGCGCCCAGACGATGATCTGCTCCGAAACCGTTGGCGCCCGGCGCACGACCAGCCATGTCAACCAATCGCTCGCTGTGATCGCATCCCAGGCAGGCGACACCCGCCAGGTGAAATCCTGCCCGCGGTAAGAAAAGGCTGCTTTCAAGGCCGTCTGCTCCGCTGTGGTGACGATGGCCGACGGCAAATCTCCCGGCGAAACCGTCTCTTGAAAGCGCACGTAAGGCAGTTGGCGCAGGCTCCAGCGCAGTGAGGGATAATCCACCAGCACCACCACATCCAGGCTGTCCCGTCTTCCGGCAGACCACTCGCCCAGATCGCCCAACGTACGCATCAACAAATCTTGCTGCCCGGTCATCGCGCCAGGTGTCCAGACATCCATCTTGCGAGAGGTATCCCGAGAGCTGCCCCCCCAAATTCCGGATAGCATTCCGACCCCTAACGCCAAACACACCCCCAACACCGCGCCCCGCGTTGCCACCTGAGGCGGCCACGCGGTGGCGACCAATAGTGTGGACAGCACCCCCAGCATGATCGCCCCCCCAATGACCACCCAACGCAAAACATACACCCGATCTCCCGGTTGCACCACGGATAAACCCGCAACATTGACCCACAGGGCACTAAACAAAACCACCAACAACGCGGCCAAAGCCCAGGAAACGATGTTCTCGTAAGATTGTCCTGTCTCCCATTTCAAATACCGGGCGATCTCCAAAGCGGCCAACCCCCACAGAGACACCAGCGGCCAGGCCAGCTCGGCGACCTGACGACCTGGATACACCAACGCCAGTAGCAAAGCGGCCAGAAACCAGACACCCAGCGCGCGGCGCAGGGCTGTGGTATCCGATGGTTTGCCCGCCCAGGCGCGTCCCATCGAAATCAATCCGAAAACCAGCGCCAAAGGCTGGTACATCATCAAAGCCAACCCCAACCGGGAAGCCGGAACCCCAGAGGGAATCAGCCAGCCCTGGACGTAGGCGGGCAAAGCCGTCGCCATCGCGCCCAGGCCTTGCGGAAAACGCAAAAAAAGCGTCCCGGCCAATAACAGTGTGCCCCCCCCGGAGATGAAGCCTGCTCTAAGAGTGGCCGACCCGCTGCCGGGCAGGTCCGGCAGCCACTTGCTCGGGTTCTGGCGTTCACCACGGGGGAATATCCGAAAAGCGCGCAGGATGCCCCAGGTAAGTCCTAAACCAAGCATTCCAGCCCAAAATGGCGGGCCGGAGAGGATCGCCAGCCCGACCAATATCCCCCCCAGCACAGTTTGGGAAACCGAGAAGGCAGCCAACCCCAGCAGGCCAAAACCGACCGCCATCATGGGGCCGCCAGCCAGTCTGGAGAGGGCGACCAACCCCGGGTCAATCGCCAGGCCAATAGCCATTACCAGCGCGGCTTTGCGTCCCAATCGTTCCCGGAAGAAAAACGGCAGCAATACCAGCAGGCTGCCTGCAATGAGCGGCAACAGCCGGGCAAGTTGATCGCCGCTGCCAAACAGGAAGAAGAGCAATCCAGTGAGCAGCACGTAGCCTGGCTGAGCACCGATTTCCGTGGGGTTTCCTTGCGCGACGTCCCAGGCGCGCATAGCCCAGGAGGCCTCGAAATCCGACAGGGGGCTTTCCGGCGCTATCAAACGCACAACAATTGCCAGAAAGAGCACCCCAAAGTACACGGCGTGTTCGATAGTCAGTGACTGATTTTTCATCGCCCGATATTATAACAGCGCAAGATCGGAAATTTGAAAAATCCCCGGGAATCAGATCCATCTCAGCAGACCGAAATTGTAGACTTAGCTATTCAACCTGAGCTTCGGAAAAAGCTCCCCTTTGGAAGGGTCACTGCGAACCGCGGTCAGTAGGACTTACGCAGTTCATGCCGGCTGTTGCCCGTGTCATTCTGAGCGCTGTTGTTTGTGTCATTCTGAGTGATAGCGAAGAATCTCAGCCATGGTGGGGGGAGATGGAGACGAACGACCGGGGACGGGGGACGGTTATTCGGCGCGTGATTATTGGGGGTCGGGGCGACCGGCCGGTCGCCCCGACGGTCGCTGCGCTCTCTCAATGACAGGGTTGCGCGTCATTCTGAGCGACAGCGAAGAATCTCGCTTGTGATGAGGGAGATTCTTCGGGCACTTCGTGCCCTCAGAATGACGGGGCTTGCAGGTCAAAGTCGCACCCAGACCTCACAGGTCTCAAAGCGCATAGAGATGCCCGGATGCGATCGATTTTGGGTAAAATCTTCCTGCATCGTGTGGTGGTAGACCTGTGAGGTCTAACCTGTCCTCCTATCACTTACTCCATGACCGCTACCCTCCCATCGGTGGGAACAATCACCAAAATCAACAAAATTCGGGTATGATTACAGTATGCAAACCGTTGAAATCCATCGCTGGTCAGAAACCGAGCCGCCATCAGAAGCCAGAATTCGGCAGCTCCTGGCGCAAGAAGGACTGGCACCGTATCAATGGGCAAACGGCCCGCACGATGTCTATGCCCCTCATTCCCATACCTACCACAAAGTGATCTATGTAGTGGCAGGCTCTATCCGTTTTGGGCTGCCTGAAACAGGCCAGCAAATCACCCTGGAAGCCGGAGACAGATTGGAATTGCCGCCCAACGTGGTCCACAATGCCGTAGTCGGGCCTGAAGGCGTGGTTTGCCTGGAGGCACATCGTTGAAGCGGGAGCCAGGAGAAGGCAAGATTCGCCGAGGGCAACATCAGTATTGCAATAGTACTTAAGTCCTGTTGGCTTACCCATCCCCCCCTTGACTTGCATACACTAGCGTGCTAAAATAACAACCAGAACCTGAACAATTTTCTTTGAAAAAGGCAAACCCGGTGAAAACCGGGGACGCAAAGCCATGGGTCTAAGGTTCACCCTGTGTGACTATGACTGCCAGGCTGCCAAAGATTGAAAGTGTACAAAATCGAAGGCAGACCTGGAAGTCAGGTCTGCTTTTTTTCGTTTTTTTCATCTTTTCAAGAAAGGAGGCTGTATCATGTTGTTCGCACCGAAAGAACAGGAAAAAGGGCAAGGGCTTGTCGAGTATGCACTTATTCTCGTCCTGGTTGCTGTTGTTGTCATCGTGATCCTCGCCCTGCTCGGCCCGGCGATTGGTAACGTGTTCAGCAACATCGTCACCAATATCTAGTGTTGCGCTATCATTCAATGGCTTTGGTAAGGAAAAAGCCCCGTCGTGAGACGGGGTTTTTTCCTTATTAAGACAGAAAATGCATCCCGCTGCCCACGATTAGGGCAAGCTGCCCCAGGTGATAGGTGATGCGTACTTTGATCCTGGCCTGTGAAACCGGGGCCACGAAACGATTCCAGGCCAACAAAACATCAGAAATGAAGAACAGCATCGCGCCTGCGCTCACCCATAGCGCAGCAGAGACACCCCATTCCTGCTCGCTGCGTACAAGCGTCATCAAAGCGGAGAGCAGCATGACCCCCATGAGAGTCGAGTAAACCATCACCGGGACCTGCAGGCGTGTTTTTCCCCTGGCGAGCAACCCCGCCCGTATGCGTCGATATACACGAATGCCCGTCAGCCCCACCACCAACACCAATACGAAAAGCGCCGGATCGAGGGGAGGCCGCGAGAGGTTGAATCCCACAATGTAAGCCAGATGTGCCAGCAGAAACGACACCAATCCGGGCACAAATCGCTCTTCTGGCAGCATCAAAAACACGTCCCCAAACAGGGAGAACACGATCCCGAGCGCGAACCAACCCCAACCATCCGCCTCCGCCCACATCGCGGCCCACCCCGCCCCCTCCGGCAGCCGCGACCAGACAGCGTACCCCATCCATCCCAAAATAGCCGCCATGACCCCCGGCTTGGTCAGATACCCCCATCTGCGCTTGTCCCAATACACCGCGGCCCAATCCACGCAGGCCACCAGAAGAGGCAACCACACCAACGACATCGGCACGCTTACCTGCGGTGTCCTTTGAAGCCGAACAGGCTGAGCATTCGCTCGTTGTTCCGCCAGTTTTTGCGTACCTTGACGCGCAAATCCAGAAACACCTTGCGCCCGCTCATGGCCTCGATCTCCCGCCGGGCCATCGAGCCAATGCGTTTGATCATCTCCCCCCCGCGCCCGATCACGATGGGCTTTTGGGACTCGCGTTCCACGAAAATGGTAGCCGCGATGTAGGCGCCCCCCTCTCCCCGCTCCTTGAATTCGTCGATGCGGATAGCGATGGCGTGCGGGACTTCGTCGCGCAGGCTCAACAACGCGGCCTCCCGAATCAAATCCGCGGCGATCTCGCGCTCGTACAAGTCGGTAATCTGATCTTCGGGAAAAAACGCGGGGTGTTCGGGCAGTTTGCTGATCAGCAAATCGAGCAACTCAGCCAGATTGTGCCCGTAGGCGGCCGAGATGGGCATGACAGTCGCGCGCGGAAAGAGCGCACCAAACGCGGCCTGCCGCGCTGCCAGCGTCTCCTGATCGATCAGGTCGATCTTGTTGACCGCCAGCACCTGGGGAGGGAGCACCTGCACAGAGGCGATCACCTCTGCCAGCAAATGGTCTTCATCGTGGGGAGGTTGGCTACCGTCCACGATGGTCAGCAACACGTCGGCGTCGTCCAGCGCGGCCTCGGCCTCCGCGTTCATGCGCTCGCCCAGCTTGTGCCGCGGGTGGTGAATGCCCGGCGTGTCGATGAAAACGATCTGGGCGTGTTCCAGGGTCAGGATGCCCAGTTGCTGGCGGCGTGTGGTCTGCGGCCGCGGAGTCACAGCCGCGATCTTCTGGCGTAAGACAGCATTGATCAGGGTGGATTTGCCCACGTTGGGCCGGCCGGCAACCGCGACGAAACCGGCGCGGTAGGATTGGGTGGAATTCTCGGCAGTCATGTGAACTATTGTAACCTGAATTGCGGATAACGATGGAGGAACTCGTGGCGAGGGTGTACCGCGCTCTCCGTTTGGCTTTCAGGGATGGTTCATGTGCGTTGCACCTTGCCGAAGGGAGGGGCGTGAACGAGCGTATCTGACACGTAAACGCGTGGTACACTTGACATATCACACCTCGCACGACAACCTGGACGGGTTAGACGGATAATGAGCAGGGCATTTGTCCCAAAACTCTGAGGACATTTGCCACCTCACGCTTTACACCTTCCTCAGTAAGATGGCATTTGGTTTAGATAGGACTTACGTACTTGAAAAGTCGCCCCTGGACCTCACAGGTCTCAAGGCGCATGGAGATGCCCGGATGCAATTTGTTTTGGGTAAAATCTTCCTGCATCGTGTGGTAGTAGACCTGTGAGGTCCTAACGGCGTAAGTATGGTTTAGAATGATTTGTTCCCTGACACACTTTGCCAGGGCGGAGTCCCCTGGTTTTTTTCATATCTTCTATCGCTGCTTTTGACCTTTCGTGAGGGAGCGAGGGGCGGGAGTATGGAACAGGAAGAAGGGGGCCGGGGTGTTCCTGGCTTTCCGTCTCCCTTTCCCCGCGCGGTCATATTACAGGAGAACAGTATGGACAGGCCAATCGTTACGATTGACGGCAACGAAGCGACTGCACACGTAGCCTTTCATCTCAACGAAGTAATCGCCATTTACCCGATCACGCCCGCCTCGCCAATGGGTGAACTGGCCGATCAGTGGGCTGCCGGGAAAAGGACCAACATCTGGGGCACCGTTCCCTTGATCGCGGAATTACAAAGCGAGGGGGGCGCAGCCGGCGCGGTACACGGCGCGCTGCAAACCGGCGCGCTGACCACCACTTTCACGGCCTCGCAGGGGCTGCTGCTCATGATGCCCAACTTGTTCAAAATCGCGGGGGAGCTGACCTCCGCGGTGATCCACGTCTCGGCGCGCTCCATCGCAGCTCAGGCGCTCTCCATCTTCGGCGACCATAGCGACGTGATGGCCGTGCGCTCCACCGGCTTTGGGATGCTGGCCTCCGGCTCGGTACAGGAAGCCCAGGACATGGCGATGATCGCGCACGCGGCCACGCTGGAAGCACGCGTGCCCTTCATTCACTTCTTCGACGGCTTCCGCACCTCGCACGAGGTCGCCAAAGTCGAGCAGTTGACCGTGGAGGACATGCGCGCCATGATCGACCCCGACCTGGTGCAGGCGCACCGCAACCGCGGCCTGTCTCCCGATAGGCCGTTCATTCGTGGTACCTCCCAGGGGCCGGACGTGTACTTCCAGGCGCGCGAGGCTGTCAACCCCTACTACCTGAAGTGTCCAGACATCGTGCAGAAAACGATGGACAAATTCGCCGCCCTGGTGGGCCGCCAATACCACCTGTTCGACTACGTGGGCGCGCCGGACGCGGAGCGCGTCATCGTGCTGATGGGCTCCGGCGCGGAGACTGCGCACGAGACCGTGGACTATCTGACCGGACAGGGCGAAAAAGTCGGTGTGCTCAAAGTCCGGCTGTACCGCCCCTTCGACGTGAAGCGTTTCGTCGAGAGCCTGCCCCCAACCGTCAAGGTGATCGCCGCCCTGGACCGCACCAAAGAACCCGGCAGCGCGGGAGAGCCGCTCTACCAGGACGTGGTCACCGCGCTGGCCGAGGCCCGCACCAATGGCGCCCCCCCGCCGCGCGTCATCGGCGGGCGCTACGGGCTGTCGTCCAAAGAGTTCACCCCCGCCATGGTCAAGGGAATCTTCGACGAGATGAAGAAAGATAACCCCAAGAACCACTTCACCATCGGCATCTACGACGACGTAACCCACACCAGTCTGGAATACGATCCCGATTTTTCGACCGAGGATCCGGAAACCATCCGGGCAGTGTTCTACGGCCTGGGAGCGGACGGCACGGTAGGGGCCAACAAAAACTCGATCAAGATCATCGGCGAGGAAACCGATTACCACGCGCAGGGCTACTTCGTTTACGACGCCAAAAAATCCGGCGCGATGACCGTCTCCCATCTGCGTTTTGGCCCCAAACCGATCCAATCCGCCTACCTGATCACCAAAGCCAACTTCGTCGCCTGCCACCAGTTCCAGTTTCTGGAACGCATCGACGTGCTCAAAGCGGCGCAGGAAGGGGCAACCTTCCTGCTCAACAGCCCCTACGGCCCGGAGGAGGTCTGGGACCACCTGCCGCGGCAGGTGCAGCAGCAAATCATCGACAAGAAACTGCGCTTCTTCGTGGTGGACGGCTACAAAGTGGCGCGGGAAACCAGCATGGGACGGCGCATCAACACCATTTTGCAGGCCTGCTTCTTCGCCATCAGCGGGGTCTTGCCGCGCGAGGAGGCGATTGCCAAGATCAAGCAGGCCATCAAGAAAACCTACGGGCGCCGCGGGGAAGTCATTGTCGAACGCAATTACGCGGCAGTGGACATGGCGCTGGATTACCTGCACGAGGTGCGGGTTCCGGACGCGGTGACCAGCACGCTGGAGCGGGTGCCCCCGGTCCCGGCCAACGCGCCCGAATTCGTGCAAAACGTGACCGCCAAAATGATCGCCCAGCAAGGGGATGAACTGCCGGTTTCCCTGCTGCCCGCGGACGGCACCTACCCCTCCGGCACCACGCAGTGGGAAAAACGCGGCATCTCGATGGAAATTCCGGTCTGGGACCCGGACATCTGCATCCAGTGCGGCAAGTGCGTGCTGGTTTGCCCGCACGCGGTGATCCGCGCCAAAGTGTATGACCCCGCGCTGCTGGCCGCCGCGCCTGAAACCTTCAAACACGCGCCAGCGCGCTGGAAAGGACACAAAGACAAAGTCTACACCTTGCAGGTTTCGCCAGAAGACTGCACCGGCTGCACCCTGTGTGTGGAGGTCTGCCCGGTCAAGAACAAGAGCAACGTCTCGCTGAAAGCGGTCAACATGGCCGATAAAGAACCCATCCGCGAACACGAGCAGGAAAACTGGGACTTTTTCCTCAGCCTGCCCGAGATGCCGCGGGAGGCGATCAACCACGGGCTGGTCAAAGACGTGCAGCTTCTGGAGCCGCTGTTCGAGTTCTCCGGGGCCTGTGCAGGCTGCGGGGAGACGCCCTACATCAAATTGATGACCCAACTGTTCGGGGACCGCGCCATCGTAGCCAACGCCACCGGCTGCTCTTCGATTTACGGCGGCTACATGCCCACCACCCCTTACACCGTCAACAAACAGGGCCGCGGCCCGGCCTGGTCCAACTCGCTGTTCGAAGACAACGCGGAATTCGGCCTGGGGATGCGCCTGACGCTGGACAAACAGATCGAGTACGCCCGCGAACTGGTCGACCAACTGCGGGAGGTGATCGGCGAGGAGCTGGCCACCGCGCTGCTGGAGGCCGATCAGAGCACGGAAGAGGCCATCGCGGCGCAGCGCGAGCGGGTCGCCCGCCTCAAAGCAGCCCTCGCCGGTGTGGACAGCCCCCCCGCGCGCGACCTGCGCTCCCTGGCCGACGTGCTGGTCAAAAAGAGTGTCTGGATCGTGGGCGGCGACGGCTGGGCTTATGACATCGGCTACGGCGGCCTGGACCACGTGCTGGCTTCGGGCCGGGACGTGAACGTGCTGGTGCTGGACACGGAGGTGTACTCCAACACCGGCGGGCAGATGTCCAAAGCCACCCCGCGGGCCGCGGTCGCCAAGTTTGCTGCCAGCGGTAAGCCGTTGCCTAAGAAAGACCTCGCTATGCTGGCCATGACCTACGGCAATGTGTACGTGGCGCGGGTCGCGCTGGGCGGCAACGATGCCCATACTGTCAAAGCCTTTCTGGAGGCCGAATCCTACCCCGGCCCATCCCTGATCCTGGCTTACAGCCCGTGCATCGCCCACGGCTACGACCTGGCCCACAGCCTGGACCAGACCCAACTGGCCGTCAAATCCGGCTACTGGCCGCTCTTCCGCTTCGATCCCCGGCTGGCCGAACAGGGAAAAAATCCTTTCCACCTGGACTCCAAACCGCCTTCCATCCCGCTGGTAGACTACGTGTACAACGAAACACGCTACACCATGCTGGCACACAGCCAGCCCGAAGCGGCCAGGAAATTGCTCGAACAGGCACAGGAAGACGTGTACGCGCGCTGGAAGATGTACGAACAGTGGGCAAAGATGGAGAATGGCTCGTAATTGGGTGCCAGTTGCCCAATTACAAATTACAAGGAGCGTGATTCATGATCGATCTATCCACCACCTACCTGCACATGTCTCTCAAAAATCCCATCGTGGCCTCTGCCTCGCCCCTGTGCGAAAACCTCGACAACATCCGGCGCATGGAAGATGTGGGTGTGGCCGCGGTGGTGCTGCATTCCCTGTTCGAGGAGCAGATTACCCTGCAAAGTGTAGACCTGGACCGCTACATCTCCTCCGGCAGCGAAAGTTTCGCCGAAGCGCTGTCCTACTTCCCCGACATGCGTTATTACAATCTGGGGCCCGACGGCTATCTGGAGCACATTCGCAAGGCCAAAGAGATGGTGGACATCCCGATCATCGCCAGCCTGAACGGCTATTCCAGCGGGGGGTGGATTCGCTACGCCAAAATGATGGAAGAAGCCGGGGCTGACGCGCTGGAACTCAACATTTACTACCTTGCCACCGACCCCCAAACCACCAGCCAGGAAATCGAACGCATGTACGTCGAGCTGGTGCAGAACGTCACCAATAGCATCCAGATTCCCGTGGCCGTCAAACTCAGCCCCTACTTCAGCGCAACCGCCAACATCGCCCATCAGTTGACCGAAGCGGGCGCAAAGGGGCTGGTGCTCTTCAACCGCTTCTACCAACCCGACATCGATCTGGAAACTTTGGAAGTCATCCCCAACCTGACCTTGAGCACCCCCGCGGAATTACGCCTGCGCCTGCGCTGGGTGGCTATCCTGCACGATCAGTTGGAGGCCGATCTGGCCGTTACTGGCGGGGTACACACTGCCGCAGACGTGATCAAATCCATGATGGCCGGGGCAAATGTCAGCATGATGACCTCCGCTTTGCTGTTGCGCGGCATCAATTACGTGTCCAGAGTGTACATGGATCTGCTCACCTGGATGGAAGAAAACGAATACGAATCCATCCACCAGATGCAGGGCAGCATGAGCCAGAAAAAAGTCGGCGATCCCACCTCTTTCGCGCGGGCAAATTACATGAAGGTGCTGCGTTCCTTTGCGCTCAGAGAGCAGTAAACGTACCCCCACCTCCCATGTCCCTCCTCGACAAAATCTCCCAACTCGAAACCCATTTCAACCAGCGCGAGCCCCAGGTGCTGGCCTTTCTCCCGGAAGAAGGCCGCTTCGACCGCCTGCGCCGGGAGGCCCGCGCCCTGCTCGAACGCTACCCCGACCCCGCGGGACGGCCCTCGCTGTTCGGCGTGCTGCTGGGCGTCAAAGACATCTTCCACGTGGACGGCTTCCCCACCCGCGCCGGCAGCCGGCTCCCCCCCGAAACGCTGGCAGGGCCGCAGGCCGAGAGCGTCACCCGCCTCAAAGACGCGGGCGCCCTCATCGTCGGCAAAACCGTAACCACCGAATTCGCCTATTTCGCGCCCGGCCCCACCCGCAACCCCCACAACCCGGCGCACACCCCCGGCGGCTCCAGCAGTGGCTCCGCGGCCGCGGTGGCTGCCGGTCTGTGCGAGCTGGCTCTCGGCACCCAAACCATCGGCTCGATCATTCGCCCGGCCGCGTTCTGCGGCGTGTTCGGCTACAAACCCAGCTTCGACCGCGCCTCCAAAACGGGCGTGATCCCGCTCTCGGCCTCCCTCGATCACGTCGGGTTGTTCGCCGCACACCTGGAGGGGCTACGCCGCGGCGCGCGCACCCTGTGCCCCGATTGGCGCGACCTGCTCGCCCCCCTTCCCCGCCCCGTGCTGGGCATCCCCGAAGGCCCCTACCTCGAACACGCCGAACCCGAAGGCCTGGCGCACTTCCGCCACACCTGCGAGCAACTCCAGGCCGCAGGCCTCACTATCAAACCCATCCCCGCCATGCCCGATTTCCCCAAGATCGTCGAACGCCACAACCTGATCGTGGCCGCGGAAGCCGCCCGCGTCCACGCCGCATGGTTCCGGGAGCACGAAAACCTCTACCACCCCAAAACCGCCGACCTGATCCGCCGCGGGCAGGCCATCACCGAGGAGCAGCTTCACAATGCCCTCCCAGGCCGCCAACGGCTACGCGACCAACTCACCACCCTGATGGACGAACACGGCATCCACCTATGGCTGTCCCCTTCCGCGCCCGGGCCGGCCCCCAAAGGGTTGGACAGCACCGGCAACCCGGTCATGAACCTGCCCTGGACCCACGCCGGGCTGCCCAGCCTCAACATCCCCTCCGGGAAAAGCCACAACAGCCTGCCCCTGGGATTGCAACTCGCCGCCCGCTTCCACCACGACGAGCAGCTTTTCGCCTGGGGGGCAATGATCGGATCGATGCTCTCATAATGAACACACCCCCGGAACACAGAGGGGACGGAGGACGGAAGACAGAGGACGGATGTCCCCCGGAACATAGAGACTCGCTGTGTAACCACCACCGGCTACAGACTCGCTGCGAACCGCGGTCAGACTGACCACTGACCACTGAACACTGAACACTGAATACTGAACACTGAACACTGAACATGAAACCCCGCCTCCTCATCCCGCTCATCTTCCTCCTCGCCTGCACCCTGACCGGCAGCCCCCGGGCCTCCCCTGGCATTGACGCCACCATCCCCCCGGCCACTCCCCGCCCCTCACCCGCACCCTCCCGCGCCACCACCCAATCCGGCCCCACCATCGTTGGCTGCCCCGCCTTCCCCGCCGACAACATCTGGAACACCCCCATCGACACCCTGCCGGTACACCCCCGCTCCGACGACTACATCGCCAGCATCGGCCTGACCGACACCCTGCACCCCGATTTCGGCGCAGGCGACTGGCCCCCAGGGTCCGGCTCACCCATCGGCATCCCCTGGGTGGACGTCCCCGGCACACAACCCCGGGTCGCGATCAACTTCACCGACTACGGCGACGAGAGTGACCCCGGCCCCTACCCCATCCCCCCGGACGCGCCCATCGAAGGCGGCCCCAATTCCGACGGCGACCGCCACGTGCTGGTGCTCGACCGCGACAACTGCATCCTCTACGAGCTGTTTTACGCCTGGCCTAACCCGGACGGCAGTTGGGACGCCAGCTCCGGCGCGATCTTCGACCTGAACGTCAACGGGCCGCTGCGCCCCGCCGGATGGACTTCCGCGGACGCGGCCGGGCTACCCATTTTGCCCGGGCTGGTGCGCTACGACGAAGTGGCCGCCGGCGCCATCAACCACGCCATCCGCTTCACCGCCCCCCAAACCCAGGACGCCTACGTCTGGCCAGCCCGCCACCAGGCCGGTCAACCGGGCGAAAATTTGCCCCCCATGGGGCAGCGCTTCCGCCTGAAGGCCAGCTTCGACATCTCCGGCTTCTCCCCCGAAGTCCAGGTCATCCTGACCGCCATGAAAACCTACGGCCTCATCCTGGCCGACAACGGCTCCCCGTGGTTCATCTCCGGCGAACCCAACGAGCAATGGGATAACGACGTGTTGAACGAACTGAAAACCGTGCCCGGCTCAGCCTTTGAAGCCGTGGACGTCTCCTCGCTGATGGTCGATCCCAACTCCGGGCAGGCAGGCACCTCCAACTTCACGCCGACGGACTTTTTCTATTTGCCGGTACTTTTCTCTCAGTAATTTTCGCCCCCCATCCCCTGAAATCGGCACAGAAAGGGTACAATGAGGGGGAGAGTTCGAATTTTGCTCTCGAGTTTCGAGTTCGAGTTTCGAGTTTAAGTTTGGATGTATCCTGGATCCGCCTCACAATTCCCCTCTCCCCATTCCATTCCCACTTCCCCCCACATGAACCAACGCGTTGTAATCACCGGCATAGGGATTGTCAGCCCGCTGGGTTGCGATGTGGAGAGCTTCTGGCAAACCCTGTTGGCGGGCGCGTCCGCGGTGCGCGCCCTGCCCGAGGCCGAGTTCCCCGGCCAGTCGGTGCGCATCGGCGCGCGGGTGTGGGAGTACGATCCGCGGCAGCATTTCGACCGCAAGGAGGCGCGGCGCATCAGCCGAAGCTCGCAGTTTGCCCTGCTGGCCGCGGCCCAGGCCATCGAAATGGCCGGGCTGGAAAGCGCGGCGGTCGATCCGGTGCAGATCGGCGTGATGATCGGCAGCTCGATTGGCGGTTTTGCGGCCAGCGATCCCCACTACCGCGATTTCTACCGCCACGGCAAAAAGAGCGCGCTGGTCATTCCCCTATCGATGAACTACGGCCCCTCCGCGCACGTCTCGATCCGTCACGGGTTTCAAGGCCCCTTGATGACGGTCGACGCTGCCTGCGCCTCCGCGGCGCACTCCATCGGCTACGCCTACCACCTGATCCGCGGCGGAGCGTTGCAGATCGCCGTCACCGGCGGCGCGGACAGCCCTTTTTCCCCCGCGGTGATGGAAGCCTGGCACACCATGCGCGCCCTGTCCACCCGCAACCAGGACCCGCCGCGCGCCTGCCGCCCCTTCAGCGCGGATAGAGACGGCATGGTGCTGGGCGAGGGGGCCGGCGTGCTGGTGTTGGAGTCGGAAGCCTCCGCGTTGCGCCGCGGCGTCCCCATCCTGGCCGAGATCGAGGGCTACGGCGCCAGCGCGGACAGCCACCACATCACCCAGCCCAACCGTCAAGGCCCGGCCCTGGCCATGCGCCGCGCCCTGCTGGACGCAGGCCTGGCGCCCGAACAGATCGATTACATCAACGCCCACGCCACCGCCACCCCGCAAAACGACGGCAACGAGACCGCGGCCATCAAAACCGTGTTTGGCGAGCACGCCTACCGTATCCCCGTCGTGGGCAACAAGGCCGCGTTTGGACACTCCATCGCAGCCAGCGGCGCGCTGGAACTGATCGGCTGCGCGCTGGCCCTGCGCGACCAGAGCGTGCCCCCCACTATCAACCGCATCACTCCAGACCCCGAATGCGATCTGGATTACGTCAGCGAGGGCAGCCGCCGCGCACAACTGACCCATGTGATGAGCAACTCTTTTGCTTTCGGAGGCAGCAATGCCGCCCTGATAATCGGAAAATACAAGGTATAATCCGTTCAATAACAGGACTTACGCACTTGAAAAGTCGCACCCAGACCTCACAGGTCTCAAAGCGCATGGAGATGCCCGGATGCAATCTATTTTGGGTAAAATCCTCCAGTAGACCTGTGAGGTCTCACCCAGACCTCACAGGTCTCAAAGCGCATCGTGTGGCAGTAGACCTGTGAGGTCTCAACTGCGTAAGTACTGTTAATCACTTAACCGGGAGGAGCCCCAGTGTCCAAACGCGCCACACTCATCATCCATGAAGGTCCCTCGCCCGGGACCGAACTCGTACTCTCAGGGGACAAAATCATCATCGGGCGAGAACCGCCTGCCGACATCCTGTTACCCGCCCAGGGAGTTTCCCGCAAACACGCGCAGATCATCGAACACAATGGCCGCCACCTGATCCAGGATTTGGGCAGCACCAACGGCACGTTCCTGAACGGGCAGCGGCTGAACGCGGCCACCGCGCTGAAAACGGGCGACAAGATCGGGTTAGGCCGCTCGGTGTTGTTGGAATATCGTGGCGCGAAGGGGGTGTTGGAGCCAAAACCCGCCCCACCGGAAACCGCCGCGGCCAGGCCGGCCGCGCCCCCCGCCGCAGTAGCCGGCCCCCAACCGCCGGATTCCATTCCGGCCGGCGCGCAAACCGTTCTGGGGGAAATGGCGTCCCCGGAGGACGCGCCCCCGCCCCAATTGGTGGTCACCGTGGCCGGGTCCGCGCCCCGAACCTACACCCTGACCGCAGCCCAATACACCATCGGTCGCCTGGAGAATAACGACATCGTTGTCGAGTCGAAGATCGTCTCCCGGCAGCACGCCCGCCTGGAACGCACCCCCGACGGCGGGTACCGGCTGGTGGTGCTGCCGACCGTCAGCAACCCGGTTTGGCTGGATGGGCGTCCGGTGAGCGCGTCCGTGCGCCTGCGCCACAACACCCGCCTGCGCATCGGCAGCGTAGACCCCGGCACTATGGTCACCATGACCTACCTCTCGCCCGCCGAAGCGATGGCCGAGGAAGTCAAGATCGAGTTTGGCGACAAAACCATCATCCAGATCGGCCGCGATCCGGGCAACGACGTGGTGCTCAACGTGCCGCAGGTGTCGCGTTATCACGCCCAGATCGAGCGCGTCGGCAAACGCTTCCGGGTGCGCGACTTGCGCAGCACCAACGGCACCTTCGTCAACGACCAGCCCATCGCGGGCGAGGTGTGGCTCAAAGAGGGCGATACCATCCGCATCGGCGCGTACCGCTTCGAGGTGGGGGCGGACAGCCTGGAGCAGTTCGACGAGAGCAGCGGGCTGCGCGTCGAGGCCATCGGCCTGAACAAATGGGTGCGCAAAGACTTGAACATCTTGAAAGACATCTCCGTCGTGTTCCAGCCGCGCGAGTTCATCGTGGTGGTCGGGCAGAGCGGCGGCGGTAAATCCACGCTGGTGGACGCCATCGCCGGCTACCGGCCTGCCACCCATGGCCGGGTGCTGGTCAACGGCCTGGATGTCTACAAAAACTTCGACGCCATCCGCAACAACATCGGCTTCGTGCCCCAAAAAGACATCATCCACACCGAACTGACCCCCTACCAGGCGCTGGACTACGCGGCCCGGCTGCGCATGCCTCCCGACACCAGCAAACAAGAGCGCCACCAGCGCGTCATGGAAGTGCTCAACGATCTGGACATCGCCCACCGCAAGGACACCCAGATCAGCGGTCTGAGCGGCGGGCAGCTCAAACGTGTCTCCATCGGCGTGGAGCTGCTCACCAAGCCGGGGTTGTTCTTCCTGGACGAGCCGACCTCCGGGCTGGACCCCGGCACCGAAACCGCCCTGATGCAGCTCATGCGCCGCATGGCCGACGCCGGGCGCACCATCGTGCTGATCACCCACGCCACCAAAAACGTGATGCTGGCCGACAAAGTGATCTTCCTGGCGCGCGGCGGCTATCTGGTCTGGTTTGGCCCGCCCGACGAGGCCCTGGCCTACTTCGACCAGTACCGCTCGCAGCGCGACCGCCGCGCCCGCAGCATGGAGTTCGACGAAATTTACGCCATTCTGGAAGACACCAGCAAAGGCACGCCCGAAGAGTGGGCCGAACGCTACAAAAAACACCCGGCCTACCGGAAATACATCGCCTCCGAGCTGGCCGAAACCACCCGCCCGGCCAAACGCACCCCCGCCAGGGAGGCCGTGGCAAAGCCCGCGGCCAAACCGGCGCGCAAGGTGTCCGCGCTGCGCCAATTCCTGATCCTGTCCGCCCGTAACCTGAAAATCCTGACGCGCGACCGCTTCAGCCTGTTCCTGATGCTGGCCGCCTCCCCAATAGTCGCCATGCTGGATTTCGTGCTCTCCAACGTGCTGGGCCGCAATCCCTACGCCTTCCAAAACGGCAAAATGGCCGACGTGCTGATCACCCTGTTTTTGATGACCATCTACGGCGTGATGCTCGGCGGCCTGTCCCAGATGCGCGAAATCGTCAAAGAAGCCGACATCTACAAGCGCGAACGGCTGGTCAACCTGAAAATCATCCCCTACATCGGCTCGAAAGTCTGGGTAGCCGGGCTGCTGGCCCTGTACCAGACCTTCTGGTACGTGCTGATCCGCTACCTGGCCTTCGACATGCCCGGCGGCACGCTGGAGGCCGTGCTGATCTACATCTCGCTGGCGCTGGCGACCATGGCCGGGATGATGCTGGGGCTGTTCGCCTCCGCGCTGGCGCCCAACTCCAACTCCGCGCCCCTGCTGGTCATCCTGCTGATGCTGCCGCAAATCGTGCTGGGCGGCGCGCTCATCCCGCTGCCCGAAGCGATCAGCGCGCCCACGTCCACACGCTGGGCCTTCCAGGCCCTGATGGCGATCACCGGCGCGGGGTCCGACGTGGCGCGGGATGCCTGTTGGCTGCTGCCCGAAGAGATTGTCGATCTGATGACCATCGAGGACAAAACGGCCAACTGCAACTGTATGGGCACCAACGCGCTCAAAGAAGAAAGCTGCAACTTCCCCGGTATGGGCGAATTCTACAATCCCGCGGTGGATCAGGAACGCCCGCCCGACCCGCCGCCCGAACCCACCCGGCCCCCGGACCCGGTCATCCCCCCGCCCCCGCCCGAACCGGTCGACCAGTCCGACACCGTCGCGGTCGCCGAATATCTGGCCGCGCTGCAAGCGTACCAGACCATGGTCGAGCAAATTCAGGCCGAGACCGAGGCCGAATTCGCCCGCTTCGAGGCCGAGTTGGAAGTCTACAAAGCCGAAGTGGTGGCCGCGCAGGAGTCCATCATCACCTGGCAGATCGCCCAGGCGTCCGCAGTGGAGCCTGCCGAGGGCGTTATCCGCCAGTTCTACAAAGACTACGGCTGGACATTTGTAGACAAAGAAGACACAGCCGCCTACTACAGCACACTCTTCACCACCTGGGGGGCACAGGGCATCATCATGGGGATTCTCTTCATTGCCGTGCTGGTGCTTCAGAAACGAAAGGATGTCAAATGAAGCCACACGCACCCCTCTCACAGCCCCCGCCAGTGACCCCTGCCCGCCCGCAAGGCTGGCGCGGGGCCTTGCCCCTGATCGCCCTGCTGTTCACTTCCCTGGCCTGTAGCCTGACGGGTGAAAGCGGTGTGGACAAACAAGCCACTGCCGACGCGCTCGCGGAAGCCATCGTCATCACTGCCACCGCCAGAGCCGGGGGCGCGTTCGACTCCGGTGCAAACGTCGCCACCGCGCAGGCCGTTGCCACCCAAAGCGCGCAACAACTGCAAGCTGCCCAGACCGCGCAGGCGCAAATCAGCGCGGAGGAGCTGCAAGGCACCATGACCGCGTTCGCGCCCATCCTGTCGGAACTGCCCAAATACGGCGTCGATCCCGACCGCGGCCGCCCGGGCTGGATTCACCCGCCCGTCACCATCCAGGCCGAGGGCTACCTGCAATACGATTACGCCAACCAGTTCATCGGCGTGGTGGCCGAGGACTTCGTGGTCTCCGCAGATGTCACCTGGAACACCCAATTCGGCTCCGCGGGCTGCGGTTTCGTGCTGCGCTCCGACGGCAACGAAGAGGCCTTCAACCAATACATCGTCACCATGACGCGGGGCGGCTCTGGCCGGGTGATCTTCGCCACCATGGCCAACGGCGAGATCGTCAACGCCAAGGACATCTTCGCCTTTGGCCTCGATCCCGATTTCGAGTGGCAAAATGACACCACCAACCGCCTGACGGTGGTAGGCCGCGGCCCGATCATGCAAATCTACACCAACGACACCCTGATCAGCGAATTCGACGTCAACGACCCCCCGCAGCCGCCCTACATCCCCCCGCCGCCCCCCAACCCGGCAGACCCCAACGACCCGGTGCAGGTGGCCGCGTACGAGGCAGCCAAAGCAGAGTATGATAATATTGTCGGGCAAATTAACGCCCAATATCAAAGAAGCCTGGCCGAATTCGAGGCCACTGACGTGCAATTCGACAAAGGATTTATCGCCATGGTCGCGCTCAACGAATCCGGCACCACCACCTGCCAGTTCAATAATGCCTGGCTGTGGTTGATTGAGGAATAAGGATTTATCCGCTTTCGGAGAAGAATGAGCGAAAAAGCAGAATTTGAAACCCAATTGAAAAGCTTGGCATCCAGCCTGCAAAAATTCGTCAGCACCGACGACGGGCAGTGGACGATCAAGGGTTTCATCGATGTTTTTCAAAATGTTTATACGCTTTCTTCCGACACCAAAATCATCTCGAAGATTCTGGAAATCCATTTGTTCCCCCAGATTGTGGCGTTCGCACGAGAGCAAGGCTATCGAATCGTATTGGCAGAACACCAAAATTACTACCCGGACATGTCGTTCATCCAATACGAAAACGAGGACATCAAGTTTGCGTTGGATTTGAAAACAACTTACCGGCTTCCAGATAAACCTTACCTGTGCAATGGTTTCACGCTGGGTTCTCACGGAAAGTATTTTCAAGACAGAACCAGCACCAAAAACATTCAATTCCCTTACGGCTCTTATGCTGGACATTTCTGCCTGGGGATCATTTACAGCCGTGCTGGTAGAGCAACGATTGACGAGACAAAAACTTACAAGCTTGGTACACTTCAAGCAATCACCTCTGTGATCAAAGATTTCCAGTTCTTCGTAGCAGAAAAGTGGCGCATCGCCAGTGATAAAAGCGGCAGCGGCAACACGGCCAACATTGGTAGCATCACCTACATCGAAGACATCATCCAGGGAAACGGCATGTTTTCCAAACTGGGAGAAGAGTGGTTCGACGATTATTGGATGAATTATCGTAAAATCACCATCCCTGACGGAAAAGGTGGTACCAAAAAGATTTCCAGTTTGAGAGAATTTGTGCAATATCGAAATGGCGATGTCTCTTTGATCGTCCCGAAGCGAAGTCGCCCGCCTGAGAAGGAAAAAAAGTGAAAGTTAACGTGCCGCCTATCAAATCCCAGGGCATCAAAACGAAATTAGTGCCCTGGATCAAAGACATCGTTCCCCCTGATTTCGATGGCATCTGGATCGAGCCGTTTATGGGTACCGGCGTGGTTGCGTTCAACCTCGCTCCTCGCCGGGCCGTTCTCTGCGACATTAACCCGCACCTGATCGATTTCTATTCCAGCATTGCGGCGGGAACAATAACGCCCGGCATCGTGAAAAGTTATTTGATGGAGGAAGGCGCGAAACTCCAAAAAATCGGCGAATCTCACTACTACGCCGTCCGCGAAAGGTTCAACCAGGAACACAACCCCCTGGATTTTTTGTTCTTAAGCCGCGCGGGCTTCAACGGCATGATCCGATTCAATCGAAAAGGAAAATTCAACGTCCCTTTTTGCCGAAAACCCTTTCGATTTTCACCAGCATACATCACGAAAATCGTAAACCAGGTGGATTACGTCGCCAGGTTATTGTCGGTTCGTGACTTCACTTTCCTTTGCCAGAGTTTTGAGGAAACTATTCCAATGGGCACCGAGTCCGACATCATTTATTGCGATCCACCCTACATTGGCCGCCACACCGATTATTACAACGGCTGGGACGATGCGCGTGAAAGAAGGTTGTTTCGATTGCTCTCCGACTCTCCCGCGCGGTTCATTCTCTCTACCTGGCACCACAACGACTACCGGAACAACCCCTACATCGACTCTTTATGGAGAAGATATTTCATTTACACCAGAGAGCACTTTTATCACGTAGGTGCGCGAGAAGCAAATCGCCATCCCATGATCGAAGCAATCGTCACGAATTTTGATGCCGGTGTCCAAGAAAATGACAAAAGGCCTCAGCCCACCCAATTAATTCTGTTGGAAGAATCATCCCGTTACTTATAAATCGAGTAGGAGAAACGTATGGCACAACCCACCTGGATCGGCTACGAACTCAGCGGTCGCTATAAAATCGAAGAAGCTTTGGGGCAGGGCGGCATGTCCGCCGTGTACAAAGCCAGCGACCCCAATCTGAAACGCATCGTGGCCGTCAAGCTCATCCATCCCCATCTGTCCAAGGACCCGGAATTCGTGCGCCGCTTCGAAGCCGAGGCCGCCGCGGTGGCCCAGCTCCGCCACCCCAACATCATCCAGGTGTTCGACTTCAATCACGATGGCGACACCTACTACATGGTGCTCGAATTCGTGCCCGGCGAAACCCTGCAGGCTATGCTCAAACGCCTGAACCAGCAAAAACGCGCCTTACCGCTGGAAAAGGTGGTCAAATACGCTGCCCAGGTGTGCGACGCGGTCGAATACGCGCACAAACGCAACCTGATCCACCGCGACATCAAACCCGCCAATGTGATGATCAACATCCACGATCAGGCCATTCTGATGGATTTCGGGATCGTCAAAATCGTGGGCGGCACGCACCACACCGCCACCGGCGCGGTGGTCGGCACGGCCCTGTACATGTCCCCCGAACAAATCCGCGGGGAACACCCCGACCACCGGGCGGACATCTACTCGATAGGTGTGATGCTGTTCGAGATGGCCGGGGGGCGCCCGCCCTACTCCGCGGATTCGGCCATGACCATCATGATGATGCACCTGAACGATCCGGTGCCGGACATCTCGAAGCTCAACCCGAACGTACCGCCGGGGTTGAAAGCCATCATCCAAAAGGCGCTGGCGAAAAACCCCTCCGACCGCTACCAGACCGCGGCAGAAATGGCCGCGGACCTGCGTAACCTGCTCAAACCCCAGCCCGCTGCTACCGTGGTCGAAGACGCGCCCGCCGGCGCCACGGTGGTCGAAGAGCCGGCAGCCGCGGCCACAGCCCTGGAGGCCGCGCCGCCTCCCCCCCGCGGGGGCACGGGAACGGTTTCCCCGCCAGGCGCCGGCGGCCCTGGGGGGACGGGGGTCAGAGGGAT
>Ga0256830_1000423_pt1 | contig 34657 bp, 37 predicted proteins | sample 128326metaG_FD_190537 | JGI IMG/M metagenome (GOLD analysis project Ga0256830, IMG submission 190537) | Hydrothermal vent microbial communities from Lau Basin, Pacific Ocean - 128-326 | ecosystem: Environmental > Aquatic > Marine > Hydrothermal vents | place: Pacific Ocean: Lau Basin | collected...
AGTTATTGATTCTGTTGAACGCTACGAGGCAGTGGGGGGGGGGCGAGATAGGTTTCTTTGGAAATGGGTTGGAGCTGTATTTACAAATTCAGGAGTTGCTCTTTCATCTGTAGAAAAGGACCATTGGAGGAAAATCACAGATCTTAAAATATTGTTGACAATGATTGATGCGATATTCGATGACACTGCAGACAAAGAAAAGGATTTGAAAATCTCATGAAATTCCATCTTGCAAGTGAGGGATTCAAATAGACTAATCTTTGAAGCTTTTCAGGCTGTAAAGTATCTTCAGCTCCTCAACCCCATTAACCTTTCTTGCCCTCTCTGCTATTTTCTCTATAGCATCCCTGTTTGTTGCGTGCACCATGAAGTAGATCGGATATTTCCAGTTTTCCGGTACGTCTCTCTGGACGAGATGTGTGATTTCTGGGATTTTTTTCAGAAGAAGGTCCGCCACCCTCTCGGGCTCTTCAGTTCTTATCAGGTTCATTCCGTTCTCTCTGAATCCGGCATTGTGCCCATTGAGAACGGCATAGAAATCCCTCACGATTCTCTTCTCAATCAGCTCGGAAATCAGGTCTGCAAGTTCACATTCTGAATATCCGTACTTTTCTGCAAAAACCCTGAAAGGTCTCTCCTCAACGCTGAAATTCCTTTCCATGTCCCTCAGCATTTTACCATCCAGACCGAGATCATCAACCTTTGGAACATCTTTTTCAGCCTCAATTCTTGGACTGTAGGAAACACCTCTGATGAGATCGTATTTCACATCCATCTTGTACACCCTGACACTGGGCAGGATCAGGTAGTTCTCAATTCCGCATTCAGCCATGAGAGATCTGACTCTTTCTACAAGCTCACTTCTGTCTGAAGCCTTTATTGTAAACCAGATGTTGTAAACACTGTGCTCTCTCAGGAAATTGTGCTTGACACCTGTGTCTCTGTTTATGATGTTTACAGCCCTTTCTACATCATCCACCTCTGCTCCAACAAGTGCCGCGTGACTTATGGCCCGGAAGGCTCTGTAATTCAGCTGAGGTCCAACCTTCTTCACAACTCCCCGCTTCATGTACTCTTTAAGCTCTCCAACAACGTATTCAGGAGATCTGCCAAGTTTTTCTGCCAGATCATGAAAAGGTGTCTCCGTGACGGGCATCTCATACTGAGCCTTCATAAGAAGTTCTCTGTCCAATCAAATCACCTCAGAAATTTATCCTGACAACGTCATCTCCAATCTCCCTCCTGCCCTCAAGATACTCGTTAAGATACCTCAGTGCAAAATCCTTTGCCTCCCTGATCTTTCCTTCCTTTACAAGCTTTTTGAAGCTATCATCACTGCTGATTGCGAAGTACATTTTCATTCTCACATCCACCGGAATCTCATTCTCCTTCATGTACCTCTTCAAAAAGTCCATTGCCCTGAGAAGGTTGATCGTTTCTTCATCATTCTCAAGCATTTCAGCAATTCTATCCCTCACCACTCTCGCCACTATTCCGCTTTTTCCTTCGGTGGTAACTGCAAATCTTATACCCTCTATCTCGCCCTCAAATGGCACAACCACCTCTGTCCTCTCTGAATCGTTGGCAAGATTTACCAGAGCTCTGTGCTTTCTTGCAAGCTCTATCACAGTATCATTCACCCCCACATCGGGAATCGCAACAGTTACAAGGTCACACCACTTTACATGCTCCTCAAGAAAATCAGAATTTCTTGCATCACCCGTAACAAGCTCAACATCCATATTCTCAAGTTCTTCAGAGAAATTGAGGCTCAGAACTCTGACATTGGCTCCGGTCTCTCTGAATTTTCTTGCCCTGCTTGTCCCCACTCCTCCTCCTCCGATAATCAGAACATTTTTCCCTCTGAAATCTATGTAGAGAGGTATCCTCAAATCAATCACCGAAACAGAATAGGAGAATTAGTTAAATAAAATTATCTAATCCAGAAACTCAAGTGCCTCTTTCCAGTCTGCATTTTCATGAACAATCATTGAAATGGCCTGGGTCATTTTTCTTGGATTTTCAGCCTGAAAAACATTCCTGCCAATTGCAACTCCATTTGCTCCAGCCTGCACAGCCATGTCAACCATTTTCAGAATGTCCTCAATGCTGTCCATTTTCTCACCTCCTGCCACAACAACAGGAACCGGTGAGCCCTCAACAACCTTTTTGAATGATTCAATACTCCCTGTGAAGTTTGTTTTTACAATATCTGCCCCGATCTCTGCTCCCACCCTGACGGCAAGGGATACTGCCTTCTCGTCAAACTGATTGAGCCCATTACCTCTCGGATACATCATCGCAAGCAGTGGCATTCCCCACTCTCTGCAATCCCTGCTTATCCTGCCAAGTTTTCTCAGCTGCTCTGCCTCGGTGTTACTGCCTATGTTTATGTGAACGCTCACAGCATCTGCTCCGAGCTTTATCGCCTCCTCAACACATGCAACCAGAACCTTTTCATTTGGATCAGGAGCAAGCATTGTTGATGCTGAAAGATGCACGATCAGTCCGACATCCTTTCCGTAACCTCTGTGGCCGAAAGCAACAATTCCCTTATGAACCACAACCGCATTTGCTCCACCTTCAGCTACCTCGTTTATTGTTTTTCTCAGATCAACAATTCCATCTATTGGACCCATGCTCACTCCATGATCCAATGGCACAATCACTGTGTTTCCGCTTTTTCTGTTTATTATTCTCTCAAGCCTGATTCTCTTTCCTATTTCCATGTTACATCACCTTGTTAGTTTGAGACACAGTAGCAAAGATTTATAAATGTTGTGCTTTAACACGCCTAAAAAAGAAGGGGATTGACAGACTATGCATCCATGCAAAACAATTAAAACACAGCACAATCTCCAGGCGGTATGTACAGGGGACTTGCGATAATATTTGGCTTTTTCTTTCTTGGTGAGTTCATATCAAATGCTGCAGATCTCATGATTCCGGGGAGCGTTATCGGGATGATACTGCTTACCATAGCACTATTCTCGGGTGTTGTGAATCCAGAATGGTGCGAGAGAGAGGCCGAGTTCTTTGTCAGACACATGAGTGTCCTCTTTATCCCTCCGGGAGCTGGAATTGTAATGTATCTAAGTCTCATAAAAACTGAGCTCCTGCCCATATCTGCTGCACTCTTCATCAGCTTCTTTGCAACCCTTCTGGTTACAGGCAAAGTGGTGGAGGTGCTGAGATGAATCCTTTTGGAATTTTCATCACGATAGGTCTGTACTACACATTCTCGGAAATCTACTCAAGAAAGAGAGTATTTATTCTGAACCCTGTTATGCTGACAATTCTGACCATAGTCCTGATCCTGCATCTGTTTGGCATAGGTTACGATTACTACAACGAAAGTGCCAGGATACTCACTTTCCTGCTCGGTCCGGCAGTTGTGAGCCTGGCTATTCCGCTGTACAGACAGAGGGAGTATATTCACAGATACTCAAAACAGATATTTGCAGGAGTGACTGCAGGTGGGCTTGTGGCAGTTGTTAGTGCTGTTCTCATCATCACCCTGCTTGGCGGAGATGATACCGTTGCCAGGAGCATAGCCCCAAAAAGCATCACAACTGCAATTGCCATAGGTGTGAGTGAGAAGATCTCCGGAATCCCATCGCTGACTGCAGTGCTTGTTATAATTACAGGAATCATGGGAAACGCTGCAGGGGTTGAGGTTATGAATGCACTGAAAATACGGGACAGAGTCGCAAGAGGGCTTGCCATGGGTGTAACGGCACACGGTCTGGGAACTGCAAGAATCATTCTCGACGATGAGGTGAGCGGCGCCGTCAGTGGCCTTGGTATGGCCTTAAACGGAATATTCACATCAGTAATTTTACCTTTTCTGGCGATTGTCCTGTTCTAATTTCCTTCCATCACCTTTTTTATGGCGTTTTTCAGCTTTTCTGCAATTATCTTTCCGTCAATTCTTCCCCTGAACTCCTTCATTACCAATCCCATCAGTGGTTTGAACGCATGCTCACCTTTTTCATCTATCAGATCTCTCTTTTCCACAACCAGTTTTGATATGAAGTGGTCAAGATCCTGTGAAGGAGATAGTCTGGCGAGAATTTCCTCCTCTTCAAGTTTTTCCCGGGTTAGGATTTTCAGCACCTCTTCTGCCCCCTCCTTGGCTATCTTCCCATCCCTTATCAGTGAGAGAACCAGTTTTAGATCATTACTATCGAGATTTTCAACGTCATAGCCCTCCTTTTTCAGCTGTGAAGGTATCAGATGCAATACCCTCGCGACAATGCTTGCTCCGATGCTGTCAGCAAACTCCTCAAAAATTTCCACATATTTCGGATCGGCCATAATCATTGCAAGGTCCTCTGAAAGTTTGTATCGTTTTGTGTATCTTTTTGCTCTCTCCTCTATGAGCTCAGGTACCTCAATGCTTTTCAGTTTCTCATCAATCACAACAGGAGGGACATCGGTCTCGGGATACATTCTGGCAGCTCCAGGAAGAGGTCTCAGGTAGGACGTGGTTCCATCATCATTGGCCCTTCTGGTTTCCTCGGGGACGCCATTCAAACAGAATTCAGCTCGCTCAACTATTCTGAGCAAGGCATTTTTAACTCTCTGCTCCTCACCAGAAGCCACTACAACTGCGTCATTCTCTCCTGCCCTGACAGCATTTCTCAGCTCATCAACCTCTTCCTGAGTTATGCCATACGCAGGTAACTCGTCTGTGTGGAAAACACCACCAAGCCCGAATGTCTTGGCAATGTCGGAAAATTCAGTTCCAAGTCTCCTCCCAGGCTGGATCTCCTTCCCGACAAGTCCGGCAAATCTTTCAAGCTTTATTGCCATTATTGCTCTTGCTTTTTTTAAAATCCTGGACCCGGTGTTTTCAAAAACATGTTTGACATCGAACACCTCCCTGCACACCCTCGCTCCTCTTTTTTCCAGCTCATCCCTGATTCTCAGCAGGTTAACCTGTCTGGTCACCTCGTACTCAACAATCTTATCAAGGATGTCCACATCCTGAACTCCCTTAATCTCCACCCTCGCCCCATCACGTATGGAAATGTTAACGTCCTGTCTTATTGTTCCCAGCCCTCTTTTTACCCTTCCTGTGCTTCTCAGAATCATTCCAAGTTTCTTTGCCGTTTTTTTTGCAAGATCAGGAGAGTCAATGTCCGGCGTCGTCCCGATTTCAACCAGTGGAATTCCAAGTCTGTCAAGAGAGTAGACTGCCTTTCCCTTTCTCTCCTCTATTTTCTTTGCAGCCTCCTCTTCAATGCATAGCGTGGCAATTCCAATATTCTTTCCGTCAATCTGAATGTATCCGTCAAAGGCCAGCAGAGCTGTCCTCTGGAAGCCTGTTGTGTTACTGCCATCTATGACGATCTTTCTCATCACATGCAGCTCATCCACCAGCTCCATATTGAGCATCCTGGCAATCTGAATACCTGTTACAAGTGCTTCTCGATTTATCTCTGCTGGTGGCTCTTCATCTGCCTCAACAAGACATGTAGTATCGTAAAATTTGTAGATGAACTTTCTGCTTCGCATTACCTCTTCCCTTGCAGCTCTGTCCTCCGTTCCAAGCTCGCTCTTTTTGAGTCTCAGGTATCTGAAAAACTCAAAATCTGCCTCTCCAGCATCTCTGAGTTCAGTTGGACACCTGCAGAAGAGTTTTTGTCGTGTATCGAGTTGCTGGTGGATTTCGATGCCAACCCTCAGTCCGAGATCAGCATAATTCATCAGACGCAGAAATGGCAGGGAGAATATTAAGGTTTTCTGTATGGGGGATTAATCGAACGTTCAGCAAAAAACGTTAAAATTGCTGCAGTTTCGGTGTGCATGCATCGGAACCGGCTGAGAAATGCTCTCGAGATGGGTGAACTGTAGCCTCGAAAGATGTTCTGAAGCTCATAGAACTTCAGAAGCTCCTCCCCACCCTGACGGAAGCCATTTATACTCTCCTGAATACAGAAGTTATGGTCGAAATTGTCGTCAACGGGATAAGAGCAAGCTATGATGTGAGGGGTGAGAAGGGGGTTCTGCTTTGCCCACCTCATCCGCTGATGGGAGGTAACAGGTTCGACATAAGGCTGGAAAGGGTGAGCTCTGCACTTAACAAATCAGGATTTTCAACGCTCAGGTTTGATTACAGGCAGCCATTCAGAAATGGCACCGGTGAGATTGAAGATGCGAGATACATGCTGCTATATCTGAAAGAAAGGCATGACTTTGTTGCTGTTATCGGCTATTCTTTTGGTGCGGTTGTCGCCAGCAACATAGCCGGTGAGAGTGATGCTCTTGTCCTGATTTCCCCTCTGAAAAGATTGCATGAGATGGAACTGAAGGACTCTCATGTTCCGAAGCTCGTGATATATGCAGGTTACGACGACATTGTGAGCGTTGATGAGTCGAGAGAAATTGCAAAAATGCTCAGCGAACCAAAGCAGATCGTTGAGCTTGAGACAGATCACTTCTACACAGGAAGGATGGATTCTCTGGTGAGAGCGGTATTAGAGTTTTTAACAAAGCTGTGAATACCTGATAAAAAGAAAGGGTGCAGCTGATCAGTAGGGTAAGCTGTAGTGTTCAACTGCAATGCTGTCAAGTCCGGTTCTTTCGAGTATCCTCAACGGAACCTGCATTGAAATCTGGACAATGCCGGGGAGTCTTCCTATCTCCACGGCTCCTGTAATCGTTACTCTGTTTAACACCTCCTCAAGCCTCATATCAAAAAGCCTTGCTGCCCTTTCAAATCCCCTTGCTGCGGCATCATTTACTGTGGGGGCTGACCCAATAATCTGAATCGGTGCAACAGGCTCAATTTCAATCCCCATCTTCCTTGCAGCTTCTTCAGCACCCTCCCATTCATCCTTTTTCCATGGCTTTGCAAGTGGAGGCAGATCCTCAGCAGGTGGAAGCAGTAGCGGGCCATCAAGTTCGAGACCTTTCAACACAGACACACTGACTGTTGTTTCGGCAGAAACATCTGCTGTATGACCGGCAACCTCTCCATCACCCTGCATCGCATGCACATCTCCGGCGTAAACACCACCACCCCTAACCCTGACAGGTGCGATGACGATGCAGCCCTCCCTTACAGAATCGACATCAAGATGTCCATCTGTCAAAGCGGTCTCATACTGCTCCATGGTTATCCCATACTTGTGCGGTGCGTTTATCAGAAAGCTCCCAAAGTCTCCTGCATTGTGAGAATCAGGAATGTTCACAGCTGGAATCGTTCCAAGCTGGCCAAGGTGGGGCCTCACTCTTGTTACCAGCCTCGACAAATCGGATTTCCCGAATATCAGAATTGGAACCTGCCTTGAGTTTTCTGGCAGTGCTGAAAAATCATAGGCTTTCTCTGCAACTGTTTTTGCAACTGACGCATCAGCTGTAAAGCCAAACCCGCCATCAATTATAAGGGTGTATCCATGCACCATCCTGAAAGGAGATGCTGGACTCCCGCACTCGGCACACCTCACAGCCTCCTGGCCAGTACCCTCAACCCTGTATTCAGGCCATTCCTTCCCGCATTTGGGACATCTCTTCGCCACGTACGGATCTCCACTGAATGCCCCATCGACAGGGCTGTCAACTCCAGAACAGGAGGCTCTGGAGAGGATTTTCACCTTTTCGATGCAGATTGCAATGGCATCTCCCACCTCTGCGTTCTCAACCTCAACGGGCCTTGCAACCTCATGTCCTCCCCTGATGCTTGGAGTTATCATCGGTCCCCAGCATCCGGGAGGAGTGATGAAAATGATTTTTCCACCATCGGCAACCTTACCAGCTTTCCTGACATCCGGTCCGATGATTCCATCTGTCATCTCTCCAACGTTCAAAACATCCTCGTATGCTCCCACCATACAGACAATCTTTAACTGAACCGATATATACCCTTCGTGATATTCTGCAGGAGACTGTCAGTTTCATGATCGCATAGGAAAGGTTTTTAAAAGTCTGCGATAATACATTATGATAACAATGATAGAAAACACCAGGTCTTCTCAGGAAGGAAAGCTCAGTCTGGATTTGCTGGTAGGGCTGTCCATTTTTCTGATGTCATTTATAATCATCTCTCAGCTTATTTCCGGAATGTTTGGTGATGTGAGAAGTGAAATATCTCTTTCTCATGAATCATATAAGGTTGCCGTAATTCTTGCAGAAATGACGGGAAAGTGGAGCAACGGAACAAAAAACGGGACAGACTGGGAAAACAACTGGTACAGGAGCAATGTTTATTTTGTACCGGGGCTTGCAGTAAGACCGGGTGTGCTGGATTACAAAAAAATTGTGGAATTTCAGAATGCAACAGATTCTGATTACGAAAGCGTGAAGGAGCTTCTGGGACTGAAAACACCTGACAGCAATTACGACTTCCATGTCAGTCTTGAAACGGTCAACTCAACACCATACACTCGAGAGCTCATTCTCGATATTTCAGGATTGCCTCTGCTTGATGCAGGAAAAGACATACCTCAAATTCAGCTTGCGAGATTTGAGAGAATTGTTCAGATATACGATTATTCAAACGTCTCAAATCCCACAATTGTTGCAGGAAAGGCTGTGGCAAAGCTGGTGGTGGTGGTATGGTAAGGGGGCAGATGATGACACTTGAAGGAATCATGGGTGCACTCCTTCTGATTTTAGTAACCTACACACTTTTCCAGAGCTCGCTTGTCATTTCTCCCCTCTGGAGCGAGTTCAGTGATGCACAGCTCAAGCAGTTAGCATACGACTCTTTGAGGATCCTTGATGGTAACTCCAGTTTAAACGACTCTCTCAAGGGAATGCTGCTCTCACTTGACAGTTCATTCACTCCAAATCAGGATTTCATAAATTCTCTGGAGATGTTGATCCGTCCTGCAAATTACAGGCTGGAGATATACTGGGTAAATGATTCGAATGTTGAAAAGGCGGTTCTTGTTGACAACAGACCAACCCCCGAGGCCATTGCTGCAAGCAGAATCGTTGTGCTGAAAAATGGAGATCTTGATCCATCATCACCATTCTACAAATCAGGAGCAAAGAGCTACACCCCGGTTGTTGTTGAGGTGAGGCTGATAGTATGGAGAGCATGAATGAAAGAGGACAGGTAATAATACTTTTTGCACTTCTTGTTTCCGGAATAATCATAAGTCTCTCTGTTATACATGCCCAGAATCTTCTTGCAGGAATGGAGAGCTCGAGAACCATAATGGTTTTTCCGAAAGAGGAAATCAGAAATCTTCGTGATATTGCGGAAACAGAATTTGTAAATGAGATGGGGTTGAGGAAATACGAGTTCGATGAATTCACATACAACGTGAGCAGAGACATTAGGCTGCTTTACGCCCAGAAGGGTAGCTACGCTGAGATAGCGGTTTTTGCCAGCTATCCTTCAGACATAACGAACACCGTATCATACTTCAACGTCAGGATCACATACATTGGAGGGGGAATTGAGTACAATGACACAACCCTGTGCAGACTGGAGGGGTGCATATGAATCAGAAAGGGGTCTCAATACTTGTTGAATATCTCCTTCTTCTTTCAATAGTCTCATTTTTTGTGATACTTATGAGCCTTCAGCTAAATGAGCAGCTCAAAGAAGTTCAGATTGGTAAGGTAATTGAAAACCAGTTTTCAGACATCTCCGCACAGATATCTTCCCAGCTTGTTGACATAGCAAGCATTGCTCCAAGCAATGGATATGTGAGGGCAAACATATACATGCCTGACAGAATAGGTGACAGGGAATTTTATGCAGGGTTCACTCAGGTGAACAACTCCACCTACATTTACATTGAATCCGACGATGAAAAGTATCAGAAGTATCTTGGTATCGGAGCCACAACCCTCTATTTTCAGACTGGAGGCATTACCTACAGCCTGTCAGAGGAGCACAGGATGGAATATACAAAGAGGACTGTGGTTTATCCAAGTGCAGTCCTTCTTCTAAGACCGTCCATAATTTATGCAAATCTCACCTCCCCCGGTGAGGTTGTTCTGGATGTGTCAAAATCTTCTGCTTACGGTTGGTGGACCTGGAAGATTGAACTGTGGAATGGTACAACAATAACAGGTGATATGGGGGACGGGACATACACGCTGAAGGTTGCATGGAATCCGACAGAGTTTTCCAACAACTGCACGTACTTTTCAACAAATCTGACAGCATTCTGCAATATCTCCCTGACGGTAAGTGACATCACATACAATCTGAATGATACAGATAACACAACTCTTGTCATAACCCAGAATACATCTACAAATCCTGATCTTTACATAAGAAAATTCGTTATACCTCCTCAGGTGGCTCCCGGTGAACCATTTGAGATTCATGTTTTCATTCAGGGAAGGGGATTTATAACAGGGGGACGTGGAACAACCCTCTCTGTCGTTCATGTGATCGACACATCAGGAAGCATGAATGGAGAAACGATGTACGACACATTTACAGGCTATATCACCCCATCGGTCTGGGAGGTGCCGATCAATGTTGACTCTTCTTTCCTTGGGAAAAGAATTTACATACTGTTTTACACTACCGATAGCCTGTCTCCATGGTGGGATGGGCTTGACAAGGATGATGCAATTCTTGCAAAGGTTGAACAGGCAGATGGTGATGTGTGGTATGCAAACGGTGAGCTTGGAAGTCTGAATGGAAGGTACTTCTACGACTCCTATGTAAGTTCAAGCGAGATCGGAACTTGGAATCTGAGCGTGCTTGCAGCAGTCCCAGAAAAGTCCATTCCTCTCATAATCGATGTTTATCGCTATGATGGATACTGGAACCTTGTTTACACCACCTCCACAACCTATGCGGCAAATTACAGCACAGAAACGATAACTCTCCCTGAAAACTTTACCCGAAACGATCAGTACGAGTATCTGATAGCAAAGCTCAGCTCACCATACTACTCCGACTTCAGAGCATGGATTTCCTATTTGTCCACTCTGGACTACTGTTACGATTACTGGGGGTATCCAACCTACTGTCAGGAATCGCCGGCTCCTGCGACGAATTACACATACTACGTTGTACCATACGCATTTGATGCATACCTCTATGAGGGTGAGGCAAGCATCCAGAAACTCGACTCTTCGAGAATTGCAGCAATAACCTTTGACGGCATTCTCGAAGATTCTGATCTTGTAGGTCTTGTGGATTATTCCTACTACGCCGTCAAGCACCCGGTAAACACCTCACCATATCTCACATATCTCACAACCAATGAAACCGCTGTTGATGAGGAGATAAAGGATCTGTCTCCCTCCGGTGCTACAAACATCTACCATGCTTTGAATCAGGCAAAAGAGGTACTGCTTGAAAACACATCAATAATTTCAGGAACAACGCCCATAATAATTTTGATGAGTGATGGAGAGCCAACATGGGGAAGCTACTCCTGGGATCCTTCCGATCCCTACAACGATCCAGAATGCGATGGTTCATCTTACTGCTCAAGTGGAGCCAACAGGGCAATAGATGAGGCGAACAGCATAAAGAACACTACAATTGGTGGTGAAAACATCACGATCTGCACCATAGCATTTGGATACGATGCCAATGAAGCATTCCTCCAGCAGATTGCAAGTGAAAAACCGGATGGATCCAAATGCTTCTACTCTGCAACCAACTACCAGGAACTTTTAGATGCTTACAGAGACATATCCACAACTTTCAGACTTTCTGCCAGGAATGTGGTGATAACAGATGTCCTGCCATCGGGACTTGAGCTGGTGGGAAGCCCAACCGTGTCTGTTACTGGAAACGCAACCGTATCAAATCCTTCAGTGTTCAACACAACTCAGGGGACTGCGATACAGGTAAACGCTTCTGAAATATATATCAATGACGAAATTGAAATAGTATTCCAGGCAGTTGCCTACAAACCCGGAGATTATCAGCTTGACGTGTGGGGACTGAGCAATGTGACATACGAACCCTATCCGTTCACAGGAAACATACAGGTATACAACCTTACAGTTCTTTCAGGAAGGGTTTCAACAGTAGAAAGGGCGGTGGTGGAGATCTCATGACCTCTGAGGTTGTTGGAGGAGTTGTGATACTGTTTGTTATCTCACTCACAGTTGGAATGCTGTTTGTTTATGCCCAGCCTGTGCTGTTTAAAGGCAAGGATTCTCTGCTGGAAAGGGATGCATATTTTTCGATTCTTGATGTAAACGAAAAGATAAATCAGGTTAGATTCGGTATGGAGCCCAGTGCAACCATGAAAGTTCACCTCACTGACTACTCGGTAACTTTCAGAAATGAACCCATAATAACTGTTAACGGAACATCATACAACGTTTCATCAATTGTTTTTTATGGTGATAACTGGGAGATTGCGATGGAAAATGGAGCGATAGTTGGCAGATGGGGGAGCAATACCGAAATGCTCTCAGCACCACCTGTTTATCTCAATGGAAAAACACTGACCATGCCTGTTATATCATTCAATGGCAGTGTTTCGGCAGGTGGTGAGGGTTATGTGATCCTCACAATCTCACAGGAGAACGTTACCATTTTAAAAACCGGTCCTGCAGATATCCGAATAAAAAGCAGTAATTATCAGATATGGAGAGATTTCTTTATGGATCTTGGTCTTTCACCGAGCGTCAGCGGTGATGAGGTGAGGGTTGTTGTTGAGGATTCGTACATAGTTCTCTACAGGGTGAAGATAGAATGAACTCGAAGGGAGTATCGGATGTCCTGGGATACATGCTGATAATGGGTGTGGTCATAGCAGCCATATCCATGGTTTTCATGAAAACAAACGACATGGTGGATAATACAAGCAAGATGTTCATCTCAGAAGGACTTAGACAGAGCTTCAAGAGGATTCTCAATGTCATTGCCATTTCAACGTACGGTGGTGCACCGCTGCAGAGCATTCAGGTGGAGCTGCAGGGAGGCTCTTTCTGGCTTTCAAATGATACCGAAATAAAAATTGATGTGGGTACAACATCAATTGAAGAATTTCCGGGCTCTCTGAATTACCGGTATGAGGATTTCATGGTATCTCTTGAAAACGGTGCTGTCTGGGAAGAGTTCTATGATTACAAGAACCCGGTTGAGGTACCCAGGATCTTCATACATACAACATTTGCAAAAGGTTCATCATACTCAACCAAGATTGTTGCTGTTGTTGTCATCAACAAACTTACTGGAAATGTTTCAATCAGCGGTAAAGGTCCCGTAAAACTGATTTTCAATACAACATCGGTTTACGTTATAACAGAGGATGTTGGAGGAACAATGAATATAACGGTAACTTCACCTTACGCAGAGCTGTGGTATGATTTCTTTGACTCACTGCCTGGAGATGCTTCCCTCAACACAACAACAAACACAGCAAAACTGAGCGTATATGTGGACAAGGTGGTGATAACACAATACACAACAGAAGTCAGAGTGGAAACATGACTATATCTTGATTTTTCTGACATCCACCAGTGAGTTTTTTCCTGCATGGATGTTTATCCTGCCACCGTACTCGTTAACGTATGCGTTCAGCACAATCACCTCATCTCCTGGAGCAATGACATCAGCATACTCTACCTTGTCATCCCACAGAACCAACTGAACAAAGCTTTTCCCATCTGTGATCACGAAAACAGCAATCTTCTTTCCGTTTTTTGTCTCTCTCACTCCTTCAATTCCTGACACAAAGCCTCTAACCGACACTCCACTTCCCTTTTTGATTTCAGATACTTTTTTTATTTCAGATTCAATGATTTCAAAGGAGATGTAGTCTGCAGAACTGACATGGTATCCGCTTTCGCCTTTCCTGGAGAGTACTTCCACCTTCATTCCCGGAAAAATATCGTTTGCAGCAACCCCGTATGCTTCGTCCCAGAAATAAACTGGAACAACCCCAGTTTCATCTTTCACATCTATTCTGCAGTATTTCTTCTCCTGGATAACTTTTTTTGAGACAGCAAGTCCTGTGATTTTTTCAAAACCTGGTGTTTTCTCTGCCTGGACACCTTTTCCCATTTCAAGACTGTATTCTGCAAGCAAAACTGCCGTATCCTCATCTATCAAACCGCCAAAATGTTCTCTGATTTCCTCAACTCTTTTTTCAAATTCCATGTCAATCCCAGAATACTCTCGATCTTATATAATTCTTTTCAGCTTCAAGCAGTGCTTTAAAAAAGCTTCTTTCATTGGGATGGTAATTCCTGAGAATCTTTGAAGCTGTCTCTGGCCCGATTCCATAGGTATTTAGGGCGTAGACTGCTCTCTTTCCGTGAACCATGACCAGGTTTGCAATTCTGTATAGCTCGTTCTTGTCCAGTTCTTCAATCTTTCTCCTTGCACTGAAAACAGCAACAAGTCTTGAATTGCACCGGGGACAGTTGAACCTGTCTATCATGCTTACCTTCAGGGTTAGGTGGTAGCCGCAGTTCAGGCAGTAAAAGTGACAGCTCTCCTGTTCGATTCTCTGTTTGAGTGTGTCGATTATTGCCTCAATCGGCCTTGATGAGAGCAGGATGTCAAAACTCTGACGTGCTGAGGCGAGACCAACGGGTGTAAATGAATGATACGTGCATATCTCGAAATCATCCAGGTTGCCGAGGATTTCGTGAATTTTTTTGGCGTCTATTTTTTCCAGAAGTATCTCTCTCATTGCCTCCCTGAAAATCGGTGTGTCGTATAGCTTCTGAATGAGTCTTCTCACATTAACCCTGCTCATCTCAACATCCTTGCTCAAATACCCCGTTTTTCTGGCAACATTCAGCATTTTCCACTGAAACAGCTTTGTGTCAACAACCGCTCTTTCAAGCAGACTCTGAAGTCCATCTCTGTCTATCCCTCTGAGCGAGAGAAGTATTTCTTTAACCTCGTCAACATCAGCAGGTGTTATCTTTATTCTGTACGGGTCGATTTCCACTCCTGCATTTCTTCCCCTTTTCGCAGAAATGAGCAGGGCCAGAATCCTGCCGAGCCCCTCATTGGTTCTGTGGCCGAAACATGCGTTCAGTACAACCACGTCATTATTCCCCTCTATGACCATCGTTCTGTCGGATGGAACAGCATATCCCTTTTCCATCTGATCTCTGATAACTCTGATAACTTCTTTCGCTGCACCTTCATCCATCTCACAGTATTTCATCAGGTAAATGACAGCGTCCTCTTCTCTGTCGTCTCTGATATAATCTGAAACAGTTCTCCTGAGTTTTCCAACATCCTGGGCTACCTCAAAGGAAACCGGTATCTCTTCTCCCACCCATGAAGGTACATCCGCATCGCTTTCAGCTGGAGCAACTCTGACAGAACTATCAACGCTGAGTATTCTCCAGACCTCTCCCTTCATTGAAAAAAGCTCTCCGGAAAAGGTCTGAAGGAACGATTCGTCAAGCACACCTATGACCTTTCCGGTGGTTATGTCCCTCACGGTGTAATGCTTTTCATCAGGGATCATTGAAATGTTCTCGTAAAAGTACCTCCTCGTTTTCCTTCTCGCTCTTATCTCATATCCATCGAAGTCAATAACCCTCATCTCGCTCAGATACCTGCAGAATTCAACCATGGTGTCATACTCAAGCTCTCTGTACGGGTAAGCTCTGTTCACTATCCTGAAGGCATCGTCAAGAGTTATTCTGCTGTATTCGAGAGCCAGAGCAGAGATCTGATTTGCGAGAGTGTCAAGGCTCTTTTCATGGATCTCCGCTTTCTCAATCAGCCCCTCCTTTGCTCTCCTCACTATCACAGCCGATTCCAGAATCTCGTCGAAATTTCCTGCGATGATGTAACCCTTCGATATCATGTCAATTCTGTGCCCACTTCTCCCAACCCTCTGAATGAGTCTCTTAACCTCCCTCGGACTGTTGTACTGGATGACGCAGTCAACGTGACCGATGTCTATTCCCAGCTCCAGTGAAGATGTGCAGATCAGGGCATCAATCTCTCCATTCATGAATCTCCTCTCGTTTTCTATTCTCACGTCCTTCGAAAGTGAGCCGTGATGAACTTCTACGTTCATGATTTTTCTGAGCCTGAGGGCGAGAGCCTCGGCAGTCTGTCTTGTGTTGACAAATATCAGTGTGGACCTGTGTTTTTCAGAAATCTTCTTTATTTCGAGCAATTCAGATGCAAGTTCAGGATCTATTCCAAGCTTTACAGACAGTTCTTCCGAATCAGCTTTCTCAGATGGCTTAATTATCCTGTAAGTGTACCTTTTCTCACCCTGATGGTGAACAAGTGACACGCAGCCCAGGAACTCCATTATCCTTTCAGCGTCTCCAACAGTTGCAGACAGCGCAACTGTCTGGAAGTCAGCATATTCCCTCAGCCTTTCAAGGGCGACTGAGAGCTGGGTTCCTCTTTCACTTTCTGCAAACTCATGAACCTCATCAACAACCACAAATTTCACGTTTTTCAGAGCTTTTCTCAGATTTTTGCCCAAGAACAAAAGCTGAAACGTTTCGGGGGTTGTTATGAGAATCTGAGGAGGTTTCAGTGACTGTCTCCTCCTTTCCCCTTCTCCCGTATCTCCGTGTCTGACGGCTATGCTTATCCCAAGTTCTCCTGCAATCTGCTCGATCCTTCTAAGCATGTCCCTGTTGAGGGCTCTGAGTGGGGTTATGTAAAGAAGAGCTATCCCGGGATGGCTTTTTTCAAGAATTTTTTCAATTAAAGGAATCACTGCAGCCTCTGTCTTCCCGCTGCCAGTAGGGGCAACAATCAGGCAGTTTTTTCCTGATTTTATCTCCGAATACGCCTTTTTCTGAAGTTCATTCAGCCTGTCAATCCCGTATTTTTTCAGAGCAGCAGCAAGTCTGGCATTCATCTGGAAGGTAAAGTAAGCAGGAAGGATTTTTAACTATTCTGTTCTATGTTCATGAGCTGCAGGATTTTAGAGGAATGTGCCCCTCTCTCCAGAGAATTTCGAAGATCTCTCCGTAAGTGGATGGAAAACCAAGCTTATTTTTGATGATTATGTGCTGAGCCAGATCTATTGGTGTGTTTAATTCCTGTAAACACTCCATTGCGAGAGTGATGTATGCGAAGTAATCACGAACATCCTTCGGCTTGAGATTCACAGCACCTCTGAAGAAATTCTTCTGTACATGGGCAGAGTATTGAGATATTCCCCCAAAACATTGAATTTTATTTCTGCAGGCTTTCCCTCATCCCTAACAAAAAGCTTCCTGCCATACCTGAAGACTTAAAATTTTACGTGCATTAGTATCACTTGCTTTTAAGAGCCTTTCTTGATTAGTTTTAAGAATAGCACAGGCAGTTTGGTGCAATAAAAAACTCAAAATCCCTTGAAGATCACTCCTCAGCCTTTTTCTTTATGACAACCTTCCACTCATCCTCGCCAACCTTCTCAACACTTAAAACTTCATGCCCCTCCGCCTCTACGCTCCTCGGAACATCTCTGACTGCAGGTTCGTGATCAAATATAACCTCCAGAATCTCTCCCGGATTAATGTCTTCGAGAGCGACCTTTGTTTTGACAAATGTGAAGGGGCAGACCTCTCCTCTGAGATCAACTCTCTTCATAGCTGACAGCTCTCCGCGTACTTTTCCGGAATTATCTCCTTCACCTTCCCACTGCATATCGGACACTCGGGATTTTTCCTTAGCCTGAGCTCTGTGAAGTCCATTGTTAGAAGGTCAACATGAAGCATTCGGTCAGTGAGAGGATCTCCTATGCCAAGTATGAGCTTTATTGCCTCTATGGCCTGCAAAGTGCCGAGAACTCCGACTGTAGCTCCAACAACACCAGCCTCCTGACAGGTTGGAACACTTCCTGGGGGTGGAGCGTGGCTGAAGACGCATCTGTAGCATGCTGACTCATCCGGCACTATTGTCATCATCTCTCCCTCAAAACGCAGAACTGCAGCATGAACAAGGGGGATCTTTTCAATGACGCATGCATCATTCAGCAAAAATCTGGAGACAAAGTTGTCAGTGCAGTCGAGCACGACATCGTATTTTTTCACCACCTCTCTAACATTTTCCGGATTGAGATGGAATGGATACACCTCAACACTTACATCGGGATTCAACCTCTCCACAAACTCTCTGGCTGATTCTGCCTTGTTTTTCCCCAGATTGCCTGCGTGTATTGTCTGCCTCTGAAGGTTTGATATGTCCACAGCATCTCCATCGGCAATCCCTATTCTCCCAACACCCGCACCTGCCAGATACTGTATTGCAGGGCTTCCAAGTCCACCAGCTCCAACAACAAGCACAGATGAGTCGAGCAGCTTTCTCTGCCCCTTAACACCGATTTCAGGCATTATGATCTGTCTTGCATACCTCTTTATCTGTTCATCATCCATTTTCAGCCACCTGATATTGCAGGAATGAATGCCACCTCATCTCCATCTTTCAATTCCGTCTCAACTCCGTTCAGGTGCCGTATATCTTCGCCATTGACAAAGATGTTTATAAATGGTGTTAGCTCCCCATCCTTTATCAGCTTTTCCTTCAGCCCCGGATATTTCTCAAAGAGAGTGTCGAGAAGCTCACCGATGCTGCCAGCACCGTCAACCTCAACTCTTCTCTCCTTTGTCACCTGAACAAACACCGTCGGAAATTTCACCTTTATCAAGCTACCACCTCCTCAAACTCCTCAAGTCTTGGCTTTATCTTTATTGTGTCGTCAAGATGGTCGAGCACAGCTTCACCTGTTTTGAGTCCGTTTCCTGTGAGATAAACAACAACCACATCACTCCTGTCAATTCTTCCATCGTCAACGAGCCTTTTCAGTCCTGCAACTGTTACTCCGCCTGCAAGTTCCGTGAATATGCCTTCCGTTTTTGCAAGAAGCTTCACAGCCTCTATTGTATCCTCATCTGCTGGATCCTCGGCAAATCCACCTGTTTTTTCAATTATGTCTTTCGCAAATATTCCGTCTGCAGGATTTCCGATTGCGAGACTGTGAACCAGCGTGTCCATCTTTTTAACAGGTTCGATTCCACCCCCATACTTCACAGCCCTGGAAATTGGCAGACCGCGGGGCTGAGTCCCGTTAAACACGACATCCCTTTCCTCCACGAACCCCACTCTCTCAAGATCTCTGAATCCCCTGTATATGGCACACAGCAAAGCACCTGAAGCCATTGGAACAACAACCTGATCTGGCAGGTTCCATCCGAGCCTTTCTGCTGCTTCGTAGGCAAGAGTTTTGCTCCCCTCGGCATAGTACGGCCTGAGGTTTATGTTCACAAACCCCCAGTCAGGATGCTCCTCGGCAACCTCGGTAGCAACTCTGTTGGCGTCATCGTATGTTCCATCAACCTCTATGACCTTTGCACCGTGAACGAGAGCCTGAATTATCTTGCCCTTCTCCACACCCCTCGGCATGAATATGTAAGCTGGAAGATTTGCCTTGGCTGCGTGTGCAGAAAGACTCCCTGCGAGATTGCCGGTGGAAGCGCAACCAACAGCCTTCATTCCAAATTCTTTGGCCTTTGTCACGGCAACACTCACAACTCTGTCCTTGAAAGAGTATGTCGGGTTCACCGAATCATCAATCAGAAAGAGATTTTTGAGTCCGAGTTTCTCTCCAAGATTCGTTGCTCTTATGAATCTTGTAAACCCGGCTCCCAGGTCAACAGGCTCTCCGCTCACAGGCAGAAAGTCCCTGTACCTCCAGAGGGAGTTCGGTCCCTTTACGATCTTCTCCTTGCTTGCGTGATCGTGAATCCAGTCCCAGTTGTACTTCACTTCCAGAGGACCGAAACAGTTATCGCATGTGTATAGTGCTTCAGGAGGGAACTCCTTGCCACATATTCTGCATTTGAGAGCTTCAACCTTCATGCCCTTAGCTTGGGCGATTAGTATATATAATTTTCTCCGAATTGAAAATTACTGTGAATAATTAAACGAATATGACCTTTTCCCCCTCCATGAGCTGTTCCGCAAGACCCCCAATCCTGTCTACCCATTCTGGCATGTCCTCTTCACTGTAGCCAAGAAGTTCCATACTTCCACTGCACACTATAACCTCAACATTGCCGAACTCCTTACCCAGTCTTATCATCTCATCGAGACTCTTGACCTTACCTTCTTCAATACCCTTACTGATGATCCGGTTCTTTTCAGGATGACCGCAATCAACTCTCCCTTTCGCTATTGAGTCTATTGCCCAGTAGGTTATGAAAACCCTAACCTTCCTGCCAATTGCAGAGTAGGTTGATGCAATGCTGAATGCATGGTAAATTCTGTCCCATTCACCGCTGTGAACAACCACTGAGATCATGCCTCCACCTCACATTCCTCAATGCCGACAAAGGGATTATCAAATTTTCTGACAACCTCAAGAACTTCCTCCCTTATGAACTCGCATGGATGGTTGTTTACGAGACAGTTTCTGACGTAGGTTCCGCTGAAATCTGATGCTGAATGAGGGCATATGCTCTTGCTCACAATTCCACATCTGGAGCAGCAGTGAAATTCTCTGAAGAAGAGAGGCTTTATCCTGAGATCGTCATGCTCTTTGAGCTTTTCATGAGCGTCGTAAGGCCCGTAATAGCTTCCAACACCTGCATGGTCTCTTCCAACAATGAAGTGGGTTGCACCAAAATTCTGCCTGACTATCGCATGGAAAACAGCCTCCCTCGGACCAGCATACCTCATCTCGGTTTTCCATATCCCGAGAAGTGTCTTGTCCTTTCTGTAATAGTTCTCAATGAGTGTCTCGTAGGCAGCAAGAATAACCTCATCCCTGAAGTCCCCTCTCTTTTTCCTCCCGATGACGGGGTTTATGAAGAGTCCGGCTTCTCTGCCAGTGTATGCCTCTACTGCCATCAGAGCGGCTTTCTGCACATACTCATGACCGAGATGGGGAGCGTTTCTGGTCTGAAATGCAACGACACATCCCCATTTTCTGAATATCTCTCTTGAAACTTCAGGAGGAAAGTAAACATGGTCAAATCTGCTGTCTGCGGTTTCTACGAACCAGACTTTTCCTCCCGACAGCCTTTCTCCGAATCCCATGACTCTCGCAACACCCGGGTGGTTGATGTCTTCCGTTCCAAAAACACACCTTGCATACTCTTTTTTGTCGTAATTGAAAACATCCTCTACCTCCATAACTCCGATTATTGTGTCTTTATGGGTCAGGGCATAAGTTTCACCTTCTTCCAGCTTCTCATCAAGGATGACAGGTATTGTGAAACTCAGTCCACTGTCAAGCCTACCCTCCCAGAGAACGCTTTCGAGGTCAGAGGAACACATGAAACCCTCCAGCGGGGAATAGATTCCAAGTCCAATGTTTTCAACATCAAGAGCCCTTTCTCTATCGATTTCCACCTTTTCGAGCTCTTTCGCCTCATCCTTCAGCCTCTCATCAGCCACTCTCTTCACGAGCTTTCCACCGTGAGGCCTGATCATTTTCTCACCCTTATGCGCATTTCATCAACAGGTTCACCATCAAAGAGTATCCGGAAAATCATCTCGTTTCTCTCGTCTCTAACAAGCATCTCGTACCTTTGATCCCCTATGTGGGGGGGAAGTCTTAGCCTGATTGCGTCTGAGGGGCACTCCTTTATGCATGCACAGCAGTGCCAGCATTTTTCAGGGTAGGCGAGCATGGGAAATTCATTCATTTCGATTGCAAGGCACGGACATATCTTCTCGCACTTTTCGCATTTTATGCACAGATCGTAGTCAAAAACAATCACACGTAATCCCTCCTGAAGGTAAATCTGCTTCCATCGAATCTGGAGACAAGAATGTAATTTGAATTGCTCAGCCCCGGATAATCGCTCCTCATCTGAAAAGGTGGCATTCTCGTCTCTTTTCTCTCTATCATGTGCTCGAGCATGACCCTTGCAACCGTGAGTCTGTCATACGTTTCAAGCACTCTCACAGCTCTACCACCCAGATCAAGACTCTGAAGGTGCACTATTTCACTAACTGCAACTTTTGCTGAATGTTCGTTGTAAACGTAGTATCTTGAAATCCCTCCTGCATACTGATCAAGAACGGTCTGCATTCTTTCCTCGGCATCTTTCCAGCTGTAATCTCCGAATTCAGGTGTCTTTTCTTCTGGAGTGTAGGTGATGCCGTTACCGCTAATCTGCGAAGCGGTCCTTGCTGCGATTATTCCTTCTGCCAGTGCTCCACCAACATGCTTCAGCGGAACACCACCTGCAGCATCGCCAGCTGCGAACAGATTTTTTATGGAGGTCATTCTGTTCCCGTCAACCCATATCCCTGCCACCGTATGGGAGCCAGATATGTAAGGCTCGCAGGGGATAACCTCGAGCATTCTCTCTGCAAAGTCTATCCCTCTTGCGTGGATGAAAAGGTAAAACATGGGCCAGGCATTGAGATAGAGTTTTATCAGCCTCTCCTTCTGCTCTTCGGTAATTTTCTCCGTGTTTATGTAAACCGGAAACCTTCCCTCCATGTACTCCTTAGATGGAGCCAGCGCCCTTATTGCGATTGGAGCCGTTTCTCCTCCAAACTCAGCATACCTTGTTTTCATGAACTCTTCTCCATCGGAATTCACCAGTGGAGCGCTGAAGCCCACGGCTGTAACACCTATCGGGCTGTTAACGTCTTTTATTCTTGGCGGGATGAACCTGAACTCAAACCCCTCGATCTCCGCTCCCGATCTTATCGCAAGAGCGTAGCCGGTTCCTGCGTTGGCAGGAGGATACCACGGGACAGTGTAGTTTCTGTAAAGTCCACTTGCCCCTCCTGATGCAATCAGAACTGCCTTTGCCTTCACAAAGAGCACATCCTCATTTTTCAGATCAAACACGTAGACTCCTGAAGCTTTTCCACCATTCACGGCAATCTCAAATGAGTAAGCTCTTTCTATTATGTTTTCAGCAGATTCCCGTGCAATGTCTGCGAGAATGGGTTTTATGTGCTCCCCGTAGATTCGCATTCCAAACCTTCCCTGCCTTTCATAAAGAACAGGCAGGCCGTAATCCTCGAGAATTTTGACGGCATAGGGAGTTTCCTTAATCATGCTCAGGGCAAGGTCTTTTCTTGCAAGACCCATCCCCTGAAACCTGACAAATTCATAGTAATTTTCCGGATCTTCCCCGTCGTGAAGGTAGGAATAGATGGCATTCACTCCTGGGGCAAGGCAGCCACTTCTCCTCACCTTTGCCTTTTCGATTACTACACTATCAATCCCTTGCTTTCTGGCCTCGTAGCTTGCCATGCATCCGGCTGTCCCACCGCCGATTATTGCGAGATCGGTGGAAATCACTTCCATATCTTTATCCTCCAGTGGTCTCCTTCTTTTTCAGATTCAACCCGGTAGCCCCTTCTCTTCAGCACAATTGGCAGGTCTCTTGCAGAAGGAGGGTTGTCTGTTATAACCTCGAGCCTGCCCCTGTCAATTTTTTTCAGGGCCAGTTCTGTGAATATCTGGGGAAAGGGACACGTGTTTCCCCTCACATCAAGCTCAAAGGCATCACTTTCAATCTGCCTTAGCTTCAGTTCCATTTCGTATCACCTCTAAGAGTTTTTCAAACTCTCTGATCAGATCTTCTCCGTAAAGTCCTTCTTTCCATACCTTTGCAAGCTTCAGCTCGGTGAAGCTTCCACCATAGAGCAGATCATAGCCCTGAACGACACCTCTTTCAGTTTTAACTGCCCTTGCAACCAGGCCGATCTGGCCGACGTGGTGACATCCACATGCGTTTCTGCATCCGGATACGAATATCGCCACATCATCGATACCCCTCTTCTCGCAGTGATCCACAAGTTTCTGCATTATCTCCTTTGCGTGGGGTTCTTTTGTTTTCCCGCAAAAATCGGATGCACAGCCAATTGACGAATACCTCAGCCTGCTCTCTCTTATTTCAAAAATTCTGCTCAGATCTCTTTTCAGGGCATTAACATCTGCAACATCAACGAAGGTCACGTTCTGTTCCGGTGTAAGCCTGACCTCTCCACTTCCATGCTTTTCAGCCATATCCGCAATAAATTCGAGCTTTTCAGCAGAAAGAACTCCTCCAAGAACTGGAAGTGTGTAGTAGTACAGACCGTCAATCTGCGTGCCGTGTCCGTTGTGATGAGCAGGTCTCGGATTTTCGACGTTCACTCTCTCATATTCTGCTCCTGTTTTACGCTCTATTTCCTCTCTCACACCCTCAGTTCCCCACTCATTTACCAGATTCTTGAATCTTGCTTTTGCCTTGCTCTCCCTGCTTGAAAAGTCTCTGTGTATTTCCACAACAGCTTTAACGAATTCGAAAGCCTGACTCTCAGGTACAAAAATTCCAAGAGATTTTGCAAGTGTCGGGCCGGGAAAGCTCGCCCCTATGCTGCCACCAACAAAAGGAACATAACCTCTCTCACCGTTATGAGTTATCCCGTACATTCCAACATCATTTATCCCGAGCCTCACGCAGTCTCCACCGCATCCCGTGAACGCTATCTTGAATTTTCTTGGAAGATCAAGGTAATCTGGATTTCCTGTAAAGAAATCTGTGAGCTTTTTCGAAAGATCTGACACATCAAACTCCGAGATTTTTCCACTTAGAGGGCACGTTACAATGTTTCTCACATCCCCCATGCACGCACCGCTGAAAGCCTGCCCGCACATGTCAGTTGAGTATCCAATCTCGTAGAGCCTTTCGAATATTTCAAGAGCGTTGTCGCTGTCTATCCAGTGAAGCTGAATGCTCTGCCGGTCAGTGACCTCGGCATATCCTCTCCCATACCTTCTCGAGAGATCTGCTATCTTTCTGAGCCTGTCAGAATCCACCTGTCCAGCGGGAACCTTTATTCTGAGAAAGTGAAGTGAGTTCTGACCGTTATCTCTCCCAAGAGAATACCTTCCAACAAATTTTCCGATATCACCTATGTCGATACTTATCTCCATCTCTCAGCCCCTCCGTATCCTCAGGTAGGATATTATTGTTTTTAAATTTAACGCCGTTAATTATTAATACCTTCCCGAAAACCTCACCCAAAAGTGCATGCGGTGATTCAATGTTCGAGGTACTGGGGCTGGCAGTTGGCTTTCTGGTTGGGCTCACCGGAATAGGTGGAGGCGCACTGATGACTCCATCCCTGATCCTTCTTGGAGTCAGTGTTGAGAGGGCTGTTGGTACCGATCTCGCTTATGCATTTACTGTAAAGTCATTCTCCTCTGTCATTCACAAAAAGGGTCAGAATTTCGATTCAAAGCTTTTTCTATACACCGCACCTCCAGGCGTGGCAGGAATTGCAACTGGATATTACCTTCTGAAAGAGAGAATCGTCCACGGAGACATTCTCACAGCAATTCTTGGAGTGGTACTTCTTGCTGTTTCGATTTTGATGATATACAGCGGTGTGAGGCATAGAATCAAGACAGAATGCTTTGCATGTGAGAAGTACTGTGAGACCTTTGAGAACAACGGTGGAAATGCCTACTGGCTTGTTATTGTTGGATTTGCAGTTGGGCTTCTCGTTCAGCTAACATCTGTTGGCAGTGGAACTCTCCTCACATTTGCGGTGCTGAATCTGACAAACCTGAAGCCTAACAGGATTGTTGGGACTGATCTCGTAACCTCTACACTTCTTTCAGGACTTGCTCTCCTTTCTCACGGGTCTCTTGGAAATGTTGACACTGCACTGGCATTCAGGCTGATTCCAGCAGGAATTTTTGGAGCGTTTGCAGGATATCTTGTTTCCAGGAAGTGTTCTCCATCAGTGCTCAAAATGGCGATCTCCGCAAGCATCGGACTTGCATCGTTAACACTAATAGCCGGTAAATTTTAAATAGCCAGATACTGTTAAGTGGAGGGATGGATTTGAACAGATACAGCCCCAATAACCTGAAAAGACCATCAAAAGGACTGATTAACATTCATCCGATCCAGAGAGGAGGCATTCTCACTGAAGAGGCGAGAAAGATCCTGCTTGAGTGGGCAGATGGTTACTCGGTCTGCGATGTCTGCCTTGAAGGGAGAGTGGATCTGCTGAGAAACCCGCCTGTTGATGAGCTAAAGCAGGATGTTGCCGAGTTTCTCGGAATGGACACTGCCAGATTCACAGCCGGAGCGAGGCATGCAAAGTTTGCAGTCATGTCTGCGTTTCAGAGGGGTACCCTTGTTCTTGACTCGCTGGCCCACTACACCTCCTACACATCTGCAGAGCTCAACGACATGAGGGTTTTTGAGGTTCCAAATTCGGGCTATCCTGATTTCAGAGTTGATCCGGAGATGTATGCCGAGACATTTGAAAGGGTTAGGGAAGAGACAGGCAGCTATCCAGATCTTGCACTGCTCACCCATGTTGATTACAGGTACGGTAACCTTGCTGATGCCGAGAGAGTGGGGAAGATCTGCGAAGAGTATGAAGTTCTGTTTGTTCTGAACACAGCTTACAGCTCCGGAGTAATGGAAGTAAATGGGAAAAAGCTCAGAACGGCATTTATCGTTGCCAGCGGACACAAGAGCTGGGCAGCAACAGCTCCGATAGGAATTCTCGCAACAAATTACGAGCTGTCAGACAGGGTCTTCAGAACTTCAAAAATGAGGGGTGACTGGAGTGGAAGGGCTTTCACAAAAAAGGAACTTGCCGTTTTTGGCTGCTCCCCTGTGTTCGGACTCCCCGTGATGACCCTTATGGCCTCATTTCCGGGAGTTGTTGAGAGGGTGAAGCACTGGAATGAGGAGATTGAGAAGGCGAGATGGTTTGTTAGGGAAATGGAGAAGATTGAGGGAGTTCAGCTCATAGGTGAGAGGCCGAAAAATCACACCCTCATGCATTTCGAATCTCCGGCATTCCACAGCATAGCAAAGAAGCACAGAAAGAGAGGATATTTCCTCTATCACGAGCTGAAGAAGAGGGGAGTTTTTGGTGTGCAGGCGGGGATGACGAAAAACTTCAAGGTAAACATCTACGGGTTGAGCTGGGAGGATCTGGATAAGGTTGTCAGTGCGTTTAAGGATATCGCAGAAAATTACGGTGTGGAGGTGGAGGATTGACGTTCAGAAGGTATTTTGAAATTCAGCTCGATCCTGTTGCTGTAATTTTCAAAAAGGAGGAACTTGAAGGTACCGGCGAGTACAGGTTCTGCGAGGCAGTGAGAAGGGTTGCAGAGACGGGAGAGAGAATAGTTCTGAACGAGTTCAATCTGACGTGTGCCGGAGCTCTCGTGTCTCTGGGTTTCATAACAGAGACGGCTGAGGAAGGAGAAACGAGAAGCATAATTATCGAACCATACAGAAAGCAGAAGTGCGATGTTGTGCTTGTCGTGACGAATCCCGAGAGAATTATGAGAATCTCATCATTTTACAGGGCTCTGTTTGATGAAGAGCTACACGCCCGATTTTCTGGAGAGAATGCCGTGTGTGGAGAGGCTACGGCCTTAGTGAGAGTGGAGGGCAAACCAAATATCTCTTTCCTGTGCCCCGGAGCAAGAGAGATCGGAGGATACAGGAGAGAAGAGATAGTCATCGGATTTCCCTACGAGATGTTTGCGAGAATGGAAGAAGCAATAAAGAGAGAGGAGATAAAAGCTCTCTGCGGTTGTCTGATGGATGATCTGCCGAGGGATCTTATAGAGAAATTTGAAGCAATGGGATTTGACAAGGCAACAGATCACTTCATGGGGTTCTACAATGGAAAGAGCGTAAAGCTCTACATATTCAAGGGAGACAGAAACACACTTGGCATATTCACGTCTGTAAAATTCAAAAGCGAAGATGAGGCCACAAACGCTGCTGAGAGCTACACAGGAGATTGCATTGCAATTCCGAGAGAGAACTGGGTTGAGATGACGAGAGTTGTTGAACTTGACGTTTTTGAGGAATACAGAAAGCCAGATTTTCAGGAAAGGATTGGAAGAGAGATCGACACGGTGATCGAGGAGGCAAGAAAGCTAAGGATGAGTGTAAGGGCATGAGGGTTTACATCGTTCACTACTCTGAAATAGCGCTGAAGGGAAAAAACAGAGGTTATTTTGAGAAGAAGCTTGTAAACAACATAAGGTCGAAAATAGGGAAAGATGAAAAACCGAAAATAAGGAGAGAGTATGGCAGAATAGTGATTGAAAGTGATAGTCCTGAAATAGGAGAAGTTTTGAAAAAAACACCCGGTGTCAGATATTTTGCTGTTGCGGTGAAAATCGACCCTCACATGGATGAGATAACCAGATCTGCCGTCAAGCTCGCACCGGATTGCGGGACATTCAGGGTTATGACAAAGAGGAGCTTCAAGGAATTCCCCCTCAACTCCATGGAGGTGAACAGAACCGTTGGTGAAAGCATACTGAAAAGTAAAGAAAACCTGAAGGTGGATCTTGAGAATCCTGAAAAAACAATTTACATCGAAATATCCAGCAAAAACGCCTATGTTTATTCTGAAAGGGTGGAAGGAATTGGCGGACTTCCTGTCGGAGTCTCAGGCAGGGTTGTCTGTCTGCTCTCAGGCGGTATCGACAGTCCGGTGTCGGCTTTCATGGCAATGAAAAGAGGTGCCGAGGCGATTCTTGTTCACTTCTTCAACTCCACCCTGCACTCTCCGGGAGTGAGAAAAAAGATCCACGACATCGCCAGAAAGCTTTCGGAGTATCACAGGCTGAAACTGTACATGGTTCCTTTTAAGGACATCCAGCTTGAGATCATAAGGTGCATTCCCTCCGAATACAGGATGGTGGTTTACAGACGGAGCATGATGAGAATGGCGTCCATGATCGCTGACGCTGAGGGTGCAATAGGAATATTCACCGGTGACAATCTGGGACAGGTGGCATCGCAGACCCTGGCCAACATGAGGGTGATCTACCGTGCTTCAGATCATCCGGTCTTTGCTCCGTTGATAGGTTTTGACAAGGAGGAAATCGTTGATATGGCCAGGAAAATAGGAACATACGAGATATCTATACTGCCATACGATGACTGCTGCTCCCTCATGGTCTCGAGACATCCCGTTACAAAAGCCTCTCTTGAAGAGGTGGAAAGAATGGAGGGAGCATGCGATCTCAGAGAAAAGGAGGCGGTTGAAAATGCTGAGGTTTTTGAGTACGGGTGAGAAGGCTCAAGCAAAATTGCAAAATCAATATATAATTCACGGTGTGAAGTTAAAATGATGGAAAGCAAGAAATCTGTCGACTGTCTCGGAATGTTCTGTCCGATGCCTCTTTTTATGGCAAGGAAGGCTATTGAGGAGATTGAAGTTGGAGAAATCATTGAAGTGCTTGCAGATGACCCTTCAGCCAAAAAAGACATACCTGACTGGGCTGAGCGGAGCGGTCATAAAATTCTCGGCATCGAAGAAGATGATGGTATATTCATCATAAAAATCCAGAGGGGTGTTTAAAATGCCGTATCTCGACTATGTTGCAGGCTCACCTGTTGATGATAGGGTTGTTGAGGAGATGATGAAGTATTTCAGTCATCCCGGAAACCCCTCTTCAGTCCATTCCCTCGGTCTTGAGGCGAGAAACGTTGTTGAAGAGGCAAGAAATAAGGTTTCCGGTTTAATCAATGCAGATTCATCTGAAATTGTTTTCACATCGGGAGCAACTGAGGCAAACAATCTTGCCATAATTGGCTATGCGATGAGGAACAGGAGAAAGGGAAATCATATTGTTGTTAGTGCAATTGAGCATATATCCGTGATAAATTCGGCGAAGTTCCTGATGAAGAACGGTTTTGAGGTTGATTACGCGCCCGTTGACAGGTTCGGGAAGGTCAGGCTTGATGAGCTTGAGAGCCTGCTGAGAGACGACACAATTCTTGTTTCAGTTCAGCATGCAAATCCCGAGATAGGAACGGTCCAGGAAATCAGGGAGATAAGAGAAGTTGTGAAGGCAGCACTTCACGTTGATGCCACAGCCAGCCTCGGGAAAATCGAGGTAGATGTGGAGAAGATGGGTGCGGACATGGTGACCATTTCTTCCAATGATATATACGGGCCAAGAGGAGTCGGAGCACTCTATCTGAGAAAAGGCGTAAGGGTTAATCCGATAATACTTGGTGGTGGACAGGAGTCTGGAATGAGGGGAGGAACTGAGAACGTTCCGGGGATTGCAGGCTTTGGAAAGGCAGCTGAGATAGCAAAGAAGGAATGGAGAAAAGAATCGGAAAGGCTGAAGGAGATGAGGGACAGGCTCATCGACGGCCTTCTTGAGATTGAGGAAACCTTTCTGAACGGGCACCCTGAGGACAGGCTTCCAAACAACGCAAGCGTGAGATTCAGTTACATTGAGGGGGAGTCAATTCTGCTAAGCATGGACATGGAGGGGATTCAAGCCTCAACTGGATCAGCATGCACGTCAAAAACTCTCCAGCCATCTCATGTCCTGATGGCCATCGGTCTGAAACACGAAGAAGCTCATGGTAGTGTTGTCTTCAGTCTTGGCAGGTGGAGCAGAATGGAGGATGTCAATTACGTTCTTGAAAAGCTTCCACCGATAATTGAGAGGTTAAGGATGATGTCTCCTCTTTACATGAAAAAAAAATCAGGAGGTGATTAGAATGTATAGCGAAAAGGTTCTCGAGCACTTCAGAAACCCCAAAAATGTTGGAGTTATCGAGAATGCAGATGGAGTTGGCACAGTCGGCAATCCTGTATGCGGGGACCTGATGACCATGTACATAAAGGTTGAGGATGACAGGATAGTGGACATAAAGTTTCAGACATTTGGCTGCGGAGCAGCTATAGCGACAAGCAGCATGGCGACTGAACTTGCGATTGGCAAGACGATTGAGGAGGCACTGCAGATAACCAAGCAGACTGTTGCCGATGCTCTTGGAGGTCTTCCACCTCAGAAGATGCACTGCTCAAATCTCGCAGCAGATGCTCTGAAAAGAGCGATAGCGGATTACCTGAAAAAGCAGGGGAGAGAGGATGATCTGAAAAGACTTGGACTTGATAATCTACCTGAAGAAGATGAGCACGATGACCATGGGGAACTGTGTCCGATGTAATGTTTTTATTCTTTCAAGTTAAATGTATCACGATGACTCCTGAGGAGATACTTGAGAAGGCAAAAAAGCTTGAAGCAGATGCCATAAAAGTTTATCAGGAGATGAAAAAGGATGCAGACCCTGCCACCAAGGAGCTCCTTGATTTTCTCATCACGCAGGAAAAGGATCATCTGAAGATGATAAACGACAGGCTCAAAGCTGTCAGAATACTCAGTGAGAAAGGGTGAGGTAAAGCATTGCCAGGAAAACTGCAATTATCATGGCTGTGGTTACAAAGAATCTTTTTTTGAAAACCCTTTCAGTAAGTATCTCCCCGATTATTTCAGTGTAAACTACCACAAGAAATGAAAGGGATGTGAGCAGAAAAAATGTCATCCATTTTGGGACTGCTGAAAGGTCTGCGTACTTGCTCCAGATTCCCAGAGAGTAATAGAAAACAGCTATGAACTCAATTACTGCTGCTGCAGCCTGGAGAGATGAGGTCTTTCTCTGCAGCTCCAGATCTTCTTTTCTGTGGAGACTTCCAAGCTTCAGATGTATTGTATCCAGAGCATCCCTGACTCCATTAAGTGTTGATTCAAAGCTCGATTCAAAGTACTTGAGTATTTCAAGCTCCCCTTTCAGTTCCTGTATTTCATGACTAAGAATTGAGCCAAGACGCTCCGAAAGCCTCTCCGCCCTAATCAAACAGTAGGATATCTCCTCAAGCTCATCCTTGTATCTCATGTATGATGAAAAAAACTCTCCCTTAAGAGAGGAAACTGAAAAAGCAAGCTCTTCAAGCCTTGAAATGGTTAAAGATGTTGCCCCCTCAAGTATTTCGGTCACCTTGATTATTATCTTCGTTTCCTCCTTCGTCAGATACTCTGCCCTTATGTTTGCATCAGAAATCAGTATTCTCGCAACTGCAAACTCTGAGAGAAGTGGTGGAATTGCAGATTTGAGGTCTTCTGTTTTCAACTCTGTTTCTATTAAAAGTGTTCCATTTTCAAGCCTGTACTTTCCGAACTGAAAGTTCCTTCCCATCTCCACATCTTGAAATTCAATCCTGAATTTTTCAAGGGGTTCTGCAGGAATGCTGTGAGGTTTGCTGGAAATCACAAAAAGAGAATCCCTGTACTTTCCAACAGCCGTTTCTCCATCATCGGTTACCGCGATTATCTCATAACCTCTTTCAGACCTGAATGATGGTTTCAGACCTTTTATATTTCTGAGTATTTCCTCACCATCTCCTGCCCTGTATATGCTCAGAAACACCTTTCAACTCTACCACAGCTGATATTTTATTTTATCGCTGTTGAGTGTGTTTCGAAATTCAGGAAATGGTTTATTTTCAGCGAAGCCAGGATTCTGCTTATGAAACTCAAAAACTCTGCCTTCCTGCTTTTGATGCTTCTTGCCGTTGTCATGGCCGGATGCATAACCGCAGAGCAGAACCAGCAGAAAACAGTCAGAATAAGTCCGGAGGAAGCTTACAGGCTTATACAGGAAAACAGAGGAAATCCGGATCTGATTGTTGTGGACATAAGAACACCTCAGGAATACAGAACCGGTCACATTGAAAATGCTGTAAACATCAACTTCTATGATCCCGACTTCAAGCAGAAGCTGAATGAGCTGGATAAAGACAAGACGTATCTTGTTTACTGCAGAACAGGACAGAGGTCCGGACTGGCAATGCCAGTTTTCAGGGAGCTCGGATTCAGGGAGGTCTACGAGATAGATGGTGGGATAGTTGCATGGATTGATGCCGGATACAGAATTGTGAAGTGAGGTTTCTGTCCTCCCCATGGAATTTTCTCAACTGTTAAATGAATTCTCTGAAGGGTGCATCTGTATCTTGATAATTTAAAGGCATACTGTGTCAGTTGAAATTTGGAAAAGGGTTGTTTTTTTAAAAATAAAAACAGGTGGTGCTTTTATGGCATGCGAACATCGCTGAAAGAAGCTGTTATGATCTTTCCATGTAAAAATCACTGTACTGCTCCCTCAGAGTTCTCTTGCTTGCCTTTCCCACGCTTGTCTTTGGAATTTCCTCGACAAAGAGAATCTCATCCGGCAACTGCCATTTTGCAAATCTCTGGTTGAGATGTTCGAGCAGATCGTCCTTTGTTACCTCGCCTTTGTATTCCTCCTTGAGAACGACAAATGCCAATGGCCGTTCCTCCCACTTGGGGTGAGGTACGCCTATCACGCATGCTTCGAACACCGCAGGGTGAGCAACAAGGTAGTTTTCAAGATCTATGCTGCTTATCCACTCCCCACCGCTCTTTATCAGATCCTTGAACCTGTCAACTATCTTTATGTATCCATACTCATCTATTGTTGCCGCATCACCGCTTTTCCACCAGTTGAGCATTCCATCACCGACAAATGACTCAGCAGTCCTGGGGTCGTTGTAATAAACTCCTGTAACCCAGTGACCTCTTATGTAGAGCTCACCTATGCTCCTTCCATCCCATGGCAGAAAGTTACCATTTTCATCTGCGAGTGCAACCTCGATGCCGAAAACCGGGACTCCCTGCTTTCTTCTCACCTCCCACAGCTCATCCTGGCTCATGTTTTTCAGTTCAGGCTTTATGAAATTGTAACAGACAAGCGGAGCAGTCTCGGTTGCCCCATATGCGTGAACCACTTCTATGCCGTATTCAAGCAACCCCTTCATCATCGCGACAGGAGGTTCGGTGGCTCCGCTCCAGGCCCTGATACTGAATTCCGGTTTTTCCTTAAGACTTTCGAGATACTTGAGCATTGGAAGAAATATCGCAGGAGCTCCTGCAGTAACTGTAACGCCCTCGTTTTTCATCAGTTCCACAACCGGTTGCAGATTGTCAACACCGTATCTTCCTGGAAAAACAAGCTTGCATCCAGAAATTGTTGCGGGATAAAAAAGACCCCAGCCGTTTGCATGGAACATTGGAACAAGCTGCATGTAAACATCTTCGGGAGACAGTCTCAGTGCATAGAGTTCTGTAAAAGAATGGAGCAGGAGAGCCCTGTGAGAATAATAAACCCCCTTTGGATTTCCTGTGGTGCCTGATGTGTAGCAGGCTGTTGCTGCCGAGTGCTCGTCAACTATTGGGAGATCATAATCTCTGCTCCCCTCATCAATCATATCCTCATAGCTGTGGATTATCTTCAGACTGGTTTCTGGAGGATCGCCATCAGACATTATTATGTACTTCTCCGCCTTGATATGCTGGGCTATTCCCTCAGCAAGAGGTAAAAGTGTTTCATCTACAAATATTGCCCTTGCTTCGCTGTGATTCGCCACATATATTATCTCTCTCGGATGCAGTCTCAGATTCATTTCAAGCAAAACTGCACCTGTTGCAGGAATTGCAAAAAACAGCTCGTAAAATCTATGCGTATTCCAGCTTATCACCCCAATTCTGTCTCCCGGTTTGATTCCGAGTCTTTCAATAGAATCGGCAAGTCTTTTTATCCTTTCAAAAGCCTCTCTGTAGGTGTATCTCATCACACTTCCATCATGGAGTCTTGATGCTATCTCCCTCTCCGGAAAATAGGTTGCAGCATACTCTATAATCTTGGTTATGTTGAGCTGGAACTCCTCCATTGTTGTTGCAGGAAATCCCTTAACAAACCTCATCCATTCACCTCCCTTTTTTTAAAAGAATTAATCATTTAAAAATTTTTACATTTTCGTTACAGCCACCCTCTCAAAGCTCGGGATATGATCAGCCTCTGCATTTCACTTGTCCCTTCATAGATCGTTCCAACCCTTGCATCCCTGTAATATCGCTCGACATCATACTCCTTACTGAATCCGTATCCACCAAATATCTGTACTGCTTCGTATGTAACCTTTACTGCTGTT
>Ga0256830_1000424_pt1 | contig 34536 bp, 46 predicted proteins | sample 128326metaG_FD_190537 | JGI IMG/M metagenome (GOLD analysis project Ga0256830, IMG submission 190537) | Hydrothermal vent microbial communities from Lau Basin, Pacific Ocean - 128-326 | ecosystem: Environmental > Aquatic > Marine > Hydrothermal vents | place: Pacific Ocean: Lau Basin | collected...
GAGGCGGGGGGGGATCGGGCTGGCGGGGGCGATCTCCCCGGCGGGAGCCCTGCTCAGGCAGGCAGCCCGGGCATTGGCCGGGGCCATCGGGCCGGCGGGGGCGCTGGCGAGGCGGGCGGGGATCGGGCTGGCGGGGGCGATCTCCCCGGCGGGAGCCCTGCTCAGGCGGGCGGCCCGGGCATTGGCCGGGGCCATCGGGCCGGCAGGGGCGCTGGCGAGGCGGGCGAGGATCGGGCTGGCGGGGGCGATCTCCCCGGCAGGAGCCCTGCTCCGGCAGGCGGCCCGGGCACTGGCAGGGGCCATTGGGCCGGCGGGGGCGCTGGCGAGGTGGGCGGGGATCGGGCTGGCGGGGGCGATCTCCCCGGCAGGAGCCCTGCTCCGGCAGGCGGCCCGGGCACTGGCAGGGGCCATTGGGCCGGCGGGGGCGCTGGCGAGGCGGGCAGGGATCGGGCTGGCGGGGGCAATCTCCCCGGCGGGAGCCCTGCTCCGGCAGGCGGCCCGGGCATTGGCCGGGGCCATTGGGCCGGCGGGGGCGCTGGTGAGGCGGGCCTCCCATATCCTGCGGGGAGCGCTCAATCTCATCGGCGGGTTGCTCTGGATCCACAGGCTGCGCCCCCTGCGCTATTTCCGGGCCGAGATCGCCATTGCGCCAGGGCCGGGCATTGAGATCGCGATCTCCCCCGCGGAGCGGGCGGAGATCGCCATCCAGAGCATTCAGGAGATCGGCCTATGGGCCTGAGCGATCTGGTAGCTGGGAGCTATGGCTCCCAAATCATCATTGAGCTGCGCGAGGATGGGAGAGCTGTGGATGTAAGCAGCTTCTCATCCTACTCCGTGTACCTGCGCTCCCCAGCAGGGGCGACAATCCAAAAAACGGCGCAGCTCTACACAGATGGCACGGATGGGCGGATCACATTCCAGATCGCCCATGGGGATCTCAATGAGACAGGGACCTGGTGGCTTCAAGCCGAGGTCGCCGATGCGACCAGGCGCATCCGCTCCCGGCCCATCCAATTCTATGTCCAGGAGGCGATCTGATGCCTAGGCGGGCTCCTCATCCCTGCGCGAATCCCGGATGCCCCGGGCTGGCCGAGGCCGGCCACCGATTCTGCCCCGAGCATCGGCGGGAGGAGCAGCGGCGCTATGATCGGGAGCGGGGGAGCGCCGCCCGGCGGGGCTATGGGGCGCGATGGCGCCGGCTGCGCCTGATGATCCTGGCCCGCCATCCGCTTTGCGCCGACCCCTATGGGATCCACGCAGAGCGGGGAGAGATCGTGGCCGCGACGGAGATTGATCACATCATCCCGCGCTCGGCGGGAGGCACAGATGACCCGGCCAATCTCCAGCCCCTCTGCCGGCAATGCCACAGCCGGAAGACAGCCCGGGAGGATGGCCGCTGGGGAGGGGGGAGGAAATCTCTGGGGCCTCGCGAGAGGGACCGGTGCGGCGGCCTCGCGCACGCGGCCGCGAAATCGGCGACCGGGGGGGATGCGGAGCAATGAAGGGACGGAAGCCCAAGCCCGCCGCGCTACGGCGGGCCCAGGGGAACCCGGGGAAGCGGCCTATCCCGGAGGAGCCGCAGCTCCGGCGGCCCGCACGGGCCCCCTACGCCCCCCGCTGGCTCAGCGAGGAGGCCAAAGCGGAGTGGCGTCGGATCGCCCCCCTGCTGCTGGAGGCCGGCCTCCTCACAGAGGCCGACTACACGGCCCTGGCTCTCTACTGCCAAGCCTACGCCCGCTGGCGGAAGGCGGAGGAGAAATTGGCAGAGCAGGGGGAGATCCTGGAGAGTGCCCGGGGGGGCCTCTACCAAAACCCCTGGCTGGCCGTGGCGAATCGGGCCTGGGATCAGATCAGGAAATCCCTGGCCGAATTTGGCATGACACCCTCATCGAGGCTCCGGGTGGCCGTGGCCCGGGAGCCGGAGAAATCGCTGGCCGAGCTCCTATTTGAGGGCGTGGCTGAGCGGGAGAGATGAGCCACATCAGGATCCCGGATGAGGGCGAGAGCTGCCCGGGCTACTACTTCGACGCCCAGGAGGCGGAGAAGGCCACCAGATTCTTCGAGCGGCTCCTGCACCACTCGAAGGGAGAATGGGCTGGGACGCCCTTCTTGCTAGAGCCCTGGCAGCGGCGCATCATCCGAGCCCTATTCGGATGGCGACGACGGGACGATGGGACCCGGCGCTATCGGCGGGCCTACATCGAGATCCCCCGCAAAAACGGCAAGAGCACGTTGGCGGCGGGGATTGCGCTTTATCTGCTCTTTGCCGATGGGGAGCCAGGAGCGGAGATCTACTCGGCGGCAGCAGACCGCGACCAGGCGGCGATTGTGTTCGGCGAGGCCCAGCGGATGGTCGAGGCCTCGCCGGCCCTGGATCGGATGGCGGAGATCTACAAGCGGGCTATCTATGTGCCGTCAACGCACTCCGTGTACCGCGTGCTCTCCGCCGACGCCTACACGAAGCACGGCCTCAATGCACACGGAGTCATCTTTGATGAGCTGCACGCCCAGCCGACCAGGGAGCTGTGGGATACCCTGACGACGGCCGTGGGATCGCGGCGGCAGCCGCTGATCATCGCACTGACGACGGCGGGCTGGGACCACAACAGCATCTGCTGGGAGGAGCACGAATACGCCCGCCAGGTGGCCGAGGGGATCATCGAGGATGATGCCCTCCTGCCCATCATCTACGCCGCCGACCCGGACGACGACTGGCGGAGCGAGGCTACCTGGGCAAAGGCAAATCCCAATCTGGGCATCTCCGTGAAGCTGGACTACCTGCGGCAGGAGGCGCGGCGGGCGGAGCTCTCGCCGGCCTACCTCAACACATTCCTACGGCTCCATCTGAACATCTGGACCCAGCAGGAATCTCGCTGGATTCCGATGGACGCCTGGGACGCCTGCGCCGAGCCGCCGATCAATCCCCGGATGCTGGAGGGGCAGATCTGCTACGGAGGCCTCGACCTGGCGAGCACCTCCGACATTGCGGCATTGGTGCTCGATTTCCCGCCGGAGGATGGGGAGGAGGGAGGCCGGCACATCTGGTTGCCTTTTTTCTGGATCCCGGAGGAGAATCTGATGGAGCGGGCACGCCGGGACCGCGTGCCCTACGACCTCTGGCTGCGGCAGGGGCTGCTGAGGGCCACCCCCGGCAACGCGATTGATTACGAGGCGATCATCCGCGACATCGAGGAGCTGGCCGAGCGCTACCGGATTGCCGAGATCGCCTTCGATCGCTGGGGGGCATTCCAGATCAGCAATCGGCTCCAGGCGATGGGGCTGACGATGATCGCCTTCGGGCAGGGCTACCGCTCGATGAGCCCGCCGGCGAAGGAGCTGCTCCGGCTGATCCTCGATGGCCGGCTGGCCCACGGAGGCCATCCTATCCTGCGCTGGATGGCCGACAATGTGGTCGTCGTCCAGGACGCGGCCGGCAACATCAAGCCCGATAAGAGAAAGAGCAGGGAGCGGATCGACGGGATCGTGGCCGGGATCATGGCGCTGGATCGGGCGATGAGGCACGGGGGCCGGCAGCCCTCTGTCTATGAGCGGCGAGGACTGCGGACGCTATGAGCCGGCCCGATGGATTTGATGCGATGGCCGCCATCGGCCTGATCCTGATCGGGATCGGGCTCTGGATGATCTGGCCGCCGGCGGCCCTAATCGGGATCGGAGCGGCGCTGCTGGGGATCGGGCTGGCAGGGGCCAGGGCCCGGGCGGATCGGAGGATGAGTCGCTGATGGGATGGCTGGAGAGCATTTTCCGGGAGAGCCGCTTCCATCCATCCCAGGATCCACCGGAATGGTGGATCCGGTGGACGGGGGCGGAGGTGGCCTCGGGGATCACGGTGACCCCCGAGCTCTCGATCCAATGCATCGCCGTTTTCGCCTGCGTGAGGATCCTGTCGGAGAGCGTGGCCTCCCTGCCCCTCCATCTCTATCGGCGCCGGCCGGATCGGGGGAAGGAGAGAGCAGCCGATCACTGGCTGTATCCGATCCTACACGATCTCCCCAATCCCGAAATGACCAGCTTCGAGCTGCGGGAGATCCTGATGGGCCACCTGGCCCTCTGGGGGAATGCATTCGCGGAGATCGAGTACGATGGGGCGGGGCGGGTCCGGTCGCTCTGGCCGCTACGCCCGGACCGGATGCGTGTTCGGCGGCAGAACGGCGAGCTCTACTACCACTACACGCTCCCCAATGGGGGGCCGGAGGTGGTTCTACCCAGGTCTAGGATCTGGCACCTACGCGGATTCGGGTACGATGGGGTGGTCGGCTACTCGCCCATCGCGCTGGCCCGCCAGGCCGTGGGGCTGGCGCTGGCGACGGAGGAATTCGGCGCCAGATTTTTCGGGAATGGGGCGAGGCCGGGGATCGTGCTGGAGCATCCCGGCGTGCTCTCCGATGAGGCCCATCGGCGGCTCCGCGAATCGTGGGAGGAGCGGCATCAGGGGCTGAGCCGCGCCCATCGGGTGGCGATCCTCGAGGAGGGGATGAAAGTCCACGAAGTCGGGATCCCGCCCGAGGATGCTCAGTTTTTGGAGACGCGGCGGTTCCAGGTGACCGAGATTGCCCGCCTCTACCGGATTCCTCCCCATATGCTGGCGGATCTGGAGCGAGCAACCTTTAGCAACATCGAGCACCAGTCGCTGGAGTTCGTGATACACACGCTCCGGCCCTGGTTGGTGCGATGGGAGCAGGCGATCTATCGGGATCTGATCCCCCCCCAGGAGCGGGGGAGCCTATTCGCGGAATTTCTGGTGGACGGCCTGCTGCGCGGCGACATCGAGAGCCGCTACCGGGCCTATGCCGTCGGCCGGCAGAATGGCTGGCTGTCGGCCAACGACATCCGAGAGCTAGAGAACATGAACCCGATCCCGGAGGGCGGCGACATCTACCTGGTGCCGCTCAACATGGTGCCGGCCGCTTCCCTCCAGGCTCCTACTCCCCCCCAGGGGGGGCAGGCGGAGGCGGGGCAGCGGGCGCTCCCACCGGCGGCGATGCGGGCCGCCGAGGAGGATGAGGAGCAGGAGCGGGCCAGGCGAATCGCAGAAGCCCGCTGGAGGCTGGCAGAGGCCTGGCGGCCTCTGCTGGCCGATGCGGCCGGGCGCATCCTGCGGCGGGAGATGGATGCGATCCGGGGGGCCGCCCGCCGATTCCTGGGCCGGCGGGCGCTGGCCGATTTCGATGGCTGGCTGGCTCGATTCTATGAGGAGGAGATGCCGGGGATCATCGAGCGGGCGATCTCGGCTCCCCTGCGCTCCTATGGGGAGCTGGTGGCCGCCGAGGCCGCCGATGAGATCGCCTACAGCTACGGCGAGGGCGATGATGAGGCCCTGGATGATCTCCTAGGCGACTACCGGCGGGCCCTGGGGGATCGCTGGATCGGCTCCAGCCGGGGGCAGATCCGCAGCGTCGTGGGGCGGGCGGCCGAGGCGGGCGGGGATCCGCTGGAGGCGCTGGAGGGGCGGCTGGGCGAATGGGAGGAGCGGCGGCCGGGCAAATTCGGCCGCCGGGAGGCGATCCAGATTGGGAATGCGGTGGCTTGGTGGCTCTATCGGCGGGCGGGGCGGCTGAGGCTCCGCTGGGTAGCCCGGGGCAGCTCCTGCCCCTATTGCTCCCGGCTGGATGGGCGGATCGTGGGGATCCAGGAGGCGTTTCTCTCCCCCCTGATCCCATTCCATCCCGAGGGGGCCGATCGGCCGCTGACGCCCCGCATCCCGATCAGGCATCCGCCGGCCCACGATGGATGCGATTGCATGGTGGTGGCCGGATGATCCACGATGATGCGCTGCTGGAGGAGCGGAATCTGATCGCCCAGGCGCTGGCCAGGATGGCCCAGCGGGCGGGCTATCGGGTCGGGGTGCGGCCCGCGCCCGATGAGGATGGATGGAGGCTGCTGGTCGTGGATCTGCCCGGCGGGCGGATTGCCTGGCGGATTCCTATCGGGGAGCTGGGCGATCTGTGGCCGCGCTACCCCGAGGAGATTGAGGATGCCCCCCGGCCGGAGGAGCGCCGGGATCGGCTGGCCCGATTCATCCGGGGGGATTTCGGGATGCGCTGCTGGATCTGCGGCGAGCCATTTGAGCCGCCCAGGGAGCAGATCGAGAGATGGCTGCGCAGCGGGCGGGGCTACGATCCCACGGATTGGGAATGCGAGCGATGCGGATGGCTGAGCGATCCGGCCATCCTGGAGGAGCGATAGAGGAGGCGCATCATGCCGCCAATCCCACCCCACAGCACGGAGACCAGCACGCGGCCCTGGGACGGGCCGGCCAATGAGGCGCGGCTCCGCTCCGGGGAGGATGAGGACTACTACCGCCGGGCCTACGCCTGGCAGGACCCCGACGGCGACCCGACGACAAAGGCAGCCTACCGATTCATCCATCATTTCGTGGGCGGAGATGGGGAGCCGGGGGCGGCCTCGACGCGGGCCTGCATCGCCGGGATCGCCATTCTGAATGGCGCCCGGGGGGGAACGACGATCCCCCAGGCGGACCGGCGGGGCGTGTGGCGCCACCTGGCGCGCCACCTGGAGGACGCCGACCTGGAGCCGCCGGCGCTGCGGGCGCTGGCCGCCGCCCTGGCAGGCATCGAGATGCGCTCCTATCCCCTCCAGGGGCTGGAGATCCGCCAGGCCGCCGAGGGCGATGATGAGATGCCGATCATCGAGGGCTATGCCGCCGTATTCGGCCAGCTCTCGGAGCCTCTGCTGGGATTCCGGGAGCGCGTGCAGCGGGGCGCATTCACGAAGACGATCCAGGAGGGCGACATCCGCGCCCTCTGGAACCACAACAGCGACTATGTGCTCGGCCGGACGCGCAACGGCACACTCCGGCTCTGGGAGGATGAGCGGGGGCTGCGCGTGGAGATTCACCCCCCCAGGGCCTCCTGGGCGGCCGATTTCCTGGAGAGCATCCGGCGGGGCGACGTGGATCAGATGTCGTTCTCGTTCGCGGCGATCCGGGATTCGTGGGATACGGAGGAGGGGGAGATCGTGCGCACGCTGCGGGAGGTGCGCTTGTTCGATGTCTCGCCGGTCGCCTACCCCGCCTATCCCGCTACATCCGTGGGGGTCCGCGCGGCGATGGCCGCGCTGGGCACCGATCTGGCCGGCATCGCCTGGGCGCTGAGGCGGGCCCAGGCGGGGGATGCGACGGCGGCCGATCGGGCACTCATTAGGAGCATCGTGGACGGCCTCGCCGGCCTCCTGGGCGCGCCGGGGGGGAGCCCCCACCCGCCGGAGGCAGAGGGCGAGGATGCAGATTGGCAATGGCGGCTGGATCTGCGGCGGAAGCGGCTGGATCTGGCAGAGCGATTGTAAGCGATTGCAGGAGGATTGATGATGAATGCGAGGGAATTACGCGAGAAACGGGCCGGATTGATCCATCAGGCCCGGAAGATTCTGGATCAGGCGGGGCAGGAGCAGCGGCCGCTCTCGGCCGAGGAGGAGCAGCGCTGGGATCGGCTGATGGAGGAGGCGGATCGGCTGCTCCAGCAGGCGGAGCGGCTGGAGCGGCAGGAGGCGGCGGAGCGCTCCTTGGATGAGATCCCCCAGCAGGGCATCCGGCCGGAGCCGGATGGCAATCCTGGGGAGCGGGCGGAGGATCCCCAGGCCGCGGCCGCATTCCGGCGCTATCTGATCGGCGGGATGGCAGCCCTCTCCCCCGATGAGCGCCGGGCGCTGCAGGCGGATGTGGATGTCTCCGGCGGCTATCTCGTCGCTCCGATGGAATTCGTCAATGCGCTGATCAAAGCCGTAGACGACGCCGTGTACCTGCGGCAATGGGCGACCATCCATCGGCTGCGCTCGGCAGCCAGCCTGGGCGTGCCCAGCCTGGACACGGATCCGTCGGATGCCGACTGGACGACGGAGCTGGCGACGGGATCCGAGGACTCCTCGATGGCCTTCGGGCGGCGGGAGCTCTCCCCGTACCCGCTGGCCAAGCGGATCAAGGTCTCCCGGAAACTGCTCCGACTCTCGGCCGACGCCGAGGCGATCGTGCGCGACCGGCTGGCCTACAAATTCGCGATCACCTGGGAGAAAGCGCTGCTGCTCGGCACCGGGACCAACCAACCGCTGGGGGTGTTCGTGGCCTCGAGCCACGGCATTTCCACCAGCAGGGATGTATCCGACGGGAACACGCAGACGGCCATCCAGGCCGACGGGCTGATCAATGCCAAGTACACCCTGAAACAGCAGTACTGGCGCAACGCCCGCTGGCTCTTCCACCGGGATGCCGTGAAGCAAATCGCGAAGCTGAAGGACTCCAACGGCCAATACATCTGGCGGGAGGGGATGCGGGCCGGCGAGCCGGACACGCTGCTGGGATTCCCGGTCTACATGTCCGAGTTCGCGCCCAATACGTTCACGGCCGGGCAGTATGTCGGGATCCTCGGGGATTTCTCATTCGTGTGGATCGCCGAGGGGATGGCCTTCGAGATCCAGCGGCTCGATGAGCTCTATGCCGAGTCCAATCAGATCGGATTCATCGGCCGGATGGAGGGCGACGGAATGCCTGTGCTGGAGGAGGCGTTCGTCCGGGTTCAGCTGGCCAGCTAGAAGGAGACAGAGCGATGGACCTCTACAACAATCTGAACATCGCCACCTCGCTGACGATGGCGACGCGCACGGCGGATGCCAACGGGGCGAGCGTGGACCTGCAGGGCTACCACGGTGCGCTGATCGTGGTCGCGACGGGGGCCATCACCGACGGCACCCACACCATCGAGATCCAGGAGAGCGACGATGGGAGCTCCTGGAGCGCCGTGGCCGATGCCGATCTCCAGGGCTCCGAGCCGGCGATCGGCCCGACGAACGACGATACCGTGTACAAGATCGGCTACCGGGGCACCAAACGCTACCTCCGGGTCGCGGTCACCGTCGCCGGCGCGACCAGCGGCGGCGACTACGGGGCCTGGATCCTGCGCCATTCGCCGCGCAAGGCGCCCGTGAGCTGATGCGGATCCGAATGCTGACGACGGCGGCCTGGCCGGGCGGCACGCTGCTCCCCGGCCAGGAGATCGCCGTGGATGATGATCTGGCCCGGGCGCTGATCGAGGGCGGCTACGCGGAGCCGGTGGGGGGAGCGGAGGCGCCCGCCCCCCCCACCCCAGAGACGGCGACGGCAGAGCCGCCGGAGGCAGCGGTGGCCCGGGCGCCGAGGCGCCGGCGTCGCCGGGCGAAGCGCAAGGGGGATGAGGCCGGGGGATGATGATCCCGGCCGAGGGAGCCGATGAACCTGACGCTAATCACGCCGCCGGCCCGAGAGCCGATCACGCTGGAGGAAGCCCGCAATCACCTCCGCGTGGACCTGGACGACGACGACCCCTACATCCAGGGGCTGATCCAGGCCGCGCGGGAGATGGCGGAGGCCTTCACGTGGCGGGCGCTCATCACCCAGACCTGGGAGCTGGCCCTGGATGCCTGGCCCGAGGGAGATACGATCGAGCTCCCCCGGCCTCCCCTCCAGTCGGTGGATTCGATCATCTACACGGACTCGGATGGGAACGCCAACACGATGCCAGCCTCGGACTACATCGTGGACACCCGGAGCGTTCCCGGCCGGATCGTGTTGGCGCCGGGGGCATCCTGGCCCTCGGAGAGCCTCCGGCCGGCCTCGGCGATCGTGGTCCGGTTTGTGGCCGGCTACGGGAAGGAGCCCCGGGATGTGCCTCGCGCCATCCGCCACGCGATGCTCCTGCTCATCGGCCACTGGTACGAGCAGCGGGAGCAGGTGATCGTGGGTGCGATCCCCCGGGAGATCCCCGTGGGATTCCGGGCCCTCCTGTGGCCCTATCGCGCGCTGAGCTGGCTATGAGGGCAGGGGAGCTCCGCCATCGGGTAGTCATCCAGCAGAAGGTGGCCTCTCGCAATTCCTACGGCGAGGAGGTGATCGCCTGGGAGGAGGTGGCCACCGTCTGGGCCGCCGTCGAGCCATTGGAGCATCTGGCGGCCGGCCGGGAATTCATCGAGGCGGAGCGGATGGGGGCGGCACTGACGACGCGCATCCGAATGCGCTATCGGCCCGGGATCTCGCCGGCGATGCGGGCCGTGTGGGGCCCGCACACCTACGACATCAAATCGGTGGTCGAGCGGGGGGGGAGGCGGCGGGAGCTCTGGCTTCTCTGCCGGGAGCTGGTGGTCTAGGGGGGTGTTCGCGCGCGAACATCCCCCCGGGCCACCACCCTACCACCCTTCTCCTTCCTCCTTTCTGCAGATGGGGCCGGCGGGGGTGCCCCCGCCGGCCCCGGGGAGGGACGGATGCGGATTGCCCTCGAGATCGAGGGGGGTGAGGATCTGGCCCGGCGGCTGCGGGGGATGGGCGACGCGGCCGAGGCGATCCTGGAGGCCGCCGCCCTGGCCGGAGCGGCCCTCATCGCCCGGGCCGCCAACGAGCGGGCCCCGGCCCCGCTGATCCAGGCGGAGGTGGCCGAGCGGGGGCGGGGGCGGGTCTCGGTGGCCATCGGGCCGCCGGAGGATCGCTGGTATTGGCGCTTCCTGGAGACGGGGGCCCAGCCCCATCGCATCCGGGGGCGGCCGCTGCTGGTCTGGGAGGGGCCGGCCGGCCCCGTCTTCGCCCGGCGCGTGGCCCATCCGGGGATGGCGGCCAAGCCCTTCCTGCGGCCAGCATTCGATGAGGAGCGGGAGCGGGCGCGGGATGCCGTGGCCGAGCGGCTTCGGGGGGCGCTGCGATGAGGCTGGAGGAGGCGCTCTACGCTCATCTGAGCGGCGATGCCGATGTCGCCGCCCTGGTCGGCGATAGGATCTATCCCCTCCTGGTGCCTCAGGATGCCGATCTGCCGGCCCTGGCCTATCAGCGGATCAGCGGCGTGCCCATCTACGCCCACGACGGCCCGCCCGGGCTGGCCCGGGCTCGAGTCCAAATCACCTGCCTGGGCCGCTCCTACAGCGAGGCCAAGGACCTTGCGGCCCGGGTACGGGCCGCCCTGAGCGGCTACCGGGGCACGATGGGGGGCGCGGGGGGGGTCGAGGTGGGCGCCGCCTTCATCGAGAATCATCGGGATGAGCTGGCCGAAGCGTTCGGGCCGGCGCCGGTGGCCCGGCTCGATTGCCTGATCTGGTACCAGGAGGCGTGATGGAGGGGAACTTCTACCGCTCGGAGTGGAAGGGGCTTGCGATGTGGCAGTGCATCCGCTGCCCCTGGAACATCGTCGAGGATCGGGCGGCCATCGAGGCCCACATCCGACAGGTCCACGGCGAGGAGCCCCACGAAGGCCCCTCGCCGGCGGCGCTGCTGGCGGAGGGCCGGGATGAGGAGGCGATGGCCATCATCGAGGGGGCGGCCCAGGCGCCGCCCGATGAGCAAGGAGGATAGCGATGGGAATCTCAGCCTTTGGGACGCTGTTGCAGATCGGGGATGGGGGGAGCCCGGAATCGTTCACGACGATCGCGGAGGTGTCCAGCATCAGTGGCCCTTCCCTCTCCCTGGACGCCGTGGAGATCACTCATCACAGCTCGACGGATGGATGGCGGGAGTTCGTGGGGGGGCTGCTGGATGGCGGGGAGGTGAGTTTCGACATCAACTTCCTACCCACCGACGCAACCCACAATGCCTCGACCGGCCTGCTGGCCGACATGATGAACCGGACCCGGCGTAACTTCAAGCTGGTGTTCCCCGACTCGGGGAGCACCACCTGGTCGTTCACCGCGCTGGTCACCGCATTTGAGCCGGCCGAGCCAACGGACGACAAGCTGGCGGCCAGCGTGACGCTGAAACTGACCGGCAAGCCAACACTGACCTAATCCTAGGGAGGGGGGAATGGCCCTGCTATCGCGGGAGCAGATCCTGGAGGCACCGGACCTGCCCTATGAGGATGTCGATGTGCCTGAGTGGGGCGGGACCGTGCGGGTGCGCGGCCTCACGGGTGCGGAGCGGGATCAATTCGAGGCCGCTATCCTGGAGCGCCAGCGGGATGGCCGGCTCCGCGTGCGGATGGAGAATATCCGCGCCCGCCTGGTCGCCCTCGCCTGCGTGGATGAGGAGGGCGAGAGGCTCTTCTCGGAGCAGGATGTGGCGGCGCTGGGGCGGAAATCGGCGGTGGCCCTCCAGCGGGTGTTCGAGGTCGCCCAGCGGCTGAGCGGCCTCGCCCCCCAGGACCTGGAGGAGCTGGCAAAAAACTCCGGGAGCGCCCGGAGAGGCGCTTCTACTTCCGCCTAGCGCTGGCGCTGGGGATGCCCGTGGGGGAGCTCCTGGCGCGGATCAGCAGCCGGGAGCTCACGGAATGGATGGCCTACTGGCGGCTGGAGCCCTGGGGGGAGCCCCGGGCCGATCTGCGGGCGGCCATCATCGCAGCGACGGTGGCCAACACGGCCCGCGATCCCCGGCGCAAGCCGCGGCCATTCAAGCCCGCCGACTTCCTGCCCCGATTCGAGCGGCGGCGGCAGAGCTGGCAGGAGCAGCTCCGCTACATCGAATGGCTCAACGCCGCCCTGGGCGGCCGGGACCTCCGCCCCGGCCGCGATGATCCCCATCAACGATGACCACCATAGCAACGCTCGTTGTGAAGCTGACCGCCGACGCCGGCGACTTCCACGCCGAGATGGATCGCGCCGCCTCGCGGACGAAGCGGCTCCTGGGGGGGCTGCAATCGCTGGGGCGGACGGCGATCATCGGCGGGATGGCCGCCGCTTCCTCGGCCGTGGCCGGATTCGGGGCCGTGGCGGCGGCGACGCTGCCGCTGGCCAGCGAATTCCAGGATTCGCTGACGGAGCTGGAGATCGCCGCGCGGGGCTCCGGCCTCTCGCTGCAGGAGCTGCACGATGCGGCCCTGGCCGTCGGGGCCGATACTCAGCTGGTCGGTGTCTCCGCCTCGGGCGCGGCCGAGGCGATGGTCGGCCTCTACAAGGCCGGCTTGTCCACTACGGAAATCTTCGGCGATCTCCAGGGCTATCTGGCCGGCACGGCGGAGCTGGGCGGGGCGCTGCGGGCCTCGATTGATCTGGCCGCCGCGACAGAGCTGGATATGGTGGAAGCCTCCGAGCTGGCCGCGACGGCCCTGTCCACGTTCGGGGGGGGGCTGGAGTCGGCCGAGGAGCGGGCGGCCTTCGTCACCCGGGCCCTGGACAACATGGTGCGCGCGGCCGATGCCAGCGTGGCCGACGTCTCCGACCTCGCCGAGGCCCTCAAAAACGTGGGGCCGGTGGCCGCGGCAATGGGGATGAGCATCGAGGAGACCAACAACGCCCTGGCGATCCTGAGCACGCGGGGGATCCGGGGGGCGGAGGCGGGCACGATGCTCAAATCTATGCTGGCCAATATGCGGCGGCCGACGAAAGATGTGACGGCCGCCTGGCAGGCCCTGGGCATTTCCCTCTATGATGCCGAGGGGCGATTCCGGGGGCTCCCCACGGTGCTGGCCGATCTGGAGCAGGCCCTGAGCTCACTGACGCAGCAGGAGCGGGAGCAATACATCCAGAGGATCGCCGGCACCTACGGGATGGTGGCGATGACGACGCTCCTGGAGGAGGGGGCGGAGGGCTGGGAGGCGATGGCCCAGGCGACGGCGCAAGCGGCCGGGATCCAGGATCAGGCGGCGGCGAAATCGGCCACCTTGAGCGGGCGGATGGAGGCGCTGGAGGGCACGATCGAATCCATCCGCATCCGCATCGGGGAGGCGCTGATCCCGGCGGCGACGCGGCTGGTGGATGCCCTCAGCGGCATCGCCGAGAAGGCCGGGCCGGCCCTGGAGCGATTCCTGGCCGGGCTGGAGCCGCTGATGGAGCGGGCGGCGGAGGCGGCGGCCCAATTCATCGAGGCGCTGCTGGCGGGGGAGGATCCAATCCTGGCGATCCAGGAGGCCCTCCAGGCGATGGGACTGGGGGAGATCGCCGATTGGATCGGCGATCTGGCCGCCCGGGTCGAGGAGCTGATCGCCATCGCCCGGCCCTATGCGGAGCAGATCATTGCGTGGGTGTCCAGCCACGTCGAGCTGCGGGATGTGCTGATGGGGCTGGCGCTGGCGATCGGCAGCGTGATCGTGCCCGCCGTCGCCTCGCTGCTGGCGCCGATCCTATCGCTGGCAGCGACGGCCGGCATCCTGATCGGCGTGATCGCGGCCGTGCGCTCGGCCTGGGAGTCGGATTGGGGCGGGATCCGCTCGGCCCTGGAGGGATTCTGGGCGATGGCCCAGCCGGCGCTGGCCTCGCTGGCGGGCTGGCTCCAGGAGAAGATCCCCCAGGCGGCGGCGGCGCTGAGCTCATTCTGGCAGGGCACGCTCCAGCCGGCGCTCCAGGCGGGGGCGGCCTGGATCCAGGCCAATCTCCTCCCCATTCTCTCCTCGCTGGCGAGCTGGCTCCAGGAGAAGCTGCCGCCGGCGATCCAGGCGGCAGCGAACTTCTGGCAGAACACGCTCTACCCGGCCATCGTCGTCGTCGCGAATTTCCTCACGGGCACCCTGATCCCCTACATCCTCAGCGTGGCCAATCTGCTGGAGGCGGAGCTGAGCGCGGCGATCCGCATCGCGGCCGCGCTCTGGGAGAATCGGCTCTATCCGGCCATCCAGAAAATCTGGGGATTCATCCAGGAGCACCTGATCCCCATCCTGCAATCGCTGGCCGGCCTGCTGGAGGGGCCGCTCTCGGCGGCGGCCGGCATCGCCCAGGCGGCCCTGGATGCGTTTCTGGGGCTGGCTAAAAGCCTGGCGAATGAGCTCCAGAGACTCACGGATTGGATCAATCGGATGGCGGAGAAAATCCGAAGCATGCCGATCCCCGATTGGGCCATCCCCGGCTCCCCGCCCCCCCTGGCCCAGGGGCTGATGATGATCGGGGAGGCGATGCGGGATCTATCGGGGGTCGAAGTGCCGGCGCTGCGGCGGCAGATGGGGCTGCTGGCCACCCCGGCCCCGCAAATCTCGGTCGGCGGGGATACCTACCACGTTTCCGTGTCAGACGAGGCCACGGCGGCGCTCCTGATGGCAATGGCGGAGGAGAGGCAGCGGGAGCGGCTGAGCCGATTTATGGGGGGCTAGCGGATGGCGGAGATCCTGCGGATCGTAATGGAGCGGCCGGAGGGAGGCTCGGAGACGATTGATCTCCTCTCCGGCGCGCTGCATCTGGAGATGGATGGCTGGGAGATGCTGGAGCCGGAGATGCGCCGGCCTCGGCCATTCGGGGGACCACCCCTGCCCTATGAGCCGATCCGGGAGCGATTCATCCTGATAGGGGAGGGGGATCGGGAGCAGATCCGGGCCAGGATCCGGCAGATTGATCGGGCCCTGGAGCTCCTGCGACAGAGGCGCAGCGACAACTGGAATCAATGGCAGATATGGCTGGAGGCCTGGACCGAGGGGGAGGGCGATGATGGGCTCGATCCGCCGACGCCATTCCCCAGGCGGGCCTATCTGATTGATGGCAGCGCCGCCCGATTCCCTGCCCGCCAAGGAACCTTCTCACCGCTGCTCCATCGGCAGGCGGAGCGGATGATCCTGATCCTGGCCCGGATGCCATTTTGGGAGAGCTACGCCCAGCAGCAGGTCTACAATCCGAGCCAGGCGAATGCGCCATACAATCCCGGCCCATCGCTATGGGGCGGGATGCACAATCTGAGCACGATCCCCGGCACGGCGCCGGCCCGGATCGAGCGGATCAGAATGATCAATGACGAATCCAATACCGGCAATCTCAACGAGCTATGGTGCGGGATTTGGACCGACCATACCCGAACGAGCCCCAACTTTGACCCAATCCTCGAACTGGAGAACGGGGCGCCGGGCACCGATACCGCATCCCAGGCGTCCTCGACGGCGAGTGGCGGCTACGCGATGCGCACCGACTTCGCCACCACGACATCGGAGGCGATGCGGGTGCAATTCCGGATCTCCCAGGCGGCCGGCGACACTGCGGCCTATTTCGGGCGCTACCTGCTCCTGCTCCGAGCCCGATGCAGCGACAGCGCCACGCAGGCCGTGGCCAGGATGCGCTACGGCGACCTCAATAGCAGCTCCCGAATCTACGGGAGCTACGTGGAGATCTCCGGCGTGGATTGGCGGCTCTACGAGATGGGGGAGATCGGGCTGCCCCCGGGCCGCATTCCGCTATCCAGCTATGATCCCTCCCAGGTGGCCATCGAGCTGCTCGCGGAGCGGACGGCCGGCTCCGGGGCGCTCGAATGGGATGCAATCCTCATGATGCCCAGCCAGCACATGATCCATCTCTGGGATCTCGATCTCCGCCCTAGGGGCGGAGGATATGCGCCGTCGGCGACCGTAGAGACGCTGCCCGATGGGAGCACCACGGCCCGGCACATCCGAGGACCGGCCGGATCCAGCGCCCCGGACTACGCGACGGCCCTCGATGCCCGCCAGTGGTGGCTGCCCACGGAGCATTCGCTGAAATTGGTGTTCGCCGGCCAGCGGGCCGGCCTGCACGATCTCAATGATGCTATTGATCTAGAATTTTTCTATCGCCATCGCTGGCGCTCCTACAAGGATCCCAATTATCCCTGATAGATGCGATGATTGAGCCCATCTCCCTCCGCCTGCTGAATCGCCAGGGCAAATTCGCCCTGGATCTCTCCCCATATCTGGATCGCTGGGAGCGATCCATCCGCCTCCAGGGCGGATTCTGGATCGGCTCCCTCCAGATGGAGGGAGACACGACGCAGCTCAGCGATCTCCACTACTCCATCCTGGGCTGGGAGATCGAGGAACGGGCCGGCGGGGAGACGACCTGGGAGGGGATCATCTATGAGATGGATCTGGCGGCGGCCGGCGGCACCCGCCGCCTCTCCCTGGATTATCTGGCCAACGCCGTGAAGGCCGCCTACATAGATGAATCGAATGTGGCCGGAGAGACGGGCTGGGCAACGGATGATAGGAGCATCGGCCTCTATGGCAGGAAGGAGGAGATCATCACGCTGGATAATGCCTCGACGACGAATGCCGAGGCCCTCCGAGACGCCTACCTGCTCCAGAATGCCTGGCCGTGGCCGCGCCCGGTCCGGGTAGGCGGCCGGCAGGGGCCGGCCGCCCTGACCATCCGGGCCTGCGGGTGGGTGTTTACGGCCAATTGGCGCTACACGACAACGGATGATGGGGGCACCGGCCCCATCTCCGATTGGATCCGCTCCATCGTGGCCACGGATTGCGAATTCATCTCGGAGGGGAAAATCGAGAGCAATTCACTCCAGATCAAACGGGCCCTCTCCGTGCCTACGCGGGCCTGGGATCTGATGCTCCAATTGGCCGAGCTGGGGGATGGATCGTGGCCCTGGAGGATCTGGGTAGATGTGGGCCGGCGCCTCTACTATCGCCGGCTGGACACCTCCCCCAGCTACCTCCTGCGGGAGGACGGGATCCACGATCTGGGCGGGGGGCATCAGGCCGTGTTGCCGTATCGTGCCCGGCCCGGCATACTACGCGACGCCGTGTACCCCGTGCGGAGGGGCGGCCCGGCCAATCCATTCCTGCAGGACGGCCGGGATCTGCTGATCGAGGAGGTTCAGGTGCGGGGGGGGGAGCTGATCCTCAAGCCGGCCGATTTCGATCCCCTGGAGGTGGCTCTATGAGGCGGCGATCCCTGGGCGGGCGGAATGCGGAGCTAGATGCCATCCGGCTCCGTGTGCTGCTGAATCAGGTGGCCCAGCCTCAGACACCCGTGGACCACGGGAGCCTGCAGGGGCTGGGGGACGATGACCACACGCAATACGTACACGTTTCCGTGGCGCGTACTGTCTCCGCCCAACACACATTCAATCCCTCGGCGGCCGGCGCGCCATTCCTCCTGGGAGCCAATGCCCAGGGGCAATTGGTAGCCGGCTTCAATGCCGATCAATTGGATGGCTACGAGGGAGCGGATTTCGCCCTGGCCGGGCACAACCACGATCACGGGGGATTGCAGGGGCTGGGGGACGACGATCACACGCAATACGTACACGTTTCCGTGGGGCGCACCATCTCTGCCCAGCACACATTCAATCCCTCGGCGGCCGGCGCGCCATTCCTCCTAGGAGCCAATGCCCAGGGGCAATTGGTGGCCGGATTCAACGCCGATCAATTGGATGGCTACGAGGGAGCGGATTTCGCCCTAGTCAGCCGCCAGATCATCGCCGGGGCGGGGCTGTCGGGGGGGGGCGATCTCTCGGCGGATCGCACGCTGGCGGTCCAGGTCGGCCCCTGGATGGGAATAGCCAATGATCGCGTGCAGTGGGAGCCGTCTCAGTTCCTGGCCGTCCCGGGTGGCTCCGGGAGGCCGGAGACCGCCTCGTCCCTGGCAGGCGCGATCTCCATCGTGCAGGATGGCGGGGTGGTTCTGGTGCCGCCATCCACATCGCCCCTCCAGGGGGGGGTGGCCTCGGGGATTGATAAATCATTCAGCATCATCGGGATCGGCGGGCCGCTGGCTTGCCGGGTGGATCGGCCCAGCATCGAAATCAATTCGGCCTCGGCGCGGCAGGTGGCTATCGTGGGCGTGGGATTCGAGGGGAGCGGGGCGAATACGCCGGCGCTAAGCCTGAAGAACACCGGCACCTACGGCCCCGAATGGCGGCTATGGAACTGCTACATCCATAGCACGGCCACCGGGGCAGGGGGGATTGAAATCACATTCCCCGGCACGGCGATCCTCTACGGATGCGAAATCTACGCCGCCGACGGGAACGGGCTCGCGACGATAGGGAGCGGAGCGCCCTCGATGATCCATCTCTATGGCTGCAGGATCAGGGCCACCGGCAGCTCATCCATCATCGGGATCGCGCTGGGCTACAACACAGGGGCGGAGATCAGGGTATTTGGGGGAAGCGTCGAGGGGGGGAGCTACTCGCTCCAGGCCGATGGGGGCACGATCAGCCTATCGGGCATCCCCTATTGCCCCCAGGGATTCCAGGAGCTCAATGGGGGGAATGTGAGGGGGCGCTATCTGGATTCCCTATGGAACGAGCAGGTGGCATAAAAAAGGCCCCCGCCCGGGGGCCTGTTCGCGCGCAAACAACGGGGGGGCCTCATCGAGGCCCCCCTTTCATTCCTCGTCGCCCTCCGGGGGCACGCGGAATAGCCCCCGGAGGCAGCGATGGCACAGGATCAGAGACGAATCCGGCTCATCGGGATAGATCTCCGGCTCCCCGCCGTAGGCGGGGCCGAAGATGGCGATGGCATAGGCGGGCCTCCCACAGCGATCGCAGGCGGCCCCCTCCCGATCCAGGGGGATGAATCCCCAGGGGGCCCATCCTACGGGCTCGAGGAGGCCAGCCTGGCGGGCCAAAGCGGCGATGGCCCGCCTAATCGTTTCCACCAGCGACCAGCCGTTTTGGTTGGCCAGCCGGAGGAGGAGGGAATCCGTTTGCGCGTCTAGGGAGAAGGTGCGCTTCATTTTATAACACCCCCTCCCAGCCGCAGGCGCACACGGCGCGCCGGCCGCTGGCCAGGCCGGGATGGGTGCAGTGGATCGGGCACCCGTAGGTGTCGGCCTCGACCCCACCATTGGTGGGGATGGGCCGGCAGGTGCACCCATCCTGCCGGAACCAACGGCACACCCCCACCACCTCCTCCGTGCCCCCTGGAGGGCACTCATTGAGCGTCCATCCGGTGCCGATAGTCCGATAGCGGCGGGCGCGGGCGCGGTCCTCCCGCACCCAGATGATGCGGGGGCCGTTAGGCACCTGGTAATAGGTGCCTGGTCCTGTCCATTCAATGAACTCATCAAGCCCAATCATCCTCATCTCATCCTCTCCTTTCGCTAGCCCCCGGTCCGGGCGGCTTTGGGATACACCAGCCTGACGTACTCTCCCCCGATCTTCGCGCGCCAGGCGAAGGCGGCGGCTTCCTGGTGAAGGTTCACGCCGGCCCTCCACGCCCGCCATCCCCGCCGGAACGCGCCCTCCACGTAGAGGCGGAGATGGGAGAATTCCGCCACGATGATCCCCGCGTTCGTGAGATCGTACAGCCATACCCGGCGCGGGAGATTGACCCTGGCTTCTACCTCGTATGCCTCCCTCCCGGCGGGATACTGTATGCTCCCCTGTACCTCCGCGGCGGGGATGGGCTCCAGGTAGATGTCAATCCATCCGAACCTCCACCGCCGCGCGTGGGTCGCGGCGAGGAGCGTCAGGAAGGCCCGATGCTCCTCCTCGGATCCCCGCTTCATGGGGATCCACTTCTCCTCCTCCTCGTCCTGAGCGATGTTCCGCTCTATGGTTCCCGATGGGGGGAGGCGCAGGCCCAGGAACCGGAATACCACATCGTGGTATTCCTTCAAGAATACCTCCCAGAACACGTCATTCATCATTCCCTCCTTGCCCGGGGGGCGGGGGCGGCTTTCCCCTCCGAGGGGAGGCCGGGGGGGCAGCGGGCCGGTGCAGCCCCTCTGTCGGCCGGCCTCCCCTCGGAGAGGGGGGAGGGGCGGCGAGAGCAAGCGCCCCTCCCCGAGGACCTACTCGATCTCCCTAATCTCTAGGATCTGGCGTAATCGCGGCTCAACGCTCTCCAGGACAACCACCTCGCATCCAGGCACGGTCACCACCTCGCCTCCAGGCAGGCTGACCCTCCGGGATCGCCAGAGCAGATGGGTGTGCATGGTGGGCCGGTGCCGGCACCCCTTGGGGCATTCCTGGATCTCCCCGTGGCCGCTGAGGCGGGCCCTGATGTCAATGATTCGCCCTCTCCTCCCCTGTCTCTCCTCAATCGTCGAGATCGGGGAGGCGTCGGCAAGGTCGGGGCGGTACGTGAACCACTCCCCATCATTTCTGATCCACCACTGCCCTAGGAACAGTCCCACTGCGCACTCTCCTTTCGCTAGCCCCCGGCCCTGGCGGGCGGGGGCGGCTTCCCCTCCGAGGGGAGGCCGGGGGGGCGGCGGGCCGGTGCGGCCCCTCTGTCGGCCGGCCTCCCCTCGGAGAGGGGGGAGGGGCGGCGAGAGCAGCGCCCCTCCCCGAGGGGGGGGCTACAGCCCCCACTCCTGCTTGATGCTCTCTTTCATCCGCCACCCGAATTCCCGCTTGCAGCGGATCCACGATTTCTGATTGACATCCCAAATCGCCTGGCCTGCGTTCCGTGGGCCAACCTCGGTGAAATAGATTCGGTGATGGTTGCCCTTCCTCCATTCCCGTGCCCGCACTAGGATGTTCCCGATTCTCGCTTCTTGCTTCATCCCTCTTTCCTCCTTGGCTCATCTTAGATGATTCGCTCCCACCATGCCTGGGCATTCAGCTCATCGGCCCAGGCGTAGAAATGCGTTGAGTTACCGTCATCGAACTCGTATGCCTCGACCCCCTCGAGGTGCACGGCGACAACAACATCACCGTAGAGGAGAGCCTCCTCGACATCATCGGTCAAGTAGACAACCCCTCCCTCCTCGAGGGGAGTCCGGGAGATCGTGAATTCGGTTATGGGGCTCCCCCTAAATCCCTCTGCCTGAATGCATTCCCAGGCGTTTTCTGTCGTTCCGTGGTATAGGGTTTTCATATCCCTCTCTCCGTCTCTCCGTCTGTGTTTTCCGTCCGCCTTACGCCCCATATTATACAGGATAATGCCATATTTGTCAAGCCCCCAAACCTTAAAAATCCGGCATTCGCCGGATTTTTAACCAATTTCTAACCATTCTCTAACCTTCGATCTCCCCCAGCCAGAAGTGGTGGGGAGGGATGTTGGGGGCGCCGACGACCCGCACCCCCTGGACCTCAATCTCCGGGCGGTCCAGGTGGGCGGCATTGATGTAGCAGATGTCGGGGGGGCGGCCGAATTTGCCCCGATAGCGCCGGGCGGCGGCCAGCACCTTCTCCCGCAGATTGCGGTCCCGGCGGCTGTCCACCCACATCCATCCGGCGCGGATCAACATGGCCATTCATCCTCCCTCCCCGGCCAGGATTGCCTGGATCCTGGCCACGATCTCGAGGGCCCGCCTGGCAGGGGCCGGATTGGGGCCGCATTGCCAGGCGGGATCCCAGCCATCAGGCCCCTCGGCTGCGATCTCCCCCCAGATCCGCTCCAGGCAGAGGATGGCCTCCCGCCCGAAAAATTCCGCCGCGTCCTCATAGCGGATGCCGGCGGCTGCGGCGGCTGCCTCATCCTCCGGGCGATCGCCGATCATCAGCGCCTCCTCGGCCGGGCAGCCGAAATCCCGCAGGGCCTGCAGGATCATCCCCGGCTCGGGCTTGCGCCAATCCCGATTCCAGCGGGGATCCTGCCAGCTGTACGGCGGGAGCGGCCCCCATCGGCCATCTCTGGAGCAATATGAGAATGCCGCATAGATCCTGAGCTCCCGCTGCCGGAGAGCTAGGATCTGCTCGGCGATGTGTCGCAGTCGGGTCTCCGCCTGCTCGGGGGTGGGGAGGCCGGATGGATTGCCCCATCCCTCGGCCTCCATCCAGTAGCGGAGGCCGACACCGCCCTGGTTACTGGCCAGGGCGACGCCGACCTCGGCCGGGAGCCGGGCGAAGAATGGGGCTCGGGCAGGCAGGAGATCCTCCTTGAATGAAGGCACCAGCGTGCCGTCAACGTCGAAGATCAAGAGCGTTGGCCACTCCAGCACTATTACTACTCCTCCTTCCCCCCGGCCCTGGTCGGGGATCGCGATGGATTCGTCGTAGTAGTAGCGCCCTCCTGGAGGGCACCGCGCACGATGTCGTGGGCCCGCCCACCGGCGTAGCCGAAAAGAGCAAGCTCGATCTGGCGCATGCTCATCCCCGTCGCCCGCATTTCGCGGATGCGGGCGACGATCTCACCATCCGCCGCAGCTCGCCCCTCCCGGCGGGGAGAGGCGTTCCTGGGGCCGCCCTGCCCGGCGAGGGCAGCCTGAATCTGCTCGAGGCTGATCCAGGGGGCCTGGATTTTGATCAAGCCCCGGCCCGGGATGGCGGCCAGGGCCCGGCCGGGCACATCCTCCAGCCGCTCGGCCCCCGACTGGCCCAAGAGTACCTGGCTCTGGCTGGCCGACAGCGCTTTGAACTGAACCCGGGTCGCCAATTGATTGCGAATCGCCGGGTCCAGGCTCCTGGCCCGCCAATCCTGGCCGGCCAGGACCATCCAGAGCCCGTATTTCCGCCCTCGGAGGGCGACCCGGCGCATTGCTCTCTCGATCTCCCGATTGCCCAGTAGGGCCGTGCCCTCGTCCACGAGGGCAATGATGGGGCGGAGCCGCTGCTCTGCCCGGGCCCGGGCATTGTAGGCGGCCAGGCTGTCGGTGCCCGGGTGGGAGGCGAATGCCTCCCGCCGCCGATCCAGCTCCTCATTTAGCTCCTGGAGGAGGGCCAGGGCCTCCTCCTCCGATTCGGCCATTGGGTAGAGGAGCCGATCGGATTGGGAGAAGGGGGCCAGCGTAGCCCCCTCCAAATCAATGAGGAGGAGATCTGGTTGCTCCTCGGCCAGGATGAGCTGGTAGCCGAGCGCCCGGAGGAAGGCGCTTTTACCCCAGCCGCTGCTGCCGCCCACAGCCACGTGGACGAGCCGCTGCATATCCCCCCGGATGATCTCCGGGGAGCCATCCTCCTCCCGGATGCTGATCCCCAGGATCAGCCGAGATAGGCTGGGGCGGCCCTCCAGCAGGCCGAGGAGAGGCACCCGCGACGGCCAGGGGGGAGGGGGGCTCTCCGGCTCTTCGGCAGGGGCGAGGGAGATCGGCGCCGCTCCTCCGCCGCCGGGCTGGGCCAGGATGGGGGGATGGCGATGGATGGCGGAGGCGATCTGCAGGAGCTGGGCCATCATCGTAGCCCGCCCCTGCGCACGCTCCGCGCCCGGCGGGATGACGGGGATCACGGCGATCTGTCCGGCGCGATCCAGGGAGGCATAGATGGTCGTGCCGGTGATCTGCCGATTGGGATCGTGGATGATCCACCCGCCTGCGACGCGGAGGCGGATCAGGGGGAATTGCCCATCCGGGCCGGGGCGGATCTCCCCTGCCCGGCGATAGGCGTAGGCGACGCCGGCCCAGGCCAGGCCGGCCAGGCCGGCCAGGGCGATGGCGCCGGCTGCTACCTCGCCGGCTCGGCGCCAGGGCTCCATCGCGGCCCGATGGGCCAGCTCGGCCCGGGCCGCCTCGTTTTCTATTCGGGCCCGCTCCCGCAGCTCATCTCGGATGATGATCTGGCGGACCCCGCCGGCAATCTGCCACCCTCCGAAGAGGGCCAGGAACAGGATTAGGCCAATGGATATGGACAAACTCCTATCCCGCATCGAACGCCTCTTGACTTTCCGGCCCCATTGGGCTACAATGGGGCCGCCCATTATGTTCCTCTCTCCGTCCGGCCGCCCGGATCCCGGGCGGCCGGACCTTCATTCAATAACCTCGATCCCATCCCCATTGCGGCGGATGCGCCCCTGCCGCTCCAAATCCCGGAGATACTCATACATCGTGCTCCGGCTCCGGCCAATGGCCTGAGCCAGATAAGCGGCCGGCAGTCCGGGATCCTGGCGAAGCAGGTCCAGGAGGCGCTCCTGGGCCTCCCGCCTGGATAGATCCCGCATTTGCTGGAGTTTTTCCCTGGCTGCCTCGATGGGATAAGGGAATCCGGCCCCGTCCTGGGGGCGGCCGGCGGCCTCTGCATCGGCCATCTTTCGCTCGGCGGCCCGCTGCCGCCGGATGCGCTGCCGCTCGGCGGCCCGGACATCCGATCCCACGATCTCGGACATCGCGAATACGATGATGGAGATCAGGCCGGTGGCCATCAGGCCGATCCCGGCCTGGATCGGATCAAGGCCGGCGATCCCCTCCAGGGAGATGAGGGCTCCCTCGGCGGCCTGGAATCCCTCGGCCACGTTCGCCACGGCCGAGACAATGACCGTGGCGACCAGAACGAACACGAAAAACGCGGGATTCTGGCCGCTCCTGCGGACCTCGCCGATCCGCAGGGATAGAGAGACGATGGCGATCTCGATCCCGGCGGCTGCGGCATAGCCGAGCCACCAGGGATTGATGTAGCGGGCCAGCAGCCCGCCCGTGTGGATGGCCGTGTACGAGAGCAGCAGGAGCAGGCTAATCCAGCCTGCGAGCATCTGAATCTGTGTCCGTCTCATCGCCTATCCTCCTAAATTCAATCCTGAGATCTACTATTATCCCCATCTGATCAGAGCCAATGGGTATAATGCCGATAATGTCGGAGATGACTCCCATTAGCCTCTGGCGAAGGGAATCCGCATCCATATCTGGTGATGGGAGCAAATCGGGGGATGTGTGCAGCGTGGGATGGGAGTAGATCTCCCGGGCCTTTTCCCAGGCCAGCACATTCAGGAGCCAGGCTAATCCCCTGTGCTCCCGCTCCTCCTCGTACCTGGCTAGGATGCTAAGGAGATCTGCGATTTTGCTCCTGGCCTCATCCTTCCTCGCAAGAAGGCCTCGATATGTCTCCCAATCATCCTCAATCCAATCAAGGATTTCCCATTCGTTCATCTCGTCCTTCTCCCCTCGGCTCCGGACAATCTATCAGCCTGAAGTTGCCTTGCTCATCCTGGAGGATGAGCGTCGGCCGCCCCTCTCCCAGAGCCCGCGTCTTGGCCTCTGAGGCTTCTCGGAAGGTTTCGTAGGTCCTCTCAGTAAGAGGGTGAGTTCTCATTTCTTCCTTCTCCTTTGTTGGTCTTATTCTTTTTCTTATTCGGGTAGCCCCGGGCTACCCCCCCCCTAGCCCCGGGCTACCCCCCCCCTAGCCCCGGGCTACCCCTCTTCGCGTAGCTGATCGGCCTGCTCCAGGAGGGAAGAGATGGGAATCTGCTCCCACGCCTCCTCATCCAGCTCCGCCTGGCGGAGCCAGCGGGCGTGGGCCTCCTGGAGCCCGGCGGGGAGGCGAGCGACCTGCTCCGGCGTTAGGAGGGGGAGCACCTCACGGACATAGAATCTATAGCGCCCGTGAGAATCCTGCTTCCAGCGCAGGATCCCCTCGTCCCGGAGCACTTCCATCCATCCCCTCTGCCAGTAGCGGCGGCCATCCCGCCGCCGCTCCCGCCCGATGAGCTGCTGGCGAGAGCAGCCGAGGGTGGCCGCCAATGTGGCGATGCTGGGGGTGGCCGGGCCTCCGCCCCAGCCATAGGAGCGGAGGATCAGCCAGAGCAGCCAGGGCCCCCGCCCTAGGAGAGGGAGCCAGAACCTGATAGCATAGTGGGGAGTAGCGACCCAGCCCCGGCGGGCCGGGTCGAATTCAACGAGTTCGACGTCAATCTCCGTCCGCGGGTCGCCCACCGCCTCCTGGGCGAATCCGCTCCCCCCGACCGGCTCCTCACGCACGATGATCTCGGAGAAGCCGGCCTCCTGGGCGGCCTGGCGAATGCGTAGATTCCGTTCTGCCAGCAATTCGAAGCTCAGGGGATCGCCCGGGTAGGCCAGGAGGATCAGATGATCCTCCTCGGCCTGTAGGCGGTTGTGGAGGTGGACGGCCAGATGAGGGGCGCTGTATCTGATTATCTGTAGGAAATGCTGGAGCCGCCTATCCACAGCTGCCCCTCCATGCCCGGACAGCCCGCTTCCTGAATTTCTCCAGGGCCGCCAGGGTGATCCATCCTGGCGTAACGACCCTGTAGACCTTCCAGAGGATCTCGGGGCCCTGGGCGATGTAGTAGCCCAGGTCGCCCCACTCCTCTGCTGCTGCCGCCCAGTCGCGGCGGGCGACGGCGGCGAGGAATTCCAGGAATTCTCCCCGCTTCCATCCGATCTGGGGGGAGCCGGGGCGGGAGCGATCCCGCTGCTCCTGGATGATGAGCTTCCGCAGGGCCACCAGCGGCCCTGCGGGCTGATCGCCCCGGGAGCGGGCGATCAGATAGGCGCAGGCCCGCAGGGCGGCGCGGTCGTCGCCGTGGATGATGGCATTGTCTATTGCTCTGATGTGCCTCATTTGCGTCTCTCTCCTTCGGTGGCCTCGGCCGCCGAGCGCCCGTAGGTCTCCAGCTGGTCCCGCACCTTGGCGATCTCGGTGTGGGGGGCGTAGATGCGCCGTGTCGTCGAGATGTCGGCGTGGCCTAGGTAGGTCTGCAGCACGTCCAGGTCCATCCCCTCGTGGAGCAGTTGCTGGGCCCGGTAGTGGCGGAAGTCGTGGGGCGAGGTGCCCCGGTAGAGCCCCAGGGCTTTGGCCGCGTCCTTGACGATGCGCCACAGGGTCCAGCGGCTCAGAGGCTTTCCCGCACCGCGACCGTGGGAGATGAAGAGGGCCGGGTGGTTGTCCTCCCGCTCCCGCAGGTAGTCGGCGATGGCCCGCTGGGCCTCCGGCGTCAGGAGGATGATGCGCTCCTTGCCCCCTTTGCCCTCGATGCGCACTTCCCGCTTGCGCCCGTCCAGGACCATCTCCCGGGTGAGGGAGGCGACCTCGCTGACCCGGGCTGCCGATGCATAGAGGGTATGCACCACCGCCCTCGCCCGCAGGATGATCAGCCGCCTCTGCCGGGCCCGCCATCCGTCGGGCTCCGGCAGGGGCAGGCTGTCGTAGTAGGTGACGATGCGGGGCAGCCCTGGGTCGGGATCGTGAGCGGTGGCTCGGGGGCCACGGAAGCGGCCTCGGGCGGCCCGGAGGCGGTTCTGAGCCTTGCCCAGGTGGAAGCCGGGGGCCAGACGGTCGTGGGCGTCCAGCCAGACCAGGAAGCGTTGGACACCGGCCAGGTAGGTCTGGATGGTGGCAGGGCTGTAGCGGCGCTTCTGGACCATCCACTCGTGGAAGGCGACCAAGAGATCGTCGCGGAAGCCGATGACGGGGATGGGGTGGGGGAGGGGGGGCGGGAGGTAGTCGGTCTCGGCGATGAACTCGGCCAGCCGCTTGAGGGCGTGGCCGTACCCCTCCCGCGTCCTAGGGCTGGCCTCGGCCAGCCCTAGGAGAAACTCCTCCCGCCCCTCTATCGGCGGCGGCCGTACCACCGCCGATCTGCCCATCCCTCGAGGCCCAGGGCCTCTATGATCCGCCAGTAGATGCTCCATTTCAGCTGGAGCATCCTCCGTGTCGCCCACCACCACCAGACCCGGATCCTATTCATTCCCATTGCCCATCCCCAGCTCGGCGGCCACGATCGGGGCCGCCAGGGCCCCGGCGATCGCGGCCACGGCGCATTGCCCAAAATCATCGTTCCACCAGGCGCAGCGATCCCGGTGGTGCTCCTTACATAATAGCGATTATGTGGGAAAGCTCCTCAGAACAGGTCCGCCAACTGCCGCTCCTCCCAAGTCGCGGCGAGGATAGTGCGGCCGTTGAACACGTAGTAGTGGGCGGCCGGCCGCCCGTAGAGCCGGCCGCTATAGCCCGTCCTGAAGACCTGTCCCTTGGGGATCAGGGCGACCATCTGCCGCCCGCTCCCCATCCGGCCGGCCATCCCTTGGGCGATCCGACCCTCGACTATGACCCTGCCGGGGAACGGCAGGAATCCGGCGGGGTAGATGTTGTCGGGGTGGATGTCCTTCTCTTCCGCATAGCGGAGGGCAAGGGCGTAGGAGGGGAACTGCCGATACCAGGACCTTCGGGGCGTGCCTACCTCGTAGGTTCCATCCCGGTCGCCGGTGTGTTCGTTCGACCCCCGGTAGCCGATGGGGGTCTGAAGAACAACGATCGCCTGTTCGTCGCTGGTCGCCGCCCGGACGGCAACCAACTTGGGGCGGCCCGACCGGGTGGTGGTGAGCCGGGCAGCGAGGATCCGATCGCCCGGCTCTGCGCCGGCGACCGGAAGCACGCCCAGCTCCCGGCCCCGGCCGGCCTCGCCGACGATGATGGCCGGGATCTCGATGTTGGCGCCCTTGAGGCGGAATGAGGACACCCGGGCGCCATCCTCGACCTCGCCGGCCGAAACTGTGAAGATGCGGTAGCTATCCATCCCCTTCCTCCTGCGGTAGATATGACAACAACCAACTCTCAATGATCCGCCTGGCCCGCTCTGGATCCGCTTTTGGGATCCAGATGCTCTTTTGCACGATCGCTTTGGCGATCAGATCGGGCCAGGCGGGATCCACGCCTGCCTCCATTGAATCCAGGGCCGCCCGGGCCGCTTTGGTATCCAGAGCGGCCAGGATCGCCAAATTGCCCTCCCTGGCGCGGATGGCGTCGGCGATCCGCCGGGTGGCCTCATCCTGGAGCCGGCGGATCTCCCGGCGAATCTTCCGCTTTTTGCCGGCCTCCTCGGCCTCTCCGGTGCATAGGCAGCCGCCCCGGCGCCGGCACACCCACATCGCGCCGGGGAACTCCTCCGGCCCCAGCACCATCGAACCCATCCAGAACCGGGGAGCCAGATGGAGATGTTCGCATTGGGAGGCGATGGCCTTCTCCAGGCCTCCCGTTTGATCTGGGTAGAAGAAACGGAAAGAGGCCTGATACTTGATCTCTTCGGCCTCCCCATAGGGGATGGCCGGGAATCCCAATGCCTGGGAGGCCAGGCCGGTTTGAGAATCCTTCCAGATCTCCTCTTTCTCCTCCCAGCAGCGCAGATCGCTGCATAGATTGCCCTGCCGGCTGAGCCGGCGAGGGCAATCCCGGCAGACGGGGGAGTGGATCTCCCCCTCCCCCTCAATGGGCTCATCCCAGGGAAAGGGGGCCTGATCGAGCGGCTTAGCCACTTGGTTCCGGATCCGGGAGGCGATCTCCCGGATCTGATCGGAGGGGAGGCCCTCATCCAGGGCCGCCTCCAACCTGGCCATTAGCCAGGCCGGTGCCCGCTTCCGGGCCTCCTCAGGGAGGCCATAGACAGGCTGGGCGGCCTGGGCCTGCCGCTCCGACAGGCGGCCGGCGGCCAGCCGCTCCCGGATTGGCTCCGGGAGGCCTAGAAGCCTCAGCTTGTTGGCCACTGTTGCCCGGGCCAGGCCCAGGCGCTCGGCTACTTGGGCCTGGGACCAGCCGAAATCCTCCATCATCTTTTTAATGGCCTGGGCCTCCTCCAGCGGCGAGAGATCCCGCCGCTGGGCATTCTCGGCCCAGCCGGCGATGGCCACCTCCTCATCGGAGAGGAGGAGCACATCCACCGGCATGGCCCAGTATTCCTCCCGCCCCTCCATATGGAGGCGGAGGAAGGCGGCGAGCCTGGAGTGGCCGTAGGCGAGCTGCACGACGGCCCCTCGCTCGAGTTGCCGATGGGCCCAAGAGGGAACGACAACCCCATCCGGGGGGATCAGGCGCTCCCCCCGGCGATCCACTAGGCGGCCGGCGGGCACCTGGAGGAGCCCTTTGGTCTCCGGGCGGGAGACCGCCCGGGCCAGGATGTCGGCCGCCAAGGCAGCGATGTGGTCCTCATCCTCGCCCTGGCGGGCCTGCCAGGGCGAGGGGACGATCTGATCCAGAGGGACGAAGACGATCACGGTTCCTCCTCCCCCGCCCCTGTTTGCGCGCAAACAGGGGCGGCCTCGGAGAACTCAACGCGCTCGTCGCAATCCGGGCAGTGATAGGCCTCCCCATCGGGGGCCAAATCCATGATCCCCAGGGGGAGGCCACAATGGGGGCAGCGATCCGGCTCGGGTTCGGCGGCCGGCGCCTGCCGCCGCCGGCGGGCCTCATCCTCAACGAGGCGCCGGACTATCGCCGAGACAGGCCGATCCTCCTCCCGCGCCCACCGGCGCAGGAGGGCGGCTTGCTCCTCATGAATGCTGATGCTGATCCTAATCATCTCCACCTCCCCGGGACCGGCAACCCCGATGGCTATCGGAGGAGGGGGGTATAGGGGGGATTGCCGGCCCCGGGGAGGCGGGGAGCCCGCCGGCGGGCTCCCCTGGGGAACGATCATCGGGCCTGGCGGGCGGCATCGCGGACATCCTGCAAATCGAGGATCTCCGCGAGGACGAAGCGGGAGCCCTCCCGGCGGAGCCGGACGATGGGCGGGAAATAGCCCATCCGCCCGTGGAGCTCCGCCAGGAGCACGGCGGCTCCCGGCGCATAGCCGGGCGGGTTGATGATGATAGGGGAAGCCTGCCATTTAGTGGGGGAAAAGCCGATGGAGGAGACGATCAGCCGGACCTGAGGGGGAATGGACCTGTTGAGATCAAGCTGGAATGGAACATCTACCACCTTGATCTCGCGTTCGAGGGCAGCGGAGATTTGCTCTCGCTGCTCCTCGGTCATTGGATGGCCAAAATTGAGCAGGGTTGTTGGATCCATTTCTTTCTCCTTCCTCTGTCGCTGGGATAAGGATGTTCCCATTTTATCATACTCCGTAATACCTGTCAAGGCTGAAACCGTGTATCACCGCTTGACATCCAGGGAAAACTCTGCTATACTGGAGCTGCGCCGAGAGCCCGGAGCTCTGAGCAGGCCGCTGTGATGGGATCATCCGGGCTGTCGGCGCATCTCTATTCTCAATCGGATAGGATCGAGCCTGATCAGGGCTCCGGGCTGCCGCCATCTGCCCCACCCCGCGCGGGGCGGATGGCGGCTTGCTATTCCTAGGAGGGAGCCAATGGATGGGAAGCCAATCTGGCGGTCGAAGACATTCTGGTTCAATGTGATCGCGTTGGTCGTCTTCGTGGCCACGCGATTCGGCTACGCCGATTTCACGCCCGATCCCGATCTGATGGCCGCGGCCGCGGCCATCCTCAATATCGTGCTCCGGCTGGTCACCCGGGAGCCCGTCCGCCTGCGCTAGCGTAGATGGATCCTCAGAGCATCCAGCAATACGGCCTGGTGGCCGTCGTCGCCGCCCTGATCTCCATCCTGAGCAATCGGATCCTCCCCTGGGCGCTGCGCAGCGCCGAGCAGAGGGAGGCTCATCGCCGGCAGGAGGAGGCCGAGATGCGGCAGGCGATCATCTCCGCCTATGAGCGATTCATCGCCCAGCAGGCAGAGACGATCCAATTCATCGCCGGGGCGACGGAAGCGCTGCATTCCCTCGAGGAGGCGTTTCAGGAGCAATCGCGGCTGAATGCCCAGGCGCTGGGGGAGATCAGGGAGGGGCTGGCTCAGATCCGCCAGGCATTGCAGGAGGAGATCGGCGATCTCCTCCCCACCGTGCGCGATCTGGCCCGGCGGGTAGCCCTGCTGGAGAGCGCGATCCGAGGGGGGCGCTGATGGGGCGGGATGAATGGCAGCGGGCCGTGCGGGCTATGCGCTCCATCCCGGGGCGCGTGGATGAGGTTCTGCGGCAGATCGGAGAGCTGCGGAAGCTCCATCGGGCCCTGGATGATGTAATTCGGCTTCTAATCCAGCAGGGGGATCTGCTGGAGCAGGATGCGCGGAATCTGGCCCAGATCACGCGCACACTCCGATACTACACGGATGAGCAGCCCATCTCGCGGATCCGGCTGGAGATCCCCTGGCTCTCGCAGATGGGGCCGGGCGCCGGCTACGCCCCCGGGGATTGCGGGGCGGCCACCCTGGCGATGTGGCTCCGCCATCTGGGCCACGATGTGGCCGTGGATGATGTCTCACGGGCCACGGGTCGTCCGCCCGGATTCCGATTTCTGCGCGTAGGCGATCTCATCAGAGCTGCCAGGCAATGGGGGATGGAGCTCTATTGGCGGCGGGGGCTGGGGATGGATGATCTGATCGAGGAGCTGGAGGCGGGGAGACCGGCGATCGCCCTCATCCATTATCCCTCCCTGCCCCAGAATCATCGCTACGATCCCCGCTACCCCTACGGGCATTTCATCCTGATCGCCGGATGCGATCGGGATTCCATCATCTACCACGACCCCTACTGGCCACCCGATTCCGGGCGGGGGGCCTACGAGGAGATCCCACGGGCCGATTTCGAGCGGGCCTGGGCCCGCTCCTATCTGAATGGCAATAGCCCCAATCAGGCATTGAGGATGCGAGCATAGGAGGGAATGATGCGAGGGGAGATCGGATTTGGAGGGAGCCTCTCGGCCGAGCTGATTCCTGGGGCGGAGCCGGCCCCGCTCCTCTGGCGGCTCCGCAATTGGATGCGGCCGGCATTCCTGTGGGGGTGGCTCTGCTATCGGCTGGCCAGTGCCTTCACGGCGATCACGGGGATCCCCACGATCGTCGCCCGGCTGGAGGCCACGCTGATCCGGGCCGATGGCCGCCGGGTGCACTATGGCGTGTTGGGCTACCGCGTGGTGACTGACGCCGGGGTTGCTTTCCTGGTGGACGATTGGGACAACGACGCGACCGACATCACAACGATGAACTACCACGCCTGTGGCACCGATTCCACGGCCGAGGCGGCGACCGACACGGCCCTTGGGGCCGAGGCGACGACGGTGACTGACCGGGTCGCCGGCACCAAGAGCCAGCCGGCCGCGAATCAGCTCCAGACCGTGGGCACGCAGTCGTTCACGGGCACGGCGGCGATCACGGAGCATGGCCTATTCTCCTCGATCACGGAGGGGGCCGGGACGCTCTGGGATCGCTCTGTTTTCGCGGCCATCAATGTGGGAAGCGGCGATTCCATCCAATGGACATACACTTGCACGATCAATAGCGGGGGCTAATGCCATCAAATGCCATCATTCGTGGCCGATGCCGATACCTATCTGGCCCGAGGCAACGACGGACTGGCGGCCGTTTACAATTACGGAGCGGATGAGGAGATCCTGCTTGCCGATCCCTCATTCGCCTATGCCAGGATCGGCTTATTGCATTTCGATCTCTCCGGCATTCCGCCTGGGGCATCGGTGCAGTCGGCCACGCTCTATCTGACACTATCCCGTGATGCACCCACATCTCTGAACCCGATCATCTCCGTCCATCGTGTCCTAAGTGCCAATTGGACCTGGATTGAAGGGACGAAATCGGGATCGCTGGCCGGGAGCGGGGAGCCGTGCTGGAACTACCGAGCCTACAGCTCGACCCGATGGGCCGGGGATGCCGGCGGAGATGGGGGGGCAGATGCGGGGTGCTCGGTCGCCGGCACCGATTATAGCGCCACAGCGGCCGGCACCTCGGAGGGGCTCCAGGGCAAAGTGGCCGGCTACACGACGGCGATCTCTCTGGATCCAAATGAAGTCGAGCTGCTGATCCAGAATAACTATGGGCTGCTCATCAAGCAGGGAGTTATCGCCGTCTTATACATTGCATCGAGGCAGAACACATCCTACTCCGGCCCCACCCTCGAGATCATCTATGGCCAGCAATTCAGCCAGGCCGTCGCCGGGGCTGCATCCCCGGCGGGGGCGTTGGCGAGGCAAGCGGGGATCGGGCTGGCGGGGGCGATCTCCCCGGCGGGAGCCCTGCTCAGGCGGGCGGCCCGGGCGCTGGCTGGAGCCATCAGCCCCTCCGGCCTGGCCTCGGGGATGCGGCTCATCGCGCAGGCGCTGGCTGGGGCCATTGGGCCGGCGGGGGCGCTGGCGAGGCGGGCGAGGATCGGGCTGGCGGGGGCGATCTCCCCGGCGGGAGCCCTGCTCAGGCAGGCGGCCCGGGCACTGGCAGGGGCTATTGGGCCGGCGGGGGCGCTGGCGAGGCGGGCGGGGATTGGGCTGGCGGGGGCGATCTCCCCGGCGGGAGCCCTGCTCATGCGGGCGGCCCGGGCGCTGGCTGGAGCCATCAGCCCCTCCGGCCTGGCCTCGGGGATGCGGCTCATCGCGCAGGCGCTGGCTGGGGCCATTGGGCCGGCGGGGGCGCTGGCGAGGCGGGCGGGGATCGGGCTGGCGGGGGCGATCTCCCCGGCGGGAGCCCTGCTCAGGCAGGCAGCCCGGGCATTGGCCGGGGCCATCGGGCCGGCGGGGGCGCTGGCGAGGCGGGCGGGGATC
>Ga0256830_1000425_pt1 | contig 34534 bp, 55 predicted proteins | sample 128326metaG_FD_190537 | JGI IMG/M metagenome (GOLD analysis project Ga0256830, IMG submission 190537) | Hydrothermal vent microbial communities from Lau Basin, Pacific Ocean - 128-326 | ecosystem: Environmental > Aquatic > Marine > Hydrothermal vents | place: Pacific Ocean: Lau Basin | collected...
GCTAGAGAAAGATCTAGTACGGAGGATTGATGATGTGTATAGACTCTTGGTTGAAATCAGTCATCGTAATGGTATTTCTTCTCGTCCCAATAATGGGGACCGCCGGTGAGAAAGACTATGTGCTGCAGAATTGTTCTGGCATTGTGGAATATCGGCTGCCAGATCTAACTCGCGTGGACTGTCTCACTTTAGAGGTGGCGTGGGAGTATGAATGGGCACAGAATTGGTATGAGGCTATTGGACAAGCATTGCACTATGCAATGTGGACTGGACGGGAAGGCGGAGTAGCGTTGATTACAGCGCCGGAACAACAACGATTCGTTGAACGTGCTCGTCGGTTGATTGCACATTACCGTCTCCCACTTCGACTAAAGAGGATAGACAAATGAAGGGTTACCGCAAACTGGTATTGTTTCTGCTGGTAGAAACCTTTGCCTGTGCTGCGTTGTGGGCGGGAAAACTGCCACCAGAGGTCTGGGCTAGCTTTTCACAATGGGCTTTTGCCGCCTTTGTTCTTGGCAACATTGGTGAGCATATGAAGAGTGCTTTTGTGGAGAAGAAAGATGTCTGAACGACCTGAATTTACAACTCGGGCCGCCAAGCGTGTCTTCCCCACAATCATTGTAGTATTGCTGCTGTGCTACCTGTTGTGGGGCTGGTCAGGCCCAGTTCTAGCGGTAGGGCTATTCTACGCTACCTGGATTGTGTTTGTAGCGGTGATGGGGCTCAAGTGGACTCGAGACAGACACCAATCCAGAGGCCGCCCCATTCCTACCCCATTCAAGCTATTCGCTTGGCCGGTGGTCTTTGTATTTGGGCTGATGGATGTGGCTTTCAATGTGGTGTACGGCACACTGTTCTTTCATGAACTGCCCAAGGAATGGCTATTCACGGAACGGGTGAGCCGCTGGAATGACTTGAATACATGGCAGGGAGATCTGGCAAAGTGGCTGTGCTGGGCTTGGCTGGATCCGGCAGATCCTGATGGAGTGCACTGTTCTTAAATCACAGTATTGGGGTGCTGGCTGTGCGACATCACAGAGATCCCCCGCCTCCTCTGTAGTGCGGTCGGCACCCCACCTATTAAAGAGGTGATGCTATGATTGGCTTTATATTGACATTCTTGAGAGCTCGAGCTAAACTCATTGGTATCATTGCTATCGTGGCTGGATTGGTGGGGGTGTATTATGCTGGCTACAGACATGCCTCTCTGGGATGTGAAGCAAAAGTGTTGAAGGCCACTGCCAAATTGAGGGCACGACAGGATGAATTAATAAAGGAGCTGGAAGATGAACGGCAAAAGCGCAAGGTGGTTTATCGGGATCGTGTGCGGGTGGTGGAGAGGGTTGCGGACCCCACTGGCTGTATTGATCAGCCTCCCCCTGTTGACGTCGTGCGCGCTATTCGCGGCCAAGATTGAGTTGAATCCTGCGCTGGTACGCGACTGTGATAATCCGCAGTTGCCGACAGAGAATGTTGTGTGGCGGGATATTGCGGTGCTGGCGATTGAAAGAGGTGAGGCGCTGGAGGAGTGCACCTCCCGTATGCGTGCCATACGTGAAGCGGCCGACTAGATGAGGTGCTACATGTGGACATCGGGGAGTCAGGAGGTGCCACATGTGGACATCAGAAGAGGTCTCTGGCCTGGCTCGAAAAGGGAGAGGAGGCAGCCAGGAGAGGTCGGAGGAGCGGGGATCCCCTCTGTACCGGGCCACCCCTATCTACTAGGGTAAAAACTCGCCTCGAGAGGCCTGAAAATACGCCTACGAGAGCTACAGGAGAGCCGCGAGGAGCCGAGAACAGAGAGAAGACGGTAGTGGGCTATAGGGGGCTTAGAGATCTCCCCTCCTCGAGACTGGAGAGGGCTCTCGAGGAGGGGCATCGAGAAGGGTCCGAGAGGGGAGCGCTGCTGGCCCGGGTTGCTCTGGGGAGTGGTTCGACGTGAGGGGAGGGGAGTCTCTGTGCCAAGTGGTGGCTAGAACAGTTGAATTAAGGCGCCTAGTAGTAGCACACCAAGCAGAGCAACCCATCCAGCGATGATTGTAGTGTAGAGCACCATCAAAGCCAGTTCTTTCAATTCATCTTTGTTCATTGTGTTCCCTCTTTAACTGCTCACGCTGTTGTTGAATAGAGCGCTGGTGTAGCACGGATAGCATAAACAAAGCAGGCCACAGCAATCCAGCTACGACAACATCCCCCGCTGTTTCCGGCTGCCAATCTGGGTCAACCAGATATACAAGCAAACAACCTGTACATGACCAGATTGCTATTGCTAGAAAGGCAGCCAGTACACTCAGAATTATTTGCACTATTTCAACCATTAGCACATCCTCCTGTCTTTCTTAATCTTCTCAGTCGTTGCTGAGGATTGTTTGAGTGGGATGCCATCCCCTCGCATGCGCTTGTTATACTTGCGCAGGGTGCCCTTCAAATATTCCTCCACCTGTGCCTTGGTTCCACTGCGCCAGCCATTGATGGGAGAGAACTGATCACTGTCACTTGTGATCGTATAGTGCCATCCCCCATTTTCAAATTTGAATAGCTTGTATTTCATCATGTGTTGTCCCTCTTAATAGAAAATGCCCTACGCGGACGGCTGGGCTGCCGGGGAAGAGGGAACGGACCGCGCTTCCGTGAGGGGGTCAGAATTGCCAGGTGAGGCCGATCATCAGCACCTCGTTGGTGGTGTTGACTGTTCGGCGGGCATTGCCATAAACTGGTTTGGTTTCAACACACTCATGCCACTCATATTTAATGCATTCTTCACCCGTCTTTCTTCTACCAAAAAATTGGTAGTTGTGGTCTACACGCATTACACGCAACCAAAGGGCATCAGGCAACTGTTCATTATTGGAATGCAATGCACGACGCACTTCAACCCATCTACCTACGTCAGAAGGATGATTGCCTGCTGACAACACAGGAACTCCGGCTACATTAACAAATGCCTTAGCTTTGCTGGTTGCATATTTACCAATTCCGCCAGAGAATGACCAGTTATCATCTAATACCAGGCGCAGGAAAATTCCCACACCTTCCGTGGCCGCCATCAACACTTCTCCTCCAACATGCCACCCAAGATGCGGCGGCCCCATGCGAGGATCGATGTTGTGCACGACAGCGAAGCGCATGCCAATGTGGTTCTCTTCCAGTGAGAAGTCAGGTTCGCTGGTGGAAGTGCTGGTGTTCTGTGCAAACATTCCAACCTCAGGTTCCACCGCATAGAGTGGACTGAATACGAAGATCAACATCAGTGTAATCAATAGGTTTTTCATTGTTCATCCCTCCATCTAGTTTGTGCTTCCATTCATTAATTTGATCTGTTTCTCCATTTACAGACCAACTACAGTTACTTCCTATAGCCTAGTATCTTGAGCGCGGCAGACAACTCGACTTCGCGCTCTATGAATCCCTCGCCTTCACACTCTGGACAAGCAATTTCTTCGGGTTCTGATTCCATATAGTGTTCACGGATGTACTTTTGCATCTCTTCTTCTGAAGGTTTCTCTCCAGTTGCTGCCTCAGCAGCCATATACCACTCCCACAGTTCTTGCCAACAAGGGTTGGTAATCACTCCATTGGTACACGCTGTGCACCTCTTACGTTCTTTTACGAAAAAGGCCATTTCACACCTCCGATTTCATATTCGTTTGTTCCACTTTTCTATCGCCTTGTCATACCATCCTGGATCCTCATTATCTCGGCCGCCAGTCGAAACATCTGGACCATGAGCAAAACAATCTATGCAAAGGACCCACCCATGTTCCATTTCACGAGTATCATCCACTTCAAATACTAAATCTTGACTACCACAGAATGGACAAGGCTTAGCTCTATCTGAACTGATAAACATGACTGAATTTGTACCCTCTTTTCGAATAACGAATTGTGTCAGGCAGTTGTTACAAACATATCTAGTTCCCAACCTTTCAACCACATCAAGCAGCCCACAACGTGGACAGGTATATCTACTCACAACACAATCCCTTATATAACCCGCAAATCTTGAAACTTCTCCTTAGAACACCACAGGGTTTTATCGTGACATATATCAATGTGGATGTCGCCATTTTCCCAGACATGGGGTTCCCCAAAGAGCGGACACCAGTCTCCACAATTGACTGGATATGCAGCATCACCAGGGGGAGAAAACGGGCAAAATTGCTCTTTCAGCTGGTTACCACGTTTTACACTCAGAAATCCTCTTTCGCTAATTTGAATGTCGTATTCACTCATCCCAACCCTCCTTCTGTTTTAATTGTCTACTCTATATCTGACCTAAATTGCGTTTCACCACAAACTGCACAATAATACCACTCACCATGAAACATTCCCGGACCTGAATATTGCCAGTCATGGCCCATCTTTCCACACATCTCCCTCAGCTGCCGACGCTCTTCTAGTTGTGATTCATACACTTTCTTTCTTGCTTCTCGACACTCTTTATCGAGCTCTTCTATACGCGCACGAATCTCTTGTTTTGTGAGCATGTTCTGTTCACCTCATGAAAATGGTGGCAACCCCATCGACTGGCTGGATTTGAACCAGCTTGCACTAACCTATGCAACTTAGTGTCACTGATGGTCTTTGAATGTTCTACCATTAAGCTATCAGTCCAGGTGCCTCCAGACCCCTGCCGGTAGGGTCTGGAAGCAATAGCTAATTACTTCAGGCGCCGGCATTGCCTCCCCTTCGTTAGAAGCCCCACAGGGGTATTAAATGCTGCCGCACAACAGCGGGGACGCTGTGCGACAGTTTCCCGGCTATAGGCCGGAAAACTGGTGGCAACCCCATCGACTGGCCGGTCGCTACTCCGGCTGCCTCACTTTTACGCTGGCCAGGCGATCCGCTCTGACGGAGGCGGGCGAGGATGGTGGTCCACCTAGTCCCGCGTGTCTGCTTTCCACGCCGCAGCCGACAGGGTCACCATAGCTAGATGGGCATTGCGGGACTCGAACCCGCTCCGCTCACCACCGCTAGAGGCTAGCATAGCGGCAGCTATTGCGGCGACACTGCCCCCGGCCAAGGGGCGCGGTCATGCCCATAAACTGGAGACACCCTCCTGACTGTTTTCTGCATTGGCTTCTGCCTAGCCCCAGCGCAATAAGCTGGGCGCAGCCAGGAGGATGTTATTACAACTTTGCGCAAGTGATGCAAATCCACTCTTCCTCATTCCAAATTAAAGAACCAGATTCTCGTACTCCGCAATTTGCACAATATGGATTGTCTGCCAGTTCAGTGACCCAAGAACCATCATACCAAACTCCTGAAATGGCCGTAAGTTTTTTAATAAGAGGATGCTGATCTGCCTTTTCTTTAGCTTCATCTCTCGACTCAGCAGGAACGAGAATGAGCACCCCGAAGTCAATTATTACATGATAAGACTTCATTGTCAATCCTCCCCCGACCTCCCCATAACGAGTTGAACTACAACTCTATTTATGCCAGAACCGTCACACGCAGGACAGGTCCATGATTGTATCCAGATATCTCCTGGCCCTCCATCATCTATTTTGCCACGTCCTCTACATTTTGGACAGGCGATGGATTTGATTAAATTGTCTAGGTCTTCCCAAGTTATCATTTCGTTTCACCATCGAAGGTTACGTTCGCACGAGATCAGCCTTCCATAAATTTTAGCTTTTCTTCAATCGTCATGCTGTCAGCATCCGGGAAGATAGCATATTTGCCTTGCGTTGAAATGGATCGGTCCATACTGCAAATCTGTTTCTGCTCCCCCTCCGTTAGCTGGATGCAAATAGGCTGATCATCACTGTTATACCAGGTATCTCCAATTTTGACACGCATATCAACATCTCCACAACAATGTATATCTAGAATAGACGAATCTCGCCAGTTCGCATATCAACATATTCGAACCTAGTCAATGGAACTATATGACATCCTGGACAACTAAGCTCCCCATGAACTCGGGCAACGCTTATCGGGGATGCAACCCAACCACAATTCGGACAACGTCGTACAGCCCACGGGACCGGAAATCTAATCACTTTGCCCATCGTTTGTCCTCTCATATTGTGCGTTTGATACATAGAATTCATGGTTTGTAGGTTCCATCCCCAGAGTTCAATGCTTCGTCAAGATAGATATAATCTTTCTTGGCGATTTCTTTATCCAGCCATTCCTTGTACAAAGCGCAGGGCTTGATGAGAGTGTTATCTTCAAAAATCACACAACAACACTCTAGAAAAATTCTATCTTCTTGACCTTTCTTGAACCGAGCATATCCATAATCATGCAGTCATGTACGCAACCGATTTTTCGAAAGCCGAGTCCACAAAGTCGGAAAGTCAGTGATCTTCATTGTTTCTCCTCCAGTGCATCTATCAGTTTGCTCAACAAACAAACCATCTCTGGTACAGCGGCTATGAGCTCTGCATCATTGTGATTGGGGAGATTGTCATCATCCTCAACATCACACCAACCTCCAGAATTCTTATACGCATAGCGCAGCACCCAGAATAAAGCCTCTTTAGACCAAGGGCCGGGAGTAGTCCCCTTCGCCAGTTGTAGCACTTCCCGTGCATGTTGAATTAGTGCTTCTGTGCTCATTGCTAATTCCTTTATCTGTAATAGATGGTTTTGATCTCTACTTTGGGGCTAAGATTGGCAAACTCTTTAAGGGCACGTTCATGTGTGATAATCCTTGGCCTATGTTTACTGTGTCCAGGTAAAACCCAGACATAAGGCTCTTCTACTGCTCCAGTTTCAGGATCAGTCAAAGGCACCAGTTCAACCCCATTATCCAGTATCAACCTGGGTTCTTTTTCTTTCATAGGACTAGTCCTGATTTGTGTAACGAGAAGTTGCTTCTTCTCCTTCATCTTCAATAAAGCGCTGATGTACCTCAATGTATTTCTCGAGGAAGTGCTTGGCTTTTAACAAATCTTCTAGACCATTCTTGCGCTTCCAGCGAGTAATATATTTAGTGATCTGTCCTTGAAAATAATCCATCTTGTTAGCTGCAGCATAGTCCCAGTGTTGAATTTCCGCAGTTCTGTAATGATCACCACCCACTTGACGTTCATTAGCTCCCATAGACATTCCTCCTGTAACGCTCATCAAGTATATCCAGCCAACTGTCCACTACCCGTTTGGCTTCAGAAGACAACGACTCGCTATTTTTTGTAGCATATTCCAGTGCACGTTCTGTGGTGCTGATTAACATTGGGTGTCGATTGCCCCGTTCAATTTCTTCAATACAGAACATGCACAGTTCTAAACAATCTGAGATTTTGGCCAATTGTTTGACAATGGGGATGGAGCTCTCCTTGATCTCTGAGATATGGAAGGGAAGCGCAGCCCTAGACCAGCGTTCCTCCACCATCTTGATCACCCCGCTTAATTCTTCCTCTGACTTCAAATATGCTGGCAAATCTCCTGTGTACACCTCCTCAATATCATGATAAAGCAGGTATTCCATCACAGAACGACAGATCGCAATCCCCAACTTGGCCTGATTACACAACTCCCGTGCAATCACCATTGCATTGTAGGTATGCTCCGCCACGTTATGTTCTCTTATGGTCGGCACAATATGCATCCGCTGCACCAACCCAGCATTTCTGCACAACCAGATATCATCCAGCCCATTCATTATTCTCTCTCCTTCAGCCACTGAATTGCGGCGGCTCTCCAATCTTCTGCTGAGATCGCCTCCACCACCTCTAGTCCAGACCTAGTCAGCTTATGTATCGCCCAAGCATTAAACATTGGCACTGCGACATTCCTGAACCAGTTAGTCCGGAATTCAATTGGATCAACTACCTCAGTAAATTGAGTGAGGAGCATGAATGTTGTTAAATCTAGCCACCAGCAATTCATCTCCTCTTCGGTTTCAGCCAAGGCCAAGGGAGAAACCTCATACTTGTACGGATTGAAGTCACTATATGGCAGCTTGCGCAACCGCTCCCACTGGGGGTTGTTGGGGTACACATGGAAAGAGTCAGACATCTGCCGATACACCCCCACGTGAGCACCAATGGAACGTGCGATAGCCTCCTGTAACATCGAGAACTGGACCACGTTAGCACCATAAGCACCCCAGATTACATCATTGCTACGATTGCACACCGTCATGTCCAGCTCACGTCCACGCCGCAACTTAAAAAACACTGTGGTGTTGCAGGGCAGATCCTTGCTGTCGACATTCAAATCCAGAGCGGGATCCCAGATACCAATCACCGCCCTTCTAGTGTCCGGCTCTCTCTTCAACAAATTGATTGTTTCCCGAATCTGGTCTAGCCCGAACGAACTGCGGATCCTCTTCCCATATGCCCCGTGAAAGGTCTCTCCATCATCAGAATATTCAGCCATGCGTTTGTTAAACCGCGCCAACCACGTTACATCATAGCGGCCAGCGAGAATCCACAGCGCCTCCATCAAGTGGAAGAAGGGATTAGCTCCACGCTCTGGAATCAAACACACCCGCTCCATGGGGCGGCGGTATATGGTTGTGACTGGCTCATCGAGCTCAATATAAGGCTCTCCTCTAGAGACCCTGTGCACCCCACATTCATCAATCAAACGCAATGCAATGGGATAGGCTTCATTCACATTATCAACTGCTATGGTTTTCATTGAACACCCTCCAGCACCAGTATTTGCTTTTTACAACCCCTTCTCCCAGCTTCAGCCTCATGTACTTGTCAAACTCACACAAGCTGTGTTCTACATCTCGCATCTCAAACTTCACGCCCTCAAACATCTTCAACCTTCCAAGCCTCTTTTGTATAATGAGCAGCAGCTTTCTCATCTCCTCTACATAGTCCACCCTTTCCTTGGAGGGCTTCTGAGCTGAACCAAATAACAGTCTATGGATACCTCGTTTGGCTCCAGGACCGGGATTGGCCCAGGTATAGAGGTCTTCAGCATTGCAGAGTACTGGGGTGTGGCGCAAATCTGTAGCAATCTCATATCCCACAAATGAGCCCACCATTGTATAGACAGACAGCGCCTCCGTGGTCCACTGCAGCGAATTGTGTTGCTGTATTTTCGTCACCAGCTTGGGGGCATCTCGCCACATGGTTTGAATGGTCTGACAAGCCATGGCAATCTTGCCCCCGGTGCCTTCGCTACCACTTCCAGTCATCATATAGGCGCCTGTGAATACCTTCTCACCTCGCTGTTGACGGGCAGTGAGCAGTTTTGTTGCTTTAGCTGCGCTCCATTTCCGAAGCAACCCAGCTTGTTCTAGTTCATAGTAGGTCTCAGCCCAGTTGAACATACGAAAAACCACAATGGTGTGGAATAGCTGTACTGGGTCAGAGATGTCCTTGTGTACTTGTCGCAACAGCTGTGTTTGTCTGTCGTTCTCTCGAAAGGGATTGGTAAACTTGTATTCTTGCAGTATGGGATCCTTGGTCCAGGGCCAGGGCTTTCCCTGTTCCTTTTTCAAGAAGATACTGTGGCGCTCCTTGATCCAGTATAGCAATTCCTTCAGTGCTTCTTCTTGCATACTAATTTCTCCCGATTGATTTCAAAAGTTGTGTATTTATGGCCGCTCTTCCACTCACCTTGACCCACACGTTTGAATCCCAATGAACGATAGAACTTCAACGCTTCCTTGTTTTCATTATCCACATTCAACGAAATAGCTCCGAATGGGGAAGTTTGCATCGCCCAACAAATTAGTGCGCGTCCTATACCTCGTCCCTTGTATTCAGGAGCAACGACCACATCATACACAACAGTCTTTTTCTTACGCACTGCATGGCGCAAACAGATCAAGCCCTTGATCTTCCCCCGCTCTTCAAACTTACCAATCCAGCCACGCTCATACATCTGCGGGCCGGAGTAGATTTGGTTGCTGAATGACTGTGTGTAGCGACTGGTACGTGCAATTCGAACTAGTTCTTGGTGGTCTTGAATGGATGCTGTTTTAACTGGCACAGTATTTCCTCCACGGCCCGATTACGAGAAACAACAATGTGGTTGGCTCCGTCCTCTTTACACCGTTCCCGCACCCGCTCTAACATCTTGGCCTTAGCAATTGTGTTTGTTGGGTCTAGTGGACGTGTGTCTCCTCTAGCTTTGCGCCTCTTTTCCACCATGCGAATACAGGTTTCAATGGAGGTCGAGAGAAACACAAAGAGGTAGGGTTGTTTCATCCTTTTCAGCATCTTGAAGTATGAGCCATAGCAGGAAGAAACAATCAACCCTTCAAACAACACATGACCTTTCTTGGCATACTTACGAATCCTGCGACGCACCTCTTTTTGAGAGGGGATAGTGTCGCAACCCCCACAAGGAGTCTCGTAACGACCAATGACGTACAAGTCTCCCCAAGGAGTCTCCACCCTATAATCCTGTACCTTCTTGCCTTGCATGATGGGGGTGGTGGGGAATTTGCGCATTATTTTGCGCACAACAGTGCTCTTGCCGGAACCGCTTGTACCAGAGATGTTGATAATCATTCCAAACACTCCAAAAACTGTTGCGCCTGCAGCGCAGCCTGTATAGTGCCGTTCTTGGCACCGCCAGAGGAGACCCAGGTGCGCTTGTATACCTGTTCAAAATACCCAAGTTGCTTGGGAATGGCTGGGCGATATCCCACAACCCAGTTATACGGCGAAGTCAGACTGACATACTTCTTGGCGCGTTCAGTAGACTGTCTCAATCGTTCTTGTTCATCAAAGTTTTTGTGCTGGATGGAGGTGCCGTCTCCAAACCAGATACGCTTGGGACCGATGTTAAAAGCCACCACCTGTTTATAGGGCGCCCACACAGTAATTGAAGGTTTGACAGTGCCTTTGAAGTACAGCGCAATGCCAGCCAGTGCCCGCTGCTTTTGCATTGGCACCAGCAACTCACTCCAGATCCCTGCAGCAACTAGCACAAAGCCTTCATACCGCTCTCCGCCCTTGGTTTCCACCCAGCCATCTCCAACCGCTACCACCTTGTCCCTGACAATACGATTGCTGGGCAGTAGGATACGTCCCGGGTTCACATGGTACACCTGAGCCTTTTTCAGTCGATTGACTGTAAACTCAATAAGGCGTAGTCCATACAATGCATCTAGTAATTCCAGCCCTTGATCGATCTCAGCCCTACTCAGGGCAGACATCCAGCTAGGTTTGAGAAGACAAGCCGCAGGCTTACTGCCAGCACGAGGCTCGCGGCTGTCTATAACAATCACCTCGAACCCATTGCGCTCACAGAGCTCTGCCGCAATAGACCCAAATAGCCCAGCGCCTACGATGACCACTGTTCTCGATTTACGACGTGGCATCTCAATTCCTCCGCCAAATCACCCCAACCCTCTAATGCTTCATAGATCTCACGTGAGTCCTTGAACAGAGGATAGCGGCCTTTGTAGTGAGACTTGTACTTACACAATATGGTCTCCACTTCCATCACCCCCACAGGACGTTTATAGAAGGGAGGAGCCAGGTAGTTTTTGAATTGTCGTTGTAGCTTGTTCACCACTCGCTGCAGTTCCTTATCTGTAATGGGGGCTCTCCAGTCTCCATGGAGAATCAATGCAGCACCCTGTCTTGGATCCTTGTAAATCCCCAACGTACAATCACTGTAGTCCACATCCAGCCCAAACACTGAATGAGCCATGTCTGCAATCTTGAATGCAATCCAGGGACCGAATCCACTAAATTCCTTCACCCGCTCAGTAATGCCTGAGAAGGTGCAGGGCTCCAACATGTACTCCACCACCTTCTCCGGCGAACCAAACTTGTGTAGACAGTCGATGCCATTTGCAGAGGTTCGTCCTCTGAAGTGTCTGCGCTCTGCTCCACGTGGCCAGCGTTGTCTATCTGCCTGCTTCATCAATCTGTAGAACTGGCGGGGAGAAGCCTCCGCAATACGGGAGGCCACCCCAACATGATAGAAGCACCAATAGGCTAGACACCAACGCTGGAGACGGGGAGGATCTCGGTGTAGACCAGACTCGACGAGCATGATATACACCGGATCCAGATCCCCCGTTTCCAACAGGTGCTGCCCAAACTTGCGATAGGACAGCACCCCGCTCATGCCTTGAACACCCCTCCGCCCAGAGATTGGACCTTGACTCCACTGGCACGCAAGGAGCCAATCATGGACCTGATGTTGGCGGGGGAAGAGTCAAGACGCTCAGCGGCCTCTTCCACCGAGACCCCGGACGCACGCTTCAGCATTGACAGCAACTGATCCTTCTTGCTGCTGTTGCTGCTTCGTACCGCCGACTTCTTGGGAGCCGCTGTCTTCTTCTTTTTGGCTGCGGTCTTCTTGGTCGGTACCTTCTTCTTTGGAGTCGCTGCCTTTTTCTTGGCGGTGCTCTTCTTGCTTGTGGTGCTGCTCTTTTTGCTTGCAAACTTGCTACTCATTGACTTGCTCTCCTGCTTGGTTTTTGATGACTTCGATTTACGACGAACGGTTTTCTTGGTACTGCCTGTTGAAGACTCACCACCTCCTGTTGTAGCCCTTGGTTCAAATGAAAGATAATCCGGTAGCTTGCTTGGAATAGGAGCACGCTCTACCACCTTGCGTGCCAACGGAACCAGCAGTTCAGGATCTTCTGGCTCCAGGGTTTCAGTATTCACTTTCAGAGCTGGCAACAACACTGCTCTGCTCTTCCTGTACAGACTAATGAGTTCTCTGTCTGTGGCCTCCTTCCCGATAGTATTCAACAAGAACTTGCGATGGGCATCATGCGACCAGTTAGCAAGGATGTTCAACAACTCTTCCACACACCCTTGAGGATAGTTGCGCCCCAACACTGGGAGACTGATGCCCTGTTCTTGTGTTATTTCTATGAACTGTTCGATGACATTCATTTTCACCTCACTTGTTCCCAGGTAGTGATGTTTCAAATAGTCCAACAATGAAGTCTGTGCCTTGTTCTTGTCCTTCAACAACTTCTCTATCGCAACATCGATAGTATCCTCCGCAATCAGGTTGAACACAGTGACCGGAGAAGTCTGTCCTTGGCGCCACAACCTCTGAATCAGCTGGTCGTAATCTTCTAGATTGTCTGTCAGACTGTACACAATAATTGTTGAGCCAGATTCCTGCAAATTCAGTCCATGAGCAATAGAGCTAATCTGCCCCAACAACACTGGAATCTCCCCGCGATTCCAGCGCTGTTCTATCTCTCGCCCCTCTTTGGGGGAGACTCCGCCACCGATATATGGGGCTCCTGGAAATGCCTTTCTTAACTTGTCTAGTTCGTGGCGATAGTTGTAGGCGATGAGGCATGGATTTCCCTGTAACTCCTCCACCAGTTCAATACATTCTTCGACCTTTTCGTCATGAATGTCAATCACATGCCGATTGTTATGTCCTTCTTGCTGTAACAGCGATTCTATGTTAGTTCCATACACCGCTCCACTAGCAATCTGTCTTAACTTAGCAGTCTTGCTGCCGGCATTAGATGCATTAATCACTCCCTGCTCTAGCTCTGCCACGAACTCTTCTTCCACACAGCGATAGACTCTCATCGCCTCTTCTGGCAAAATGATACGTCGTGAAACAATCTCCAGTGGGGGCAGCTCTAGCAATTCTTTGGGTAGATACAAGGTTTTACGTGCCAAAGCTGCATAGATCTCTTCTTCTTTGCCCGGAATAACCTTCCAGTCGTAACCTTGATAGCCGGAAGGATAGAAATAGTTCATGCGGAATTCTGTAATGTACTCTCCAAATGTCTCCCCCAGATCAACGAAGTACATCTGCCCAAACAAATCAAGCAGATTGCGAGGAGAAGGGGTGCCAGTTAGGATGTACCGCCGCTTGAACTTACGCAATATCTTGCGCAGGGCCTTAAATCGTTTAGTGTTGGTATGCTTGATCTTGGTGGATTCATCTGCTACTGCAATGTCAAACTTGTTTGCATACCGCGGCTGGCGCATCTTACGCTCAAGCCACTGCAACCCATCATAGTTAATCAGGTACAAGTCTGCTTCTTCATCTATACGTTTGTCTTTATTAGGGCCATGCAGAATGACCACCTTCAATGGCAGCCCCCACTTCTCAACCTCCCCCGGCCAGACAGAATAGCAGATGCGCATCTTTGCCATCACCAGCATATTGCGCACCAACCCTTGCGCCTTCATTTTCATGAAAGCGTCAAGGACCATTAAAGTCTTGCCCAGGCCTGGTGCTGCGATCAATCCCCCACACTCATTCTGGATCAAGTATTTGACCGCTGGCTTCTGATATTTCTTTAGTTTGTACTTTGCGGCACTCTTCTTCAACCGCCTCCCAGGCTTCTTCGACCGTGCGGCAGACGTAAACGGCATGCCCCATCTCCCTCAACTTTTGAACAACCAGCTTTTGCTGAGTGCGTAGAAACGTGTTTTGTCGTTTGAATTCTATAAATAAGTGCACTCCTCCCGGCATCAACACTAATCTGTCTGGAAGTCCGCGCAACCCAGGCACTTGCATCTTCAGCGCTATCCCGCCCTGTTCCTCTACAATCTTTACAAACTTGCGCTCAACCACCGCCTCAACGGGTGTCATCGTCTCTCTCCTCTACCCCAGCAAGCAGCCCCTCCTTCAATAATTCTTCAAACAAATCTTCTTCCACCCAGACAGGATAATTATGGAATGAAGTGCTGATCTCTAATTCAATCTGTCTGTGCGGGTATACCAAAACAATTTTCTCTGGTGAACGCAAAGCCGCTAATTTTTTACTCATTTATTGATCTCCTGCCGGGCATTGATCTGCAAACTGACACCACCGACAATGATTGCCTGGGCGCGGAATGAATTCAACATCACTCATCATCGGCTTCACTGCCTTTTCCCAGTACTTTTGCATCTGCTTCTGTTCCGCACGACGGAACTTGTAGGGCTCTACATGGCCGTCCTGGTCAAAATACCAGAATTCTACCAGCACAGTCTTACACTGGGGAAAGTGCGACATGCACTGAGTGGCGTACAAGTGGGCCTGATCCTTGTGTGAATCATAAATCTTGCCTGTCTTGTAGTCAATTATGACCAGCTCTTCGCCCAGGTTAACAATGGCATCAGCATTTCCACGACACCACACATTGTTCCAATCATCATAAGTGGTGGGGCTCCAATCTCTGGTCACAGACAAGTCCACTTCAGTTAGTGCCTTCGCCTTCCTCAGCTCTTTCAGCTCATGCCCGAAAACCTTCAATTCTTTTGGAATGCCCTTCAACTTGCCCCGCACCATCTGTTCCGCTTTGGCGTGCAGCACATTGCCCCGTTCTGCGGCCCAACTGGTCTCTTCCTGCAGCTTGTCAATGACCTTGAACTTGAATTTGCGCGGGCAGGTCTCGTACAGCGCCCACCGAGTGTATGACCATGCAGTGACTTTGCCCATTCTTCATCCTCTCTTGTCTTTATACTTGACCGCTTGCCCCCAGGAGCGCTTCCCCACCTTTCCATCTGAAAGCATCGGCACGTCAAACTCAACGCTCTCCATTGCTTCTCGCAACACCCTCATCCCCTCATCAATTTTGTCAAGTGGAACCTCCGCCACAATTTCATCATACACCTGAAGCACAATACGGCCACCCAACTTACGCAAGGGCTTATCTGCACGAATCATTGCTTCCTTAGTACAATCTGCAGCACTGCCCTGAATGAGATAATTCAGCAGCTTGTAGTGGAAGTCACGCTTCCTACCTTTAACAATCTTGGGTGGCTCCGCATAGTACTCACGTCCACCCCAGGTGTAGATGGGATCTCCTCGCTTGCTGTGACGCTGAATGTCCTGGGAGAGCTGTTTCACCCCTGGCAGCGCCTTTGCGTGCGCGTTTAATAGTTCTGCTGCATCCTTCATTGAACCTTCAATCTTGTACGCCACGCCTTCACGCCCCATTCCATAAATTACCCCGAAGTTCACTGTCTTGACATGTCCACGTGGATACTCACGTCCCACAACTGATCTGATCTTGGCTTTAACCAAGTCATGCGCATCCGTGGTGGGATCGGTAAGGTAGGCGTGGAATAACTCGCCTTCCTCGAAGTGGGCGAGGATGCGCAACTCTTGCTGATTGTAGTCCCTGATGATGAAGGCCATCCCCTCGCTGGGGATCAGGTAGTCTCGCATATTGGGCAGCGCCTCGTCTTCCTGATTGCGTGGAATGTTCAGGAAGTTCGGATTGAAACTAGAGGGTCTGCCGGTGCGAGTCCCTCCACCGCCCCTGCCGTGTTCCTCTGGGGAGCGCACCTGATTGAATGAGGGAAACACGCGACCATACTTTTCACCATATTCTAGCCAGGGCTTGGCAAAGGTATTGATGTAGGTCTCCATCACGTTGTAGCGAGAGAGCTCTCTGACCAGCTCAGGATCATTGCAGTTACGCACCAGAGACTCTCGCTTGGTGCTGCGATTTCCCTTCTCTGTCTTCTCCCAGTAATCCATCTTGCCTGCACGGTCTAGCGCTTCCGCCAACTGTGCACTGGAATTGATGTTCCAGTCTTCATCCTTAATCTTCAGCCGCTTTTTAATCCACTCCAATCGTTCCTGTTGTTGCTGCTCCCACTTCTTCAGATCACGCTTCAACCGCTTTACTGCGACACGGATCCCTGTCTCACTCATGTGCTCGAACACAGGCATTACCGCCAGCTCACGCTGGTAAGCCCCCAGCATTCCACGCTCCTCAATGGAGGGGTAGAACAGCTTGAATAGCAGCTCAGTGCGCTTTACGTCACCGACTGCATACTTGCCCACCAGATCCCCTGGCGCTTCCCAGATGTGAGCACCCCAAGGATCCTTCTTGGTGTTCTTGCAATCAGTGTTTTCCAGAATCCATTGCTTTAGCTCTTCCTGCTCTTCAGGCGGCAAATCCAGGTACTTGTCGGCCAATGGCTTCAGACTCAGATTCGGTTCTCGTGGATCATTCAAATAGGCCAGAAAGAGCGTGTCGTGGTATCCATTCTTGGGGAATGGCAGCCCCAGTTTATGCGTGGCAACACTGATGTCAAATGCACTGTTGTGAAATAGTGGCACATGCTTGGTGAAGATTTCCCGCAAAATTTTCCTAGCTTCAGTCTTAGTGCTATTATTATTGGTGGGGTGCCCCCACGCCAGATAGCGCCAGCGACCATTCCATTTCAATGCCACACCCACAGGCTCCGGTGGATACTCTGGTCGATTTTGTATGCTCTTGGTTTCAAAGTCAACCGGAATCACCTTTTTGCCTTGTGGCATAGCTGCTCCGCCTCCTCAATTGCTTCTAGTCGTTTCAGCTCCGCGTAGCGTGCAATAATGCGTGTGATGAAACTTCGTCGTCTTTGTCCTTTGCATTCTGCTTTTAGGATTGCCCAAACCTCTTTTGAGCTATTGTACTCCATTAGCTTGCGTGCCATAGAGTGGTAATCAGTTTCTAGAATGTCCATTGGTTTACCCGCCGTTTCCACTCCTCAATAAAAAGGGTCGCCACCCAAAGTTCAATGCCCTGCCTGCTGGGTGGCGACCAAACCCCAGCCTACCGACTGAATTTACTACCCTTCTTGCGAGGCGCAGCCTTCTTCTTGGTGACGATCTTTTTCTTGCGCCCACCCTTGCTGGAATCTGTCTCGCCCTTGTACAACAGAGGGTCGTAATCCTGGCGCAGATCTTCATGCACCTGCTCTCGCAGCGTCAGTACCTTTTGCAAATGCTCAGGGTTAGCGATAGGTTCCGCTGCAGCGAACAGCAGCATTTCATAGTCCGCCTCTTCATCAAACCGAATTGTGGAGATGATTCCGTGTGTCGGCCGCTTGAGCACCTTGCGCACTCCATTGGCAAACTTGTCAAAGTTTCGACAAGAGGTCGGTGGGGTGCGCAGGAATACCACCTCGATGTCTTCCAGCGGATCATCCAGCTGGGCGGAAGAGATCAGCGCCAGCCGCCGTGCATCTCGGCAGGCCTTGCCACGACCATTCTCCGATGAGCCCCAGGCATTGGCCCAGCAAGAGCCACAGTCCTCACTCTGCTTCTTGACCGACACGTCAGAAGGAATTAGATCCTGCGGCTTCACATCCCCAAGTGCCCAGCAGGCTGGAGCTGAGGGGTCATCTGCATTGTAGGGCACATCAAAGTATGCCTTCTCATTGGTCCAGTCGATGATGACCACCTCTAGCTCCTCGCCCAGATCCGCACCCTGGAACACGAAACTCTTGCCCTTGATGGACAAATACTGGCCGCCACCACTTTGGGTCTTCTCTGCTTCCTGCTCAGCCTGCTCCATCAGCTGACGTTCCAGTTCCTGCATAGAGACCATGGATTTGGAACGAGTGCGACGAACCGCCTTTTTCTTTGCTGCCATGTAATCACTCCTCTTTGGTTACTTGCTGACTGGGGTAAAGCGTAGGGTGCGCAGAGTAGTCAGCTCAATCCCTGGCACCTTCTTACCAGCTTCAAGCCGCTCTCGCACGGCCTTGGTATTAATTCGCTTGGTGAGCAAATCAAATGCCCGATTCCGTGCCACGTAACGATAGAACACGGTTGGGTCCTGCAGCTTGTACTCAGTACGATGGACCACCTGAACTGTGCCGAGAGAATCTAGCTTCGCATTCTTCATCCCAGCCTTGTTCATAATGCCCAGCACCTTGGCACGCTGCTCCTCATACACCTCACGCACCTTTCTCAGCTCCGCCTCCACCTTTTCCTTCTTGCGGTGCAGCTCCGCCAGGCGCTTGACCTCACGCTGCAGTGTTCGTTCAGTTGTTGCTGTCATCATCAACTCCTTCCTGCTCTGACACTGTTATCGGAGTGGCATTCTCCTCCAGCCATCTGGCCGGAAGCACACAACACTGCTCCGTCACCTCGCCACTCTTCCAATAGGTTTTCTTGCACAAACGCACCCATTCAACCCCGTTTTGGTCGGTGCGTCTCCAAGAGACCTCACCTACCCAGTATTGGAAGGGTGCGTCCACGTAGGGCACTCTGTAGGCAACAATCTTCATGCTAGCAGAGGGTCTACGATCAGGTAGACCCCTCCCTCCCGTTCCTCTAATCGGCCCCAGTCCTCGAATCGTGCCTCTTCCAGCAACTGATCCCAGGCGCCGTAGTAATCAGAATTGTTTGGCCCTTCGAGCAGGGTCTGGAGCAGCACCTCCCACTCTTCCTCTCGTCCCAGTCCCAGATGCAGCGCCAGTCCCTGATCCTGAATGACCTGCTCCGCAAACTTTTGCGGCACCCGCTCTGGCTCCAGATCTGTGGTGCTGAAGATCAGATCCTCATAGATCCGGACACCATTCTGGGCCAACTCTCGAATGCCCAGGTTGAGCTCATCGCATTCCAGTCCATGCACCGAAAGCAGTTCAATCGCCTCATCCAGTGCCAACCCCTCTGTTCCAGCAATCTGAGCCACCTGTGCAACCACCTCATTCACCTTGTTGATGTTCATTGGCTTACCCCTCTATTCATAGTGAAGTGCAGAATCATGCAGACACTGTTCACTGCAATAGACCCGATCCCGCCACGGCCAGGGAGTACGGTGATCAGGCTTGAACTGTCTGCTACACCAGTCACAAACTAGCAGCGGAACTTCCTTGTCCCGCTGTTGTTCACGCTGTTCTTCCCTGTTCATGACAGTGTCTCCTTCAGCTGTTTCAGCTTGTTTTCTGCCTTCTGAGCTCTTCCCCGCACCGCCTGAAGCTGTGCCTTCAACTGCTCATTTTCCTGCACAATCAGGCTGACACAGGCATTCAGCTCTTCCATTAACTGATTCAGCCTGTGCACCGGATGGGAGGCCAGTTCATTGTCCACCACACTCACCAGACGGTTCTGGTTCAGCACCAGCTTGCCCCGCTGCCGCAACTCACGCACCGCGGAATAACCACTGGTGATGCTCTTCATCTGACGGATCTTCACCAGCGCCTCGACCAGATCCTTCAGAGGCAGCCTATTGTTCGGCGCATATTTCAGCACCTTGTCTACCACCTCTTCACTCCAGTCACGTGGCATAATCCGGGGCTCTTCCCGATAAGCAACCTTCCCCTGCGAGATCACCAAGTGTGGACTCACCGAAACCACATCCCGTACCACCTCTTCAGGCACCTCCAGCACCTGCGCCACCTCCTTGATGGGGGTCAACTTGTTCTGACCATTCAAGAATCCATGCAGCATTGAATACATTTCAACGAAGTTCATTGCATCACTCCTCTATCGGCAATTCCAGTATTGCCTCGTCTAGCACCAACCTGAATGCAGGCACGAGCTCTAGCGCCACCCGCAGCGCCCGACCCTCCTGACAACGCTCCAGGTTAAGGTCGAACAGCTCTTCATTCAGGTCCAGCTCAGAAGGCTCTGCACTGATCAGCCTTGCAATGTGCTCACGGGCATAAGTACCGGCCAGCCAGCAAGGATCAAACATGACCAGCGGTCGCTTGTTCTCTGGAAGCCAAACGTATCTGTGAATGCAATAGCCGCTAGCTTCGATCTCATTCATCACTGCATGGATCTGGTGTAGCTCCGTTTTATCATCGATTGCAAACAGCAACCGCTGCACCCCACACGACTCATCCAGCGTGTTGGCGACCAGCAGGACTCTCTTCTTGGCAAATTCTGCACGTGGCGGAGCCAGAGGGGGAGTGGTGTTCTTCACCTGCAACTGCACTTCAATATAGTATATGCTCATGTGAATGTCCTCTGTTGGTGGTTGTTGATAAGTCCACCCCAGCCCCGCAATGGGGCCAGGGCTGACTGTGGGAGAGGGCCTACTGAATCGGCCCGATCTGCGGGGCCTGTTCCAGGTTGAGCCGCATCCATTCATCCTTGTGCTGCTGTACCTCCTGGACACAGGCCTCCCTGTTGAGCGGATTGAGTTTAACCCGGAGACACTGCTCTTCCGAATCGGATTCGATCGTGTCCGGCAGCAGCATGGTGCTCTTCTGGTCGTTGCTGCCAAAGAACAACACCACCAGATCCTTCGGATCCGCCTCCTTCTCGTCCTGTTCGGAGATCTGCATCAGTCCCGCGATGATCAGCTCAGCCACCTCTCCGTGCCCTGCCGGCAGAAACTTCTCCGGCACCAGGGCCAGTGAAAGGCACTCGAGGGCGCCCAAAGTCCCGTCAGGCAGGTTGCCGCTGATCACCCCGCGCCCCACCATCTGCGGCACCAAGGTGCCCAGCTCTTCCAGCCCATTGACCTCGAACTGGATCTTGATGTTCAGCAGCTTGCTGACCGTCGCGAGCGTTATCAGCTCTCCCGCATTGAACACCGCATGGTCCAGCTTCTTGATGAGTTTACCAGCCATGATTCACCTCCTCTAGTTGGTTGGCGTTGGTTGCAGCCATCCCTGGCTATGCGGAACAGTCCTCAGCCGTCGACTGGCTGATCTGACTGCACCTCCTCCAGCTTCACACGATAAAGAAAGACGTTTTCTCCAGCTTGGTAGGTGTGGGGCTCAGTGTACACCGGCCGCTCCAGCAAGACCGACGCTGCACAGTAATCATCTCTGTGCAACCCCCAGTGGACTCCGTCAGGGCCGCAGATCCCCGGCACGGTCTCCACCACCTGCCCCACCAGCTGGTCCCGGTACTGGAAGAATCCGTCTTCCTCATGCACGTCCGCGATCTTCACCTTCATTACACACCCCCTTCGTTAGAGAAGTTCCTTCAGGTTGTTCAGGGATTCCACCGCCTGACGCGAACTGGCATCCAGGAACACCACCCCCAGGAACTCACTGTTCTTTCCGATGACATCCACGCGCAGGGCAGGGATTTCTACAGAGACCACCAGCATGTTGTCACGGGCAGTGGGAATCAGAACGGCTTCACCCTCAATCGACTCGTGGTCCTCAACGTATTCCGCCGCACCACGAACGTTACTAGCAATGTTTTTCAGATACTCAGACATGGCAATCACCTCTGTTGGTTGGTGTTGGTTAAGCCCTCCCTGGCAACAATGTCCTTAGCTGCTCACATATTCATACAGAGCAGCAAACTTGTAGGCCACTTCAGCCTCTTCCTTCCGCGGAAACACAAATCGCGACTCGTTGTGTATTGCGTCGTAGGCTTCCAGTGTCAACTGCTGATTGTCATTGTAGTACAGCGCAACAAACGAACCGTTGTTGCTGTAGGCAACCAGTGCAGGCAGATATTCGACCTCAGTGCTTCCTTGCTCATCAAAATACTCTGCCTCACCATTAACCTCGTCATTAACACGATTCATATAGTGCAGCAGTTCCATAGCAATCACCTCTGTTGGTTGGTGTTGGTAGTACGGATGGACACTCCACAGAATGCCCATCCCACTACCACCTGGGGCGCCACTCCCAGGAAGTAGCGGGGCCAGCCTTACGCCTGCAGTTATTGCGTGGGGTGGGATCTGACAACCAGGAAAGGAAGCTGTTGTTCTTGGACCGACCGCACTAAAACCGAGTTACTTGCTGCGTGGCAGAGCAACCCGCTCCCTTCCCCGGCCAGTTATCCCCTGCCGTGCAATCTGGCACAGGCTTTCTGGCCCATCCCGAATATAGCGCCGGGTTCGCTTCAGGCTTGGGCAGCTGATGCGTCGCGCATCCTGGCACCCATCGCATCTCTGCGGCCTGCCTACTCATCGCGTGTCGGGTTCACCAGCGGCTCCCACATTGCGCCCAGTAGGCACCCCGTTCCCGAGGATTCGCCGGTAACAGCCCCATATAATAGGTGGCTCCGGCTGGCGTCCCTCCAGAGGCCTGAGCCCATAGCTGCTAGGCTTGGAGGCGGGGGGCTTTCCTATATATATATATATATAAGGTAGCGACATCCCCATTGGCCCGTATCATATGGCACTATGGCCCCCGGAACAACAACTTAATTTTCAAAGAAAACAACAACTTACACACGCTCTCTCGCCCCCTCTCGCCGCCGCCCCTGGCCCGGGGCCAGGAGAGCGCCAGGGAGGGCCGGAACCCCGCTAGAAGCCCCTGCGAGGGGCTCCTCTAGTCCTCTCCGCGCCGGTACTTGGGGCGCCGGAGCGCGGCCACCTTGGGGTGGATCATGTCCCGCTTGTACTCAGCCGCCCACTGAGCCGGACGCCGCTTCTGCCAGTACTCGATGTTGCGCACCACATACAGCACCTTGGTGCGCCCATCCACGCTAACGCGCCGACTGACCACCCCGGCCTCATGCAGCACTGTGCCCAGGCTAGTGATCTGCTCGATGTTCTTGTCATAGTGGCGCGCAAAGAGCTCCTTCAGCTCCTGCATTGAGTAGATGTCCCGCACCAGCGGGATGTTGTCGATATTCAGAATCTCGTCCGGGTACTTGACCAGGGTGTGGGCAAAGTCCTGCTTCTCGCTGCGCCCCACCTTGATCATCTGCTCCTTGTGTTCATTCATCGGTGCCGGACGGTTGGCGTCGAAGTCAGAACAGTCCACATGATGCAGCAGGTAGTAGTGAAGATAGGCCGCCCCACCCTCCTTGCGCCAGCGGTCGACCGCCTTGTACACCTCGAACTCCGCCGGTCCACGCACGTTATAGATTGCAAAGCGGCGATCATGCTCTTCCAGGTACAGCGCATTGGGGTGGTTGGAGGTCAGCAGATAGTTGATGGTGTCCTGCACTGTGAACTCAGGTACATACTTCTGGTTGATAGTGACGGTTTCCTGTGTAATCAGCGATTTCAGGTGGTCCGCCTCCTTGCGTCCACCGAGACCAGTCAGCTCTTCCCCCATGATAAAACTCTTGTTCAGCATCCAGGTATTGAACTGGCTGTGCAGTTCACGTTCTCCAATCACCTTTCCGTGTTCGCCATAGATGTCCTTCATGATATAGCCCACGAACGACTTCCCAGTTCCATGCTGCACTGACCACAACAACACTGCCTGTTTCATTTTGGTTCCAGGATTCTGTATGGGGTAGGCTAGCCACTTCAGGAACCACTCACGGAACCGTTCATCCGGAATCATGTGGCGCAGCATGGTTATAAATGGTTTCACCTCTCCTCGCTGTGGTTCCGCCCCCCACCCCTTCCAAGTGTTGACGTATTTTCCTTCTACCACCGTGGGCTGCTCTGGGGCATATATGATTCCTTTATACTCCGCTCTTCCCGGCCACTTCAGCCATTCATTGAATGCGCTATATTCACGTGTTCGGTCCCCGGCGTTCTCAGTAAAAGTCAGGGGTGCGAACAACGTAGAGGCCCAATCCTTACTGACCATTACTCCATTTTCTATATCATAAAAGGTAGGGGGGTTGGCGAGGACACACAAGCGGCTGTTGATCTCATTCAGAGCAATTCCTCGCAGGGAGGCGGTGACGACCAGCTCTGACAGACTGTTGCCTGCAGCCAGATAGTCATCCAAGCCCTGCTTCCCGCCATCCTCTGCTGGTGGGATGTTGCCGGTGTAAACCTCTGCACCTAGATTGATCAGTTCACGAGAGAGGGCCAGCATGGCCTTAATTACATTGCTGTTAGTGACGGTGTCAGAGTCAAAGACAATGAACACCTCTCGATCAGCCCACTCAATCTCATAGAACTCAGGCAGCAAGGAAAGAGAATGCTTAATCGCACGCCAGCTCCAGACCCCACCCAGTCCAATACAGGGAGTGTCCGCTAGCAGAACTGCGGCGGCGGCCTTCTTCTCGCCTTCTGTGATTAGCAGTGAATATTCTGGATCGCGGGCAATTTCTTGCCAGTCCAGAACTGGAGGGAAGTAGAGGTGGGGGCGCTCGCCCTTTGGCTGGACATAGCGCTGACCTTTCTTGGCATTACCCTTGGCGAAACTCTTGGGCTCCCCTAACAGGCGGATGCGATAGAAGTCTGTGAGGTTGCCATTGAGGTCGAAGTAGGGGATGAGGTAGCCGGGACTTTTTCTACTACAACGGGCATAGACGGCGGATTCAGTTAATGGCTTCAGTTTCAGTTCTTGTGCATGTTTCTCAGTCAATCCAGAACGGGCAAGATCCTCGAGCATCAACTGTTTTACTGACATTGTTTTTCTCCCCTCTCCAGCTCAATTGAATCCAGCTTCATCCGAATGCATTCCTCAAGGAACTGCGCTCTGGTGTAGCGGGTGGGAGGGGCGGTCGGTTTCTTAATTCCTTTGCGTAACAGCTTGGGTTTGGCCTGATCTTGCTCATATTCGGCAAGGGATTTCATGTAGTCCTTCATAGCTTTTTTACAATAATTATTGCGCTCTTCAATGTAGGCTTCCATTCGTTCGAACAGCTCGACATCTAGGGAGAAGTTGCTGACAAGAGCCTTTGCTTTCATGGACTCAGCCCTCCAGGGATCTTCAATTGGTATAGTCTCGAAGGGGGTAAGTTTAGATTTTACAGCGTCAGAGTCTTCAAACATTGAAGAAAAACACTGAAATCTAAACTTAGGGTGCAGGCACGCCTGGCATACGATTATAACGTATGGTGCTGTAAGTGGAAACTTACCTGCTAAAGCTGCATCCAACAGCGTTTGCAGTCGTCAACGTTTTATGCAAATCTTCAAATTATTACCGTTATTTTTTAAGGGGGGTAGCTCTTTCTCTCTCTCTTCTCTATCTCTTCTTTTTCTCCCCTTCTTTATTCTTCTTTCCAACTTGAAAAATAGAAATTCAGTAATAATTCTGAACTAAGTTCCTAATTTCTTGCAATTATTACTAAGATATTACTGCGAGAGGCCCTTTTTACGGTAATTTTTGAAGAAAACACTTGCCTTGCAACTAAAAATATAGTAAAGGCCCGGCGCCGCTTCTCCACCCTCCCATTTGTCACGAAAACTGGGCTGAGATATACAGGGCGCAGCACATAGAGAGGTTGTCATGGCACGCACCAAGAGGTCCACAACAAGCAGCAAGGAATCACAACTGGCGCGGGTGATCAACACCTCCCATGAGGTGATGCGGCGTCAGTTGGATGGGCTGCAATTGATTGAAGAGCTAGAGCAGTGTGCACAGAAGTACATTACTATTGAGGAGGAGCTGTGTTCAATTGCGTCTTTGATGAAGCGTACCAAGGACCGCAATGCGCTGAGCAAAATGAAGCATCGTGTGTCAGTGCTCAAGGCCAGGGCTGATGTTGTTGACCGCGAGGCCTCCCTTCATTTGCGTCGGTTGCGTTTTGTGTTGCCTGAGTACCAGGCAGTCAAGTATGAGGAGCGTGATGGTGCAGCCATGAAGAAGAAGGAGCACACTGACAAGGTGATTGATGAGGCACGCAATTTGCTTGAATTGGTGGCTGTGAAACGAGGCGAAATTGCAAAGCACTAAACAGGTTTTTGGCTTCCTGGAGAAAGTCCCAGACCTCCCTTCCCATCTCCAGGAAGCATTTTTATATCGCCTGCGTTGGATGGAATCAGCGCGGGATAACCAACTTCCCCCCTCTGACAACTATCAGACTTGGTTGATCCTTGCTGGTCGTGGATTTGGTAAGACTCGCACCGGAGCTGAGGAATCTGTGTTTCATGCAATCTGGAATCCCGGCATCCGTTGTGCGGTTGTTGCTCCGACAATTGGAGATGTACGTGACATTTGTTTTGAGGGGGAGTCCGGCATATTGAATTGTTTGCCAGAGTCGATGGTGGTGAACTGGAATCGTTCATTACAGGAGCTGACTCTGGTCAATGGCTCTCGCATCAAGGGCTACACGGCTGAGCGTCCGGATCGGTTGCGCGGCCCCCAGCACCACTTTGCCTGGGCGGATGAGTTGGCGAGCTGGCAGTATCCAGAGGCCTGGGACCAGCTATTGTTTGGGTTGCGGTTGAAGTATCCGGACGGACGGGATCCTGCAGTTGTGATTAGCACCACTCCGCGCCCCATTAAGATCATCAAGGATTTGGTTGCTCAAGCCAAGAAGAGCAAGAGAGTGTTCTTGACTACCGGCTCCACGTTTGAAAACGCTGAGAACCTCTCTCCCGCCATGCTGGAGACATTGAAGCGTCGTTATGAGAATACTCGGTTGGGCCGACAGGAGTTGTATGCAGAGATTTTGGATGAAGTGGTTGGTGCGTTGTGGACGCACGAGCTATTGGACCGTTTCCGTATGGGGGTTGAGGAGTACAAAAAGATTGAAGTCGGCCGGACTGTGGTTGGGGTAGACCCTGCAGTGAGTGTGAGTGATCAGAGTGATGAGACTGGCATTGTTGTTGTTTCTAGTGATGTGATGCAACTGAATGCGTTTGTGCTGAAGGATGGTTCTGTGAAAGAGAGCCCAGCGCGGTGGGCGGCGCGGGCAGTAGAGCTGTTCTATACTTATAGAGCGGATTGCATCGTGGCTGAAGTGAATAATGGTGGGGATTTGGTGGAGCAGGCCATTCGCACGGTGGATCCGAATGTGCCTGTTCGCAAGGTGTGGGCCAGCCGTGGTAAGCACAAGAGGGCAGAGCCAGTGGCTGCATTGTATGAGCAGGGACGAGTTCACCACGTTGGTGTGTTTCCGACTATGGAAGAGCAGATGTGTGCGACCACGACGGAGGGGTTCCAGGGCGAGGGTTCGCCGGACCGAATGGACGCTGCGGTGTGGGCGATTACTGAACTGCTGCTGCCCAAGCTGGAAGACAAGCCGAAGCCAAGAGTGAGGATTGCATATGTTTAAGTGGATGCGTCGCAAAGCAAGTCGTGCACTGGGGCTGTTGTTGTCTCCCTATAGCGGTGCGGTCTGGCCTAAGCGCAATGTGCGTCGGCTGATTATGGAGGGCTATGAGCGCAACGTCATTGTGTTCCGTTGTATTGAAGAGGTTTCCAAGGCGGTCGCTAGTGTGCCGGTGGAAGTGTATCGGGAAGACGAACCTGCGAATATTCCCGAGTTGACCACTCTGTTGCAGCGCCCCAATTATCAGACTTCACTGAGTATGTTGGTGCGCGAACTGATAACGGATCTGCTAACCACAGGGGATTTGTACATTGAACGAGTGCGGCCAGGAGAGCGGCGCCCACCGACAGAACTGTGGCCTTTGCGACCGATGTATATGCGCCCCATTGTCAATGGTGGTCGCATTACGGGGTATGAGTATTCGGTCAATGGAAATAAGACTACTTGGGAAGTTGACACTGTTACTGGTAAGTCTGATATTCTGCATTTACGTACTGCCAATCCACTTGATAGTATGCATGGTCTCCCGCCCATTCAGGTTGCTGCAGCTAATATTGATCAGCATAATGAGGGGGATCTATGGAATTACTCGCTGCTCAAGAACGGGGCTGCGCTGTCAGGCATTTTGTATACCGAAGGTCAGTTAGATGACCAGCAATTTGCCAATGTGCAGCAGATGCTTAAAGAGACTTGGGGTGGTGGACGTAATGCTGGAGGCATTCCTGTTTTGGAAGGAGGTCTGAAGTTTCAAGAGACTATGATGCGGCCGAGTGATATGGCCTGGCTGGACAACAAGGACATGACTGCGCGGTTTATCTGTCAGGCTTTTGGTGTACCACCCCATTTGTTGGGGTTGGCACAGGGCAGCACTTTCAATAATGTGCAGGAAGCGCGCATCTATTTTTGGGACACTACTGTGGTGCCGATGGCTAAGTGGTTGTGGGAAGAGGTGGGCAATTGGCTGGCGCAGGACTGGGAGGGGATTTCTATCGTGCCTGACTTTGATCAGGTGCCGGCACTAGAGTCTCGCCGCGAGCAACGCTGGGAACGGTTGCAGAAGGCAGAGTTCTTAACCATTAATGAAAAGCGTGAGGCGCTGGGCTATCCCCCAGTTGAGGGTGGTGATGTGCTGTACATGCCAGCTACAATGATCCCGGTGGGTAGTGAGCCAGAGGATGCGGAAGAGGCAGCTAAGGATTTGGATCTGTCGCCAGAAGAGTATGAACGGTGGTTGCGGGAGCAGGGAGTGGCGCCGCTGCGAGCCAAGAGTCTAACCAAGCTGGCTTATGGGGAGGAGTGACATGCAACTGTCAATTGAAATCAAAGATGATGAGGGTCGTGTGATTTTTCAGGGAGATGAAGAGACTGCACGCCAGTTGTGGCGTAAGTTGCAAGAGATCTTTTCTGAGCCACAGCCTTATGTGCCGGTGCCTATTCCGACGCCACAGCCGCTGCCGTGGTCTCCTATCTACTACACTCAGCCGTGCTCAAGCACATGTGATTGTAGGGAAGAAGATGTTGTTGGGGTCTGTGTGTCATGAGCAACAATAAAAACGCGCTGGAGTTGATGGTGGACAGGATAGCGGCATTAGAGCAGGTCATGCTTGGGGTTGCGGAAGCGGTACGTGTTGCGCTGCCCTACACACAGCCACAGATTGACCGTACACTGGCTGATTGGAATGCTAAGTTGCAGCAGCTTATGAAAGACGCGGAGAGTTGAGTGTTTGTTCTGGCTGAAGGCAGTGAGCAAGAGCAAAGACGCAATATTGCGCGCACACTGCGGCTGCGAGCTAGGTTGGAACGTGGGGTGCGGCGACGTATTGCTAAGTTTTTGCGTCAGCAGGGAGAGCGTATGTTGGAGGCATTGACCAGCGCTCCGACGGTGGAGGAAGGAGAGTATCGAGCAATGCAGGAGCTGCAGCAGAGTCTGTCGGCACTGACTCGTGTGGTGCGTGGAGTGCAGAGCGCTACCATTGAAGTGTTTGGACGCCAGGCCATGGAGGAGGTAGGCAAGAGTGCGATGGTGAGATTGGTGCACAAGGATGCAGATACTAGCTTTGCTGCATTGCGTGATCGCTATGTGCAGGAGCAGGGGCTGGTCAAGGCTAAGGCGATTAATGAGACCACGCGCGAGCGCTGGCGGCGACGCATTCGGGGTGTGTTGCGTGAGGGTGGGGGAGAGCGCGAGGTGGTACAGGAGTTGCGCAAGCTGATCACTGGGGCGCGTAACCGTCGTCGTGCCTGGACTATTGCTCGCACTGAGGTGCATGCTGCCAGTGTGTTTGCGGTGCATGCGGGGCTGAAGGCTACTGGATTTCGGCCGGACAAGAAGTGGAGCACAACGCTGGATGGGCGGGAGCGGGCCAGCCATCGTGCGGCCAATGCTCAGATTGTGAAGTTTGATGAGGATTTCATAATCGAGGGGGAGCGGTTGGCCTATCCTGGAGATCCGCGAGGCAGTGCACGCAATGTGGTGAACTGTCGTTGTATGGTGATGTATGTGCCGCCACAGGTTAAGCCGCGAGTGGTGGTGCCGCAAGAGCGTCCTGTGGTGGCGGCCCCGCAAGAAGGCAATTTGCCACCGGACATTGCTGAGAACCTGGACTTTGAATGGCGCATGACCTTCTCTGAAAGCATAGGGGTTGAAGAAGCGCGCAAGAGGGTGGAGAAGGCAATACAGGATTTCATGGATAAGAATCCAGACATCTATCGCACCACCAACTTTGGTACGTTGTTGAAGGTGCTGGATGAGGGTCGGTTTAAGTCTCAGTTTGAGACCAACATCTCTAGTGGAGTGTTGGCCCCCGAATTTCGGCGCAAGGTGGAAAGCAAGGTGTTGGGAGTGGCAGACGATATTCCGGTTGAACAACGACCGATTTATGGGTTTATGTCGACCGACCCATTCAGAGAACGGAGTGCGTTGAATTACGGCGGTGGAGATGGTTCAGTGCCGTATAAGGTGGTGGTGAAGTTTAAGAAGGATGTGTCTAAGCGCACGACGTACACTATAGGGGATTCGTTGGACTCTAGTGGTTTGTATGACAAACAAACTCCTTCTTTGCGTGCAGCTCCAGTCGGGACGCCCCGTTGGTATACGGCGGAATCTCGTGTGGCTAATGCGGTAATAGAGAACGAGATTGATTTTGATGATATTGACAAACGAATCAACAAATACATTAGCTATATTGAAGTGCAAATCCATGGTGGAGTGACTGTGGATGACATTGCGGAAGTGTTGATTCCGAAACGTATGCGTCAGAGCATGTTGGGTAGCATGCTCACTCGCAAATTAAATCAATTGGGGATTCCATACAGGTTTGTGGGTAGCGTATGAGCATTCGTATAATTGCAACGACTCCTCCCCTGCCTGACGGCACCATTGAATCTGCGCTGGTGCAGACTGGTCCGCGCGTGGGGTTCATTCTGAATCTGATTGACAAGACTAGGTCGGAAGAAGTGTCGTTGCCAGGGTTGGCGCGGTGGGCAGAGTGGACATATGAGCCTACAGAGGAGGAGCGGAGGCGGATTCGAGAGGTATTGAACGAGGTTGTGTAGGCCGAAAGCCTGGCCTATACTTGGGATAACTGCCCGATCAACTATAAATAGAACAACGTCGGCAAGTGACACGACGAGGGCAGCGATGTTGAAGAAACAGATTGACGTACCCCTGGAAGTGAAGGAGCTGTCTGAGGACGGCACCTTTTCTGGTTATGCCAGTGTGTATGGTGTGGAAGATCTTGATGGCGACGTGATTGAGCACGGTGCCTTCAAGGACGCCAAACCTGGCATCCCCATGTTGTGGCAACATAACCCCACCAACCCCATTGGGGTCTATCCGGTTTTGAAGAATGATGACAAGGGGTTGTATGTAGAGGGCAAGTTGGTGCTAGAGGTGCAGCAGGCCAAGGAAGCCTATGCACTGATGAAAGCTGGTGTGCCTTTGGCTCTGTCTGTGGGGTTCTCAGTGCCGCCGGGAGGGATAGAGTGGGACGACAAAAAGAAGGTTCGGCGGATCAAGACGGCTGAACTGTGGGAGGCTTCTGTTGTCACCTTCCCGGCCAATCCTCAGGCCAAGATTCTGTCAGTAAAACGTGCCACTCGGTTCCGAGATCTACCACTCGCCCCACGAGACCGTGCATGGGATCGGGCAGCAGCGGAACGGCGAGTACGTCGATGGGCTGGCGCGGAAGATGAACCGAATGAACGCTATCGTCAGGCTTTTTTCTGGTATGATGACAGTGAGCCTGAGAACTTTGGCAGCTACAAGTTGATGTTTGCTGATGTGGTGGACGGTGAGTTGCGCGCAGTGCCGCGAGGAGTGTTTGCTGCCGCTGCCGCCATTGAGGGGGCGCGTGGTGGAGTGAACTTGCCTTCGGGAGATGTTCCTGCAGTGCGGCGACACATTGCGCGCTATTACGCCAAGATGAGTGATGAGTGGGGTGAAGAGCTGTTGCCGCCATGGGAGAAGAGTGCTGGGGAGGCTTTTGCTGATTTGCTGGCGGCACAGGCGGATCTTATCGAGCGCCCCAAGGAATTTGAAGCCTTTTTGCGTGATGCAGGCTTTCACCGTGACCAGGCGAAGGCGATTGCCACTCGCTATAAGGATGCGGTGATGAAGACTCGGCGTGATGCTGAAGATGAGGATGCGGATGAGCTGATTCAGTTGATGGAGCGCATCCGTAAGTCAATGGGTACTACACAGGAGTGATGAAATGGCTACTGAAGTGAAAGAGATGGTGGAGAAGTTTCTCCGTGATTGGGAGGAATACAAAGCCACCAACGAAGAGCGGCTGAAGCAGATCGAGGAGAAGGGTCGTGCTGATCCTCTGATTGAGGAAAAGCTGGCTAAGATGGACGAGGCTTTCGATGGATATGAAAGCAAGCTGGAGGAGGTGCGCAAGGAGCTGGACAAGGTGGCCACGGCCATGAATCGTCCGCAGCATCATGGAGGTGGTGGCGTCGATGAAGAGACCAAGCACGCTGAGCAGTTCTATAAGATCAAGTCTGCTCTGTCTGGCAAGCGGTTTGATCCTGAGCAGGTGAACACCGAAGAGTTTGATCAGTTCAAGTCTGCCTTCGGTGAGTATCTGCGCAAGGAGACCAATGCGCTTTCGCCGGAAGTGCTCAAGGCTCTGTCGGTTGGCTCCAATCCGGACGGTGGTTACACGGTAATGCCGCAGATGTCCAACCGCATCGTGGAGTACCGTTTCGAGTCCAGTCCGCTGCGTGAGCTGGCCACGGTGGAGACCATCACCTCTTCCAGCTATGAGATTCTGGTGGATGCTGACGAGTTCGATGCTGGATGGGTGTCTGAGACGGGCAATCGTGCAGACACCAACAATGCGCAGTTGAAGAAGATCGAAATTACTGCGCATGAGATCTACGCTCAGCCCACTGCGACTCAGAAGATGCTGGATGATAGCATGTGGGATGTTGAGGCCTGGATCGTGCGCAAAGCTGGTCGCAAGATGGGGCGCGTGGAGGCTACTGCCTTTGTGACTGGTGATGGCGTGGAGAAGCCTCGCGGCATCCTGACCTACAGCGCTGGCACTTCGTTTGGTCAGATTGAGCAGATCAATTCTGCCAATGCTGGTGCTCTGGGTGCGGATGATCTCATTGATCTGGAAACGGCGCTTAAGGAGGACTATCGCGGCAATGCTGTGTTCCTCATGAACCGCACCACGGTTGGGGTTATCCGCAAGCTGAAGGACAGCAATGGTCAGTACCTGTGGCAGCCTGGACTGGCTAATGCGGTTCCGGCCACGCTGTTGGGCTACCCGTATCGGGTTGGTTCGGACATGCCGCAGGTGGCGAACAATGCACTGGCGGTGGCGTTTGGTGACTTCCGTGAAGCCTACACCATCGTGGATCGGGCAGACATTCGCCTGCTGCGTGACCCCTACACCGCTAAGCCGTATGTGCGGTTCTATATGACTGCGCGTGTTGGTGGTGCTGTGACCAACTTCGAAGCGCTGAAGCTGCTGAAGATCAGCTAAGAGGAGGACTAAACAATGGCGAACTTTGACCAGGCTAATGACCTCAGTCCGGCGCAGTCTCTGGTCCCTGCTGCTTACACCGCCAATGCCAATGGCACTGGGGTGGATCTGCAGGGGTTTGAGGCCGCGACGGTGATCGTGGATGTGGGGGCTATCACTGATGGCACTCACGTTGTGTCGCTGGAGGAGTCTGACGACGACAGCACCTACTCTGCTGTGGCGGCGGCAGATCTGCTGGGTTCTTTCCCGGCCTCGCTGTCTGCCAACAGCGTGTACAAGGTGGGCTATCGTGGCAGCAAGCGGTATATCCGTGCAGTCACTGCGGTCTCTGGCGCTACGAATGGAGCCGTGTATGGTGCCAGCATTGTGCGTGGTCGTCCGCAGGTGATGCCTGCAGCCTAATGAGGATGGGTGGGGGCTGACCGTGGCCTCCACCCTTCTTTTTATAGAGGAGCAAAGACATGAGCAAAGTTCGTGTGAAAGAGAATGTGCGGTTTGCTTTTGGGGGCATTCATGTGGTTGATCTTAAAAAGGGTATAATGGATTTGCCTGATTCCAGGGCAGCTGAACTGATTCAGGCGGGGTATGCGGATCCGGTGGAGGAGAAGGAAGAGAAGAGTCGTGGCGAGGCGCCGCGCAATAAGGCACGTGGTGGTGCTCCGCAAAACAAAAGTGAGGAATAGCAATGGGCATTCTTGTTTCTAGTGCACCAAGTCAGCCTGCATTGACCTTTGATCGATTGCAGGTTGATGCTTATGTGGTGCGTGTGGCCCGTAAAGCACCCTATGCCTATCGTGTAGAGATGTCTATGGATTACTATGCGTTGGATGGTTCAGGTAACAGGGTGTATGCGAATCAGTCTTTTGTGCTGTCTAGTCAGGATTTCAATGTAGATTTTGCGCAATGGGCAATCGCTAACGGGTACGCCACTGATGAGGCGGATGTGCAATCCAAGGTGCAGCAGGCTGAGTCTGAGGTCAACACTGAATACAGCAATGGAACGATTGATCCATTCAAGTTGATGGCCTATTTCAAGTTGGGCATTGGGTTCCAAGTGAAGATCAAACAGACCAATGATCTTGCGGGACTCGGTTAAAGTCATTGGATTGTG
>Ga0256830_1000426_pt1 | contig 34466 bp, 43 predicted proteins | sample 128326metaG_FD_190537 | JGI IMG/M metagenome (GOLD analysis project Ga0256830, IMG submission 190537) | Hydrothermal vent microbial communities from Lau Basin, Pacific Ocean - 128-326 | ecosystem: Environmental > Aquatic > Marine > Hydrothermal vents | place: Pacific Ocean: Lau Basin | collected...
GTTCTTTCCAGGCTGTGCGAGGAGGGAATTATCTCAAAGGAGGATTTCAAAAACTCCATTTTTGAGCTTGTCGAAAAGGGCTTCAGAATCAGAGAAGAGCTGCTGATAGATATTTTAAGGGAGCTTGAGTGATGCAGAAGGCTGGCTTAGAATACCCTTTGCCCTTGTGAAACTGCTCCTTTACTCAGGTGCCAGTTATGCCAAGGCTCAGTGTTGCCTATCCCAGGAGCCTCGAGCTCATACGCGAGGCGATTGCAAGGACCAAAAACGTGGCGAACTTTCCCAACAGCGAGCGCGCCATGTGGGCGGAGTTTATGCCATCCCCGCCAAAAAATCTTTTCAGCAAAAAGGCGGAGGTAATCTACTTCGTGGGCTGCATGTCCAGCTTTTCGCCCCAGATTCAGGACATCCCCGCGGCGATGGTTCAGCTCATGGAGAAGGCGGGCGTCGACTTCGCCGTTCTCGGCGAGAAGGAGTGGTGCTGCGGCTACCCTCTGCTCGTGGCCGGCATGCAAAGCGAGGCGGAGCAGCTGATAGAGCACAACAGCAGGGTGATCGAGAAGAGCGGTGCGAGCAGGGTGGTCTTCTCCTGCCCCAGCTGCTACAGAACTTTTAAGGAGCTCTACTCCCTGGATGCGGAGCTCTGCCACCACACCCAGTACCTTCAGGAGCTGATTGAAGGGGGGAAGCTAAGCCTTCGGAGCTACAGCAAGAAGCTCACCTACCACGACCCCTGCGACCTGGGGAGGCATTCGGGAATCTACGAGCCGCCGCGCAGGGTGTTGCGTGCCCTTAAGGCTGAGCTGGTGGAGATGCCCCGCGCGAGGGAGATAGCGCTGTGCTGCGGCGGAGGAGGAGACGTGGAGCTGGTGGAGCCTGAGCTCACCTCGAACATCTCCGTTACCGTGGCGAGGGAGGCGGAGCAGACGGGGGCGGGCATTCTCGTAACCGCGTGCCAGCAGTGCAAGCGCGTGCTCAAGAAGGGCGCCGCTGAGGCCGGGGCTAAGCTTGAGGTTAAGGACATCGCTGAAGTTCTGCTCGAAGCGGTGGAGTAGTTTGTATCAGCTTTGATAAGAATGCATATCCTCTGTACCTGTAACATTGTTTACAGGTGCTACAATGACCACCACGGTATCTGTGAGACTTTCAAAAGATATAATGAAAGACCTGGAAGAGTTTTTGAAGGAGGAGAATCTGGATAGAAGCTCCAGTCTCAGGAAGCTGCTCATTGAGGCGATAGAAGAGTGGAAGAAGCGCCGAGCGCTTGAGAAGCTTGCAGGGAGTGAGGTGAGTTTCAGCAAAGCTGCCGAGATGGCTGATATGGATGTGTGGAGCTTTGCGGCGCTGGTTAAGGAGAGGGGCATCTCCTGGGCTAAAGAAGGCATCAGAGAAGACCTTGAGGCGCTTTGATGCCTGTATTCGATTCATCTCCTCTGATATACCTTGCAAGGGCAGGAAAGCTGGGGCTTATTGAAACTATTCATGGAGAGAAAATAGTCCCAGAAGCCGTTTTTAGAGATGTTGTGGTAGGAAAGAAAAAGGGAAAAAGAGATGCGTCTGCGGTGGAGGCTCTTTTCAACAGGAGTTATAGACGTTGTGAGGGTAGGAGACAGCGAGCTGCTTCACAGGCTTGAGAATAGCCCGGGGCTATCCAGGGCAGACGCTGAAGTCATAGTGCTGGCGCGTGGCAGCAGTGCTACTGCCATCATAGACGATGAATTTGCGAGGCGGGTTGCCTCAAGCTTAAATGTGAGGGTACACGGCACCATCTACCTGGTGCTGAGGCTGCTCAAAGAGGGCAAAATTTCCGGAGAAGAGGCAGAGAGCACAATTGAAGAGATGATAAAACAGGGATTCAGATGCTCCGCTGAACTTTACGGTGAGATTATGCGGAAGATTGGAGACCTGCACACGCTATAAAAACAGTAATAAAGGGCGGGCACGATAGAAATTAGCATGGAGGAGCTGCTTGAAAAGGTCAACTTCAGGATAAAGCTCGCGGGAGAGGAGCTCGCCATCGCCATAGCGCAGGAGTATCGCACCGGAGAGTTGCTTATGGTGGCCTTTATGAACCGGGAGGCTCTGAAAAAGACCATCGCCACGCGGAGGATGACCTACTACAGCACCTCCCGCAAAAAGCTCTGGGTGAAGGGCGAGACCTCGGGCAACTTCCAGGTTGTCAAGGAGGTGCGCCTGGACTGCGACGGCGACGCCCTGCTCTTCAGGGTGGAGCAGCGGGGCGCAGCCTGCCACGAGGGCTACGCCACGTGCTTCCACCGCGTGCTACGGGATGGCGAGTGGAAGGTTGTAGGGGAGCGCATGTTTGACCCCGAGAAGGTTTACGGAGGCAAAAGATGATTCTCGTTCCGGATACGTCGGTTATAATAGACGGAAGGATAACCCAGCTCATAAAGAACAAAGAGTACGCGGGGGCGCGCATTGTCGTGCCCGAGGCGGTGGTGGCAGAGCTGGAGTACCAGGCAAACCAGGGCAGGGAGAGCGGATTCAACGGGCTTGAGGAGCTCGCCTCGCTGCGGGAGCGCGCGGAGGCGGGGGCTATTGACCTGGAGTTCTACGGAACAAGACCAAAGGAGCACGAGCTGCGCTTCATCGACGACATAATACGCAACGTGGCAAAGGAGGTCGGCGGCGTGCTCGTTACCAGCGACCGCGTCCAGGCGATGGTGGCTCGGGTTAAGGGGATACAGGTGAAGTACCTGCGCGCGAAGAGGGTGAAGCGGAAGCTGGGGATACTGAAGTACTTCGACGACTCCACGATGTCGGTGCACCTGCGCGAGCGCGTTGTGCCCCTCGCAAAGAAGGGCAAGCCGGGCAACATAAAGCTCGTGCCCATAGGCGAGAAGCCCCTCACCGAGAGGGAGCTTTCAAGGCTCGCGCGGGAGATTCTGGAGTACGCGAAGGTTGACCCCGACTCCTTCATAGAGATAGAGCGCCGCGGTGCGAGCGTTGTGCAGCTGCGCGAGATTCGCATCGCAATAGCGAGGCCGCCCTTCAGCGACGGCTTTGAGATAACCGCTGTGCGCGCAATAGCGAAGGTCTCGCTGGAAGATTATAAGCTTAGCGACAGGCTCATGAGCCGCCTGCGCGAGCGCGCCGAGGGGATACTCGTCGCTGGGCCGCCGGGCGCGGGTAAGAGCACCTTCTCTCAGGCTCTGGCGGAGTTCTACCGCTCCCTGGGCAGGATAGTCAAGACCATGGAGTCGCCCCGCGACCTGCAGGTGAGCGATGAGATTACTCAGTACGCCCCTCTGGAGGGGGACATGGAGAAGACCGCCGATATTCTGCTCCTGGTGCGCCCGGACTACACGATTTACGACGAGGTGCGCAAGACGAGGGACTTTAGAATCTTTGCGGACATGCGCCTCGCGGGCGTTGGCATGGTGGGCGTGGTGCACGCAACCAAGGCGATAGACGCGCTGCAGCGCCTCATCGGCAGGGTGGAGCTGGGCATGATACCCCAGATTGTGGATACAGTGATATTCATCAAGGACGGCAGGGTTGAGAAGGTCTACAAGGTGGTTTTCTCCGTCAAGGTGCCTGCCGGCATGACCGAGGCAGACCTTGCCAGGCCGGTTATAGAGGTCAAGGACTTCGAGAGCGATGCCACAGAGTACGAGATATACACCTTCGGGGAGGAGACCATAGTGATGCCCGTCGCAGAGCTGCGGGAGGCAAAGCCGGTGGAGAGGCTCGCCTCGGAGCGCGTGCTCCAGGAGGTGCGCCGCCGCCTGCCGGGCAGCGCCGCCGTGGAGGTGGAGGTGAGCGACGGCAGGGCTACAATTTACGTGGACGAGCGCCACCTGCCCGCGCTTATAGGAAAGCGCGGGAAGCGCATCTCTGCGCTGGAGAAGAAGCTGGGCCTTGCCATAGACGTGCGCACCTTCGGGGAGAGGGTACAGCCCGAGAGGGGTGCTGCTCGCATACCCGTGGACGTGGCGGAGACGAAGCACTACGTGCACCTCATCGTGGGCAAGGGCTTCGCGGGCAGGATGATGAAGTTCTACGCGGGTGAGGAGTACCTGTTTACGGCGACGATAGGCAGGAAGGGGGAGGTGAAGCTGGCTAAAAACAGCGAGATTGGCAACGCCCTGCTCAGCTACGTGGAGGAGGGCAGGGAAATCTTTGCGGTTGAGGCGTAGCTACAGTTTTGCTTTGCTACGTTAGGCGAGGTTCTGGCGGAGAGGCTTGGTTATGGACATACCGCGCATTCTCATCTCGGGCACCTCAAGCAGGGCGGGCAAGACGGTGATAAGCATAGGTTTGATGCGCGCGCTGCGCAACCGCGGCTACCGCGTCGCCCCTTTTAAAGTCGGCCCGGACTTCATAGACCCCAGCTACCACCTGTTCGCAACCGGGAGGGTAAGCAGGAACCTGGATGAATACATGATGAGCCACGGGGATATTCTGGAGGCCTTTGTCAGGGGCTCCAGGGGCGCTGACATAGCGGTGATCGAGGGCACCATGGGGCTGTACGACAGCCACAACGCCGTCGACGCCAGGGGGAGCACCGCCGAGGTGAGCAAGGTTATTAAAGCTCCCGTAGTGCTCGTGGCCAACGTGGAGCGGATCTCCCGCACCGCCGCCGCCTTTGTTCTCGGCTACAGGCTCTTTGACCCGGAGGTTAACCTCGCTGGCGTTATACTCAACCGCGTGGGCAACCCCAGGCACGCGTACAAGGCGAGGACCGCGGTGGAGGTTCTTGCGAAGATGCGCGTCTTCGGCACCGTGCCGAGGAATCCCGGCATAGAGATACCCGAGCGCCATCTTGGTCTAATTCCAGCGTACGAGAAGGACAAACTCGAGCAGCTCTTCGACAACCTGGCGAGCGTTGTTGAGGAGCACATCGACGTGGAGGCGCTGGTGGAGGTGGCGCGAAGCGCACCTCCCCTGGAGGAGGTTGAGCCGAGCCCGCTCTTCTCTGAGCCGAAGAGACCCAGAGTTACCCTGGGCGTGGCGAGAGACGTTGCCTTCACCTTCTACTACCAGGACAACCTGGACGCCTTCGCGGCGCAGGGGGCGAGGCTCGTGCCCATAGACACGCTCCGCGACCCGGCGCTGCCGGAGGTGGACGCCCTCTACATAGGCGGCGGCTTTCCCGAGGTAATGGCAGAGCAGCTGGAGCGCAACCGCCCGCTGAGGCGGAGCATCTACGAGTTCTGCGAGAGCGGCAGGCCCTGCTACGCCGAATGCGGCGGGCTGATGTACCTGGGGCAAAGTATAAATACCAGAGATAATCATGAATACGAGATGGTGGGCTTCCTGCCCATCGCCACTGAGATGAGGGCTAAGTTTCAGGCTCTGGGCTACGTTCGAAACCTTGCGGTTCGCGACAACCCGGTAAGCAGGAGCGGTGACCTCTTGGTGGGGCACGAGTTCCACTACTCCAGGGTCAAAGCCTTTGAGAAGCTGAGCTTTGCGTACCGCGTTGAGAGAGGCAAAGGCGTTGACGGCGCCCACGACGGCATACTGGTGAAGAACACCCTTGCGAACTACATGCACGTGCACGTGCTATCATACCCGGGCATGGTAAACAACTTTTTAAATCTGGCAGAAAAATTTAAAAGCTGCTAAGCACATTTACCCACCTGTGTTTATTTAGCAGAGGTAGCAACATGCTAAAACCCCTGCCGATGAGGAAAGTAGAGGCTGTGCTCCTGGAGGAGCACAAGAACCACGTGCTCAAGGAGCTCAAGGACAGGGGAGTAATCCACTTCATAAACTCCTCCTCAGACGGTAGCGAGCTGCTGCAAAAGCTGAAGCTTCAGGCTGCGAAGGGCTCCTGGATCAGGATTGAAGCCTCCGAGAGCATCTCAAAGATAGACAACCTGCTGGAGATTCTGAGGCAGGCATACCCGGAGGAGGTCAAAGCTCCTGACCTTGGGGAGCTTGAGGAGATAGCCAGAAGGCTGCCCGCCAGCGAGGCAGAGGTTAAGCGTGCCTTCGAGGAGATAGCGGAGCGGCTGTTCTTCCTGGAGGATCGCGTGCTCGCACTCAACAACCGCCTCGCTGAGGTTAGGAAGGAGAAGGAGGAGCTCCAGAGCTTCAGGACAACGCTGGAGAAGCTTGAAGCCTTCGGCCTCGGTCCCAGGGACCTGCGCGGTCTGAAGTACACCACCGTGTTCTTTGGAAGCATACCGGCGGAGGAGGTAGCACCCGCTGAGGAGAGCATCTCCGGGATAACCGACCTGTACCTGATGGAGAGCAGAGAGGTTTCAAAGAAGCAGGCGCTGGCAGTGCTTATTGTGCTGAAGAAGTTTGAGGCTGAGGTGAGCAGGCAGCTCAGAATCCACCGCTTTGAGGAGGTGAGTATCCCGCTCAGACTCATACCGTACACCCTGGAGGAGGCACAGCGGAAGGTTGAGGAGGACAGCAGGACACTTGAGAAGGATGAGAGGGAGATACTGAAGCAGCTGCGTGAGATAGCAGAAAGGGAACTGCCCAACCTTCTCAGGTACAGGCGCTTCCTGAACATCGCAAAAACGGTGGATGAGGCGAATCAGAACTTCCTCATGACAAGGAGCACCTATTATCTTGCCGGGTGGGTGCCCGCATCCAGTGTTGATGAGGTCGTTGAAATAATAGAGAGGACCACTGAGGGAGCATGTGTTGTGCAGGTAAGCGAGCCTGATGAGGAGGAAACACCGCCAACGCTGATCATCAACCCTGAGGTAACAAAGCCCCTGGAGGCGCTCACCACCACCTATGGCACCCCCCACTACAGGGAGATAGACCCCACGAGCATAATTGCCGTGACCTTCCCCTTCATTTTCGGTTTTATGTTTGGTGATGCAGGCCAGGGACTTCTTTTAATTCTCATAGGCGCAATTATGGGCTTTAAGATGAAGCGCCTTAGCGACAAGGGCAGAAAGCTGGGAAGGACGCTTATCCTGTGCGGAATTATGGCAACACTGGTTGGACTGATCTACGGCAGCATGTTTGGCCTTGAGGCGGAGGAGGTGCACGGGAGGTCCCCACTCCAGGACTACCTGGGGATAAGCTTTGAACCAGTCAAGGTCCCCGTGCTCGACAGGTTCTTCAGCGGGGCACTGCTTGGCGGCTCTCCTGAGGAGAACAGGATAATGAGGGCAGTGTACTTCTCCATCTACCTGGGAATAGCGCTGCTGATATTCAGCCTCATAATAAACATAATCAACCACGCCATGCGGGGAGAGCTCAAGCATGGGCTGCTCAGCCCCTTTGGCGTGCCGGGAATCTGGGCGCTTCTGGGTGGCAGCTATGTGGTATTTGAGAAGGCCTTCGAACCGGTGCCCATCGCTCTCGGGGTGGGCCTGCCGATACTACTGATCTTCGTTGAGGGGTGGCTGATAAAGAAGGAGGGTATCCTCATCTCCATTATAGAAACCTTCGAGAACTCAATGAAGTACCTCACGAATACACTCTCCTTCCTGCGAATTACGATAATAGGTGTTGTCCACGCGGCGCTGAGCATGATGATGGTCAACGCCATGTATGCGGTGGGGGGCCCAGAGTCCAAACTCTGGATACCCATCTTCATAATGGGCAATCTGATAATCCTGGTAATGGAGGGCTTCATATCCTTTGTGCACACCCTCAGGCTGCACTTCTACGAGATATTCTCCAAGTTCTACAACGGCAATGGTATACCCTTCTCACCCCTAAAGGTAATATACAGAGAGTAAGAGTAAAATAGGAGAAGAGAGCAAAAAATTAAGGAGAGGTGAAAATATGAGGAAGGTAATGGCCTTAGGTATTGTGCTGGGAATAGCGATGGTAGCTTCCCTGGGCATAGCCTTTGCCGCCGAGGAGGCGGCTGCGGGTGATGCACAGGCGGCTGCAGCAAGCCAGAAGGGAATGTACGCCATAGCAGCGGCTCTTGCTGTGGGCCTCGCAGCGGCTGGAGCGGGCTTTGCTATAGGCCACACCGGCGCAGCAGCGCTCGGAGCGATTTCCGAGAAGCCGGAGATGATGACCTGGGGACTCATAATTGTGGCTCTGGCAGAGGGAATTGCACTTTATGGCCTGATTATATCCTTCATGCTCCTGACGAGGATCTGAAAGCCACAACTTCCTTTAATTTTTAGGGAGCTGGAGCATGTCCGCAGGAGACTATGCCTACGTTAATGCAAAGATAGGTGCGCTTCGGTCCAGGATGCTCACTCAGAGTGAGATGCGCTCCCTCATAGAGGTCGCCAGCGTTGAGGACATGCTGGCGCTGCTGAAGTCAACCCATGTGGGGCGGGACATCTCCAAACTCCGGGATGCGAGCATTCTGAAGGTGGAGGGACAGCTCCTCTCCGGGCTTGCTCAGGAGTATGAAAGGATAGTCAAGGGTCTGAGACGAGAGCCCAGAGCGGTGATGGACCGCCTCTATAAAAAGTTTGGAGCCGGGATTGTCAGGGCTCTTCTCCGCCTGAAGCACGCCGGTGCTGAGGCTGAGGTTATACGCAGAAGCTTTCCCCTCTTTACCACCAGAGACCTGCCGGAGGACAGGGTTCAGAAGATGGTAGAGGCGCAGGACGTGCGCGAACTTGTGGAAACCCTGAAGGGTACCGACTACTACAGACCGCTGGCAAAGGCACTTCCTGGCTACAATGAGACGAACTCGGTGGCTGTGCTGACAGCAGCGCTGGACAGCTTCCTCTACCAGAACCTGTGGGCTGCGGTAAGTGCCCTGTCTACCCGGGACAGGGCTGTGGCCAGAGATTTGATAGGCAGGGAGATAGACCTGCGCAATGTGCTCACCGCCTTCAGGCTGCGCGGCAGCGACGTTTCCGTGGCAGAAGCGTACTTTATACCGGTGATGTACCGCGTAAGGAGAGAGGTTCTAACAGCAATTCTCGGGCTCCGGCATCTCGGCCAGATTGCAACAGAGCTCCCCCACTTCGGCTATACCTCGCTTATTGCGTCACTTCTCAAAGACTACGATGCCACCGGGAGGGAGCTGCCCTTCGGGATGCGCTATGCTCCGGCGAGCGCAGAGGCCGCGAGAGCTGAGGAGGGCATCGCATCTGTGCTGCCCCTCGAGATGGCCCTGCGCAGGCACATGATAGGACTCTACCAGGGCGCCTTCCGCGGCGACAGGTTCCACATAGGCGTGCCGATGGCGCACCTGTTCCTGCGGGAGAATGAGATAAGGAACATCATCACAGCGCTGAAGCTCAAAGAAGCCGGCGTTGATGCGGAAAAGATAGAGAGGATGATGGTGTTTTAATTTACCTGAAATACCCTTCCCTTCTGCCGTACTCTCTCTTTGCCCTGAGCGACCTGAACATGCAGTACTTTGCAACATCTCGGGAGGTTATCATCCCTATTATCTCACCTCTCTCCATCACTGGCAGGCGGCGGATGTGGTAGATGTTGAAGAGCTCGCTCGCCTTGCTTATTGGCGCCTGTGCGTCTATGGTAACTGTCAGTTCGCTCATTATATCGCTCGCCTTCACCTCTTTAAAGCTCAGGCCCTTCGCCACCACTTTGTTCACTATATCTCTCTCTGTCACAATCCCCCAGTCCACATCGCTGAGCTTTACCAGCACAGAGCCTATGTTCTTCTCCCTCATTATGCGTGCAATTTCAAGCACACTTGTGGATGGCTCAACTATGGTAACGCCGTGCATAATATCCCTGACCTTCATAACTTCCACCTGCAGTAGAAACTCGTAAAACAGTTATAATTAATTTTGGGTCAGCAGGATTCGTGGGTGATTGAACCCGTAGGACATACTTCCACACAGGAACAGCAGTTGATGCAGTCTTCCATGCGCACAGGCACGGATTTGCCGTCCTGCAGCTCATATACATCCGCAGGGCATATGTCGGCGCACTCCCCGCAGCCGACGCAGGTATCCTTATTAACCTCTATCTCAGCCATTCCAGACCTCCTTTCAGCGCTCAGGTTTATCTCTCCAGGGCGCTATAAATACTTTTTGTTTCTGTAATGATTTTTCATGATATATAAGCTGAAGCCCCGGAGGGGTGGCGCTTTTTGGGGAAGCTTTTTCTACCACCATGTCAAGTAATAGGAGGGGGTAGTATGGATTTCACATTTAGAGTATCCGGAATGGCAGGCGACGGTGTTAAGGGTGCCGGCATAATTGCGGGAAAGGTGTTCTCAAGGCTGGGGTACCACGTCTTTGTGCATGTGGAGTATCAGTCGCTGATCAGGGGTGGGCATAATGCCGCCGTTGTGAGGGTCAGCACCCAGAAGCTGCGCTGCCACAGGAAGTATGGGGACCTGCTGATAGCCCTGCAGGACTACGTGGTACCTGTGCACAGGCGCTACGTGGAGCAGGTGCTCTTCGACTCCTCGAAGTTTACCCTGAAGGAGGGGCTTGCACTGCCCATGAGCGAGTTTGCGGCCCAGACGGAGGCACCGCCGGTGTTCAGGAATGCGGCCGCTCTCGGAGCACTCTGCCACCTGTACGGCATAGATGTGGAGGTTCTCAACCAGGTCTACCGCGACGCCTACGGAGAGAAGGCAGAAAAGGACATTGTGCTGGCTGAGCTGGGATACAGCTATGCGAAGAAGCGCTTTGAGAGGATTAGAGAGGTTGAGCAAATAGGCAGACCCCGTGCGCTGCTTGACGGTAACCAGAGCGCGGGTCTTGGCGCCGTCAGAGCAGGGCTGAGGTGCTACTACGCCTACCCCATGACGCCCTCCACCTCGCTGCTCCACTTCCTGGCCTCGCACAGGAGGGAGCTTGGAGTAACAGTGGTCCAGCCTGAAAACGAGATATCAGCTGCCATAATGGCAATAGGCTCCGCTTTTGCGGGGGCAAGAGCCATGGTGGGCACCTCCGGCGGGGGTTTCGCGCTCATGCAGGAGGCCTTTTCTCTTGCGGGGATGGCCGAGATACCTGTGCTATTCCTGGAGGCGCAGCGTCCGGGACCCAGCACCGGGCTGCCCACCTGGCATGCGCAGCAGGACCTGCGCTTTGTTCTGCATGCCGGGCACGGGGAGTTTCCCCGTATAGTGGCCTCTCCGTGTGATGTTGAAGACGCCTTCCACCTCGCCGGAGAGCTTCTAAACCTGGCGTGGCGCTTCCAGAGTCCTGCGGTGCTGCTCATGGACAGGTACCTCTCGGAGAGCACAGCCACCGCCGAGATTGACGTGGATGCCGTGAAGGAGGAGCCGCCTCTGCTCTATGAGGGTGAGCCAGAAGACTACAGGAGGTACCTCATCACAGACTCCGGCATCAGTCCGCTTGCGTTCCCGCCCCGGGTGATGCTCAAGGTAACCGGCAATGAGCACGACGAGCTTGGGTACACCACCGACGACGCAGCGCAGAGCGCTGCAATGTATGAGAAGAGGATGAGGAAGGAGAAAGCCATAGAGGAGGAACTCAGGAGAAGGCAGGCGGTTAGAACCTTTGGCAGCGGCAGGGATGTGGTCTTCACCTGGGGCTCGAGCACAGGTGCGGTGATAGAAGCCGCGGAGGAACTTGGTTTGAGAGTGGTGCAGGTGCGCTACCTTTCGCCTTTTCCAAAGTGGGAGGTTGAGCACCTGGAGTTTGAGCGCGCCGCATGCGTGGAGTGCAACTACACTGGACAGCTTGCCTCACTGCTTAAAGAGCATGCATGCATAGAGGCAGAGCTAATCCCGCGCCATGACGGCAGACCTTTTACCCCCGATGAGCTGGTTCCAAGGCTGAGGGAGGTGTTCTCATGAGGCTTGCCACCGGTGCCAGGATAGTGTGGTGCCCCGGCTGTGGAAACTTCGGAATTTTAAAAGCCTTTACACAGGCGGTTGAGGAACTCTCCGCAGAGGTGGAGCTGGGGAGGTTCGTCCTTGTCTCTGGGGTGGGCTGCCACGGCAAGATTGCAGACTATATTGCGCTGAGCAGCTTCCACACCATCCACGGCAGGGTGCCGCCGCTGCTCACAGGCATAAAGCTGGCAAATCCCGGGCTGATTGTGGTTGGCTTTGCAGGGGATGGCGACATGTACAACGAGGGGCTGGTGCACCTCATACACGCGGCCAGGAGGAATATCGATGCCACTCTGATAGTGCACAACAACTCTGTTTATGGCCTGACAACCGGTCAGGCAACAGCCACCTCTCCCAGAGGCTTCAGAGGCAGGAGCACGCCGGATGGAAATCCGGAGGAGCCTTTAAATCCCATAGCGCTGATGCTCGCCTCTGGAGCGAGCTTTGTTGCGCGCTGCTTTGCAGGGGATACTGCGCACCTCAAGCAGATTGTAAAGCGGGCGATTCTCCACAGGGGTTTCTCCTTCATCGATGTGCTCCAGCCCTGCGTGACCTTCAACAACACCTGGAAGCTATACAAAGAGAAGGTACGCCCCATCGAGCGGCCGCCTGAGAGCAGGGAAGAGGCCATAAAACTGGCCTGCAGCGCCGATTCTGTACCCACAGGAATTTTCTACAGTGAGGAGAGGGAAACCTGCGAGGAGCAGGTGCGCATCGAGGCTCGCCACGCCAGTGTTAAGGCGCTGATTGAGAAGCTGAAGTAGTTATATGGGCGGGGCAATGGCCACAAGCACGCGCATGCGCGTCTTAGCCTTAACTCCGTGGGGCTCGCTAACCCTGCTTATCAGCAGGCTTCCGGGCTTTGCCTGTATTTCCCTCTTCCCGTCGGTGAAGTAGCCCTCCCCTTCCAGCACCAGGATTAAAACCTCGCTTTCTTCGGGGTGGCTGTGCACGGGAAGTTCGGCACCCGCGTCGAAGTTGAAGTTTATTATCCGCCAGCTTGGCGAATCGTGCAGCAACTTCAGCACTCGCTCCCCCTCTTTGAACTGCGCATATTCGTTCAGGTCTATTACCTGCATTTTTCACCACCACTTTAATACTGGTCTTACTCCAAATTAATCCTATCTGCGAACATGTTAGAACAGCTGACTGCTGAGCCATGCCATGCGTTTAGAGGTAGTAGTTCACACCCAGGTATGCAGAGTAGAGCAGGAGAAGCAGCACCCCTCCTGCGCGGGAGATTCCGCCCCTGAGCATGAATCCACAGTTAACGGTGAGGAGAAGCATCATCGCCGGAAAGTGCAGCAGCAGCACGCTCCGCTCCACGCTCAGAGGTGCCGCCGCTGCGATTACCCCCAGGTTGAAGAGCACAAAAAACAGAACTGTGCCCAGGATGTTGCCCAGGCTTATCTCCGGTCTGCCCCTCCACGCGGGTATCACCATGCGGGCAACCTCCTCAAAGCTTACCGCAGCCGCAATGAAAACCATTCCCAGAAGGGTTTCGCCTATCCCGAAGCTCTGGATTACCCCCCTCGCGCCCCTCACCAGGAGTTCCGCTCCCAGCAGTATAATCCCAAAGCTTACCACCAGAAGTGCCGGAAAGTACCAGACAGGCTTTCCCCCCGCCTCATGCACCACCTCCCGGAACTCCTCGTCCTGCTCAAGAAAGGTGCTGCGCCTCGAGTCCCTGAGGATGTAGCCTAATACCGGCAGGGAGATTGCAACAAGAATCAGGCCATCGGAGCGCGAAAGCAGGCCATCCTGCATGAGGAAAAACATGGGCAGCGGGGAGAGCAGGGTTAGCAGAACATAGCGCGCGGGTATCCTGACTTCCAGGGGTACGAGCAGGGCAGTTATTCCAACCGCCGCGCCCAGCAGGAATATGCTGGAGCCTATCACAGTTCCCAGACTTATTCCGGACAGCCCATTCAGGGCAGCCGCAACGCCGGCCGCAAGATTCTCCATGTCGAAGCCTCCGAAGATTACTCCAAGTGCAAAGGTGGAGACCCCCAGCACGAGGGCAGAGCCGGCGATGCCCTGCACAAAGCGCTCCGCTCCATATACAACGAGCGCTATTCCCAGGACCAGCATCGCCACTTCAATCACTCCAGCACCTCCCCCACCAGCTCGCGTATTTTATTGCGCGCCTCCTCAAGCGCCCTGCGCCCCTTCCGGGTGGCGCGGTAGTACCGCCTCCTCCTCCCTCCCACAATTTCTGTTCTGCTTTCCAGATAGCCCCACTTTTCCAGATTGTGAAGTGCAGGGTACAGCGTCCCGGGGCTTATGTCGTAGCCGTGTCTCCTCAGCTCCTCCATCATCTCAACTCCGCACACCTCCTTCCTGGAGGCGTGGTACAGGATGTGCACCTTTATGAAGCCCAGGAAGAACTCCCGCATCATAATATCATATAACGATATCGTGTCACGATATATAATGTTTTTGAACAATTTGGGAAAAATGAAATAAAAGCCCCTGCACTACTCTCTTCAATGGTTGATAAAGGAGACGGAAGGTTAGTGGTTATTATCGTGGCTGTTTTCCTGCTCGGCGGAGCTGGCGGACTGGCCGCGGCCAAGCTTGCTTCTTCCCCGGTCACGGATGTGCAGGTATCCTATGAGGAGATCTACGAGACATTCCAGTGCCCCTGCTGCGGCCAGCCCATAAGCGCAGACTGCTGTCAGCTTGCGATTGAGCGCAAGGGCTATGCCACCGGCCTGATAGACGCTGGTCTGGACAGGATGCAGGTCATGGAGAAGTACGTGGCACGCTATGGCATCGACTCCTTCAGGAATGATACCGCAAGGGCAGAGTTCCGGGAGTATATGCTCAAGAAGGCACCCAGAGATAGACCCGTAGTTGAGGTCTCCCCGGAAAGTGCAGACCTGGGCAACGTGAGCATCGCCGGCGGCGAGGTGGTGACCACCTTCCAGGTGAAGAACGCCGGTAAAAACAGGCTGGTCATAACCAACCTGGCCACCTCCTGCGGCTGCACCACCGCTGCGCTGGTGGTGAGGGGTGTTGAAGGCCCCAGGTTCGGGATGGACATGGGCCAGGGCTCGGGTCCTGCAGAATGGGAGGCAGAGCTATCTCCAGGGGAAACCGCCACCCTGAAGGTGTACTACGACCCCCGTGTACATGAGGACCTGCGCGGCTTTGTTATCCGCGAGGTGTACATCTACAGCAACGACCCCGTTGACCCGGTGGTGAAGGTCAGGATATCTCTGAATCAGGTGGAGTAGAGCCGGACAGCGCCGTCTTCCGCAGTGGAAAAAGAGCCTTCATCAGGGGGCATCTTGCCGGGCCCTGTCCAGGAGCAGCCTCATCTCGGTCCTCGCCACCATCTCGCGTATGCTCTGCACCGCATCCGGGTTTGCGGAGATGCTGGATATGCCGAACTCCACCAGCCTGCTCGCCACCTCCGGGTCACTTCCAGCTTGGCCGCAGATGCTCGTCTCCACCCCGTGCCTGCGGCACTCTTTAATTACCATCTCTATTAGCTTCATAACCGCGGGATGCTTCTCTGTATAGAGCTTCGCCACCCTCTCGTTGTTCCTGTCCACGGCGAGGGTGTACTGGGTCAGGTCGTTGGTGCCGAAGCTTATGAAGTCCACGCCCTCGCGCAGAAACTCCTCTATAATCAGCGCCGCCGCGGGTATCTCCACCATTATCCCGAACTTGACGTCGCGATGGGGCTCTATCCCCACCTCCCGGGCTATCTCCTTGGCCCTGCGCAGCTCCTCGGGGTGCTGCACCAGGGGTATCATCACGCCGATGTTGGTGTAGCCCTCGTCTACGAGTTTCTTAATCGCCCTGAACTCAACCGTGAGAAGCTCCGGCTGGTCCAGGGCGCGGCGCACTCCGCGCCAGCCCAGCATGGGGTTGTGCTCCACGGGCTCGTCTTCCCCGCCCTCAAGGCCGCGGAACTCGTCGGTGGGAGCGTCGAGGGTGCGGTACCACACCGGCTTCGGGAAGAAGGGCTGCGCCACCTTTCGCACGCCCTCGGCTATCTTCTCTACAAGCTCCTCCTCCTTACCCTCGCGGATGAACTTCATTGGATGCTTGCCGATGCCCAGTATGAGGTGCTCAACGCGCAGCAGGCCCACGCCGTCCGCGATGGGCGCAACCCTGGGTGCGACCTCGGGGATGCTGATGTTCACCTTTATCTCGGTGGCGGTAACTATTTTCGGAGCCGCCGCTGCTGTCACCTCCTGGCGCCTCTCCTCTTTCATCCTGGAGATTCCCCTGTAAACCACCCCCCGGGTGCCGTCAACAGTGACCTCCATCCCGTCACTCAGCACCTCTGTGGCGTTGCCTGTGCCCACGACGCAGGGTATGCCCAGCTCCCTGCTGACGATTGCGGCGTGGCATGTCATTCCACCCTCATCGGTAACTATCGCGGAGGCACGCTTCATCGCGGGCACCATGTCTGGATTCGTCATCGTGGTGACAAGCACATCGCCCTCCTTTATCTTATCCAGCTCCTTCACACTGAAAATAACCTTGACTCTGCCGGAGCCCATGCCAGGGCTCGCAGCAAGGCCCTTGACGAGCACCTCCCTGGCTTCACCGGCAGACTCCTCCTCCCTGTCCTCCTTTTCGTAGAGCACAGTTATAGGTCTCGACTGGAGCAGATAAAGTTTCCCCGCCTCATAGGCCCACTCTATATCCTGAGGCGTGCCGAAGTGCTCCTCAACCTTCTTGCCAAGCTCTGCCAGCTCGGCAAGCTCCTGCTCATTGAGCACCTGCTCACCTGCACGTTCGGGCGGTAGCTTAACCTTGATGGTCCTGCCTGTTTTCTCGTCCTTGGTAAACATTATCTCCTTCACCGCCACCTCCTTGTGAAGAAGCCTGTTGCTCGCCTTGTCGATGACGTAGTGGTCCGGCGTGACCGCACCCGAGACCACACCCTCGCCCAGGCCGAAGGCAGCCTCTATAACAATTTTGTCCCTCTCTCCCGTCGCTGGATGAACGGAGAACATCACCCCCGCCTTGTCCGCGTTGACCATCTTCTGCACCACAACGGCGATGGCAACGCGCTCGTGGGCAAAGCCCTTCTTCTCGCGGTAGAATATCGCGCGCGGGGTGAAGAGCGAACTCCAGCACCGGCGCACGTAATCCACGACCTCCTCACCCTTCACGTTCAGAAAGGTTTCCTGCTGTCCGGCGAAACTCGCTCCCGGCAAATCCTCCGCGGTTGCAGAGCTGCGCACCGCCACAAACTCCTCATCCTTGCCCGCCCGCCTTGAGAGCTCGCGGTAGCTCTCAAGAATCTCCTTTGCAAGAGTTTCCGGTACTGGCGTGGAGATTATCATCTCCCTTATCTCCCTGGAAGCCTTTGTGAGCTCGTCGTTGTTGTCCACATCGGTAGCGCTGAGAACTGCGCTTATCCTCTTCGCCAGGCCGCTCTCTTCCATGAACTTTGCATAGGCCTGCGCAGTCACAACAAAGCCGGGCGGCACCGGCAGCCCCGCCCTGACAAGCTCCCCCAGGTTTGCTCCCTTGCCACCTGCTATCGCCACATCGTCCTTATCCAAATCCTCAAACCAGGTTATGTTCATCACCTTACCCTCCTGAGCACCTTCTTCTTTGTGCGCTGATAACTCTTAAATCCGAGCTCTGAGATTAAGCTGAGCTCCCGGGCGGAGAAGTTCAGACACAGCCTCAGCACACGGGGGGAAAATGCTGTGCCCTGCCCCGCAAGCATGGACACCTCCTCCCTCGCCAATAGCTCGCGCACTATTTTAAGCGCTGCCATTATGCGTGCAAACCTGCGCACATAGCTAAGGGTTGGCGCAACAGAGCCATTCTCTATTCTTGATATGCTCTCCCTGCGCAGGCCTATTATCCTGGCAATCTCCTCCTGAGTTACGCCTGCATCCTCCCTCAGCTTTTTCATGTACCTGCCGGGCTCCCTCGCAGCCACAACTTCTCCGCCTATTCTCCTGACCAGACTCCAGAAGGTCTCATCAACCCTGGATAAAGTTACTGTCATGTCACACCACTCTACGAAATGACGAGTGGTATCAGCGCTATATAAATCTTTTGTTACACAGTACGCAACAAAAATAAAAAGAGGGGGTTAGCCGTGCCTGCCGGTGACCTCCACCCGGGTCACCGCCAGGGCCCCGCATTCCAGGCACTTGGCCCAGGCACCCTCTGTGTGTTCAAAGATTGTATTGCATCTTGCACAATGGTAATACTCTCCCATACTTCCTACCTCCAGATTTTAGACTGGTGCTGGAGGTATAAATACTTTTACCTCTCCGTGAGCGAGCGAAGCGCCTTACGCAGGTAGTAGGCGTTGCTGGTGAAGCGGCGCCTCGCCAGCTCGCGCCTGAGCACTTCCACAATCACGCGCACTTCCTCCCTGTTCGCACTCCCTGCAGGAGAGCGTTTTATCCTGTGCGGAAAAAGCTCATCCCAGTAAAAGGTCCTGTTTCTGTCGGCAAAGTATATTTTCACCCTGCTCGTTGAACCCCCGCAGGTGCCGTAGTGGCATGCTATTTCCCTCAGCCTCATATAAGAGAGCTGCAGGATAACGACAGGCACTAAATATCTTCGCTGCCACAGCTCTTTTAGTGGACTCCGCAGAGAGCTGCTCCCCACTGCAGAAGAACGAAATCGCAGAGCACCTCCTACACCCGCAGAGATGTCATGCCTCTCCCTCAGGGCGGAGGGACAGTGCTGAGAAGTCCCTTCAGAGAACTTTTCATCTCATTCCCTATTTCCTCTTTTAGAACCTTTCTATACCCCAGCCTTTAATTCTCAGTGCAATTCCGATAATTCCGCCGGGCGGGTTGCAGCCGTCACCTACGGTATCGGCATTCCTGCAGAAGGGCTTCTGGGCATAGAGCCGGAGTAGCTCCTGCGGCTGGCGGCTGATTTCAGAAAGCTTTTTCAAATGCATTAAATAAAACATACACTTGTTTCACATGAATCCGTATAAGAGCAGGTCTGCCCAGGTGTCTCTGGAGTACATCCTCATGCTGGGGGGAGTGCTTGTCGCAGTGGTGATTGTGGTGTGGGCCTACAACCAGCTGACCAGGACAGCTGCAATGGCGCTGGCAAACAGTACAGAAGCGATTCTGAACCAGACTATAGAGGAGGTCGTGGAGTGGCTGAGGAGGTTCTGAGCAGAAGAGGAGTGCTTGAGCCGCTGCTCGCAGGTGTGGTGCTCCTCGGCTTTCTCCTCCTTCTCTATGTTCTCAGCCCAATATACCCCGCGCTGCTCATTGCGCTGGTGGTCTTCTACCTGCTATACCCTGTGGAGTCGCGGCTTGAAGCACGTGTGAAGCGAAGATGGCTGGCAATGCTGCTGACTGTGCTCTTTGTACTTCTTCCCGGCATGGTCTTCTTCTCCTTTGTTATATACAGAGTTGCCTCCGAGGCGGTGAGCCTTCTCTCCACCCCCGAGGCCAGGCAGCTGCTGGCACTTGCTGGCATAAACATTCAGGAGTATGTGGCCCTGCTACAGGAGGAGCTGTCCAGGCTTCAGGAGCTGAGCATTGAAGAGCTTCAGCAGCTTCTCACAAGCTTTACCGGCTATGGTTCGCTTCTCCAGAGTCTTGCTGCTCTGTTTGTGGGCTTCTTCAAAGCGCTGGGAGGTGCCCTCTTTCAGATGTTTCTTGGGGTGCTGGTAGCGCTGTATCTCCTCACAAAGGCTGAAGAAATTGCAGATGCTGCCACCCATCTCAGCGACAGGCGCGTGGTTGCCTACTTCAGCTATCTCGATGCGCTGCTCAGGCAGATAGTTTACAGCATCTTCCTCACGGCCCTCTTCACCGGGCTGCTCGCCTACGCTGTGTACAGCACTTTTTCAGTGCCCTTCACCGGCCTGCTGGCGGCGCTCACCGGGGTGCTCACCCTTATCCCCATCGTGGGGGGATGGCTGGTTTACGCGCCCATGACGGGCTACCTCTACCTTGCCTATGGCGCAGCCAAAGCTGCCTTCTTCTTCATAACCTGCGTTGCTGTGCTAAGTGTGCTGCCTGATATTGTAATCCGCCCGCTTGTTGCCAGCGTCTCAGGAAGGGTGCCGGTTGTGCCCCTTCTCATAGGCTTCATTGCGGGCACCGCAAGCCTGGGTGCGAAGGGCATCCTCCTGGGTCCGGTGGTGGTTTTCGCAGCCCTGGGCTTTGTGCGCATCTTCGTGAAGGGTGAGGGCTAACCCCTCCTCAGGCTCCTCCAGAACATCTCCGCCTGCAGCGCGTGGAAGCGGAGCATCCCCTCGACGCTGCGCTGGTCTATGCTCTTGTCGTCGAAGGAAACCGCCTCCACCGAGTAGAGCGCATACTCTGACTCCCTCCCCACGACGGTGCACCTGCCCTGGTGAAGTCTCGCCTTAACCCTGCCTGTGACACGCTCCTGCGTGGCGTCTATGAAGGCGTCGAGGGCGAAGCGCAGGGGCTCATTCCACAAGCCAAAGTACACCAGCTCGCTCCACCTCGCCTCGACCTGCGCCTTGAAGGCGAGCTCTCTGCGCGTGAGCACCAGCGCCTCAAGCGCCCTGTGCGCGGTTATAAGAAGCTCAGCTGCGGGGCACTCGTAGTTCTCCCTTGCCTTTAGCCCGAGTATGCGGTCCTCTATCATGTCTATCCTGCCGACGCCGTGCTCTCCCGCAATGCGGTTCGCCTCAGCGATGAGCTCCGCTGGCTCAAGCTCGCGGCGGTTGAGCCTCACAGGCACGCCCCGCTCAAACTCCACCTCAACCAGCTCGGGCTCGTGTCTGCGCAGCTTCGTCCACTCGTATATCTCCTCGGGCGGCTCAAAGGCGGGGTCTTCAAGCGCACCCCCCTCGATGCTCCTGCCCCACAGGTTCTCGTCTATGCTGTAGGGCTTCTCCACGTCCACGGGTATAGCGATGCCGTGCTCCCTTGCGTAGGCGATGCTCTCTGTGCGGGTGAGGTTGAGCTCGCGTATGGGCGCGATTATCTTTTTGTCGGGCGCGAGGGTTCTGAACACCGCCTCGAAGCGGAACTGGTCGTTGCCCTTGCCGGTGGCGCCGTGGGCGAGGGCTTCCGCACCCTCGCGCTTCGCCACCTCCACCACCTTCTCTGCGATAAGCGGCCTCGCAAGCGCTGTGCTGAGCGGGTAGCCCTCGTAGCTGGCGTTCGCCTTTATTGCGCGGAAGATGTATCCGCGGGCGAACTCCTCCTTTGCGTCTATGGTGTAGTGCTCGACCACGCCCAGGGAGCGCGCCTTCTCCTCCACCTCGCGGAGCTCCTCCTCAGCCAGGCCAACGTCCACTGTGACGGTTACAACCTCGCACCCGTACTTCTCCTGCAGCAGCTTAACGCACACGCTGGTGTCGAGCCCGCCCGAGTATGCGAGAACAGCCTTCATGAGCATGCCTCCTTTCAACATGAAAAGCTTGCAGCGTGCATTAATAAGTTTTTCCGGCGTGGGCTTCCTCAGACCCACCCGCCCATCTGAAGTCTTCTGCTGCCGTACTCAATCATAATTTCGTAAAAATCTCTTCAACCTCTTTTAAGAAGTCTGCAAAGCGCATCTCTTCCTTCTTGACGTGCTCTTGTGGGTCATCAACTGGGTGCACATGCCAGCCACCTGTGTTGTCAGCTCAGAATATTCTTTTGTTGTCCACAGAAAAATTTTAGAGAGATACTCACGTCCCCTTAGCCTTACAGGAATAGGCCCTGAAAATCAAATGCCACCCTCTCAATGCAAAATCATGCTCCAGGGCTTCTTTTATTTATAACTTCCTGTAACTCTTTTTCCTGTGTATAATATCAAAAATTACAATCTTATTTCCTTCTATCTCAAACAGAACTCTATAATCACCAATCCTATAACGATATTTGTTTGTATAACCTGCAAGTTTACAACATCGGTTTTAACTCGAAAAAGATTTTGTAATTTTGGTAGAGCTTTTAGTATCCTATTTTTAGTTTTTGAATCAAGTTTTTCTATCTTTTTAAGTGCTCTATTTTCTATGAATATCTGAAATCCCATTAAATCCCTTCTAATGGTGTAAGTTCAACGTCTCCACTTCTCTTTCTCCTCTCGTAGTCCTCTATAGCCACTACCTCGTCCTCTTCAGGCTGAACTTCAGGGATGAGCATGTCCTTCAGCTCGCGTATCTCTTTCCTGAGCAATTTAATTTCATTCAGAATTTCAGTTAGTGTGGCACTCATTTTCACACCACCTAATTCTGCAAAAGTAACATTTGCAATTGAGCCAAGTTGTCAACGTCATAGTGGCGTAGGAAACCTGCTATCGATCTCCCCTCCTTCTCATCTGTTCTGTAACTCTTCAAAGTTCTTCCGTATTTTTCCTCAATCTTCTTTAATCTGTTTGCTCATTGACCTATTAATTCTGTTTTCAATAGCCCCTTTTAACAGGCTTTCATAGCGAGATTGTCAAAGAAAATGAAGGGTTAAACCAAGGCTTTTGTGGTGGCTTAGGCCTGCTCAACTGGAGCCTTTTTTATCAGCTCAAGAAACGCCTTCTTTGGAATGCCCATATCCTCAATATAGAGCTCGACAGCCTCCCTCAGATTTTTGAGCGCTTCCTCGACGGTGTAACCCTGACTGACCACATCCAGCTCAGGACAAAGGGCAACGTACTTCTTCTCACCCTTTTTAATTATGGCTGTAAAATCCATAGTTAGCACCTATTAGACCGCCACATTTTAACATTTATAAACTCGATTGGCTGGTTTTCAATATAAACCAGTAGGCTCAGATGAGTATCACGTCCTCCGCGGTGGCCAAGGTTAACATCCCTCTGCTTTAAGCACTGTCAAAAAGCATTTCAATTGTCACCTCCGGAAATAATGGAAAGTGGTGATTAAAATGGAATATGTGCTCAAAGTTGACAGACAGGGAAGGGTCATCCTGCCGGTTGAGCTCAGGCGGGTGCTTGGCGTGAAAAACCGTGGAAGTATAATCATAAAGAAAAGAAACAACAGGATATACATTGCTGCCCCAGGGATTTAATCGTTGCAGAGATAAGCTGCTAAAGGGCGAGTAGTCAGATGGCAATGAGCTTCTCCATCTCCTGCGAGGACGGAAGGGCAAGGGCGGGTAAGCTGCGCACCGCTCATGGTGAAGTCGAAACCCCCTGCTTCCTGCCCGTGGCAACGAAGGCAAGTGTAAAAACCCTCTCCAGCGAAGAAGTGCTCGAGCTGGGCTATGAGGCGATTATATGCAACGCCCTGGTGCTCTACCTCAAGCCCGGGGTGGAGGTCATAGCAGAGCAGGGGGGGCTTCACAGCTTCATGAACTTCCACCGCACCATCTTCACCGACTCCGGCGGCTTTCAGGCTCTCAGGAGGGAGTTTGAACCCGAGTTCACAAGGCACGGCATAGCTTTTCGCTCCCCCTTCGACAGGTCGAGGCACCTGTTCACCCCCGAGCTCTGCATGGAGGTGCAGCAGGCTCTTGGCAGCGACGTTGCGCTGACTTTAGACGACTGCCCGCCCTACGGCGAGGCAAGGGAGCGCTACGCCGAGAGCGTGGCGCGCACCACGCGCTGGGCGAGGCAGTTCAAAGAGGCGCACTCCTGCGATGAGCAGTTGCTCTTCGCCATAGCTCAGGGGGGAACCTTCGCAGACCTGCGCAGGGAGAGCGCCGCCCAGCTTGCGGAGCTGGACTTCGACGGCTACGGCATAGGCGGGCTGAGCATAGGCGAGCCCCACAGCGTAATGCTGGAGATGCTGGAGGTTAGCATTTCAGTCCTCCCTCCGGAAAAGCCGCGCTACCTGATGGGCCTTGGCTCACCTGTGGAGGTGCTTGAGGCGATAGGGAGGGGCGTGGATGTGTTCGACTCCGCCTTTCCAACGCGCAATGCGCGGCACAGCGCGGTCTACACCTGGAACGGGAAGTACAGCATCGCCAAGGCAAAGCATTTGAAAAGCGAGAAGCCGCTTGAAGAGGGATGCACCTGTTACACCTGCAGAAACTACACCCGCGCCTATGTGAGCCACCTGATGCGTGCCAGCGAGGCCCTGGGCATGCGTCTTGTAACCCTGCACAACCTGCACTTCATGCAGCGTCTGATGCGCAATGCAAGGCGCGCGATTCGCTCCGGTGAGTTCACTGAGTTCGTGAAGGACTTCATGAGGAGGTTCAGGAAAGGTGCGGGTGAGTGAAAGGCATTGCATTGTGGCTTTTCTGGCTTTCGGTGCAATAGCGTATGTTTTCGCCTACCTCGCACCGGAGGAGGAGTTTCTGGGCGCGGGCTACAAGCTGCTGTACCTGCACCTGCCCCTGCTCTACATCTCCCTTGGCTCCTTCTACCTTGCGGCGCTTCTCGGGGTGTTGTCTTTGAGTACAGAAAAATACCGCCAGACGTCTCACAGGCTTGCCGTGGTGGCGCTTCCATTTGCACTGGCAAACCTGGTGGTAATCTACTTCTTTGAGATGGTCACCTGGGGTGCCTTTATTGCAGAGGAGCCCAGATTCTACTTCCTTGTGATAAGTTACGGTATGATTTTAGTTCTCCTGCTTCTCCACCGGCTGGGGGAGCCCGGACTCCTTGCCGTCGCCTCAGCGCTCCTGCTAATCGCAAATCTGTTCCTCTATCTGCGGCTTCGCAGTCTGGACACCTGGCAGCTCCACCCCAGCGATGTTGACATGCCCGTGGAGATGCGCCTCCCTCTGGTGTTTGCGCTTGCCGCCCTTTTGTGCCTCTACTACTTAATGTTTAAAAAGCTTGAAGGCTAATTTTTGAATGGATGGGCTGTGGCAGAGACGATGCGGAGCTCAGAGAGCTTGTGCAGAGACTGAAGGAGTCTGAGGAGAGGTACAGGGAGCTGTTTGAAAATGCCAACGATTTAATAGTCATCTTCAATCTTGACGGCGTGATAGAGGAGGTGAACCGCGCCGTTGAGGAAAAGGTGGGGCTGAGCAGAACTGAGATATTGGGCAGGCGTGTGGAGGAGTTCATACACCCGGAGTTCAGGCGCATACTCCGGGAGAGGGTGAGGTATATTGTGAAGACCAGGAGGTCCCCGGACAGTTTCCAGGAGTACAGGGTAATAGATGCCCGGGGTGGCAGCTTCTGGGTGGAGGCGAGGGGGAGACCCATTGTAAAGAACGGTCGGGTGGTTGGGATACAGGTTATAATGCGGGACATAACCCAGCGCAAGCGTGCGGAGGAGGCGCTGCGCGAGAGTGAGGAGAAGTACCGCTCTCTGGTGGAGAACTCCCATACGGGGATATATATTATCCAGGACTGCGTCTTCAAGTTTGTGAACCAGAAGCTGTGTGAGATTACCGGCTACTCCAGGGAGGAGCTTCTGGGCATGGACTTCCGGAGGCTGATCGCACCCGAGAGCAGCCATATCCTGGAGGGCTCCCTGAAGAGGATGCGGGGGGAAGCGGGACCTGCGCGCTTCGAGTTTATAGGGGTGCGCAAGGACGGTGAGAAGCGGCATGCTCTGGTGTACTCTGTGCCCATAATATACAGGGGCAGACCTGCGGTGCAGGGTAACCTAATAGACATCACCGATATCAAGAAAGCACAGGAAGAGCTGAAGATGCTGGCGAGCATAGTGGAGAACGTTTCAGAGGCGATATGCAGCTTCGACCTGGAGGGCAGGATAACCTACTGGAATGCCCACGCGGAGGCGCTGTTCGGCTACACCAGGGAGGAGATAATGGGCAGGCATATATCTGCAATTGTGCCTCAGGAGCGGGGGGATGAGGTGGAGTACTGCATGAAACTCGCCTCAGAGCGGGGGTACATCTCCGGCTTTGAGACAGAGAGGATGAAGAAGAGCGGAGAGCGCTTTCCCGTGGAGCTCACCACAACGGCACTGAGGGATGGGAGGGGCGAAGTGAAGGGCTTCATATCGATTATGAGGGACATAACCCAGCGCAAGCGTGCAGAGGAGGCGCTGCGGAGACGGGTGGAGCAGCTCAAGGCGGTATATCAGATGGCAGATGCGGTGAGCAAGGCCAGAGCCATAGAGGAGATATACCTGGAAGCGCTAAATGCGCTGCAGCGCGCTCTGCGCGCTGACAGGGCGGCGATTCTGCTATTCGACAGAAACAGGCTTCGCTTCAAGGCCTGGCGCGGTATTTCTAAGAGATACAGGAGGGCGGTGGAGGGTCACTGCCCCTGGCCGAGAGGCGAGAAGAAGCCGGAGCCGGTGCTTATATCTGATGTTGCCTCAGAGCGGGGGCTGGACGAATCCCTGCGCAGCACGATACTGGAGGAAGGCATCCGTGCGGTGGGCTTTTTTCCTCTGGTGTACAGGCACAGGCTGCTGGGGAAGTTCATGGCGTACTACGACACCCCCCACAACTTCACCGAAGAGGAGGTACGCCTTGCAAGCACCATCGCGAGCCACATTGCCTTTGCCATAGAGCGCAAGCGCGCCATCGCGGCGCTGCGTGAGAGTGAGGAGAAGTACCGCACGCTGATAGACAGCGCCCTTGATGCTATATTCCTGCACGACCTGGAGGGAAAGATAATCGAGGTCAACAGCGCCGCCGCTGAGCGGCTGGGATACTCCAGGGAAGAGCTCCTCAACATGAGGATTCAGGATATTATCCCTGAAGAGAGAAGGGAGCAGTTTTCCGGGGCTATAAAAGAGCTGCTTGAGAAGAAGAGCATCTTCTTCGAGTCGGAACATCTCCGCAGAGATGGAAGCAGCTACCCGGTGGAGGTGAGTGCACGCCTGATGGACTTCCGTGGCAGAAAGGTGGTGCTGGCGATATCCAGGGACGTTACCAAGCGGAAGCAGATGGAGCGCCAGATTATAATTTCGGAGAAGCTGGCCTCTCTTGGTGTGCTTGCCGCCGGCATAGCGCATGAGCTCAACAATCCCCTCAACAACATCTACCTGCTGGCGCAGCTCATAAAGGAGGACCTGCACGCCGGAAGAGCCAGAGAGGAGGACGTGGATATGATACTCCAGCAGGTGCAGCGTGCCTCTCAGATAATCCGCGGGCTGCTGGAGTTCTCCAGAGAGGGCTTTGTGAACTTCGAGGAGGTGGACATCAACGCCGCAATAGAGGAGATGCTGGGCTTCATGGAGAAGGTGATGGAAAGTCACCGCGTGCGGGTGGTAAAACGCCTGGGGAGAGTTCCGAAGGTGGCTGGAGACAAGACAATGCTTCAGCAGGTGATGGTGAACCTTATAACAAACGCCTGCCAGGCCATGCCGCAGGGAGGAGAGATACGCATAACCACGCGCAGCAGGGACGGCTCAGTGGAGATAAAGATAAGCGATACTGGAGTGGGTATAGAGGAGAGGCACCTCTCGCGAATCTTTGACCCCTTCTTCACCACGAAGGAGAAGGACGGCTCCGGCCTGGGGCTCGCTGTAAGCCACAGCATAATCAAGCGTCACGGCGGTGAGATAACCGTGGAGAGCGAGCTTGGCAGGGGGAGCACCTTCATCATTGTGCTTCCCGCCCTTAAGGAGTGAGGTCTTCATGGGAGCAGACCCCTATGGGAGGTTTGCACTCCTCTTTCTGCTCTTCGCCTTTGTGCATTCCCTCACGGCGGCAGACTTCTTCAAGCGCAGGGTGAAGACGCTGCTGGGTGTGGAGGGTAAAAGCTACCGGCTTGCCTACAACCTCCTGAGTGTGCTCTCCGCCGTGCCCTTCACAGTAATCTGGCTCTCGGCCAGAAGGGAGACGCCTCTGCTCCTACATCTGGAAGGCTGGGTAGCGCTTCTTGCTGTTCTGCTCAAGCTTGCGGGCGCCGCGATAATCATTGCAGGTGTTGTCCAGACAGGTGCAGCCGAGTTTCTGGGCCTTAAACCAGAGCGGAAAAGGCTTGTGACCTCTGGGCTGTATGCAAGGGTGCGCCATCCCATGTACCTGGGGGCGCTGCTCTTCTTATGGGCAACACCGGTGCTCTACGCGCTTGACCTGCTGCTGTGTATCCTGGCGACACTTTACCTCATCTTTGGCATGTATGTGGAGGAGCGGCGGCTTCTTGCAGGCTTCGGCTCTGCTTACGAGAGCTACCGCTCCCGGGTACCGGCGCTCATCCCTGTTCCCCGAAGGCCTAAAAGCTGAGCACGCTGCTCCCGCGGACCGCTTTTATAAGATCGTACATACCGGCGAAGCTCGCACCCTCTACCAGCGCCTCACGGGTTATGCCCCTCGCCTCTGCGCAGGGTCTGCACACCTTTATATCCACACCCAGGCTCTGAAGCGCCTCCAGAAGTTCTGGAAGAGGCGCCAGACCAACGCCCTGAATGTGGTCGGCCACACCCCGCTTTGCAAGAAGAGCGGCGTCGTTCATCAGAAATAGCACCACATCGTCGCCCTCCTCTCCTGCCGCCTTTGCGGCGAGAAAAGCAAGGGTCGCGCGGCTGGGGTCGTCGGGACCGTGAGTGGCTGTTACAACAATTCTTGCCAATCTACCACCTCCTGCATATTGTTGAAGGCAGCGGTTATAAAGGTTGGGATGCTTCTGAACAAAAAAAAGCTTGAGCTCATGCTCCAGCGCTGCGAACCCTTCACCCGGCCCAGGCTCAGGCTGGAGCAGTACGCCACCCCCGCATCCCTTGCGGCCGAGCTCCTGATGCTTGCCTACCTCAAGGGGGATATTCTGGAAAAGGTGGTGTTCGACCTGGGGTGCGGTACAGGGAGGCTGGGCATAGGCGCGGCGCTGCTGGGAGCAAAGCGTGTGGTGTGCGTGGATACCGATTCAGAAGCGCTGAGCGCTGCCAGGAGGAATGCCGAAAAATTTGCTCTCGATAACATAGAGTTTATTCTGGCTGATGTCAGAGATATAAGCGGGAGAGCAGAGACGGTGGTTCAGAATCCGCCTTTTGGGGTGCATGTTAGAGGTGCTGACAGGTGGTTTCTTGAGAAGGCGCTCCAGGTTGCGGCTGTGGTTTATTCGATTCACAAGCGCGAGACGCGGGAGTTTGTGCACCGCTATGTGCGCACCCTCGGTGCGAGGGTGGAGGAGGTCCTGGAGAGGCGCTTTGAGCTGCCCAGGAGCTATCCGTTTCACAGGAAGGAGAGGAAGTTTATCGACGTGGATATCTACCGGATAAGGAGGCTTTGAGATGGTTGAGGCAGGTGAGTTTGTTGTACCCGGTGAAGAGCTGGGGTTCAGCGAGGAGTTCATCCCAGGCAGGGGGACCTACGAGGAGAACGGCAGGATATTCGCCTCCCTGACGGGTGTGCTGAAGATAGATATGAAGGAGCGCAGGATTGAGGTTGAGCCAAAAACGAATACCATACCCGAGCCCAGAGTGGGGGATGTGGCGATATGCAGGGTGGTGGATGTGAAGCAGCAGTTTGCGCTGGTGAGGCTTATCCGCCTGCTGCGCAGCTCACGGGAGCTTCCCGGCAACGTGTACGGCACAATTCACATCTCACAGCTCCGCTCCAGCTATGTGCAGGACATAGACCGCGAAATTAAAGTGGGAGACATAGTCCTGGCGAAGGTTACCAACACCCGGCGAGTGCCAATCGCTCTGAGCACAGTGGCCACGAACCTGGGAGCGATAAAGGCGTACTGCACCACCTGCAATATTGCGCTCAAGCTGCAGGGCAGGCGCCTTGTGTGTCCGAACTGCGGCAGGTACGAGTCGCGCAAGTACTCCTCCGAGTACGGTAAGGGAGTGATATAGGGGGTGGCAGGGTGGAGATAAGGCTTATCAGGGAGTCGGATGTGGAGCTGGAATTTGAGCTTCGCGGCGAGGACCATACCTTCTGCAATCTGCTCAGGGAGGCGCTGGCACGCCACGAGGCGGTGGAGGCTGCTTCCTACCGCATCGCCCATCCCCTGCTCTCCCAGCCGGTGGTCTATCTGCGGGTGAGGCCGGGAATAGAGGTGCCCCGTGAGGGGGAGAAGGAGGTTGAGCTCACAGCTGTGCCGGGAATTGGTCCAAAGCGCAAGGAGCAGCTCGCCGGTGCGGGTATAACCAGTGCGAATGCCCTGCTCCGGGCAGACCTTGAGGTTCTGGCGGAAAAGACCGGCATAGCCAGAAGCATACTGGAGCGCTACGTCGCTGAGGCAAAGAAGCTGGACTACGGCATCCCGTCACCTCCGCGGCATGTGCTGAAGCAGGTGCTGAAAGAGGTTGCGAAGGAGTTTGATGAGCTGCAGAAGAAGCTTGAGAACTGAGGAGGATTATCCTCTCCTGGGTTTCCAGGCGAAATTTGCAGAGCTATCCCCGCTGGGGGACAGCATCGCCAACCTGATTTATTCGCTGGCGCTTTCCAGAGTTCTCGGCAGGGTGGTGGGAAAAAAAGTCCCGAATTTGATTCTCGCAGAAGCCCTCGTCAGAGCCGGGCTCCGCGAGCGGGCCGGGAGGCGGGTCAGCAGGCATGAGCTTGGCGATTTCGCCGAGAGTCTGCTGGCTCATGTGGTTCTGCAGAGAAGCCTGAGCCTGGAGGAGTGTGTTTCACTGCTGGAGAAGGAGCTGCGGACAGAGACGGAAAACCTGGAGGAGGCCTCCATCAGGGGGTTTGCAGCTCTGCTGTCGAGAGCGGGTGAAGCTGCATGGGAGGAAGGATAACCCTGGGGCTGTACAACAGCTACGACCCGTCGAAGCTCCACGAGATCCACAGGAGGAGCGTCGCGAGAGCAGCGCCGGTGTGCTACGCCTTTGAGACCAACCTGGCGCTTTTTGGGTTTCCGCTGGAGGAGGGCTTTTCCAGCGCAATTGAGCGGCTTGCGAGCACCACCATAGGTGAGGGCGGACACTATCTCAGGCTCCTTGCCAGAGAGGGCAGGCTCGGAATCTTCCCCTTTCCGCGCCGGGGATTTCCACCGCAGCTCGGCGAGGTGGTGGCGGCCACACCGGAGCCGGAAGAGGGGAAGCTCCTTGCGCCCCGGGAGCTTGCGCAGCGCGCTGAAAGGAATTCCTTCCTCGTGGTTATAGGGCTGGGAAGGCGCGGTCTGCCACGGAATGTGCTCAGCATCGCAGACTATCACCTGGAACTTTCAGGCAGGCGTGTGCCTTTCGAAACCTGCACTGTGATAGGTATGCTTCCGGCAATGCTCCATGCCTACAGGAGGTGAAAAGTTGCGCTGTCCCTGCGTGTGCGGTGAACGCGAGGCTCCAGCCCTGGCGGTGGATGTGGTTATCGAGGTGGGCTCACGCATAGTGCTCATAAAAAGAGCGAATCCGCCCTTCGCAGGCTGCTGGGCTCTGCCCGGGGGCTTCGTGGAGTGCGGTGAGCGTGTGGAGGAAGCGGCGGAACGAGAGGCTGAGGAGGAGACAAATTTGAATGTTGAGGTTAAGGAACTGCTTGGCGTTTACTCAGACCCAGAGCGCGACCCCCGGGGACATGTGGTGAGCATCTGCTTCATCGCCCGCGGTGAGGGCAAGTTAAAAGGCAGGAGTGATGCTGCGGAGGCGAGGCTGTTTGACCCCCGGGAGGCCCTGGAGCAGAGCCTCGCCTTTGACCATGCAGATATAATAAGAGACTACCTGAGGAGGAAGCATGTTCTGCGATAGGTGCGGCGGGCTGATGCTGCCCAGGGACAGGAGGCTAATCTGCCAGCGGTGCGGTGCGGTGGCGGGCATAGAAAATGAGGACGACTACAAGATAGTGAGCAGGGGGGAGAGGAAGGAAGGTGTCGTGGTGGTTGACGAAGAAGTAAGAACGCTGCCCACCACGAGGGCCGAATGTCCCAGGTGCGGCAACATGGAGGCGGAGTGGTGGCTTCTGCAGACGCGCAAGGCGGATGAGGCGGAAACGCGTTTTTACAGGTGCACCAGGTGCAGGTACACCTGGAGGGAGTATCAGTAGCGCTTCCCGGCACCTTTCTGAGTGGCGAGCAGCTGGCTCACGGCAAAGGCGTAGTTGGCATCCCAGTTCCCGACCCTCGAGGCAGTGGATTTGAGCCCGTCGCAGCCGGCGCGCACTCCGAAGGAGTTTGCTATAGCGAGTGCCTGGAGCACCATTACACTGCCGTCTCCGGAGCGGGTGCGGTTCGGATGCAGCACACCCCAGTAGCCTCCGTCATGCCGCATTGTTCTGATAAAAGCTATGCCCTTCCGGGCACTCTCCAGAAATTTCAGCCTCTCTCCGGGTTCTGAGGCCGCATACGCTGCGACCACGCCGCTGAGCGCCATCCCCTGGTACCAGGAGCTTATGCTTCGCCAGCGATGACCGGGCAGACGGTAGGGGCCGTCGTACCAGGCGCCGTTCTCAAGCTGCATCCTCACCAGACCATCACCTATCTCCACAGCCTTCCTGCGGTAGCGCTCAGCTCTCCTGGCGTCGCCCATCTCCTGTGCAGCCCTGGAAACCCTTTCCAGAGCAAGGGCTGCAAAGCCTATGGCGTTGGGCTTCAGGCCAAAGCTGTAGCCTAAGGAAGTGAGCAGCTCTGTCCTGCGCAACAGTGCATCTCCTGCCCGCAGGATGCTCCTCTCCACGTCCATACCGGATATGGCTCCGGCGGTGTACGCCTGAGAAAGAGCCCAGGTTGCAACGGCGGTTTCCAGCAGGGAGTAGCTGGACGTGGTTTCTCCTTCAACCTCACGCCATCCACCCCCCGCAAGCTGCCTTTCCAGCAGGTAACTGGCGTGGGTGTGGGCCATGGCGAGGTATCTGTCCTCACGGGTGGCTGTGTACATGTTGGCGGCGTAGAGCAGCGCATATGCATTGCGCTTTACTCCACGCACATCACCGGGGGGCTCCATTCTGCGGGCTTCTTGAAGAAGCTCCTGGCCCACGGTGCAGCTTTTTCCTGCCTCAAATCCTGCCCAGGAGATGAAGTCCTCCAGAAACAGCAGCGACTCGTTGTTGAGGTAGGCCATGTGGACGCTGAGACGATAGACCTCCCCGCCGGTTGTGAGCAGGGAGAGCTTTGCCAGGGGCATGAACAGCTTCTGCATCCTGCCCGGTGTGAACTCCCGGGAGGGATAGGGAAGGGTGCCCCCGTGTGTGACAATCCGGCCAATTAAAAAGACCTCCTGAAACTCCCTGCTCAGCACCTGAAGCGCTGGGGGGGAGAGCAGGTATCTGGGCGGGGAGAATATCCGGGGCTCAAAGCCCGCTGCCCTGAATTCCCTCCTGATATCTGAGACCAGCGCTTCTGCCCTCTCGCCGGAGGTGAGGAACTCAAATCCTCTGTGGGTATAGCCGTGGGCGCCTATTTCAGTACCTCCTGCTGCAGCTTCTTTCAGAAAGGACAGGAAGCCGGCGTACCTGGATATGGGCTCCGTGCTGTCACGGTCCGGTATTACGAAGAGAACCACCCTTTCTGCTCTGCCCTCCAGAAGTTGCAGCAGTCTTTCCACCTCTTCTGTGGTGTAGCCAGGTGAGAGGTCGTGCACCTCCACCCAGAGCGCTGGCTGTGGCTTTTCATAGTCCTGTGCCATCAGGAGGAGAAGCAGTGCAAGGGCAGGCAGCAGTTTGCGCATGGATTTTTCTGAACCATCGCCAGCTTTAACCTTTCTGCACACACCTCCTTCTTCCAAAAAGTATATATGCCAATCCGGTGCCTTTTAAAAACGGTGGAGATCATGGCAGGAAAGGTGTTAACGGCTACCGATGACAACTTTGAGGACATGGTGAAGGAACACCCCCTGATACTGGTGGACTTCTGGGCAGCGTGGTGTTTTCCCTGCAAGATGGTGGCCCCAACTATCGAGGAGCTTGCAAAGGAGTTTGAGGGAAAGGTTACCTTTGCCAAGCTCAATGTGGACGAGAATCCCAAAACGGCGATGCGGTTCGGGATAACCAGCATCCCGACTCTGATACTCTTCAAAAAGGGTGAGGTGGTCGAGAAGGTAATTGGAGCTGTGCCCAGAGAGCACCTGGCTGAGAAAATAAGAGCCCATCTCTAAAGCTTTTGGATCTTGGCCACGAAAAAACCCTGGGTGCTGTGAATCCAGGGATAGAATCTCCTGGCCTTTTTTATGCTTCCGGGGAGAGTTTTTCCGTAGGGTCTGTCAAGCGCCGGAGAACCGTGCTTTATTCTGAGCATCCTTGCCTCTTTATTCTTCAGAAAGTCATGCAGAAGAAGCTCATTCTCCTCGGGCAGGAGGCTGCAGGTGGCATATACAAGCACGCCCCGGGGCTCGAGAACGCTGTATGCAGATTCCAGCAGGGCACGCTGCAGGGGCAGAAGCACCTTCAGGTCAGCCTCATCTTTGGTGAGCGCTTCCCTGGCCTTGTGAGCGGTGCCGGTACCTGTGCAGGGAGCGTCGAGAAGCACGCGGTTGAAGCGCAGTCCAAGCTTTGCGACCTCCCTGGCGTCCATCCTTACCAGTATGGTGTTTTCGACGCCCATCCTGGTTACACTGGCACGCAGCGCCTTGATGCGCCGCCTGTTTACCTCCACTGCGACGATGCAGCCCCTGTTCTGCATGAGCTGTGCAATGTAGGTGGTCTTTCCACCTGGAGCAGCTGCTGCGTCCAGTACAAGCTCGCGCGCACGGGGTTCCAGGACCTCGCAGGCGTACATGGAGGCGGGGTCCTGGAGGTAGTAGTAACCGAGAAGGTATTCCGGCGTCGCACCTGGTGAAAAGGGTGCCTCCCGAATGAAGTAGCCGTGCTTCACCCAGGGGATCTTCTCCAGCCTGAACCCTCTGTCCTGCAGCCGCTGCACAAGCTCTGAATCGGTAATGCGCAGCGTGTTGACACGAAGTGCCTGGGGGAGGGTGCGGGTGAGCATCTCATCTGCGAGCCCGGGGAACAGTTCCGCATAGCGGCGCTGGAGGAAGGGTGAGAGCATGAAAAAAGATTTATCGCCCGCAATATAACTATTGGCATGCTTGAGGTTGAAATAAAGGCCAGAGTTTCAAGTCTGCAGGACGTGGAGATGAGGCTATTTGAGATGGGGGCAAGCTACCTGGGTG
>Ga0256830_1000427_pt1 | contig 34439 bp, 24 predicted proteins | sample 128326metaG_FD_190537 | JGI IMG/M metagenome (GOLD analysis project Ga0256830, IMG submission 190537) | Hydrothermal vent microbial communities from Lau Basin, Pacific Ocean - 128-326 | ecosystem: Environmental > Aquatic > Marine > Hydrothermal vents | place: Pacific Ocean: Lau Basin | collected...
AACCGGGTTTCATGGTGCTGAATCCCGATTCTTCTCTCAAAAGCCCCCCTATAGAGATAAAGCAGGGCGATACTACCATTAGCCTTGGCTTCAAGCTGGAAGCCGCTTCTGCATCCGCTTCCGAGGACCAAACTGTAGAAAAGGCAGGAATCAACCTGTTCCTGGTGGACGAAGATACGGGGAAAGAGCTTTTTTCCGTAAGCTTCAAGGAGAAATCGAATATCAAACTCCTTCTTCACAGAGATGAAGGGGGTAATATTTACCTCACTGATAGCACCTCGGGCGCTCCTTCAGACAGCGTTGAAGGGGAACCTGTACTTCTCAAAGAAGCGGAAAAGAATTCACCGGTCGACCTTTCTGTAAAAATCAGCAATGACAAGGGTGGTGACAGTGTGCTACTTCTCGATTATATTACGGTAACAGAAGAGGAGTAATACCATGGCTGTCGTAAGACTCTACCTCATTCAACACGGAGAACCTCTGCCCAAAGAGGAAAACCCCATGCGGCCCCTCTCCCTGAAGGGCCAGAAGGATGTGCAAAGGGTAGCTTCCGCATGCAGCAGCTACAGGATAGGGGCAGAGATAATCTATTACAGTACAAAGCTGAGGGCAAGGCAAACCGCCGAAATAATCGGTAAGAAACTGGGCATACCATCCGAAGAGAGGGCCGGTATAGACCCTCTGGATCCGGTAAGACCATGGTTTTCAGAACTTAAAAACACGGAGAAGAGCATCATCATCGCCGGGCATCTCCCCTTTCTCGATAGGCTCGTTTCACTTCTCCTCACGGGAAGGGAGGAGAATCATCCGGTGAGATTTCAGCAGGGGGGCATGGTCTGCCTGGAGAGGAACGAGGAATCCGAGTGGTCACTTCTCTGGACACTCTTTCCCGACCAACCCTGGCTGCAGCCTTGAATTCCGTAGTCCCATCGGGAATCGTTATTTCATTGTTAGGTTAAAGACCCCGTCCCACGTTGCCGGGGGTTCTTTCCTCTTGAAATCCTTGCAGCGCTTTATATAGACATTGGCAGGCCCATCCTCCGGAAGAATCTTCAACACTTCCCTAAACTCACCTATTGCAGCATCCCATTCCCTCTTTTCAAAAAACTCCAGGCCTCTTTCAAAAACCTCTACCGCACTCGCTACCTTGGGGTCTGCATTCTCCTTCTCGTCTATCAGCTCGAAGAGGCGTACAGGTTCGTGTATTCCGACAACTCTCACCCTGTCCAGCTTCCTGACGAGGAAACTGTCCCCCGCCTCTCTCTTCGTTATTTCACTAATCATAACCCACGTACCATACTGCTTGTTAACCCCCTCCAGCCTGGAAGCGAGGTTTACACTGTTTCCCATTATCGTGTAGTCCATCTTCTGTTCAGTACCCATGTTACCGACGACCATGTCCCCCGTATTTATGCCAATCCTGGTAAGCAGGGGTGTGGGAGCAAGCTTTTCCTGGAGGAAGTGTTCATTCAAGTACCGCTCCATCTTTTTCATCCTTATCGCTGCAACACAGGCCCTGCTTGCATGATCCTCGAATTCCACCGGCGCCCCGAAGAAGGAAATAATCGCATCTCCCTCGTACTTGTCTATCGTCCCTTTCATTCCCAGAATGATGTTACTCATCTCTGAAAGATAAGAGTTTAACAGCTTTACCAGGTCTTGCGGATCGAGCTTCTCCGAAATCGTCGAGAAACCCTTTACATCGGTAAAGAGCGCAGTGAGGAACTTCTTCTCTCCTCCCAGGTTCAACTTTTCCGGATGGTTAAGGAGTTCCGATACGACATCCGTCGAGAGGTAGTGCGTGAAGGCATTCCTTATAAAGCTCTTCTCTTTCTCGGACCTCAGGAACTTAAGGAAGGTTATCGTTATGAAGGACAGAAAGACCGAAGCGGCAGGTGTCATGAGCCCCATGTACTTCCCTGTTACGAGGAAGAGTGCAATATCACCCCCTATCACGATGAGCAGAAATGAAAGACCCAATATTATAGAGAGGAAGGGAGTTAGGTTGACGATAACAAGCATCACTATTACCGAAGCAACCAAGGCTACAATTACCGCATACCACCAGGGCATGTCATCGAGAAAGCGGCCCTTTAAAATCGTATTTATCAGTGAGGCATGAGTACCGACATTCATGTACTCCTTTTCAAAAGGATTGACACCTATATCAGTAGTGGATGTTCCCGTATGGCCTATTATGCAAAAGGAACCGGGGAGATTCTCCTTGAGAATCGAACGGGTCTTCATGAGGTTTTGATAAATCGTCCGCGTACTTGCAAATACCTCGGAAGTCTGCTTTCTGATATCCCTGTAGGAGGCTTTCTCTTCCTCCGAAACCTCGTTTGATTCAAGTATCGCATCTATCTGGTTTAAAATTTCTTTTTCAGCATTGCCATAGAGAAACTTACCAACCTCGTCGAAGAAATACTTCCTCGATTCGATATAATCGGAAATCTGCACGGTATCTCCCCCTGCAAGTACATCCTTCTTTATCTTCTCCGCATAGTTATACGGTGCCAGGAGTTCCGTATCTCCCTTGTAATAGGTCAGGTACTGCGCCTCGTCCATCGCCTTGAGGTTGTGAATCAGGTCCTCCTCCAGCCTCTTGTGGAGAACAAGCTCGTAGTAAGAGAGGTGCCTAAAACTCTCCAGGTAGTTCTTCTTTGTCCAGTTGATAAGGAATGTCCCGTCCTCTGCAAGGGGAATCCTGATATTGGTCACTGTCTTCCTGCCGGGAAGCTTTGCCTTTTCAAGCACAATGTTCCCGTTATCGACTATCAAGTCCGGATTCCCCAGCCAGTCCAACAACGGTTCGAAGGATAGCTGGGCAAAGTACTTTCCGTTGTAGGCCCTAATCAGATCTATCCTGCGTCTGACCCCGTCCTCATCCACAATAACATTCGGAAAGCCAACACCCTTGGCCCCTTTCAGTATAGGCAGTATGGCAGGGCGTATATCCTTGGCAACCTTTATCTTTCCTCCAAGCACCTTGATATTCTTCAGGCTGAAATTATCCAGCACGTATTTTCTTCGCTCCTCGGATACAGATTGATCCTTACCATCCAGCATATTCACGGTAAAGTATGCATTGCCGAAGAATCTTGCAGTGGCACCCAGGTAGGTATCGTTGTTCCTGGCAATCTTCTCCACGTATGAGAGAAGCTTTGTCTTCGATTCCTCTGTGAGACCGGCAAGCTGATCTATGTAATCCGCTGCATCGCTCATGGGAATGCTCCCCGTCCTTATCGCATTAAAAAGGTCCGTTATATTCTGCTCGATTCCCGAAAATTCCTCATCAAAGACCTCCGGTAACTCCTCTTTCAAGAATTTATAGTCAACTCCGAGGGGGCTCTTCTCCGTATACTCGATATCGAAAACGGCATAGCTTGCATTGAACTCTCTCATCAGTACAAGACCATCTGCCATAATATCCCTGCTCCATGGCCACACGCCTACCTTGGAGATTGCAAGGTCATCCACATCGAGAAACAGAATGGATTTTTCCTCTGCAATTGGCGGTTTGATGTGAAGAAACATATCGTAGAGCTTCTCGTCGGCATTCTTGTAGAAAGTGGTGAAATGAAGAAGCACAAATATGCCAACTGCCAAGAGTGGGATAAAGAAGTCTATCCGCAATTTTCCTTTCATATTTCCTCACCTTAATTGAAATAATTACATTATGGAAGTATACTATAGTTCGAAAAATATTACAGGAGAAAAAGTATGAAAAAAAGCTTTTTTGTTTCCCTTTTTTTTATCCTTTTTGTAAGCATTCTTACACGTGGGCCGTCACTGTATGCCCAGTCCAATGAGCTCATAGACAAACTGCTTGCAGAAGAGGTGGCGACCTTCGGGGAAACGGCAGTCCTGGTACTTTCCGGTGCCGGCCTGATAGGTGACAGTTCCTCTGAAGGAGAGGCTATCAGTTACATAAGGGACAAGAACTGGGGATTCAAGGAGATCAAGGCCGATAGCCCCGTTACTGCGGGTGCCCTTTCCCTTCTGATAATGCAGGCCTTCGATATTCCCGGTGGTATCTTCTACAGCCTATTTCACGGAAAGAGATATGCATACAGGGAGATGGTTTACCTTGGCCTTATCACAAAGAGGGGAGGGCCTTACAGAAAGCTTTCGGGTGAGGAAGTCCTTAGAGTACTTCAGGGCGCCCTTGAATGGAAGGAGGTAGCGAAATGAAATCAAGACCAGTTATAAAAGTTTCGGTTTTGACGGTGATTCTGCTCTCTGCCACGCTTTCGCTCTATTCATTGGATTTCGGAGTTTACCTCGACAATTCCACCTCCCTTACTCTATCAGCAGCTGCAAACCAGCCTGCAACATCCTTTTTACAGGCCGACAAGGCATCTCTCTGGTTCCAGTCGGAACTCGGAGAATACTTCGATTTCCGGATTCAGGGAAGCTATTCTTATTCCAGCGACAACATGCCCTACCTCTTCGATATAGATAGGTTGACACTGACAGGAAGATTCCCAATAACGAAAGAAGAGCGAAGGGGAGCCCCCGGAGTCGTTCTTCCTGCTATTTTTTCCTTTTCCATGGGAAGATTCCCCTTCAAAGATTTTTCAGGTTATGTGCTGAACCACAACCTGGACGGGTTGAAACTTTCATTCGGATATCCCGATTTTAATACGGATATAAGATTCGGGTATTCCGGATTACTATTGAAACCAACTTCATCCATATACCTTTCCAAGGAGGATGTACTGGATACCGAGAGGAGCAACGTGATACTTGCAAGCCCCAGAATCATCGGGATGTTCACAGTTAATATTCCCAGCCTCTTTAGACAGAGCATATCACTCTCAGTCCTCTTTCAGGAGGACCTGAGAAACCTCTTCTCCTCCACTTTGGTGAAAGAGGGAGATCAGAGCTTCAACCCGCAGGATGGAGGCCTTGTCGACACGCAGTACATAGGGCTCGGCTCAACGGGAAGCATAGTTCCCTCCCTCTACTACGGTACATTTGCCTACCTGGGAACCGGCAGGATGCTTTCCTACCTTGCAGACTCCGGTTCTGCAACGGGATACTCCTATCAGTATACCGGAATCCTCTCATACATGGCAGGTTTAAGGCTGCGCTACTTCCTTTCCAATTTTCTCGATTCATATGCCCTTGTTGAAACACTGATAGCAAGTGGTGATGCGACTGACAATTCGATATACGAGGGGAATACCGATGCCGTATCAGAGGCATTCAACCCGATATCCAATACAGGAGTGGCGGTTGTATTCTCACCCGTTTTGAAAAACATGGTATCCTTTAAGGGAGAGTTTTCTCTTAAGCCGCTCTCCGTAACCGGAATCTATTACCTTAAAGACTTTCAGACGCAGTTGAGAGGATATGTATTCTTGCGCCCCACTGCCGGACCGATTTCGGAGAGCGGGCTTTCACCTTCATCGAATTCCCTGTATTTGGGTTCCGAAGGTGATATAATTATAAACTGGAGACCCTTCTCTGACCTTGGAATTTCTCTGAATTACGGCATCTTCATACCGAACAATGGTCAGGGAGGTGCATTCACGGAAACCGAGAGAGCACTGGAGCAGAAGTTACTCTTTAAGCTCTCTTTGAGTTTCTGATAACACAAGGAGGAAGCAATGAGAAAAACGCTTCTCGTTTTATTGATTCTGGCTGTTGCACTGGTGCCACTAATTGCACAGACTAAAGCCACAGTAAAAGAGGTCAAGGGCAAGGTCGAAATAAAGCTACCCGGTATGGGCTGGCAAAGAGCCAGAGGCGGAATGATTATTCCCAAGGGGGCAACGATTTCCACGGGATTCAAATCTTCTGCCGTCCTACAACTTGGTAAATCCATACTGCAGGTAAGACCTCTTACAAGGATGACACTGGAAGAACTGATTCAGAAGAACGGCGTTGTTTCAACGAAACTCTTTTTGCGGGTAGGAAAAATCAAGGCAAAGGTAAGAAGCGCAAAGGGTTTAAGGCAGAACTTCAAGCTGAAGAGTCCCGTGTCTACCGCTGCCGTCAGGGGAACCGATTTTGAGTATGACGGTATTCACCTGAAAGTGGAGGAAGGAATAGTGCAGTTCTTCAATCTCCTTGCTCAAAGGAGAGACATAATCGCAGGCGAGGAGAGTGAAACCGACGGGCTTAATGTACCGTCATCGGGAGAATCGGGAAGGCTTGCAGGCTCCAATGTTTCCTCTGATACCTCAGGGGGCGGAGGTGGAACCTCAGGCGGTTTCAATGCCGGTGCCTCCACGGGAAGCATTATCGTACAGATACCCCTCAACTGACAGGAGGTCGATATTATGAAGAGAATAATCAAAAAAACAGTATTTATTTCCATAGCCTTTGTTGCAGGCCTGTTTCTCTACTCCTGTTACTTCACAGGTGTAGGAGGTAGGGGAAGTATTGCCTTGAGGTTCTCGGAGGTATCACCGAAGAGCGCAAGAGCAGCATCCTCAACAACATATGCACGTGTATACCTCATTGCAAACGGAGAGATATACCCCATAGGAGACGGGACCGATTATGTGGAGACTTCCCTAAGCGGGACTTCAGCAACAGAGGTGGAGATACCGGATGTACCGGTGGGACCACAATACCAGGTGACAATTTCAATTGGTGACAAGCCCACAGTTGATGCCGACTTTCTCGAGGTTACGGAATACGGGGCTTCTGATCCTTTTTCCATTACACCGGGAGGAACTACCGATGTTTCGTTGACACCAACTGCCTCACCCTTCAGCCTCTACCTGGGAGGCACCGAACTAAAGGGTGTTATCTACAATACTGCAGATTCCACACTATACGTGGTTTCCGGAACCAGGCTTTACATGGGGGCTTCTGTCTCCGGTATGGATACGGGCACTCTGTTACCAACGGGCTACAGTGCAAACTCTATATCCCTGGGTACATTCTTCGGAGGAGCAGCCCCAAAGGATGAACCCTGGATCGATACAAACATGGGAATCCTCCCCTATAGGAATGGTGCATTCCAGGAAGACTTTTTTTCGGGAACGATTTCCTCAGGCACAAAACCCTCCATTCTGCAGTCCGGCGGTGTCTGGGTTAACTCCAACGTCGATTTGACCGTGTTCTACCAGAGGGATGGAGGCCTCGGAGGAACCTATATTGCCTCAGACAATGCGTCGACACCTTCAAATTGGAACTGGCTCGACATCGACTTAAGCGATGTGCTTACCGGCAGACCTATTCTTGATTTCTTCGTAACAGCCAACTATGCATACTTTGCCACCAAGCTCGGCGCATTCAGGCTGGATACAAAAATGATCCAGGATTACAGTGTAAACACCTCCAATGTCCCGGACCTGATGTCGTATGCCGATTTTTTCAAGGTTACAGACAGCAATGGAAATGAGATACCTATAATCTCACTTGGCTACGATAACGGCACTAAGATAGTAATGGGAACTGAGGCAGGTGCGTACATGGCTGAGCTTGATGAAGCGTCGGCAGATACTCCTCTGAAGGCAGGTACAATATCGCTTTTAGAAGGAACCGGTGACTATGAAATTACCCGCGTTTCCGTATCGCCGGATGGTGCCTACATCGCCCTGTTCAGCGAGAAGGATCTCTTCGTTTACAGGCAGTCGACCGGAACCATTGTAAAGCTTCCCTTCTATTCGGGTCTTCCGGGAGAGATAACCGGTGCAGCTTGGATGCCAGATAACAAGACCCTTGTAATAACAGGGGAAGATGGAATGGTAAGCGTTGATGTTACAGGACTAGGACTATAGGATCTGAATTGAAAATTAAGACAAAAGCCGGCTATCAGGCCGGCTTTTTATTTCATGTAAAACTACTTTCTTGTCAGAATTGCGCTCTCATTCCTGCATTTATACCCAGGAGCATGTTTCTCGGATCGAAACTTGCAGAACCGGTTAAAGAAAAGAAACCGAGTTTCAATTCCAAGCCGCCTGTAAGTACCACGAAGAGATCATTAACAGTATAGGATGCACTGGGATCAGGTAGTTTCTGATCAGCATAACTCGTGATTGTTGTACCTCCGCTGTCGATTACCTCTGCAACAAAATTACTGACACTTCCCGAATAATTAAGCATCTCGTACCAGGCCGAAATCCTTGCAAAGGGTACGAATATCAGGAGTTTCTTTGAAATAGCAACATCCAGGCCAAAGGCATTTATGCTGTTTTTCATGTTCAGCTTTCCACCTATGTTCAAGGTGAATTCTGAGAGGTCCTGACTGAAATTGCCTATATCGTAACCGAAGTTCAGCGCAGAGTACGTATAGGCAAGACTTGCAGATACCGCGGGGAATGCGCCCGTGTCAGATATCAATACCTTTCTTATCCTCGTTCCGATATTAAGAGTATTTGCAGTTATGCTACCGCTTGTAAGTCCTGCAAGGCTTCCTCCGAAATCAGTTATTGCCTGGGGAAGCATGGAAAAGAGGAAATAAACCTCTACCCCGTAGAGAGTTCCCAGACCGATGGATAACCGGATGTTGGGATAGGGGAAGAAAGTTCTCGTTTTGGTATAGAGATCCTGCGCCGTGGCAGAGGATGCAATGGCCTGGTTTACAAGGCCATACACATTGAGGAGTTCGAAATTCGTATTATTCTCATCGATGAAAGTACCGATACCATGCGCAAGAACGGCACCTCCCGAGGTGGAAAAGTAAAAGTGAGGGAAACCACCTAGTTCTGCCTCTCCCATGCCAAGGCCGGAAACGGAGGATAGCACGAGAGGGCTGCTCATCTCCTTTCCAAACTGATAGAGAAATGAAGACAGATCGTCACCCAGAGGCGCCAGGTTCTGGGTGAAGGCAGGTACGGAAACGAGTATAATTACGAGGGAAAAAAGAATCTTCAACTTTTTCATAATTCACTACCCCTTACTTGGTTTTCATTTCTATCTTACCTCAATATATGATATATTTCCATAAGATAATGACAAAATTACGATAGAACAGGTACGGTTCTTTATGAAGACAATCTTTTTCACAATCGCATCCATTCTGACCTTGATCATTCTTTCAGGCTGCTCTACGACAACGCTAAAAACGGAGTCTTCGAGGGTCTATCCACCGGGTTCCGACAAGGTTGGAAAGGAAGGCCTCAAGCAATACGTGGAACCATGGGAAGACGGACTCCGCAGTGACCCCAATGGCGACTCCTTCGAGTGGTGGTACTTCGACTTTACCCTATCCGATAGCTCCACGGTGGTGATTGTTTTTTCCACAAAAGACATACTAAAGCCTTCAGGCAAACCGGACCCTCAGGTTAGCATCAGTATCACAACACCCGACGGGAAGAGAATTTCGGATTCCGATAAGCCGGGTTTTGCGAAGTTCAGTGCCCTGAAGGATCGATGTTACGTAAGGATCGGAAAGAGCAGTGTATCGGGTGACTTACAGACCTACAGGCTGATCTATGACCATGGCGGAATATATGCCGAACTTAAAATGGTCTCAAGAGCACCACCCTGGCGTCCGGGAGATGGCAAGATGTACTTCGATGCGAAACGCACCAAGTACTTTGCCTGGCTCCCTGCTCTTCCGTACGGTGATGTGAGGGGAAGAATCGGTTTCAACGGAGAGATCCATGAGGTTTCAGGCACTGCGTATCACGACCATAACTGGGGCAACGTGAGGTTGGACCGGGTGATGACACAGTGGTACTGGGGAAGAGCACATATAGGTGATTACACGACAATTTTTTCCCAGATACTAACCTCGCCGGAGTACGGGAGCATGAGGGTACCAGTCTTCTACCTGGCAAAGGGAAACAGAATTCTCTCCGATGAGAGCTTTCAAATGGTACTATCAGCATCAAAGTGGAAGACACATTCGGGAGGAAGGGAATTTCCACAGGAGATAGAGATTGCCATACAGCAGAAAAACGGGCAATTTCTACTCAGGCTTTCAAAGCCTCAAATTATCGAGGCGAAGAGTTTCCTCGAGGACCTTCCCATACCCCTGCAATTACTCGTACGACTATTCGATAACCCGTATTACTTTCGATTCAAAACAAAGCTTACACTTTTAATATCCTTGGTTCCCGGAGCTGCAGATACAACCTACCGGGATGAGGTTGCTGCCGGTTCTGCAATCTTCGAGATGATGCTTTTAAAGGGGAAACACACTGTCAGATGAAATCCTCAGTCGGACTTTTCCATATTCCCGCTTAATGACCTAACGAAAACGCTTTAGAAGCAGAAAAAAGCTCACCACAGTAACAGAACTCATTGCCATTGCCAGGCCTGCAAGTTCCGGCCGGAAAGTGATTCCAGTGATTCCGAAGAACGGAAAGAGAAGCCCGGCTACCACTGGTATCAATACGATGTTGTAAGCAAATGCCCAGAAGAAGTTTCCCTTTATTCTCCGTATGACAGCCTTACCAAACTTCTTTCCAACAAAGTAATTCTTTCCGTGGATAGCGGCTTCTTATCCGTTAAAGCCGGTTTCCCCCCGGTAAGGTGAGTATGCTACGGTAAGGAGAGCTGGCATGAAGTATGAGACAGCCCTGTCGGCAATTCGCTGGATAGGTGGCTTGGAAGCCTGCGCCTCTTCGCCGAGCCTGATTATCTGTGCAAGGATGGTCTCGCTTCCTACCTTTTTAGCCTCTATATGCAGAATGCCACGCTGATTTACCGCACCGCCAATCAGGTTCTCCCCACCCTGCGTAGTGGAGGAATCGGCTCCACTATAATCATCGATTCATCGACTTGCATTCTTCCTGTCTCTTACATACTTTACCATTGTTATAACATAATAGATATCCGGATATTGTAAACTTAAAAATAAGTTATTCGTCATTAAGCAGAAAGAGCCTCTGGGGAGGAAAATATGCCGTAACTGTAGAATCAGGGGAAAGATTGATACCGTTAAACCTTTCCTTCGACATCCTTATTTCGAAATCGTAATCATGTTTATTCCAGCCCTTCATGCATCTATCATTATCCGCATTACCGACGATATTACAATAGAGGATGTATCCCAAGCCATAGGGAACATACTCGGTAACAACGCTTTTAACCGAGTTTTCCTTTCCAGGCTGGAATACATTTCCGGATTTTTCGGTTCCCATTATTTCTATCTCCTCGGCCCTGATAGAAAACTTCACCCTGCTACCTGGCTTCAAACCGGATATACTATCATTTTCCCCTATCGCAAGATTGATTCTGCGGTCACCCCACTTCAACAACAGGCTACCCTTTTCCACGGCAACCAATTCACCCGCGAAGATATTATTAATTCCGACCACCCTCGCCGCTTTGACTGTTCGCGGCCTCCCGAATACCTCATCACTGCTCCCTTCCTGAATCAACCTACCATCAGCAATAATTCCTACCTTATCCGAGAGAATGCGTGCTTCTTCCAGATCATGAGTTATATGGACAATCGTCTTACCTATCCTCCTGTGCAATCTTTTGATAAACCACCACAACGAATGCTTGAGGTTGGTATCTATCGAAGAGTACGGCTCATCCAGGAGAAGCACCTCAGGATCGATAATCAGTGCCCTGGCAAGGGCTACCCTCTGTTTTTCTCCGCCACTCAAACTATCAGGCATTCGATCGAGCAGGTGCCCTATATTCAATTCGAAACTTATCTCTCCAATTCTCTCTTCCATGACATGCTCTGAAATCCCCCTCAACTTGAGACCAATAGCAATATTCTTTCTTACATCCATGAAGGGAAAAAGAGCATAATCCTGAGGAAGATAGCCTATGTTTCGTTTTTCAGGGGGAGCTTTGGAGACATCCTTCCCGTTTAAGAATATTCTGCCTTTCTCAGAAGTTATCAATCCTGCAATACTCTCCAGCAACAAGGTCTTTCCGGAGCCAGTGGGGCCAAGAATCGTACAGTATTGACCTTTCTCAACTCTGAGGTTTATTCCTTTCAGTTGGAAGTTGCCTACTTTGACGTACAGATTATCGATTTTTACCATGGGACTTTTACCATGCCAACCTTACCATATCACCTTTGCCATGTCGCCGTTTACCATACAGCCTTCACCATGCAACGAGCTCTTTGGTTACCCTTCTTACCACAAGGAGAACCATAACGGAGAGTAACAGGAGAATGAGGATCACTATCATGGCCTGCTGGACATCTGCTCTGGCAAAACTAAGGAATATTGCTACCGGAAGAGTTTCGGTTTTCATGGTGGTAGCTCCGGCAAGAGTTACCGTTGCACCGAATTCTCCCATAGCCCTCGCCCAGGTTATGACAAAAGCGGCAAATATCCCATGCTTTGCCATCGGAATCGTAACATGAAGGAGTGTTTGAAACCTCGTCGCGCCAAGCGTTCTGATTACTTTTTCGTAACGAACATCCACGCTATCGAAAGTCGATTTTAGGAGCCTGATGGCAAGAGCACTTACAACTATGAACTGGGCAAGAATTATACCTGGAATTTCAAAGGTAAAACGTAAAAGCTTATTCTCTATGAAAGCTCCGATTGAGGTATTGTTTAAAAAGATTATGAGAATAGCTCCTATCGCAATGGGGGATAGAATAATCGGTACATCGAAAATAGTGTCGATTATGTCTTTTCCCGGAAAAGAGAAGCGTGAAAGGGCATAGGAAACTGGCAGAGCGAACAGCATGGCTGAAATCGAAGCGACAGAAGACGTTAAGAGGCTCAGTTTCAGAGCAAAGAGTATCTCTTTCGAAAAAAGAATCTTCAAGAAATGATACCAATCGATATATTTGAAGATAGAGAATATGAGAAGAAGAAAAACGAAAACAGAAACGAGGAGCGTTGCCAGAAACACCACCCCGAACAAGCCGTTCTTATTCATTTCCGTGTTTCTGCCTTCAGGTTTGCAAGCAGAGTAAAATCCTCATCCAGGTGATATTCTCCCCCTATCTTTGCATTCGGTGCAAAGCTGTATGCCTCCTGTGAGGTTGCAATATATCCCCACTTTCTGAAGATTCTCTGCCCTTCCCCGCCGGCAAGAAACTTTATAAAACGGGTAGCTTTGGAGACTTTCTTGGAGAAAACAGAGACCCCCGCCGGAATGTATGCAAGCCGTGGAATTTTCGATGGTTCAATGGGAATTGCCTCTGTCTTGTCCGGATTCCACTTTGAAAAAACTCTCCAACCAATTATTGCATCGACCGCCTCCATGGGTATCAATGCAGCAGTTTTACTGCAGCTCCCTGCAAAGGTCACAATATTCTTCCCAACAGACTGCAAAAGCCCCGCTTTTTTTAGTATCTCCACCGCATAGAGACCAATGCAGACGGACTGAGGATTGCCTATTGCAACTTTGATACCCTCTTTCGACAGATCTTTTAAGCCCCTTATGCCTTTGGGATTTCCCTTGCTTACTATGATAGATGGCACAAGGTAGGCCAAAATTACTTCAGTGTTCTTCCTTATCAGGCCCTCCTCTTCCGCTTTCATCATGTAATCCGGAGATCCAGGAATATAGAGGTCCCCCTGACGGCTCATCTTCATCTGCGAAAGAACAGTACCTGAACCGGAGAAGTGCAATACTACGCGGATTCCTTCTTTCTCTTCAAACCTCTTTGCAGCCTCTTCCAGAACAGGTTTAGATGCGGAACCGGCGAATACCGATATCTCGCCTATATCACCTTTCAACTCTTTCTGACAGCCGGCAAACAACAACGATACGGCCAGAAGACAGGTGATCGCCGGTAAGATAAGATAGTATCTCTTGTTTTTGCTCCTTTCGCTCATGTATCATCCTCCTATCTCTGCAGCAGTTTCGTTGCTCACTGCATAGTGCGGTTCCTTCCTTTTCATCATCACCAGATCTTTGATCATCTCTCCTATTACACAATCATTTTTCTCCCTGCGAATCAGTTCACGAAGGCTATAGTTCCTTCTGTCGAACAGGCACAGTTTAAGCTCTCCATTGGCCTTTATCCTTATTCTGTTACAACTGTTACAAAATGGATTACTGATATGGGTAATAAATCCGACCTTCACATTCTTGCCTTTAACCCTGAAATAACGGGCAACTGAATTATTCTCCGAAAAAACATCCTCCTCCAGTACCCCTTCCTCCGTCAACTTGTTCCTCATATGAGATAGTGAGATAAAATCCGATTCAGAACTCTCGTACTCTACAAAAGTAGATTCTGTCCTGAAATTCATCTTCTCGATGAATCTTACCGTTATATCGTGGGAAACACCAAAGTTGATGAAATCCCGTATTTCATTGTCATTAAAACCCCTTATAACGACTACATTTAGCTTTACGGGAACTCTCAACCTCTCGAGATTACTGAGAAAGGTCTTAAGATCTCCTCCTCTCGTTATATACCTATACTTCTCTCTAACCAGTGAATCGCAACTTACATTTATGCCTGACAATCCTGTATTATTGAGCCTTTCTATATCCAGATTCGGGACAACGAGGTTAGTGGTAAGATAGAAATTATCCAAATCGAGCCTCTCAAAAAACTCCAAAACACCCCTTCTTACAAGCGGCTCACCACCTGTAAAGCGGAACTTCTTTATTCCCAGGTTCTTGAATATCTCAATAATCCGTTCCAGCTCCTCGAAGCTCAATATCTCGCTGCGGGGAATCATTCCGAGACCTTTCACAGGCATACAGTACCGGCAGGCGAGGTTACACCTGTCGGTAAGTGATATGCGAAGATAATCTATTTTCCTGCCGAAGCTATCAACAATCACAGGCGTTATCTTTATAAAAATATAACGAATTGTCAAGTCCTGGAATCACACCTGGGATCACAAGCCTCAAGTGTCAACCCACCTGTATCGAGACTCCTTCCTTAAAACTTCCGTGTTGAATTAAAACAATTATTAAAACAATCTCGCTATTGACAATAAACTGCTATCAGCCGAATATAACAGGCGAATTATCAGCCGAATATTAAGGGCTAGAAGGTTTACAGTGTAATGATTTCAATAGAGGAAGCAAGAAGCATAATCAAGGATAACCTTCCGGATCGTAGAAGGACCATCCAACCTATCGAAGATTCTCTACACTATGTACTATCAGAAGACATAACAGCAAGAGAAGACTCCCCAGGCTATACGAACAGCAAGATGGACGGCTTTGCCTGCATTTATTCAGACATCGAAAAGCTGGCAGAAAAGCATGAAAGCCATGTGGTTTTAGAAATCACCGGAGAGAGCAGAGCAGGTGTTCCATTTGAGGGAGAACTGCAAACCGGACAGGCTGTCAGGGTGAGCACGGGAGCCCTTATACCACGCCATGCTGACATAGTTATCCCCATAGAAGAAACGGAGGTCAGTGGAGACAGGGTTGTCATTCGCAGCAGAATAACTGCCACCAGCCCGAGATACATCCGTCACAGGGGTTCGGAGTTCAAAAGAGGAGAGGTTCTGATAAAAAAGGGAACGGAAATAATGCCTCAACATATTGCGCTACTCGCCTCACAGGGAATTGTCACGGTCGATGTATTCGAAAGACCGGGTATCTCCATTTTCACAACGGGTACCGAGGTGAGACCGGCAAACGAAAAAATAGAACCCTTCCAGCTTAGAAATGCCAACTTGCCGATGCTGGAAAGTTCTGTCCGCTTGAGCGGGGGAATTGTTATTCTCAAATCACACGTGGAGGATGATTTCGAAAACACCCGTTCCAGCATAACCAGGGCCATGGAATCCGGAAACCTGGTAATTTTCAGCGGTGGCGTTTCCATGGGCGAACACGATCTTGTAAGAAAAGCGGCCCTGGCCATCGGCCTGAATCCGCTCTTCTGGAAGGTCAACCAAAAACCCGGTAAACCCCTCTTCGTCGCAACCGGCAAGAAGGGAAAGCTATTCTTCGGACTTCCCGGTAATTCGGTTTCCTCATTGATATGCTACTACCACTATATTCATCCGGTGATCAACCATCTCCGCGGCCTCTCCTATGAACACACAACCCTTACCGGCAGGCTCAAAAGAGCTGCTACAAACATAAACAACAGGTATCATTTTTCCCGTATCAAGATTATTGGTACAAGTGAAAGAGGAGTACCTGAAATCGTTACACTTGTAAATCAGGATTCCCATCGCCTCTCATCAGTCGTAGGAGCTGACGGTTACATAATCATTCCGCCATTGGCAACCCTGAAAGAGAAAACGGATGTGATCGTTTATCCCTTTCCCGGTAAGTTACAAAGTTTCATCGAGGCAACACCTGTATAATTTTATCACTGATTCTTTGGCATTGCTTAATGGCATTTCGCAAATCAAACAGATTTTCCAAGATTTTCCCTTTATCGTGGTATATAATATTAATATGATAGTATCATATCATTACGTTGAAGATCGAATTGAAGGAGAGGTCTATGAAGAGGCGATATCCGGTTAATCCTTACTATTTCATTTTCTTTTCATTGTTTATGCTCCTATCGCCAACTTTCACCCTGCAAGCCCTCTCTTTATCAGAAACCTCCGTTCAAGACAACCTGTGCAGCAAAATCTTCATAAACAGAGCCCTAAAAAAACTCATTGGTATAGCTGACCCATGGAGAACCCTTGCAGAAAGTCCGGTGCAAACCTCCGGGGGAAGGCCGGTGAAAAAACTTGGGAAGGAAACGGGAAAGGATACGGAAAAATCAGAAAATCAAAAAGTCCCGGGAAAAGTTTTGGAGAAGAAGTTGAGCTTTATAGGTTTTGGATGTCTAAATTTCGGAATGGTAAGCTATTATCCCTATACACCCGCCGAGGGAGATTACACACAATACCAGAGCTCCTTCGGGGTAAACCCGCCTGAACCATATGAGGATTTCAGTTGGGCTTTTGGCATCGGAATGGATTACAGGTTGTTTGATAGTATAAGCCTCTTCTTTGACGGGGGATTCTACACATGGCGACTTCTCCTCGCAAGAAAAGACGGTTATGCCTATGGTCAATGGGTTGCAGAACAAACCGGATACAGTAGTGCTGTCATTGGGCCATTTTCCATGGATACCTATTACTACATGGATACCACTGCCATACGAATCGGGGCAAGATACATCCTTTCAGCCGGAAACTTTCAACCCTGGATAGGAATTGCCGCGGGAGCATACGCATGGCAAGCTACCATTGGCAACAGGGAACTCGGCTTGAAATACGGTAATCCCGACTCCGGCATTTCTCCGGGTTACTCGATTCTTACGGGAATCGATTTGGTCTTTAATGATTTCTGCCTTCGAATTTTCGGAGATTACGGATCCGCCATAGGCTACCCGAGAATAACAGGATTGATAAAGGACAACCCCGATGCCGTTTTTGAAAACACTGGTGGTGAATTTGTAACAGGACCCTACAAAATTGGTATCGCAATATGTATAAAACAGTAAAAGCCCACCCTACCCCCTATTTTCCGATAGACTTGTCTAAAGTCGATTTTACCTTTAATATCATAAAACCATGATACTGGCCTCAATACTGATTATCTCGGCTTTCTGGCTTCTTTACCATGTCAAATTCATATTCACACGCATTCCATTACTCAAAGACATAGAGGCGAAACACTCTGAGGAAAAAGAACTTGTATCGATTATCGTGCCTGCGAGAAACGAGGAAAACAACATTATTCCCTGCCTTGAATCCCTGGTAGGCCTTGAATATGGGAACAAGGAAATCATCGTAGTGAATGACCGATCAGAAGACATGACCGAAGAACTGGTAAGGAATTTCATGAAGGAACACAGTGAGGTAAAACTCGTAAACGGAAGGGAACTGGAACCGGGATGGATCGGCAAGACCTTTGCCCTTTCACAGGGTCTTCGGGAAGCAAGGGGAAATTTGGTTCTCTTCACCGATGCCGACACGCGACATTCCCCGGAGAACCTCTCCCTTGCAGTCCGGAAACTCGAATCGGGTAATACTGCAGTAGTTTCGGTTCTCCCCTTTCTCATGGCCATTGGTTTCTGGGAGAAGGTGATACAACCTTTCGTGGCCGAAATGTTCCTTGTATCCATGCCCTTTGACAAGGTAAACGATCTGCACTCCAGAGTGGTACTCTGCAACGGGCAATTCTTTCTTACCTACAGGAAGATAATAGAAGAGGTGGGAGGCCTTGAATCTATAAAGGAAAACATACTGGACGATATTGCCCTGGCAAGAAAGATAAAGGACAGGGGGCACGGTATATATCTCTGCTACGGGGAAAAGCTCTTTACGGTACGCATGTACACGAAGCTTGGTGAAATAATAAACGGGTGGAGCAAGAACTTCTACAGGGGCTTTACACTGAACTATCCCGGAATCATGGTGATTCCCGCCGTTATCATCCTTCTTTTTTTCTATGTACTGCCTGTTTTCCTTCCCATTATTGCAATTCTTTTACATGCGCCGTATACTTTTACCCTCTTTTCCTTCCTCCCACTGTCGATCGAAGTGGTCTCTACATTCTTCAAGAGAAGGAAGTATGGCATGTATCCTGAAACTGCATGGACTATTCCCCTAGGCGCGCTCCTCTATTCTTATATAATGATAAACTCCACCCTCCGTACCGTTCTTGGTATCGGGGTAAAGTGGAAGGGAAGGTCATATTACAGAAAGGATAACAAAACATGATTCTTACCGAGCTTTTCAAGATCAAGCAGATAAAGTTCCATATCCTTACACTGACTGTTTCGCTTGGTGCTAGTCTTGTCTACTACGCCTATATCTTCACACTGGCAAGAGAACCCCTCGAGATAATTCAGCTCATATCCACATTGATAATCACCATCCACTGGTGGTGGGGTGCATCCTTCTACTTCTACTATTTCTATCTTCCGACGGAGAAATACTTCTTTATTCTGGACATGCTCATCATAATTTTCCTCGTTCTGGCAATGATCAATTACAAGATTTACTTTCTATGGGCACTCTTCATGGTTTTAAGTTATCTCGTGGCCTATATCATGTACCAGAAAAAACCAAATTCACCGAATTACGATGAGAGAGTCAAAAGATTTGCAAAGAGAAAGGCATTGCTCGATCTGATCGTTCTCTTCCTGTTTCTAACTGGTGTCATACTTGGTATTGTAAACAAATTGTTTCTCCGATGGGCATTTATAGATGCCTTCGAAATCGTAACCACTTTCATCATAATAATACTTAGTCATATTTATATCTTTGCAACTCATTTCTATCGTTTGAGGTAAATACCATGCTGGACTCGGCAAGTATCAATAGTATGTATTTCCTTAAGAGCCTAGGTTTTCCCGAACTTCGTGTCCATCCGCCCTTCAACCATTTCGATTTCAGGAGATCTTCCAGAAGGATTCTTGTCATTGGCCCCATGGGTTCCGGGAAAACCGAATACTCGGCAAGGGTGTGGCGCGACTCGCTTGTGGCACAGAAAAAATCAAACAGGATAAAAGAACAAACAACAACCGGAAAAGCAGACAGGAGAAAGGTATTCTTTATCCGCTCCCTCCTCGACAAGGAGCGATTTCCCGAATATCCACCAGATGCCCTTGCCTACAGAGGAGGCTACGAGATTTGCGGCCCCAACATTGCGTCGATCAGAGATTCCTTCGAGCTGGAACGTATCATCGAAAGGAATCCTGACAGAGGGACATGGATAATCGACGAGGCAAGCTTCTACGAGGAAAGACTGGCCTATGTCGTCCTCAACCAATCGGAACAGAGGGGCCTCATTTTCATATTTCCTACATTGATACTCAACTTTCGAAGAGAGATCTTCAATTCAACCGCAAGATTTCTCCTCGACATAGCAACCGATGTCTTTCCCCTTACCGCCTACTGTGAGCACGATGAATGCCTTCGTGATTCTTTCTATACCTACAGGTACTACCTTGTGGACGGGAACGAATGCCCCGCCCTCTACTTCGATCCGCTCATAATTATCGGTGGTGACAGAGAGAAGAAGAGCCCCACAGAACCTAACTACTGTACCAGATGCGAGGAACATCATTACCTGCCGGGAAAAGAGTATACATTCCTCATCTTGAAACCGCTGGGCGAAGAAGCCGCCAAGGGCAATCTGGCACCTTTAAAGAAGGAACTCAAACTGATAAAAAACAATATCAAACACTCCAACCTGTATAAACATTTCATGAAGAAATATGTTGAATCGGAAAGGGCAGAACCAATAATGATGAAAGCACTGAAAGTACCCTGCATTGCTGAGAAAGCTTTGATATACCTCCTTGCAGAGGAAAACCTCATATCAAACCAGACAGCGGTGGAGATAGCAGACGAACTTAAGCTAGACAGGGAATACATCGGCAAAAGATTGGCAGACAACAACAGGGCACTCGTTATTTAATCCGAACAGAAGACAGATTACAATGGAAGAGGAAAGATCAGTGGAACTTGAAAAACTAATAAACAGGGGAATCTCCGGTATCAAGCCTTACGTACCCGGCCGCTCTATCGAAGAAGTTGTAAGGGAGCGGAATGTGAAAAACATTATCAAAATGGCCTCAAATGAGAATCCCCTTGGCATGTCTCCAAAGGCCTATAATGCAATCATAACAGCCTTGAAAGCCTCATACCATTATCCCGAGGTCACCGGCATGAGGTTGAGGGAAGCTCTCGGGGAAAAATTTGATATGCCGCCCGAATATATCATTACTGGAAACGGTGCCGATGAAATCATCTATACAATAGCAATGACATTTCTCGATGAAGGTGATGAAGTTATAATTCCGGGGATTACATTTTCCATGTACGAAATCGTTTCCAGGGCAATGAGGGCAAAGATACTCAAGGCTCCCATGGACCCTATTCGCGGATTGAGAATCGATCTTTCCTCGATGAAAAAACTTATCTCGGAAAGAACGAAGATGCTCTTTATCTGTAACCCCAACAATCCAACGGGAGACCTGCTGACCGGCGATGAATTGTTTGCTTTTCTCTATTCTATTCCTAAAAACATAATCGTTGTACATGATGAATGTTATTCTGAATTTGCCGATCCAAACAGATTTCCCGACCTACGTGAGATGATAAGAAACGGGCAGGAGAATCTTATTCTCCTTAGAACCTTTTCGAAAATCTACGGCCTGGCGGGGATACGAATTGGCTATGGGTTAGCACACCCTGAAATGCTGAAACTAATGTACAGGATACGTCCTCCCTTTGGTGTATCGATACCTGCACAGGAAGCAGGCATTGCCGCCCTCGAAGACACCGAATTCTATGAACAAACACTTTCTCTAAATAGTACGGGAAAGAGATTCATTTATGACAAACTGGAGGAGCTGGGATTACAGTATGTAGAATCTCATACAAATTTCATTCTTCTCGATACGGGATTTGATTCTCTTGAGGTATCTGATAGAATGATATCGAGGGGAATAATTATCAGGCCCATGGCAAGTTACGGACTACCCACATACATACGAGTTACAATCGGGCTTAGGGAACACAACCTTCGATTCATAGATGCACTCAAAGAGGTTCTCGAAGAGCTAAAAGGTGAATGATGTTCCAAAGAAGGATTCTACGAAAGCCTACTATTTACATACTGTTACCATTGATATTTTCTCTTTTACTCATATCATGCTCCGGGAAGCCACCTGAAATAATGAGGATTAACTGGCAGGTAAACATAGAGAAAGCTCTGGACAGGAATGTGGTATTCGAATCCTTGAGCCTGTTTGTCGAAGCTTCCGACCCCGACGGAATTAGTGATATTGAATACCTCTATATAATCAATGATTCCCAGGAACTCTATTGGGAATTAAACGAAAACAACTGGGTGAAGGAGAATAGGGGAAACGAAACCTGGATTGGCAGTAACAACATAGTAATGCCGGACGGAGGTTATTTCCCCTCAGGAAACTACAGGATACTTCTCCGGGATGCAGGCGGGGATTCGGACGAGAGAGAAATCCATATCTCGGGCTACGGAACCGGCAAGATGGCAGGAAGCGGGATATTGGGTGGCAAAAAAGGAGTATTTTCAGGCATATACTTTCAAATGGCGAAGATCAGTGGTGATAAAATTTTCATCGACCGGTTATTTCCGGGAATGGAGATATGGATATATGACAGTAACGGAAAGTATGTAAGCAGTTACAGTGTAAAAGAGAAGTCTGTGGAGATAAAAAATATCACCAGGATAAAACCCGTTCTTTCCAGAGGCTTTTCCTATAAACTCTACAGATACAATGGAAAGATCAAGAGGGGAATCATAACAGGACCTTTCTACTATTCACCGGCCAAAAACGCAAACCCTACGAATTAACTGTACCAGGTGGTTTTCAATCAGACTCTTATTATTTCCTTCATTGAATAGATAGTATCCAGGTATTTCCTTGCCGGCTTGTCCCAGTAATACACCGAATGCATGGCATTGATTCTTGCCCTGTAAACAATGTTCTCCCTGGAAGAGGTAAGAAATCTGTATGCCCTTTCCATTGCATCGTAGAAAGCAGCGGGAGTATAATCGGTAAACAGAAAACCGTTACCTTCGACGAGGTAACCCCTCACCCGGACAGGCTTTACAGTGTCACGCAATCCGCCTGTAGCCCTTGCAACAACCAGACAGCCGCATGCCAAAGCCTCGAGCTGGGAAATACCTCCAGGCTCATAGAGTGAGGGCATCAGAAAGAGATCCGAAGAGAGGAGAAGAACGCTTATCTCCTGGAAACCTATGGAAACCGATGCATCTCCCCTGTAGTAATTTCCCAGTTGAACCAGCCCCTCTGCCAGTTCCTCCCCTCTCCTGTCACCCCAGGAAACCGGACCGCCAATTATCCCCTGGAACCTCAAACCCTGAAAGATCCCCTGGGAAGCTTCCAGTAGAAGCTGAAATCCTTTCTGTTCCGAGATCCTGTGGACCATGGTAAAAAGCACTTTATCCGGATCGACCTTCAAGCCCCTCTCCGCCTGAAGAAGGAGCTTGTTCCTCATTCTCGTAACAATAAACCGTCGCATCTTGCCACTTATCTTTTCACACCGGTAAGGTCCTTCAAGGAGCTCCGGATATCTCTTCTCTACCTTTTCTCTCAGAAGAGCATCGGTTTCAACAGCCTGAATGAAACGCTCATAATAATTCTCTACAAAACCCGATTCCTTGAATCTTCTCTCTATCCTCTCTACGAAATCCCTTCCGATAGCATTGTTTATACCAATTACAGTTTTAAGAATTCTTTCCAGCCCGTCACTTGCAAGTTTTATCTGTTTGGCATAGGAGGGGCTTACAGTAATAACAGCATCGGAGAATCTTACACCTGTTGCCATGCAATTTATTCGTTCGGGATGCACCGGATCGATAAAATCCCCTGCCCGCTCCATTGGAAGGTTGAAAAGCGAAAAGAGATCCTTTCCGTTTTCATATCTTTCAAAGGAATCGAAATACTGCCAGTTCCCATTATGGATTATATGAAAGAAGGTGGTATTCCTGAAATTCGCCTTCCACATATAATTGTAATCGCTCCTCACTATCCCGTTGAAGAGGCCTGCAAATGCATCGTTCGTAAAGATGAAAAGGGGAAATAGATTCATTGCAACTATCACTTCTGCCGAAGCACGTGCAAGACCTATCCTTCTCTTTAGCTTTTCCTCTCCCGTATAACCCCAGTAGAGCCCGTCGAAAAGTTCATGATGATCCAGAAGAATAAAATGAATTCCCTCCACAGTTCCTGAGTGTACCCCTACCTCATAGTGGCTGTCCTGAATTCTGAAACTAACATTGAATCCCTCGTATCGTATCCCGTACTTCTTCGTGTTCTTCTGCATCATCATGACCGCCTTCTCATCACCCTGCCTGTACATGGGGGTTATCACATAAACCTCTTCTCCCATGGAAACGAGCTCTCTGGGAAGTTCATAAACGACATTGGCAAGGCCACCACTCTTCGAAAAAGGCACCGATTCTGCAGATATAAAAACCAATGGCCCCCTTGCATTGTGCTCAACCAGTTTCCGGCCAAGCAACTGCATTCTCTCGTCTTCCGATTGTGAAAGCCTACCCAGATAATCCAGAATAACCCTTCCGTCTTTTATTCCCATCCTGTGAAAGTGGAACATCATTCTTTTCAACCCCAATTCCAGGGTATCAGAAGATTCTCGTGAAAAGATCGGAAGGAGATGATCTTTAATATAGAGAGAAAAATCTTCGAAGGAATCAAGGTGCTTTGCCATTTCCCGAAAAGCGAAGTTGGAATTAAAAATTTCCGGCCTCTCTATCCGACACAATCTCACAAAGGAATCGTGAATGAAATTGGAATAATATCTCGATGCTTCCTTTACCTCCACAACCTTGAGAAGCTTGTACCTGTCTGTATAGGGGATAGTTACATTGATATTTGAACTCTTCAGTTCGAGCCCTGTTATATGATTGTATTTGCCTGTGATGTGCGAAAATATCGGGTCTTCTATTCTGAAAAAAATATCATTCTCTATTGGGAGTGCAGGATTGTCGAATTGAAGGGATGCATACTGTGTGCTCTCGGAAAAACTGAACGCCCCTATCCAGATTGCCTCATCACAGAATTTTATGGCTCCGACTACAGAGTCATTATTGGTCCATACGAGGTATCCCTTACCTCGGTTGTCATGGTGAAAGCTGTACAGGCGCCTGTAGAAGGAATTAATCCCTCTGTTTGAAACATAGAAGAACTGATTCCAGTTTACAAATACATTATCAAGATAAACCTTCCATCCTTCACCCTCTGCATTACCCTCATAGTCCAGAATTATATTGCTCATGAATGAAATGAGCATGGAAGCAGCCTGAAGTCCCCTTTCTCCGAAAACGAGGAGCGGCCTGTTCTCGTCGTGGTTACCAAGGATACCAAGTAACTCCGTCCCTTCAGGTAACACTTTAGGGAAATACTCATCGTAGAGATGGTAAATCTCTCTGACATCACTCTTTCCTCTGGATATGTTCTCGCAAATCTTAAGGAGTGCCGAATTGTACGGTACTATTCCGGACCTTGCCAGGTATCTCTCTCTGCCCCAGTAACACTCCGAAATATTAATGAAGAATTTTTTCTTCAATTCTTTCAGTTTGGCCTCTATCCTGCTCATGAGAAAATGATGAAAGGGACATGCAACAAGGTCTCTGCAGAGGGAATCGTAATAACCGGTTGTTATGAAATGATCACCCTCCCTGTCGTTAACGACTATATCTCCATAGAGCATTTCTTCATCCGAGCGGTTCTTTTCACCGACAAGAGGGTAATTATTTCTCTTCATCATTATGGGAACAGCATGGGCAGAATCAAAGCGTATTCCATCTATATCGTAGCGCTCCAGCATTCTGCCAATGGAATCTGCCATCCATTCCCACACCTCATACCTTCTGTAGTTCAGCAGTTTTCCGTCATTCCAGCTTCCGTATCTCCCGTCCGTGGCGGCTCTCTCCACGAGGTTGCCTCTGTCGTCGTAGCATCTTACCACATACTCATCGGGTAATTCCCTGCTCTTTCTGTTCAGGTGCGGTATCACATCGATTATTACTTTTATACCCAGTGAATGAGCCTTCTTTACAAGCCTGACAAATTCATCCTCTCCCCCGAGGGATGGTTCCAGCTCGACGAGACTCATCGGAGAGAAGGGTGACGGAGAAGTTGCACCGGGAGCCCAATCCTCCCTATTACTTCCCCTTTTCTGGGCACCAAGTATGTACACCGTCGTTATATGATAGCGGCTCTGCATATCTTCCAGATGGGCGGTTATATCTGAGAAATTGCCCAGACGTATCACTTCGCCGTGCTCATTGTAAACAAGGCCGGGATGTTCTCTGTCATCCCACCAGTAGAGCCTCGTGTACCCGTGGATGTCGGGAAAAATCTCAAGAACGATTTCACCCCTCACATCCGGAATAACATTTATCCTGCCGCTCAACTCCGGGCTCAACATCCACTTAAGACCTTTTTGAGTCTTTCTGAAGACGAGAAAATCGAACTGGCCTATTTTTCTGAAACGGAAATTCGCCTTATATCCGCCTGATTCACCATCAAAGACAAGGGGAATATCGGTGTGCACGATATCTTTTTCCAGGACGAGACCTGTTTTTGAATTGCTCGAATATATGCGAAGGAAGAATGAAAGTTCTTTCGCCGGCCTTCTTTCCTGAAACTGGCCTGCAATGGGAATTTGAAATTCGAAGGTGTACTCTTTCCCAACCGGTGTCACGATGAATCTGGTTGCAAGCGGAGCATCGTACTCCCGTGGCGAGAAAATCCTTTCAAGAATCACATTGGCTCTGTTTCTAACCTCATGAATATCATGACCGGAGGCTGCAACGGCAAGTTTGACTATCTCCCTCAATGATTCCCTGTCACCCGCGGCCTTATACCGCCTTGCAAGCCGGTCGAGCTGTTTGACAGCTTTGAGGTTTTCATCATAATCGAAGCCCATAGGATCATGTGGAAGCCTGGCATTGAGACGCCTTGCCAGAGCGTGTCTCTCGGCTTCCGTGAATCTTTTTAGCTTCTTTCTTATTGTTACCGGTTTCGTAACAACTTCCAGCATACCGGCACGTTGGACGACTCTGTCTATCAACTCTTCCAGTTTCTTTTCCTCTTCGACACTGAGCCTTTCGGTATGGATATAACCTGTTTCGATGGCACGCTCTTCGGTCCTGAGGAGAAGCTTGAAAATCTCAAAAAACCTCGTTTCTCCCCTTATCATCTCATAGAGAAGGGTATCGAATATCTGTAATCCAAGGTAAATTGATGCTATCTCTTCCCAGGGAGGCCCCGGACCCACATGGCTTATTACGGTGGCTCTGTCCTCCACATGAAAAATAGTTGGTTTGCCTGCCTCTTCCTTAATCACTACAAATCTCCTCTGCATGACGGATTCGGCATAAACTGCATCACTCTCATCTGCCAGCATCTCGGCTATTGCGATATGAAGAAAGAGGATGGCATTTGTAAGTCTGGATGAAAGCCTTATATCACTCCTGTATCTTTCCAGTACAACAGCATCCCCGGAAGCTATCTCTCTGAAAATCGAATCTTTGAGGGAAGAAATCTCCGATGTTACGGATTCCTCTTCCTGCAGTGACTGAAAATCGGCAAAACTCAGCGGAACTTCACCGATGTGTCTATTCTTTATTTCTTCTATCAATCCGTGCGAAGGATAAAAGGGAAAGGCTCTCTTTTCATTGAAGGCTTGTTCTATCGTATCCAGTATTTCCGTGGCTCCGAAATAATCATCCAGACTTACACTTTCCGAATACTTCTTACCAATGGAGGAGCTTCTTGTAAAAACAAGTTTTGCCATGAGGTTTATGTTATTCCTCTGTTATTCCTTTAGTGCAATTCTCACATTTTTGCCATTGGTGTAAAAAATCAATTTATCTTCACGTGCCAGCCAGCCTATAGCCTCATGTAGAAGATTGCTTGGAAGACCTGTCCTGTTCTTGAGCATAGCCGGGGACATCCCCTCACTCTCACCTTCCAGTGTTTGCCATGCCTTAAGGGTTTTCCACACCTCACCGGCTGCGTTCCCTATTTTTTCAACCATCTCCATGGCTGCCTCCGACTTTTTCTCATAATTTGCTATACAATATGTATCATTAATTTAATACTATTACAGATGACCCATAGTTGCAACAGTTCGACAGTATCCTTAAAAGAGTAAAGCATAAGGAGAAAAGCAGATGAATGAAATCGCAAAGCAAACCCGATTCCCCGAATGGATACTCACCAACGATTCCGGTGGTTATGCTCTCGGCACGGATAAATTGATAAATACACGCAAATACCACTCTCTCCTCTGTGCTTCAAATGATGCACTCTGGCGTGTGAACCTGGTAAACTCGATAGAAGAGAGAATTCCTGAACTGGATGCCTACCTCGATTCCAACGATTACGGAGACACGATTTATCCACAGGGCTTCAAGTTGATAGTAGCCTCTACGCTGAGGCCTTACCCTTCCTTTCTCTATGGAATCGGTAGAGACCTACGCATAGAAAAATCGATCAGGATGCACTCCCGACACAATATTACAATGGTTTCCTATAAGAATCACGGAAAATCCCCTGTCGGTCTTGCCTTGAGGTACAAATTCTCCCTGCGGGATCATCACCATGTCAATCCTCCCGGAAGCTTCGACTCTGTGGAAAGGGGGGAAAGCTCCGTGGAGCTTGCTTTCAAATCGAAAAATCATATTGATTCTTGCCACGCGAGTATCAGAAGGGAAAGTGTGAATCGCTCGGCATACATCCATTGCCTTTCAGGAAAAATAACGGAAGCCCCTATTGTCTTCAGGAATGTTCACTACTCGATAGAAGATTTCAGAGGCTACGATTCCACAGAAGACCTCATTTCTCCTTTTATCCATACACTCACCCTCTATCCGGAAAGGGAGATCGATATACTCCTCTCTGACCGGCCTATAGAAGGCAGGGGCCATTTCACTAAAATCGTGGATGAAATCAAGAACCGCTACTCTTCTTTACCGAGGCACTTCCCGGAGAAGAAACCCTTCTATGAATCGGAATACCCTGTTCTTCTCCAACAGATGATGGATGATTTCAAGATAAGGGGAGATATCATAGCAGGCTACCCCTGGTTTTCATGCTGGGGCCGGGATACGATGATTTCACTGGAAGCCTTTTCAATGAAGAACGAAGAGGATGGTAGTGAATCATCTTTCATATTCAACGTGCTGGACGGTTACGGGCGCGAGATGAGGGAAGGTGTGCTACCCAACGTAAAAGGAGAAAAGGAAGAGGGCCGAAACTACGATACGGTGGATGCTTCTCTGCTCTTCGCAAACAGGATATTCGAATCATTTCACCACTTCGGGAGAGGCGAGAAAAAGAACTTGTTCGGTTACGTGGCCAGGATAGTCCTGAATTATGCACACAACCCGAACCTTCCCTTCTACATGGACAGAGATGATTGTCTGATCACCCTAAAGAGCGGTTCAGGAAGGGCAATGACATGGATGGATGTAAAGATAGATGGTACCCCGGTTACCCCTAGACACGGAAAGCCGATAGAGATAAATGCACTCTGGTTCAATTGCCTTATGATGACGGAAATCATGATGAACCGTCTCGGTATGACTTCTATTTCAGATTCATCCCATTCTATCACAGTCGAAGAGGTTAGGGCCATGGCTGGAAAAGTCCGAAAGAGTATGGCATCCTTCTTTCACAACGGAGTGTGGTGTGACAGAATAGAGGACGGGAGACCGGTGGAGGAGATAAGGCCGAACTTCGTAATAGCGCATTCGCTTCCCTTCGATTTCACTGACAGTGAGGGCCTTATGAGGGCACGTGAAATTGCCGAGGAAGAACTCCTCACACCCTACGGATTGCGATCGCTTTCGATGCACTCTCCTATGTACATAGGCTACTATGGCGGAAGCCAGAGAGAGAGGGATCTGGCCTACCACCAGGGTACCGTCTGGACATGGCTCCTCCTCCCCTATGCAAAACTCATTGCCAAGACAGAGGGGGATTCGGGTAAACTCGCTGAAAAATTGGAGGAATCGGTTAGCAACCTTAAAAAAGGCATTCTCGAGGGAATCTTTTCATCCGTTGCAGAAGTATGGGACGGAGACAACCCCACCGTGCCAAAGGGAGCGCCCGCACAGGCCTGGTCTGTGGCAGCACTCTACTGTATAGAGAAAATGGCAGGGAGAACTACAGGGAAGTGATAGCTCTAAAATGAAGGTTTTGATGTTGACATGGGAGTTCCCTCCCTATTACACCGGCGGCCTTGGTACAGCGTGTAAGGGCATGGTGCGGGCGCTCCTTGCAGGGAAAGGCATTGTCATATATCTCTTCCTTCCCTCTGAAAAACCTGCATTCTTCGTGTTTACAAGGCCCGAAGACACAGAGAGGCTTAAGCCCATTTCCCTTTCAGTGGATAAGGGAATTAAAGAACAGCCGGAAAGACCTGAAGTTTTCACCGGTTACTACAACCCTGAATTACGGAACAGGGACAAGCTGCCTGCAGCCCGGCCGCAAGGACAAAGCGAGGAAATTTCCAGCCTGGCAGATGCCATTCAATCCGCCCTGGTAGGGGATGAACCGATTTTCAGGATGGCAAGGATGTACAGCCAAATGCTCCGTTCCCACGGGATGAAACTTGACTACGATGTAGTTCATGCACATGACTGGGTCACATTTCCCGCTGCCGTAAGCCTTGGAGCTTCGAGCGGGAAACCTGTTATACTGCACATCCACTCCACCGAGTATGACAGGGCAGTGGGAAGGGGTGATGCGAGAATTCACAGGATAGAGGAACTCGGTTTGAGGGCAGCCGACAGGGTGATAGCTGTCTCCAAACGAACGAGAAGGCAACTGATAAGGAATTACCGGGGCATCGACGGGGAGAAGATTTCCGTCGTGTACAATGGCATCGAGTCAGGGGAATGGAAGAGAAGCGGTAGGGCAGACAGGAACCCTGTTGTAGTCTTCCTGGGGAGGCTCGAAAGGCAGAAAGCTCCGGACTACTTTATCGAAACTGCAAGACTCGTGGGGAAAGAAATTGCCGGTGTAAAATTCGTAGTTGCCGGCCAGGGAAGCGAAGAAGGGCGGCTGCGGCAAGTATCAGGTGGAGTCTCTTTTACCGGCTTCCTTAACAGGGAAAGAGTCAGAGAACTGCTTGCCCGCTCTGACATTCTGCTGCTTCCCTCCAGAAGGGAACCCTTCGGACTCGTTGCACTGGAGGCAATGGCAGCCGGCGTAGTGCCTGTAGTACCGGCAAACTCCGGCGTGGCGGAGATTCTACGTAATGCAATCAAAACCGAAATGAAGAATCCGGGAGAGACGGCAAGAATCATTATCGGGCTTTTAAAGGAACCGGACAAGCTTGCCGAGCTCAGGGGAAAATGCATCGAGGAGGCAGGGGAACATGAATGGAGCCGAAGGGTCGGTAAGATAGTGCGAGTGTATCGGGAGGAAATCGACAGGATGAGAAGGTAAAATTGGTGTTGCAAAATCATCACTATTTCTATTATATAAGGATTTAAAAGATTGATTCGTGCCGTGAGTATGATTATTTTCTTAGAACGCAAAGCTACGTTGGAGGTCCTAAAATGTTTTTCAAGAATATTTTCGTAAACCCCAGATACCCTGCCAAACTGGAGAAGCTCTTTACATTGGCATACAACCTGTGGTCACTGTGGGACGCCGATGCCCTGGGGCTTTTCTACAGGGTGGATGCGCCCCTGTTCAGATCACTCAACAAGAACCCGATAAAGCTGCTTCACAACATAACAGACAAACGAATGGAGGAGCTGGCCAGGGACGAGGCATTCCTCTACGATCTCGAAAAGGTGTGGAAGAAATTCGAGCTGTACACAAAACATCACAAACTGTTCAGCGATACGTACAAGGATTCGACAATTGCATACTTCTCCATGGAGTACGGGCTTCACAAGTCGATTCCCAACTATGCCGGCGGACTGGGAATTCTCTCCGGTGATCACCTAAAGGGTGCCTCGGACATAGGAATCCCTATCATCGGAGTGGGCCTCTTTTACAGGTACGGATACTTCAACCAGAGGATAAATGTGAATGGCCTCCAGGAAGAGAATTACGTGGAAAATGATGTCTACTACATGCCCATAAGGGAGTTGAAAGACGAAAGGGGAGAATCGGTTTTCGTTACTGTTGATATCCTGGGGAAACCTGTCAAGGTGAAGGGATGGTATATAAATGTCGGGATGATAAAACTCATCCTCCTTGACACCAATGTGGAGGACAATCCCACCGAATTCAGAGCAATCACCAATTACCTCTACGATGCGGACAGGGACAAGCGGATTCAACAGGAAATAATTTTGGGTTTCGGCGGGCCGAGGATGCTCGACCGGATAGGGATAAAACCAACCATATACCATTTGAACGAGGGGCACTCTGCATTTCTCATCCTCGAAAGGCTGAAAAGCTATATAGGAGAGGGTTACACCTTTAGCGAGGCATGCAAGATCGTAAAGGCCAGCTCGGTGTTCACCACCCATACGCCGGTCCAGGCCGGTAACGAGAACTATCCCGTTGAAAAGGTTAAGGAATACCTCGAGAAGGATATCGAGGCTCTCGGCATTAAGTTCGATAATTTTGCCCAATATGGTTTTTACGGCGATGAGAAAACATTCTGGCTTCCCGCCCTTGCCATCCGCTTTGCATCGAGGGTAAACGGAGTCTCGAAACTGCACGCAGAAGTATCGAGAAAGATGTGGAAAGACCTCTTCCCGAACCGGCTATTCGAGGAGATACCGATAATCGGAATCACCAACGGGGCACACTACTCATGGCTCTCCACCGAGATGCAGCAGCTATTCAGCAGGTACCTCGGCCCGGATTTCATATACTCCAACAACAACGAGGGTATCCTGAAGCGAATACTGGAAATTCCCGACGAGGAGATCTGGGAAGCACACATGCAGAGAAAGAGGGAAATGATAGCATTCCTGCGTGATTACATGAAGAAAAACTACACTGAGAAGGGTTTTTCACTTGTAAAGATAAGAAAAGTCCAGGACATTCTCAATCCTCGTACCCTGACGATAGGTTATGCAAGGAGGTTTGCAACCTACAAGAGGGCCACATTGATAATAAAGGACAAGGAAAGGCTCAAGCGGCTGATATCCAACCCCGATAAGCCAGTTCAGATAATCTTTTCCGGGAAGGCTCATCCTGCAGACCTCGCAGGGAAGAACATGATAAAGGAGATAATAGACTATGCCAGGGAATACGGCCTGGAAGACAGAATCATATTCGTAGAAAATTATGACAGGAGCATCGCGGAACACATAGTACAGGGTGTCGACGTGTGGCTCAACAACCCCATAAAGCCCCTGGAAGCATCTGGAACCTCGGGCATGAAGGCGGGAATGAACGGTGTACTCAATTTGAGTGTCTTAGACGGATGGTGGCCGGAATGCTACAACTGCAAGAACGGCTGGGCAATAACGGCAGGAGAAATCTATGAAAACCAGGAACTGAAAGACCTCGCCGAGGCAAACCAGATATACGACACGATAGAGGAGGATATACTGAACCTCTACTACAGACGGGACGAGCACGACATCCCCCGGGAATGGGTACGAATGATGAAAGAATCAATCTATACCGTTTTCAAGGGATTCAATATCGGAAGGATGCTGGAAGATTACAGCCACGAGGCATACATACCAGCCATAGAGACGACGAGGAAACTTACCGAAGGAAATGGCAAGCTGTTGAAGGAACTGGAAAAGGAATATCAATCAATAAGGTCAGTCTGGGACAAAATCCATATCAAGGATGTCTTTACCGATATAGATTCGAAGGAAGCACTGTTTTCGGGTGATACGATCAATATAGACTGTTATGTTTACCTGGATGATGCGGGTAAAGGGCTTTTTGACCTCGAACTTTGTTACTATGTGGAAAAAAAGAAGGAGTTGAAGGTGGAAAAAATGCACTTTGCCGAGAGGTATGACGACAAGACGGCGAAGTTCAATATAAAGCTCAAACTGGAATCATCCGGTATCCAGAAACTCACCATTCGGCTCGTACCAGCCAACAGGGAGATAAGGCTTCTCTACCCCGAACTCATCAAGCTCAAAGATTCACAACCCTGATTCACAGTATTGATTCACCCCGGTCTGCTGTACCAATTCAGCACCTCGATTTCTCGGATTGATTCCCAGGCTCACAGTGGGCATGCAACCTACAGCTCCGACAGGCGGATATCTTCTACGATTTTCTCCCACCCGAGGTTTTCGGCAAGTTCTGCTGCCGAGCTCAACAGCTTCAGCCTGTCAGCATCGGCCTTTGGAATCATATTGAACAATTCTTCGGCAGTTTTCTTTAAAACTTTCTTTTCGAGCTCGAATCTCTCCTCCGTCGTGATGTTGGCAACTTCATCCTTCTGCTTACCAGCCTCACCGGTAAAATCTGCAATACAGTAATGCTTGATGCTTGCCCTGCCAAAACTCTTCTTTAGGAGAAAGGAAGAGCCGCAGGAAGACGAGAGAGCTGCTATCCCCCCAAAAGGTATTGTTTCGAGCTGCGCAATTCCGAAGGGTTCGTAAATGGAAAAACCCAACTCCACATCGGAGCCCATCCTCAAATCGAGAAAGGAAGCACCCTCCGGAACTCTTTCACCGCATCTTCTCCTGTCGAAGCCAAACTGGTTCAGGAATACGCCCTTTATGCTCTTGGACCGTGCATTGAACAGTGAAAGTTGATCATAGATTTCCTTCTCGTATCCCACCAGGTCGGGCCAGCCTTCCCTGTGAATGATAGGCCACCCGTATTCCCTCTCCATCTTCACGACATCGGAGGGAGGTCTTCCCGAGCCGACCAGTGTAGAGAGAAGAATATAGGCGCCCTTAACCCTGTAACGGTGAAAGAGCTCATCCAACATATAGAGAAGTGTAATATCCCTCCATATACCCTTGCTCAAAACAAGACGGGTGACATGCGTAATAATGACATCCGGAGTAAAATTGAAGAGGTTTTCTATGTATTCCTGAAGCAACTTCCTTGCACCCAGTTTCTCCTCTCCGCTAATTCTCTTTATCGAGATTCCGTTGTACACAACCCTCACCCTGTCACTCGCTTCATCTTCCGAATTCCCCGCTCCGGAATC
>Ga0256830_1000428_pt1 | contig 34414 bp, 27 predicted proteins | sample 128326metaG_FD_190537 | JGI IMG/M metagenome (GOLD analysis project Ga0256830, IMG submission 190537) | Hydrothermal vent microbial communities from Lau Basin, Pacific Ocean - 128-326 | ecosystem: Environmental > Aquatic > Marine > Hydrothermal vents | place: Pacific Ocean: Lau Basin | collected...
CATGAACAAGCGGCGGATAGCCTCGCTTGCAAAGGACATCAGCGCAGTGCTGCAACATAAGCATGAGGTTTTGCTTGTATCTTCTGGCGCCGTAGCTGCCGGGATGCAGAAGATGGGTATCGAGAAGTACCCACGCGATATTCGAATAAAACAGGCCATGGCTGCTGTCGGGCAATCGTCCCTTATGTGGGCTTACGAAAAGTATTTTGGAAACCACGGGGTTAAGGTGGCCCAGGTGCTTCTTACAAGAGATGATTTTAAAGACAGAACTCGTTATATAAACGCAAAAAATACACTTACAACCTTGCTTGACCTGGGTTTTATTCCGGTTGTAAATGAGAACGACCCTATATCTGTTGACGAGATAAAGTTCGGAGACAATGATCATCTGGCTGCTTTGGTGGCCGGTATGCTTGGTGTAGATATGATGATTATTCTTTCTGATGTGGACGGCCTGTTCGACAAGGACCCCGGCAGGTATTCCAAGGCCAGAATGATTGATACGGTTGAGGAGATAACGGATGAACTTCTCGGCCTGGCCGACTCGTCTGGAAGTCATGTGGGCACAGGAGGTATGTACTCCAAGCTTATCGCGGCACGAATGTCTACAGCACACGGGATTCCTGTGCATATTATAAACGGTAAGAAATCCGGCCTTGTCCCCGAGCTTGTAAACGGAAAAAAACGCGGAACATTTTTTCTTCCTTCCTCAAAGGGGCGGTTGTCTTCCAGAAAGGGCTGGATCGCCTATGGAATTCGCTGCAAGGGAGCGATACATCTGGACGAGGGCGCTGTGCAGGCGCTTCTTAAAAGGGGGAAGAGCCTTCTGCCCTCGGGAATACTGAAAACCAGGGGAAGCTTTAATGAAGGCGATGCAGTGGAGTGTCTGGCCCCTGACGGCCGAAGAGTTGCAAAAGGACTTGCGAATTATTCCGCCGAGGATATTAAAAAAATCCAGGGAAAAAAGACTTCGCAGATCGAATCCATTCTTGGTTATAAGTACTCTGACGAGGTGATACACAGAGACAACCTCGTGGTGACTGTAGAGAAGTAAAACGGAACAGATGAATCTGCAATTAAAGATTTGCGTGCAAACAGAAGGCAAGCATGGGCAGCCCTCAAATTAATAAATAAGGTAAATCCTGTTAAAACCTAAGACACACCTGGAGTGTAATCACAGGTTGGGAAGGACTGAATAATTTGTTGCGCCGGCGATTAAATGCTGGTCAGCGGTGATGAGAGTCAGGTCGTAAACCTGGGCCGAAGCCGCGATGAATCGGTCTGCAGGGTCCTGGTGGGGAAGGTTGATGGACCGGCTCAGAATGGCTACCTCGTAACTCACAGTTCGGTTGTGACATTTGTCGACAACCGTTCAGGCTCCATGAGGCTCCAGAGAAAAATGTGAGTGTCGAGAATGTATTTAGTCATTCAATGCTTCCCAATCCTCCGCCGGCGAGGCGGGGGAGACAATATCGCCGGTAATTTTCCCCTTGGAACGAAAAGAACCCAGCCATGATTCTTTTTTCTCCGGCGGTGGGGGCGGATCAATCATGGCGATCGGCTTTCCGTGTTTGGTGACCAGAACAGGTTGTCCGGTGCGTTTCACACGGTCAAGCACTGCAAGGCATGTTGCTTTGAATTGTGAAATCGATATGATGTCATTGGGATTCATAAGCACCTCCATTAATTTAGAGTAGCAGAGAATAGTTACTATAGTCAATGACTATAGGCAAAATTACGCCTGAAGTTCGGTGCCGATGAAATTGACAACAAAATGTTAGAGTCTCTAGGATGAATAATTTAGAACTAAGCGCCGCGGTGTCCGGGTCAAGTCGGGATTATGCCGCGGGTATGTAGAGTCTGGAAAAGTCCATAAGAATGATTCAGGCTAGCAACTTATATAAATCGTACGGTCGGCAGGTCATTTTTGAAGGAACCGGTTTTACCCTTAACCCGTGTGAACGTGTTGGACTTGTGGGTAGAAACGGTCATGGAAAAACCACTCTTTTTAAAATGATACTAAAGCAGGAACAGCCTGACTCCGGTAATATCAGTATTCCCAGCGGATACAAAATAGGTCATCTGTCACAGCATATTAGTTTTTCAGAGGATACCGTACTTAAAGAGGCCTGCCTGAGTTTACAAAGCACTTATGAGGGCACTGACGAGTCATATAAGGCCAAGGCTATTCTTATGGGGCTTGGTTTTAGCATGGAAGATTTCGGCTTTGATCCACGGGATCTGTCGGGTGGATACCAGGTCCGCTTGAACCTGGCAAAGGTACTTGTATCAGACCCTAATCTTCTTCTGCTTGATGAACCTACCAACTACCTTGATATTTTATCACTGCGCTGGCTTACTGGTTTTTTACGTAACTGGAAAAAAGAACTAATTATTATCACTCATGACCGCGCGTTCATGGACGGGGTGACCACTCACACCATGGCCATCCACCGGAGCAGGCTTAGGAAAGAAGCCGGTTCTACTGAAAAAATTTATCAGCAATTACTGCTGGAGGAAGAGATACACGAAAAGACAAGAATTAACGATGATAAGAAACGTAAAGAAACAGAGCAGTTCATAAACAGATTCAGAGCAAAAGCCACAAAGGCCAAGGCTGTTCAATCTAGAGTAAAGGCTTTGCAAAAAAAAGAACGCATTGAAAAATTAGCAGAAATAAAGAACTTGGATTTTTCATTTAAATCGGCTCTTTTTACAGGCAAACGTCTTTTGGAAGTTAACGATATCTCTTTTTCATTTGATAACGAAGGCCCTAGTTTATTTAGCGGACTGAGTTTTTCAGTGGGTAAAAGAGACCGTATCGCCATTATCGGAAAAAATGGTAAGGGGAAAACAACGCTTCTGAATTTGCTTGCAAAAGAGTTTACGACCAAAACAGGATATGTCATTCATCATGATCAATTGCGGGTCGCCTATTTCGGCCAGACTAATATAAACCGTCTGAATTTGCAAAACACAATTGAAGAAGAGATTATGGCTGCGCATCCCGGCGGAAGCCGGGGCGCGGCCCGTAGCATATGTGGTGTTATGATGTTTACCGGAGACAATGCGTTAAAAAAAATAAGCGTTCTTTCCGGTGGCGAAAAAAGCCGTGTGCTGCTTTGCAAACTGCTTGTCAGACCTGCCAATATGCTTCTGCTCGATGAACCTTCAAACCACCTGGACATGGAGTCCACAGATTCCCTGATCGAGGCAATAGATGAATTTGATGGGTCCGTAATTATCGTGACTCACAGTGAAATGATGCTCCACTCATTGGCTACCCGCCTGATCGTATTTGATGACGGAAAAGTTACTGTATTTGAAGGAACGTATCAGGAGTTTCTTGACCGGGTGGGGTGGAAAAGTGAAAGAGGTTCGGATTCCAAAAATTTCGAGAAAAGAGATTCCCGTAATTCTTTTAATGAAAATAATAAAGTTAACAAAAAAGAACTCAAACGTATACGGGCTGAACTGATCAATGAAAAATCCAGAACTTTAAGAGACTTGCAAAAAAGAATCGATGAGGTGGAGACTGAAATTGTAAGATTGGAAGAAAAGACCGAACAGGACAACAATGAAATTATGGATGCATCCATAAAGGGCGAAGCGGAAAGAATAAAAAAACTCTCAAAAGAGCTTCAGATCTCAAAAACGAGAATTCAATCCCTTTTTGAAAGACTTGAACTGTTGTACACAGAGCTTGACAGTAAGACAAAAGAGTTTGAAGAAAAACTTGAAGTACAATAAATAATCGTCATGATAAATTAAGCTATACCGCAAGATAACTCAAAGTTGATGAACTCGTAGAAACTACTTTTTTACCGCAAAGACGCAAAGGGCGCAGAGAGGTAGCAGCTTGTTTTTAAAGCAAAAAACTTTGCTCTGTCTGCGCCTTTACTGTGAATTTTGACTTTTTACGAGAACATCGATTTTAACTCATACTAAACAAGCTTTATTTCGCCGCTAAAGATCGATCCCTCCTGGCATTGTCCTTGCTGTTGATAATTTCAGTAACTATTTAAACGCCATTACGCGTCAAAGCTTTGAACATTAATGATGGACATGCCATCGAAACACAGCCCTCGATGTCAAATGAATGACGATGGTGCTGAATTTCTTCGGTTGCGTAGGAGGTCTTATTGTGAAGGAGATTACGTTTGGCAGAAGCAGATTGTCGGAAAAGGGGCCTTGCTTCATTATTGCTGAGATTGGCAACAATCACCAGGGAGATTTAAAGACAGCTCTGAAAATGATTAAAACAGCAGCTGGTATGGGAGTTGATGCTGTCAAGTTCCAGAAACGGGACAATAAAAGCGTTTTTACTAAAGCTATGTACTATAAACCTTATGACAATGAAAACAGTTATGGGGAAACTTATGGGGAACATAGAGAGTTCCTGGAGTTCGGCTGGGACGAGTACGTGGAAATTAAGAAATGTGCTGAGGAAAATGATGTTGAGTTCATGGCCACCGCTTTTGATTTCAGCAGTGTGGATTTTCTGGAAAAGCTTGGAGTTACGGCATATAAAGTAGCCTCCGGTGATCTTACAAACACACCTCTTCTGGCGTATATAGCCAAGCTTGGCAAACCCATGTTTGTATCAACCGGCGCTGCCACATTCGATGAGATCAGGTTTGCCTACGATACGGTTTTTGAACATAACAATAATCTCTGTCTTCTTCACTGTACAGCCGGCTATCCGACTGAATACGAATATTTAAACCTTAACGTCATAACAACACTTAAGAAAGAGTTTCCTAAAGCCATAGTAGGTTACTCAGGTCATGATTATGGAATTCTGGCTCCTGTTGTCGCTTATATGCTTGGTGCCACTGTTGTGGAAAAGCATTTTACGTTGAACCGGGCCTGGAAAGGAACAGATCATAAATTTTCACTTGAACCGACAGGGCTCTACAAACTCATCAGAGACCTAAGAAGAGTTGATGACGCCCTTGGAGATGGGAAAAAGGTTATACAAAAATTCGAGCGGGAGGCCAGAAAGAAGATGGGCAAGAGCCTGTATGCGGCAAGGACTTTAAATGTCGGTACAGTCTTGTCTGCAGAGGACGTCGCCATTAAATCTCCCGATGGGGGAATACCACCGTACAAGATAAACGAAATAATCGGCAAAACATTGACTTCCGGTATTCCAGAGGATAAACCACTTGCAATGGAGAATTTTAACTGATTAATGAGTATTAAGCTGGAGAAAGTTGTTAGAGAACTCAAGATGATAGTTTTTGACTTCGATGGTGTTTTTACAGATAACAGAGTTCTGGTAATGCAGGATGGTTCTGAAGGAGTTTACTGCAACCGGGCCGATGGTATAGGCCTGGAAGCTGTAAGGAGACTGGGTGTTCGGCTCATGGTGATTTCCAAGGAAAGAAATCCGGTTGTTGGTAAAAGGTGCGAAAAATTGCAACTTCCCTGCGTACAGGGTTGCGATGGTAAGGCGGATGTTTTGAGGCAGGAAACTGAAAGATTAGGAATTTCCCTGCAGCATGTTGCCTTTCTGGGCAATGATATAAACGATTTGGAATGCCTTGAAATAGTCGGTTTGCCCGCCTGCGTGGCCGATTCGTTTTCCGAAGTTATTGAGAATTCGTTATTTATCACAAATAAAAAAGGCGGCGAAGGCGCGGTACGCGAGTTTTGCGACTTTGTAGCAGGGATAAAAAGGAAGGTCTAAATTGCTTGCAAACCGATGGGCATTTGTGGTTTGTTCGCAAAGTAAAGAGCTGAAGAAAAAAACGCATAAATGGGTTACTGATATATTTAAAGATAATGCGTATATTTTTTTTCTTGAAGGATGGAACTCTATATTCAAAGCTTATAATAAAGCTATAGATATTTCATCAGAAAGCAAGTATGTATGTTTTGTACATGAGGATATAGATTTATTGCATCTTGATATAAAGGCACTGGAGTCTCTTCTGGATAAACCTGCAACAGGTTTTGTAGGCGCTGCCGGAGCTAAAAGGTTGCCGTCAAATGGTTGTTGGTGGAGCGGTTACGATGGAAAGCCGAATGCTGATTTGTCAGGAAGAGCAGGGCATCAAAAAAGAGACGGGCATAAAGTTATACGCTGGATTAACGAGTATGGCCCTTATGGCCCTGTTGAAGTTCTTGATGGCTTAATATTATTTTGCAGGCGGGATCTACTGAACTCCATAAAGTGGGACGACGAATATTTTGACGGCTGGGATTACTATGACATATCGATTACATGGGAGGCGACTAATAGAGGTTTTATTAATTATACATTCGAAAAAATGGAACTTTATCACTGGGGCCTTGGTGAACATCGTCCTGGTTGGGAAGAAAATAGGGTAAAGTTTCTTAAGTGGAAAGAAACTAAATGACATATGTTGCTGAAGCATTATCAGATGCAAAAAAAGCCTTTTCTTCAGGAATTTTCAATAAGGCTGAAATGTTGTGTCAGCAGGCCTTGATCTGTAACGAGTCTGAAGCTGAAGCCCTGCATTTGCTTGGCCTGCTCAATTACCAAAAAGGAGACAACGATAATGCCGAATCCTGTATTAGAAAAGCTCTTCAGTTTGAACCATACAGAGCCATATATTACAACAGTCTTGGAATTGTGCTTGCGGCTTCCGGCCGAACTGCTGAGGCGATAGAAAACTACCAGCAGGCCATAAAAATAAAGCCAGCTTTTGCTCATGCACATAATAATTTAGGGCTTGTATTTCAGGAAAACAGAATGCTGGATGAGGCTGTTGAAAGCTACCATAAGGCTCTTGCGGTTAAAGCGGATTTTGCTACCGTTTATAATAACCTCGGCAATGCTTTCAGAGATGCAGGCAGACTTGATGAAGCCATACAAAGCTATAGGCAGGCTCTTGATTTAAAGCCTGATTTTTCCATCCCTTTTAGCAACTACCTTTATACACTTAATTTTTACCCTGACTGTTCACCTGACCTGATTTTTCTGGAACACAAAAGGTGGGCTGCATCTCAGAAGATGTCCGCCTGTAAATGCTCAGGTTCTAGAGTGCCTTATACAAACAACAGGTCTCATGACAGATGTTTGAAAGTGGGGTATGTTTCACCTGACTTCAGAGCACATCCGGTTGCAAACTTTATAGAGCCTGTCCTGGCCAACCATGATCCTGAAAAAGTAGAAATTTTTTGCTATTCAAACTTAGCTTCAGTTGTCGAGTCAAATGATTTAGTTACGGAACGAATTAAATCAATGGTCGGAAATTGGGTTAATATACACGGCCGGTCTGATGCTGATGTTTTCAAGCTGATTACAGATGACAAGATAGACATTCTTGTAGACCTGTCCGGCCACTCCGAGAATAATCGTCTTTCCTTGTTTTTAAAAAAACCTGCACCGATACAGGTCACTTACCTGGGCTATCCAAACACAACCGGCCTTGAGGAGATGGATTATTTACTAACAGATGAAATTATTGATCCGCCGGGCCGAAGTAACCGTTACACGGAAAAGATTTTATATCTGCAAAACGGGTTTGCATGTTATTTTCACAACCGTGATTCTCCGGATGTTGCGCCCCCGCCTGCTCTAAGTAGGGGCTATGTTACTTTTGCCTCTTTTAACGATCTGAGCAAGCTAAATGACAATGTTATAAGCCTTTGGAGCCGTCTGCTTGAAGCGGTGCCGGGATCCCGCCTTGTTATCTATAGAGATACGTTAAAAGGTAGCATTAAAGATTATTTCTACAGGCGTTTTATTGACTGTGGTATTAATGAAAAAAGTCTGGAATTGCGTTGCAGTCCTTTAAACGGAAAAGACTATTTATCGGACTACCAGGATATTGATATAGCCCTGGATACATTTCCCTGGAATGGACATGCGACCACATGTGAAACGCTCTGGATGGGAGTTCCGGTAATAACTCTTTCCGGTAAAACTCATGCAAGTCGTATGACATCAAGTGTTCTTTCGGTTATAGGCCTATCGCATTTAATTGCTGGAGATGAAGATGAATATATTCGGATTGCAGAGAAAATGGCAGGTAATATCAGTCAACTTGAGGAGCTTAGAATGTCGTTAAGAAATATAATGCTATCTTCACCTCTTTGCGATGGTAAATCTTTTACAAAAAATCTGGAGGACACTTATCGCTCAATCTGGGTTAAGTGGTGTAGCAATAAACAAGACATATAAGCTGCCAGAACTCAAAACTAAAGTTGCAGGCTCTTGCAATTCTCACTTTATAACTAATGAAACCGGTAAATTCAAAAAAGCTTAACCCAACTCAAGCAGCATTAAAGTATTACCAGGCCGGTAATTTGAAAAAAGCTGAAAAGCTCTGCAAGCTGGCGCTTAGTCAAAATAAAAACGAACCTGAACTACTGCACTTTTTAGGATTAATTGAGTACCAAACTGGTCAATACGATGCGGCGATTAACACTATTGGTAAAGCTGTTCGGATAAATCCTTACTCTTATACGTATTTTAATAACCTTGCTCTGGCCCTAAAAATCACAGGCCGTATCGATGAGGCAATTGAAAATTTTTCAACAGCTGTTAATTTGAAACCGGACTTCATGGAAGGACACTTTAATTTAGGCCTGGCATTTCAGCTCAAAAGCAAATTTGAAGAGGCTGCAAAACATCTTAGTAAGGCATTGCAGCTACGACCTGATATCCCCGAGCTTTACAATAACCTGGGCAATGTTTATGCAAAGATGGAATTACTGACAAAGGCGCGAAACATGTATGAAAAAGCTGTTGAAATGCGCCGTGATTATGCCGAGCCCTACAATAATCTCGGCAATGTTTTTTCAGCTGAAGATAAACTCGAAGAAGCAGAAAACAGTTATCGAAAAGCCATAGCAATACAACCTGATTATGCTGAAGCATATAACAACCTTGCCAATAGCGTGGCCGCTAGTGGGCGGCCTCAAGAGGCATTAGAGTATTTTAAGAAAGCATTAGATCTGAAACCTGATTATGCTGAAGCATATTTTAATAGTGGCAATACATTAGTGGAGTTAAATATGGCTGATGCGGCTATCGAAGCATTTAACAAGGCGATATTGTTGCGCCAAAACTATCCTGAAGCGTATAACAACCTCGGAAGTATTTACTCCGACAACTCTAACGAAAAAAGTGCAATAGAAAACTTCTTGAAGGCCTTGGACCTAAGGCCTGATTTTGCAGAAGCCCTTAATAATCTAGGCAATGCATACTTTCAAATGGGATGCTTTGTCGAGGCGGCAAATAAATACGAGGAGGCTTTAAGGGCAAAGCCAGATTTCGTAGAGGCTTTTAACAATCTTGGAAATGCGTACTCGGAAATGGGCCGAATGAACCAGGCTATTGAAATGTATAAACAGGCCGTAACCATGAAGCCAGATTATGCAGATGCCCATAAAAACATGGGCATGACATACTTGTTGACACAAAACTTCAAAGAAGGATGGGAAAAGTACGAATGGAGACTAAAGGCTAAGAGAATCAAACTTCCAGTATTATCAAAACCCAGGTGGAGAGGAGAACCTATTAAGAATAAGATAATTTATGTTTATGGCGAACAAGGCATGGGTGATACAATACAGTTTTCAAGATACTTGCCGTTACTTCACTCTATGGGAGCCAAGGTTTTATTCAGGCCACAAAATGCCCTGTTTAGTTTATTTAAGCAAAATAATCTTAATGCAGAAATTATTGCTCCGGATATTAAAGATGGTGACTTTTGTTTCGATACGCATATTCCGCTCTTAAGCATCCCTGCAATATGCGGCACAGATTTGCATAACATTCCGTATCCAAGAGGTTACTTAAAGGCTGCCTTACGGAAAGTAGAGATGTATCGGTCCAGGTTTTTTAATAATAACCAGTTCAAAATTGGTATCTTCTGGCAGGGAAATCCCACCTTAAAGCCAGACAAAAACCGTTCGATGCTTTTGTCGCATTTTTATCCTCTGGCAGCTTTGCCTGATGTAAAATTATATTCACTTCAAAAAGGTTATGGCATTGAGCAGTTAAATACATGTTCTGAAGAAATAGATATTGTTGACCTTGGCAGTTCATTTAATGATTTTTCTGATACTGCAGCAGCCATAGAAAACCTTGACCTTATTATAAGTATAGACACATCAGTTGCCCATTTATCTGGAGCCATGGGCAAGAAAACCTGGGTTATTCTTCCTTCGCACCACGAATGGAGATGGTTTTTAGATTTGGACTACAGCCCATGGTATGAAAACATGAGATTGTTCAGGCACAAAGAACGCAATAATTGGAGTGAAATAATAAAAAGAGTTCACCAGCTGCTGCAGGAAAGTATCGGTTCTTTTAAATAGTGCAATGTCGGAAATATTTGCTTATGAAAATAGTCAGGGAATTAATGCCTTGCTCGAAAATGCCTTACGATTTCATCAAGAGGCTGATCTTGTAGCAGCAGAGATGCTGTATTACAGAATTTTAAAAACGTTACCGGATAGTGATTATGTTCTTTATCTATTGGGTACATTGAACCTGCAAAGAAATGATTACCAAATGGCTTTTCTGCTACTTCAGAAGGCCATCAATCTTAATCCAGATAACGCAGAGGCTCAATGTAATCTTGGAAATACCCTGTTTGAACTTGGGAAGTTTGACCAAGCTATTGTGAGCTATAAAAAAGCTATAAAAGGGAAACAAAATTTTTTTGAAGCTTATTACAATATGGCAAACTGCTTGATGAAAATGGGAAGAATTGATGAGGCAATTAAAACTTATAGTAATGCCATTGCCATAAACAAAGATTCCGCAGCCTCGTATAACAATCTTGGGCTTGCACTTATGGAAAAAGGTAATTTTGAGGAGACGGAAATATGTTATAAACATGCACTTAAGCTGCAACCTAACAATGCGGAAGTTTTTTCCAATCTTGGCAATACATATAAAGCCCAAAATAGACTAGATGAGGCTAAAAAGTGTTATGGCAAAGCTATTGAACTAGAGCCGGATTTTGCAGATGCATATAATAACCTTGGGAGTCTTCTGCAGAAGCAACAAAATTTATCCGAAGCCGTAAGTAACTACAGACATGCGCTAAAACTAAAACCTGACTATCCGGATGCCTACAACAATCTTGGCAGCGCATTGCAGGAGCAGGATAATTTAGAGGCTGCCGTAGAGTGTTACAAAGCTGCAATTGCCGTAAAAAATAATTACCCAGAAGCTCACAATAATCTTGGAAATGCTTTTAAAGAAATGGGTGAACTAGATGCAGCAATAAAGAGTTTTAATCAAGCTATAAAGTTAGATTTTAATTACGCAATGGCACATTGGAATAAAGCTTTAACATTATTACTTCAAGGGAACTTGCAACAGGGATGGCAGGAGTACGAATGGAGGTTTAAAGCTGTTCCAGGTCTGTGTTGTAAATTAGAAAAACCACGTTGGCAAGGAGAGCCTTTTTTAGGAAAGGAAAGGCTTTTAATTCATGCAGAGCAAGGCATTGGTGATACTTTACAGTTTATGAGGTACTTACCATTGATCAAAAGAATGGGTGTTACCTTAATACTTGAATGTCACAAATCCATTTCACGTTTGCTACAAGCAGTTCCTGGAGTTGATGAGCTGGTAGAAAAAAATGAGCTAAAAAAACAGGAGTTAGATTATGATCTAGAGGTACCCCTTCTGAGTCTTCCCGGCATATTCATGACTAACTTGAATACGGTGCCGACCGGCATCCCCTATATACTTCCTAATGCAAATATGGTAGAGGAGTGGCGAGCCTGGCTTTCTAAGTATAGTGGATACAAGATTGGAATTGTATGGTCCGGTAACCCTTTGCACAAACATGACAAGAAACGCTCATGTCCACTGAGTTATTTTAAACCATTGCTAGATATTCCTGGAAGAGTATTATTCAGCCTGCAAAAAGGAATAGCTGCAGAGCAGGCAAGACATGAACCGTGGTCGAATAAGATGGTTAACATGGAAGATAAAGTCAACGATTTTGCTGATACGGCAGCTATTATAGCGAACCTTGACCTTGTTATTTCTGTGGATACTGCTGTTGCACACTTGGCAGGAGCCATGGGAAAAACTGTATGGACACTTTTACCCTATGCACCTGATTGGCGATGGTTGCTGAACCGTAACAACAGCCCATGGTATCCAACAATGAGATTATTTCGTCAGCCCAGCCCTGGAGATTGGACGTCTGTAATAGATTCAGTTACAAATGAAGTTTTATTATTAAAATAAAAGTCCATCATAAGCTTAATTTCTGGCATTATCTTTGCTACTCTAAGTTACAGAAACAATATAAACAGTATTAATCGTCAAGATATTGAGTGTCTACAGCTTTAGAGTGAAGAAATACTATAGTTTTATATAGTCAACTTCATGACACGCATATCGATATGTTTGTCGCTAAAAGACCTGTTAAGATTCGGTACTTAAGTGGTTACCCTAAATAAAATGTTCGACCTTACCGGTAAAGTTGCGGTAGTTACAGGGGCATTCGGCCAGCTAGGAGGAGAGTATGTAAAAACTTTGATTGCAGCCGGAGCCTCGGTTGCAGCTTGTGATATCCGGCCCGGTAATCCGAAGTCATCCATCAAAGATATTAACTCCGACAAGTTGCTCTCAATAAAAATGGATGTGACAGATAAAGTCTCGATCGAAGATGGGCTTCAAAACATCTTATCAAAATTTGGAAATCCATCCATCCTCGTAAACAATGCGGCCATTGATGCGCCGCCAAATTCCACGGAACAGGAGACCGGACCGTTTGAAACATATCCTGAATCGTCATGGGAAGTGATGATGGATGTTAATTTAAAAGGAGTATTCTTATGCTGTCAAATCCTGGGAGGACAAATGGCGAAGACGCATGGAGGCAGTATTATCAACATCGCTTCCATCTACGGCATACTCTCACCCGACCAGAGAATATACGAATATCAAGAGAATGAATTTTTTAAACCTGTTACATACTCTGTGGCCAAATCCGGCATTCTTAATTTAACACGCTACCTTGCGACATACTGGGCAAAACAGAACGTGCGGGTCAATACATTAACGCTGGGTGGTGTTTTTAATAATCAGGACGATATTTTTTTAAAAAACTACACGGCTAAGGTTCCCCTTGGAAGAATGGCAAGCCAGGATGAATACAACGGGGCAATGCTATTTTTGGCTTCCGGGGCATCAAGCTACATGACCGGTTCCAATCTAATTATTGATGGTGGATACAGTTGCTGGTAAGTATTTAAACAAAGTTAGGCATATTATTTAAATTCATGAAAAAACATAGAGTTTTAATTACAGGAATAACCGGAATGGTTGGTTCTCACCTTGCCGACTTTATCCTTGAAAACACTGATTGGGACATTTATGGAATGTGCCGCTGGCGCAGTCCCATGGATAATGTAGAACATCTTATTGACCGAGCTAATAAAAAAAACAGGATTTATTTTATTTATGGTGACCTGTGTGACTATATTTCACTACAAAACGCTGTTGAGGAAAGTCGTCCGGACGTTGTTTTTCATCTAGCTGCTCAGAGCTATCCCTCCACCGGCTTTACATCCCCTATTCAGACCTTGGATACAAACATACTTGGTACTGAAAAACTACTTGAGGTTTTAAGAAGATCTGCTGGTATTGACCCTGTTATACATGTATGCTCTTCATCCGAAGTGTTTGGACGTGTGGGTAAAGAAAAATTACCTATTGACGAAGAATGCTTATTTCATCCCGCTTCTCCATATGCAATTTCAAAAGTTGGCACAGATATGGTTGGGCGATTTCATGCTGAGGCCTATGGTCAAAAAGTTGTTGTTACAAGAATGTTTACACATACAGGACCTCGTCGTGGAGATGTTTTTGCTGAATCCACCTTTGCTAAACAGATAGCAATGATAGAGCAAGGATTAATTTCGCCTATAGTTAAAACTGGCAATTTAAACTCGCTACGTACATGGTCTGATGTTCGTGACGCTGTGCGTGCATATTATATGCTGGTTACTGTCAACCCGATTCCGGGCGAATTTTATAATATTGGTGGAACTTTTTCCTGTACTGTTGGAGAAATGTTGAATTTTTTGATTTCTATTTCTACACATAGGGATATTATTAAAATAGAGACAGAAAAGTCACGACTAAGACCGCTGGATGCTGACCTACAAATTCCTGACACGAAAAAATTCAAGAATCATACGGGGTGGGAGCCACAAATACCTTTTGAAAAGACGATGCAAGACTTGCTTGATTACTGGCGGAATCGCGTAAAATCCGGAAGGAGATTTCTTGCACGGTAAGGGTACCCATAATGTATAGTGATCCAAGGTTGATTTCTCCCCAATGCCCTTCATTGGTTCCGGTTGAAACTCTTCATGAAAACCCATGGTTTGTGGTACGAAATCGTGGTGGATATTATACGACTGAATTCAGACAACCCAGTGTTGTGATATTACCGATAGTAGATAATAGTTCTATTTTGATGGTAAGAGTTAAAAGACCATTACTTTCTGATACCCCTCTGGAGTTACCGGCAGGTAGTGTTCTTGATAATGAACTGCCTGTGCAGGGAGCTTCAAGAGAGCTTGCCGAAGAAGCCGGCATAGAGATTTTAGATGTGGAGCGATTTAAAAGTATGCCACCTATTGCTGAAAGTCCCAATAGAAGCCCTTGTCTCTTACATGTTTTTAAGATAGATATTTCGACGTTTGAATATAGTCATAGGCAAAAACATGACGAAGAGATAGAAAGTGTTGAATTATTAAACTTTGAACAGGTGTATACCTACGTTGCAAAAGGAAATTTTTATGTAAGTACCCCTATGGCCGTTGTACTACGATTTATTCTTTCATTGCAGAGTAAGTGAAAAATGAACCTGATTATGAAACATTTAGGGATCCTGACATTAGAATAGAAATAAAAGTTACGTCGCATTTATGAATATCTTTTCCGTAATTATATGGGTATTAAGGACACTTGAGGAGACGTTGTGATAATAACAAGAACACCGTATAGAGTTTCTTTTTTTGGTGGTGGAACCGACTATCCCGTTTGGTATAATGAAAATTGTGGGGCAGTACTAAGCTCCACAATTAATAGATATTGTTATATAACTTGCCGATACCTGCCACCATTTTTTGATTTTAAATACCTCCTGAGATACTATCTGCGTGAGGAAGTACAAAATGTTTCTGATATAAGGCATCCTTCGATCCGAGAATGTTTAAGGTTTTTAAATGTCGAGCAAGGTCTTGAGATAGTACATACTGGTGATGTTCCTGCACAGTCTGGGATCGGTTCAAGTTCAGCCTTTACAGTGGGAATGTTAAATGCTCTAAATGCTTTAACAGGAAAGATGATCAGCAAGAGACAGCTGGCATTACAGGGCATACATGTTGAGCAAAATCTTATACAGGAAAATGTTGGCTCACAAGACCAGGTTGCTTCTGCATTTGGAGGATTTAATAAAATCGAATTTGGTGGAGAAAAAAAATTTTTTGTACATCCCATTACTATTAGCCAGGAAAAGCTTGATTACCTACAGAGCTGTCTAATGTTTTTCTTTACAGGCTTTTCCAGAAATGCAGCAGAAATAGCAGGAGAACAGATAAAAAAGACACATGAAAAAAACATAGAGCTAAAAAGCATGCATGATATGGTAGATGAAGCAGTTAATATCCTGAATGGAGACATTCGAAGTTTTAATGATTTTGGAAAACTTCTCCATGAGTCATGGATGATCAAGCGCAGTCTTACTGATTCGATTTCCAGTTTTTTAATTGATGAAATCTACAACGTAGCTCTTAGTGCTGGAGCTATTGGAGGCAAATTATGTGGAGCCGGAGGTGGCGGTTTTATTCTGTTTTTTGCACCTCCTGAGGTACAACCCAGGATAAAGGAAAAGTTTAAGGACTTCTTACTCGTACCGATATATTTTGAAAAATTAGGAAGTCATATAGTTTTGTACTCTACTGAAGATATTTCGCAATAGTATTAGGAAGTTTATCACATGTCTTATTTTAAAGATATCGATACAGTTATATTGTGTGGTGGAAAAGGAACTCGTTTGCGTCAAGCCGTTAGTGACCGTCCTAAATCCATGGCAAAAATAGATGGCCGTCCTTTTCTTGATATTCTTATCGAATATCTTAAAAGCTTTGGATTAAAACGAGTCATTCTATGTACAGGCTATATGGCATCTGTTATCAGGAACTATTATGCTAATAAGAAGTATGTAAATAATATCCTGTTTTCCGAAGAGGATGAACCATTGGGAACAGGAGGGGCATTAAAAAATGCAGAACATATGATTACAAGTGATCCCTTTCTGGTTATGAATGGTGACTCATATTGTCATATAAATCTTGAGGAGTTCTTTAATTTTCATTTAAAGAAAAAAGCTCTTATATCTATAGCAGCACTTGAGGTTGATAATACTGGTGACTATGGTTTAATTACTATAAACAAGTCACAAAAGATTGACAGTTTTCAGGAAAAAACAAAAAAAGGAGAGGCATTTATTAATGCTGGCATTTATATTTTCAATAAAAAAATACTTTCCTTAATACCTCCCTATATGAAATATTCTCTCGAGTATGACCTTTTTCAAAAATTTGTTGGTCGAGAATTTTACAGCTATACAACTCAAAGTAAATTTGTTGACATAGGAACACCAGAACGTTATGCCCTAGCACAGCAAGTCATAACGAATTTTAATTTAACCAAGTAACTTATGATATATAAGTCAGATGAAAAGTTGAAGAAATACCTGAACACTTAAGCTATAAGCGAGCTTAGTGTGAAACATAGTAGAACAAATATTTTATTCACATTAATATAAATATGCAACAAATTAAAAAAATTGGACTTATCCAAATCAATAATAGCTTTTCAAACCAGAGTTATTTACCTTATTCAGTAGGGTTGTTACAGGCCTATGCACAGAAGCATCTCAACAATAAAGAGTTATTTGAATTCATGTTACCAATATTTTCACGAATAAAAGTTGATGATGCATCTGAGAAGCTTATCGATGCTGATATTATTTTTTTTAGTGTTTATATTTGGAATATAAGATTATCTTTAGAAATTGCTAAAGCCGTTAAGCTAAAGAATCCTCAAACTATTACTGTGTTTGGAGGGCCTCAGGTTCCGAACAACTCCGAGGATTTTCTGAGAAAAAATTCATTTATAGACCTGCTCTGTCATGGAGAGGGAGAGAAGACGGTCTGCCAGATTATAGAGAATTTAGATAATAAAAACTGGAACAATATTTCTTCTTTAAGTTTCCTTGATGAAGATGGGCAATTAATAAATACACCCAGAGCTCCTAGGATGGAAAACATAGATTCAATCCCATCTCCATACCTTGAAGGTGTTTTTGATTCACTTATGCAGGAGTATCCAAATAAGCAGTGGATAGTTATGTGGGAAACAAACAGGGGATGCCCTTTTTCATGTACATTCTGTGATTGGGGTTCTGCTAATAATTCTAAGGTAAATAGATTTAGCATAGAAAGACTATATAGAGAAATTGACTGGTTTAAAAACAGGAAAATTGAGTTTGTTTTCTGCTGTGATGCTAATTTTGGAATTTTAAAGCGTGACATTGACATTGCCAAATATGCTGCAGAAAGTAAAAGGAAGACAGGCTATCCACAAGCTCTTTCTGTTCAAAACACTAAAAATTTACCTGAGCAGGCTTATCATATTCAGAAGATTCTTGCTGATGCCGGACTAAATAAAGGCGTGACTTTATCATTACAGTCCACCAATAAACAAACACTAAAATACGTTAAAAGGAATAATATTTCCTTGTCTTCATTTCAAGAGCTTCAGGCTCGTTTTAGTCTGGATAATATTGAAACTTACACGGATATTATCCTTGCCTTACCTGGTGAATCGTATGATACGTTTACTGATGGTGTATCAAATGTCATTCGGAATGGACAGCATAACCGCATTCAGTTCGGCAATTTATGTATTATGCCTAACGCAGAAATTAGTGATACAAAAACAATTGATGAACATAAAATGGAGATAGTTGAGACAAAAATTATTAATATCCATGGAAGTCTTCATGATGATGAAGAAATTCATGAAATACAGGAATTAGTTGTCGCCACGAAAACAATGCCGAGGGAAGATTGGGTAAGGGTGAGAGCATTTTGCTGGATGACTTCTTTTCTCTATTTTAATAAAATCATGCAAATTCCACTTATCTTGTTACATAAACTTAGTGGTACTAGTTTTCGTAAGATTATAGAATCATTTTGTATCTATGACGAATCCTTCCCACTGCTGTCTGAAATTTACACTTTTTTTATGAAATTAGCTAGGGGTATTCAGCAGGGTAAACCAGAGTATTGCAGTTCTAAAAAATGGCTTAACATTTGGTGGCCTACTGACGAATTAATGCTGATCAGGATATGCACGGAAAACAAACTTGATCAGTTTTATAAAGAAGCTAAAGATCTATTAAAAAAAAGCCTTGTTACTGGAAATACAGATGATAACATCATTGATGATGCTATTTTTTTGAATAAAAATCTTATTAAGTTGCCATTTCAGAAAACAGATTTGGAAATTAGTTTATCTTATAACATTTTGGAACTCTATTATAACCATAAAAGAGACATTGACACTCCAATTGTTAAGCAAACTCACAAATATAAAATTGATCGTACTTCTGAAATATGGTTTTCTTGGGAGCAATGGTGTCGCGAAGTTATATGGTGGGGGAATAAAAAAGGGGCATATTTATATAAGGTCATTTCAATAAACTAAACATATTACATCCTACATTCCGCTATCGATATGTTTACGCCAGAACCGCTCCTTCTGTTTAAGGGAAAACAACTTTAAATCCTTTGTCATGATGATGCCTCCTTTAAGTTGCAAACATCATTACACATAGAAAACAAGAAAGGAATATGGGGTTAATTAACCGCTTACAAAGAAGTTCAATCCTTAGTGGTGAGCCTGATGCCAGGATAATTTCTGTTTTCATATGCTGCTTGCCCTAAGCTGACCGCAGGCGGCCATGATGTCCAGACCTCGACTATCCCGTACAACACTGACAAAGCCTGCATCAAGCAGAACCTTCTGGAAATTGCGTACGATCTTTTCTTCAGGGCTCCGGAACCCTGAACCGGTATAGGGGTGGAAAGGAATAAGATTAATCATGCAGGGAAGTTTTTCAAGCAGTTTTGTTAGTCTGCCTGCATCTTCAAGCGAATCATTCACGCCGTTTATAAGCACATATTCTATAACCACTTTGCGGCCTTCTTTAGAGTACCTATACAGTGTTCTTAGTAGTTTATTCAAAGGATACCTACGGTTTACCGGCATGATAAAGTTTCTGGTATTATCCTCCGTAGCGTTAAGGGAGACGGCCAGAGCAATGCCGGTATTCTCCTGAGTCATGCGTTCGATTCCCGGAATTATGCCGGATGTAGAGAGAGTTATTTTATTGCCGTGCATGTTAAGTCCGCGGGAATCAGTAGCTGTTTTGACGAACTTAGTGACGCTGTCGAAATTATCCAACGGCTCACCGCACCCCATAAGCACAAGGTTTGTCAACGGTTTTTCGGTAACTTTTTGTACGGCCAAAACCTGCCCCAGCATTTCGGCAGAAGAGAGATTACGGATAAATCCACCCGCTCCGGTAAGACAGAAACGGCAGCCGGACCGACAGCCGACTTGTGTGCTTATGCAGAGAGTGAGGCGGGAGCGTTCAGGAATGAGAACGCCCTCAACCATATCAACCTGAGGAGAATCTGATATATAGGAACTATTAAAACTATAAAGAAATTTTTCCGATCCGTCTTTTGAAACGAGATGATCTTCTATCTTGACTTTTGAGATCGAAACCAGCTCTTTGAGTTTGCCTCTAAGCAAACCGGCTATTTTAATATCGTCTATTGATTCAATTCCGTGTCGTAGAACGGATTTAGCCAGCGTTGTTCCTTGGTGAACTGTTCCCCCTAAATTTAAGCAAAGGTCAATAATCTCATCAGGCGTTAAATTCCTAAGATCAGTCAATTCAAAGCATCCGGAAAGGCTTCCTCGTATTTCAATTGGTAGCTGACCAGCTTTTCGTATTCGGAAAGCCCAAGAGCCTGGGCTGCGTCGCAGCGCAGGCTCTTACGATCCTGGTTGTCATGCATTACTTCTACCATGGTTCCATTTGCACCGTAAGCAGTGGCTGCCTTGAACTGATATGGAACCAGTTTATCAACTCCGCTTGAATGAGAAGGGTCTACAACCACCGGCAGTATAGTGCGTTCTTTTATTGTAGGTATGACATCCAAGTCCAGGTGGGATCGATTATAATCTCCGTGAACCGTGGACTTTACTCCACGTTCGCAAAGAATTATTTTCTTATTACCCTGGTTCGCGATATACTCTGCGGCGTCAAGCCATTCCTCCAAAGGCGCGGCTACTCCTCTTTTATAAAGTACAGGTTTCTTCTGTTTTCCTACTTCCTCCAGCAGGTAGAAGTTCTGGTAGTTCCTTGTGCCAAGTTGAACCATGTCCGCATGTTCCGAAACCTCTTGCACCATCATAACAGACATAACTTCGGTAACGTATGGTATACCTGTCTTCTGGCGCACCATGTCAAGATAATCAATTCCTTTCATACCAAGTCCCCGAAAGTCGGTAGGACGGGTGCGCGGCTTGAAAGCGCCTCCACGCAGAATCATGCGGTCGGTTATATTGTACTTATCGCCGATTCTCTTTAACTGGTCTGCTACTTTGGTCACCTGGTCCTTGGACTCCACAGCGCATGGACCTGCTATAAAAATATAATGCCCGTCTCCTATCTTTCTTACGTGCCCATCCGGGCCCTTGACTTTTATGACATTTCTGGGCTTCTCCAGTATCGAGTCATCCGGACCCTTTGCAATACGGTTTATTGTTTTATACCGGCTGGAAACTCTCCACGCCTTAACAATACCGGGAAATGCCTTAATATGGTCTTCTGATAGTTTCGAGGTATCCCCATCTACGGCTATCACGTTGTATATATCGCCGTAGATCACTTCCGGCCTGCAACCAGCCTTCTTTATAGCATCTTTTACATCCTTAAGATATTTTTTGTCTTTTTCTAGTTCTATTATCATTTTTTCCTTTCCCACCTTTTTTATGACAAAATTTATATGATCTTGATAAAAAACGCTTTTTAATTTTAGCAGATTTATTCGTAATTATTCAGCATTTGACATAACGGCTCATATAAATTCTATCATAACCCTATACAATGAAAACCTGGATACTTGCAATCACCGGCGCCAGCGGCGCAGTTTTCGGCATCCGTGTTCTGGAGGAACTTTTATCCAAAGGCAGCAGGGTTCACCTTCTTATATCATCCCAGGCATTCGGAATAATACGTAACGAGACCGGCTTTGACATGCGTTTCAAAACAGATTCTGATGTCCAGAAAGCGCTGTGTAGAACGTTTAAAAAAAGTGATCACCTGATTTTCCATCCGGAAGGGGATCTTTACGCTCCGATATCCAGCGGTTCTTACAAAACAGATGGTATGTTAGTGGTTCCCTGTTCAATGAAAACACTGGCGGCTATAGCGTGTGGTCTTGCGGACAGCTTGATCACAAGGGCTGCAGATGTCTGCTTGAAGGAAGGCCGTACCCTGCTTCTGTCTCCCCGTGAAATGCCCTTTAGCGCTGTTCACCTCGAAAACATGCTGCGGCTTGCGCGCCTGGGAGTAAAGATAGCGCCACCGGTACCGGCCTTCTACCACAAACCAGAATCCCTGGATGATATTGTGAATTTTGTAGCCGGTAAAATCCTAGATGCTGCAGGAGTGGAAAACGATTTATTTGACAGGTGGAGGGGAAAGACCGAAACATACTGAAAATTTTCATGCTCTGGTATTTGCTACAGCTTCATACAATCAGACTTTTAACAACTCTCCGGCAAAAGAAATGTAATCATCGTCTTTAGGCAACTTACCAACCCATTTGGCAAAAAAACCTATTCGCCGCTTCCACTCGTCATCACTGTCAGTTGTAATCTCCTCTTCTTCTGACTTTTGAACGAATGTTTCTTTAAAGACAAAACCCAGGCAATCCTTCAGATATATCACCGGCAGACCTGCCTCAATAGCTGAAAGACAGATGTCCGCATCCAGAAGATGAGCTGCGATACCCACATCAAATCCGCCTATCGTTTCGAAATGCTCCCTGGAGACTCCAAGTAGACCGCCACCCACAGCAATTTGTTTGTCGGTTTCTTGCATCTCTTGAATTCTATATGGAACATGATTGAAATCAAAACCGATACCAAAACAGTAAGGAGTGTTATCCTTATTTTTTATCGGTATTCCGGCAACGCCTTTTTTGACTGCTTCAAGCAGGCCCTCGTCTTTGTAATACAAGACACCTGGTTTCAGAAATATCAGGTACTCTCCAGAGGAAGCCTCAGCTCCCTTGTTATATAGAAGAGCCAGATTGTTCCCTTTACTTTCAACAATCCGAACGTCTCCTGAAATACCTGAAAGCATTTCATTTATGGCAGAATCATGCACTACTATCACGACTTCCCAGTCGGAGGATTTAACGCTCTGGGAAAGTGACGTCAAAGTGGCCAAAAGAGCGTCCGCATCATATCCGGACGGAATAACATAACTGATTCGGCTTGCTGCAAAATCTTTTTTTATCGAGATATATTCAGCCTTTTTTTCATTACACCTGCTTTTAAAAATGTGCTCAACCGCCTCAACAGCTCGTTCAACAGCTATTGTATTATTTTTATAAAAATAATCGTTGTTAAGATAATTTTCCACGTTTACACGTATCGTTTCAGGCACACCTTCCCGGATTGTCTTATAAAGAGGATCATAGTTTCCTGGCGGCCAAAGAGGCTGCGAGACCCCGGCTTTTGCATAATGGTCAATTTCACCATCTGTTCCAGGCAGAGAAAATAAAGGCTTTCCAAATGAAAGTCCTTCAACGGCCAGTGTGGTTTTACCCAATGTTACACAGTAGTCGGCAATAGGAAGAAGACTGTAGGGGTCATAATTATGAAGCACTATACAACTGGGAAAAAGTTTCTTAAAAAGATTTTCGACGTTTTCTTTAAATCCGCTATAGGTGACTTTAGGGTGCCATTTAAAGATTTTAACTACGTCATCACCAATTCCTGCAAGTAGTTCTTTCCAGACAAAATCATCCTTCAACACTCCCCACTGTATGCCTACAAGAAAAAGAACAACCTTCTTGCCCGGTGGAATATTAAGCTCTTTTTTAGTTGCTGCAATATGCGTCGGTTTAAAATGGCTGCGTTTGATTGCGGATAAATGTGTGTTTCCATTCAGAACAAACTTTTCTGGTGTTGATTTCATTCTTGCAAGACGCTCTTTGATTCCATTTCCCCATAACAGTAACGCAGTGGAATATTCAGTATGTCCACTGAAACTTAATCTATCTTCATAGTAGTCGCCTTCCTGCAAGGTAACATATGGAATGCCATGCTTAGAAGAAAGGTGACCAATTATTTTACCCCACCGGTTACGTTCATGCAGGGCAAGAAACATATCGGGTTTTTCGGTTTTAATCAATTCCTCAAGACAGAAGTATTCCTCAAAGCCGACCGTCAAAAGACTTGCTTGCTGTACTAAGGGCCAGTGACGCAGTCCATCCCACTGAAAACACCGTTTAAACCACAATTCAAAGAAGTCACGAGTGCCTCTGCCTATTTTTTCGGCAATATTCTGCGTGACATATTCCTGTATTATTTTGCACTGTTTACCTTTTTTTATTAAATCCCCTTCAAAAGGGAAATCTGATGTTGCAGTAAAGAAAAGCAACTTGGCGCCATTTTCTTCTAAAGACTCTGTAATAGGCCACAAAAACCTTGTGTGATGAGGTAAAGCCACAAAACAAGCTATTTTTTTATCCTTTATTATCATTTCAAAATATCATCCACTATATCAGCAAGATTTTTAGTTCTCTGTTTTTTAAAGTACTGTTTCATGACCGTCTCTGCCAAAGCGTCAGTAGTATGAGTAAAGGTGACATCTTTTATATGAGGAATTTCTTCTTTTAAAGGATTGTAGACTATTCCTGTCTTGCCGTATTCGCCCGCAAAGCTAAGAGGCAAAACATATGACGTAGCAATAATCACATCGCAAGACATCAGTGCTTTTATCGTAGAGCCTGCTTCCACCCTATGATACTTCCCAATTTTATTTCTAAGTACAGGCGCAATTAAATCATCAAACACATCATTTTCATGAAGTTGCTTAACAGTATAATTAAGAAATGCGAAGAAGACGCTTTTCTTTATATTAAGTGTTGCAAGAGTCTCTATAATTGCGTGTATCTGGGTTCTATTTTTTGAATTATTCATTATGATTATACCAAGACAGTCTTTAGCAAGTGATATATTCCCCTGAAATATTAGATTTTTATATGGTTCCTCTACAGTAGCAATACAATAATTATCTGATATTTCTTCAATAATATGTATTTTTTCATCAGATATTCCAAGGTCTTTATAGTAGTTTTTTTCATACTCTTCTTTAACTATAAAAAAATCTATAATTCCAGTAAAAATTGGTGGGATATCATAAATGGGATAAATTTGCAGGCCTACAATAGGCACATTATTTTCTTTTGCATAAAAAATAACATTTGAATAAAAAACATCATCCGAGGCTATTGGAGGCTCAGAGAACGAGGGAATAGGAAATATGATAAGGTCGTATTCTTCAGTGATCCTAGGATAAACATGACTGGAAACATGCCAAAGAAAATCATCAAAAGCTACTTGTTTCCAAAACTTAAAATCAGTACCGGGCACAACAATATCGTGATACAGTTTAATAAATGACTTCGCAAAACTATCCCGCTGAACCATTGTCCAAAATCTTTCTTCGTTTTTAGCTCGAATAATATTAATTCCCTTTTTATTGCTATAAAGTTCTGTTGAGGCCTCTTTAGTTTTATCATCGTTTACTAAAATATCCACCGTATAGCCATATTCTGCAAGCCTTTTTGGATATTTAAGCAATCGTTTCTCTGTGGCCAACGACTCTCTTCGCCCCACTGGAAAAAGAATCCTGGTATTAGCTTTATCTGTAACCTTAGGCATTATTGCTTTAGCACTTTTTACTGTCTATAGTTTTTAGCATCACATCGTAAGCATGAACTATATGTTCCTGATTAGTTTTACTTGCAAGTTTTTCAACTATCTTTAATATCTGTTCATAACAATTTGAATTCTGACAAGCAATGGGTAATAAATTGCCATAGAACTCATTTAGTGCTCCCTCGCCCGTAAAGTCATATTCGTATTTTTCAGTCTCTGAACTCATAAACGATACAATGTATTTAACAAGCAACTCTAGCATCTCGTCATATTGCTTTTCATCCCATAGGCAAAGAGATTTTAGAAACATGAGATCGGAATGATCATCCTTAATATTCAAGCCTTCCTCAATATATTTTAGAGCATCGGCTCTGCTTCCATTTTGCAGGTAAATCTGTGTCAAAATCGTCAATATTCTAAAATATACAACATTCTCTTTAACCTTATCGCCTTTAGGAATAGCTTCTATCGCTTTATGCAAGGATTCCAGTGCTCTATCAGAAAGTCCTGCTCTCATGTAAGTTAAAGCTGTGGTGTAGTTAGCCTCGTAATTCATTTGGTTTCAACATCCTTTCTTCTAATATAAAGCACGTTGTAGTAGTTCTTGGTCATTAACGGATACCGTTGCTGTATATCAAATCCTGCATCATCGAAGTAATTATAGATTACAGAGGCCTCTTTAATGTTTTCTTCATTCACCTCTATCATTACAGACTGCAAACGGCTATCGTAAAAAACTTTCCTTCCGCCTTCAATAACATCCTTTTCGCTGCCATCCACATCTATTTTTATATGGTTTGGAAATGGTAAGCCAAAACTCTCCACCATCTGATCAAGAGACGCACACAAAACTTTTACGCAATATTGTGCTTCCTTAGTGTCAAAACCTTGGGTAGAGCCAAAATCGCTGTTTGAAATATGCATTTCCATCATCTTATTGTCCTGTGTCAGCGCCACGTTCAGTGGAATTATCCTTGAACTCAGTTTATTAATAATCGAATTTTCGCATAATTTATAAAAGTTGAAATACACGGGCTCAAATGCAACAACAACACTGTTATCATCAGACATCAACGACGCAGCTATTAAAGAATAAGAACCTACATTTGCTCCTATGTCATAAAATACACCTTTATAAGCTGTACTTTTGATCCATTCAGCTGTAAAAGGCTCTTTGGCACATGCATTTGCACGAAATCTTAGTTCGACTTCCGAATCTACTGTTATGAAGATATCCCTGTCTGGAAAGTCTACCTTTTTTATAACCGGTTCGTTTTGCATGTATTATCCTTTCATGTTACCAGCATTTCCGCCAGCTTGAAATCCAGAGGTGTGTTAATGTCGATAGACTCTAGTTCATCCATTATGAAGGGTATTACTGTATCTCCTATCGGTGTGCCTTTGTTTCTGATTGTGGAGGGTTTTGTTATATAGATACTTGCATTTTGTATGTATACCTTGGGTAACAGATGATAGGAGATGGTATGAATGTCAGCTCTTTCAACTCCTCTTACCTTTACAAATGGTTGTAGATATCCGTTTTCTATTTCCCACATCTTATATGGATGTTCGTTGCATTTTCTTATGGAACGTAATGAGTCGGCCTCGGGATGTCCAAGGATTTTTTCGATAGCTCTATCAATGGACTCGGCTTTTCTAAATGGCGATGTTGGATAGAGAAGTACAATCAGTTCAGGCTCATAGTTATCGTTGTTGGATAACCAGTTAAGAGCATGTTCAAAAAACTCCATCTCTGTTGAATCTGCTGTTGATATGTCATCAGGACGTAGGAATGGAACCTCGGCACCATACTGTCTGGCTACCGAAGCTATCTCTTTTGAGTTAGTAGACACAACAATACGGTTTACCTGTCGGGACGTTTTGGCGGCCTCGATGGTATAAGCGATCAAGGGCTTTCCATCTAAATGCTTCAAGTTTTTGCCTTTAACTCTTTTTGAACCGGCACGCGCAGGGATTAATGCAAGTATTTTCATGGTTGTAGTAATGCACCGTAAAGTGGTGTGTCAGATCAAAATCGCTTTTATCCTCTTGGCCACACTTTCGCTATCCAGCTCGTGAAAACTAAGAACCTCGGCAGGAGCGCCGCATTCCGGATAGTTGTGAATGCCAAATTTATGAAATATTTTTCGCTTCAAAACATCCGATGAAACGAGCATATTTATAATATTGTCACCAAGTCCTCCGAAAATAGAGTGATTATCCATAACAAAAACAGCGCGGCACTCACCCACTGTTTTTTCGATCCAGTCACCATCGATACGATTCAACCACGGCATGTTCACTACCTGCAAAGACAGGTCGTCACTTTCCAAAATAGATGACGCCAGCAAAGCTTCATGAAGCATTACAGGGCCGTAAGCAAATATCGTTGCATCTGTTCCGGTTTTTAATACCGTGCCCATTCCTGGTGTAATCTGGTAATCATCCGGCAAATCAATCGGTCCGGGTGAAGGGAATATAGACAACCTGATCATACAGTTCTCTTCGGTACTATTAACACACCACTCAAGCATCTTCTTTGTCTCAAGCGCATTACAAGGTTCCACAGAGATGCAGTTCGGCAGCGCTCCAAACAAAGAGATATCCCTTATGCCCTGATGAGAGCTTCCCGGCCCGGCAGGTAATAGTCCGGCATAGTTGCATATATAAATAATCTTTGTTTTCTCTGTTGAGTTATTATATATCTGCTCATTGGCCCGTGCAGAAAGAAATACGGAAAAAGAGTGTACAATCGGAAGAAATCCATGCAGGGCCAAGCCTCCTGCCATGGAAACCATATCTTGTTCAGCAATTCCGTTTTCAATGAATCGCTCAGGAAACTTTTCTTCAAATGGTCTTATTCCGCAATCAGCAGCCAGATCAGCGCTAAGAACAACGATGTCCTTACGCTTTTCACCGACTTCGACCAGCGCCTCGCCGTACGCCGTTACAATTTTTTCTTCAGAGACTTGATAGTCTGATATTACAGCATCTGCAGGAATTTCGGTTGCTACCGGTTTTTCTCCGATGTTTTCCAACTGCAAATTAATGTTCGTGATTAGTTCTCTATAAGCCCTGCCAAAAACTTCATCACCAGGAGCACCTGAATGCCACTTGTAAGTGCCGTGGTCCAGTTGCTCCATGAAAGAGACGCCTTTGCCCTTTATGGTGTCGGCTATCAAAATCTTGGGTTTATCATTAATAGTTCTAAACTCCGTAAAAACTCTATTTAGTTTCTGAAAATCGTGTCCATTACACCGTTTCACATACCACCCAAAAGAAGTAAGTTTATGCTCCAGGTTTTTTAACTCAACAACATTCTCAACCATCTTGTCAGTTTGAATTTTGTTGGAATCCACTATTACATGAATATTGTTGATTTTTTGATGTGCAGTTGTCTGAAGCGACTCCCAAACCTGCCCTTCCTGCAACTCACCGTCACCTGTTAGGACAAACACTCTTCCCTTGCTGTTAGATAGTTTTTTAGCTAAAGCCATACCTCTGGCCTTTGATATTCCCATACCTAAAGAGCCTGAGTTAGCCTCTATCCCGGGAGTGCCTATTTCAGGGTGTCCTTCCAATCCGCCAAGCCGTCGTAGTGTAAAGAGCTTTTCATGTTCTATTATTCCTGCAGCCGCCAGAACCGAGTATTGTCCAGGGGCATCATGTCCCTTTGACGAAAAGAAAATGTCACGGTGTTGGTTGTTAATGCCTGTATCCAGTATATTCAGCTCTGTAAAGTAGAGCGCCACAAACAGGTCCATAGAGCTTAGGCTGCTGCCTATGTGTCCTGATCCTGCTCTTTTGATGGCCGAAAGCGTGTTTAAACGGCACATATCACTAAGAATTTGCATCTTGATGAATTTTTCGATATTGCTGTTAAGGATACGCTTAAATTCCTTATGCTGAATGAACGGAATGTTTGTCATTATTTCTCTTCGTCTCTTTTACCTACGAACTGAACATTTTGAATTTTTGCACTGTAATCCACATATAGAGTTTTAACCTCTGAAAATCCCTCTATTGCCGACCAGCCGGCTTCCCGGTAACCAAGGCCTGAGCTCTTTACTCCACCAAACGGCATATGCGGTTCAGATCCGAACGTTGGAGCATTTATATAGCATACACCTGCCTCTGCATCGTCAAAAAAAGAAAAAGATTTATTCACATCACCTGTAAACAGGGAGGCTGAAAGGCCAAAAGAAGAGCTGTTATGAATATCGATAGCTTCTTTATAAGATGATACCTTAAAGACTACAAGAACAGGTCCAAAAACCTCATTCTGAACAATTTCAAGCTCAGGAATAACATTGTCTATGACTGTTGGTGCGATGTAATACCCCTTGTCGTATTGGCCGCCTTTTAATTGTTTCCCACCGCATAGAACTCTTGCCCCATCGGCTTTTGCACCTTCTATATACTCCAATACGCTTTCAAGTTGTTTTTTGCTTATAAGTGGTGTTACATCCGAGCCGGCGTCGCTGCCTGGTCCTACTTTTTGAGCGGCGGTACGCTCTAGAAGTTTCTCCATGAACACGTCATACACCGCCTCATGAACTATTACCCGGCTTGTGGCAGTGCATCTTTGGCCCGATATCGAAAATGCTCCACAGACAACGCCATCCACCGCCAGGTCAATATCAGCGTCATCCATCACAATGACAGCATTTTTACCGCCAAGTTCAAGCGATATTTTAGCCAGCCTGCCCGCACAATTACTGCCGATCAATTTGCCAACAGCGCTTGAACCTGTAAAGGAAATCATTGCAACATCAGAATGTTGCGTCAATGCCTCGCCGGCTTCAGGCCCAAAACCATGAATGAGATTTAAGACGCCCCCAGGCAGCCCCGCCTCTTGCATGATTTCCATAAAATGAACTGCTGTTTCAGGTGTATTTTCTTCTGACTTAAGAACAACAGTGTTACCACAAAGAAGAGCCGGAAAGGTCTTCCAGCAGGTGATAGCCATTGGGAAATTCCAGGAAGTAATTATGCCAACAACACCAACTGGGTATCTTTTAGTCATTGCAAAACGTTTTTTTAAGCCGGAATGGCTGGTACGCCCATACCAACGCCTTCCTTCCCCGGCCACATAATAAGCCATATCAATACCCGACTGGACGTCACCAAGCGCTCCATTTACGGTTTTTCCGTTTTCTCTGGAGATGACTTCTGCCAACTCCTGCTTCCGCAACTCCATAAGATGCGCCGACTTACGAATGATACTGCCCCTTTCAAGCGGCGGAGTCTCCTTCCAGTCTTTAAAAGCTGTTAGCGCAGCTTTCACGGCACGATCCACGTCTTTTTCTGTGGATCTTGGAAAACTCCCCAACAACATGGATGTGTCTGACGGATTTATGTTTTCAAAGGTTCTTCCGGACTCGGAATCAATCCATTGTCCATTAATAAAATTATGAAAAATTTTCGGCATGTTGAGCTCCTCAATTTTTGATTCCTTTTCTAACAGTTCTAAGCTTTCAGTCTATCCACCTGCCATCAAAATAAGTTTCTTAACCTCTTCATCATCAGGCGCTATCTTTTCTGCCTGTTTTAAAAGTTCGTAAGCTCGCTGCTTATGCCCTTGATGCACGCATACAGAGCCCAGCAGCTTAAGGGCGTCGATGTTTTGCGGCGAGAGCCTTAAAACTTTCTCTAGATAACCGGAACCTTCTTCCAAAACTCCTGTCTCAACAAGCATTTTTGCTAAATTAAGATTGGCCTCAATATTATCCTCATCTGCGTCAACAGCATCTTTTGCCAAATGAATTGCATCCTTTAGTTTCCCTTCATCCCATAAAATAACAGCAAGGTTTTTAAGTGCATTACTATGTTTTGGACAATCAGAAATAATTTCCATAAGAATTTTTTTTGCACTTTTCTTGGGACCTAAGTATGATTTTATTTCAGCCAGGATTGTTAGTAGGTCAGGATTGTCAGAATATTTTAATGCCAAGCTTGATGCCAACTGATGAGCTTTTTCAAATAATTTGTTTTTTATTAGATATTCTAATGCATAAAACTCTTCTCCGATTTCAGAAATAGTTTTATCACAATTATATTCTTGAAAAGATGTAAGGTGTTCTCTAGTTCGGTACAATACACCCCAATTGGTTTTCATGAAAACTTCTGAAACTAGAGGAATCATACATTTTCTGTGGTCAGGAATAGCTTTGGATGCCCATAAATAGGGCTCCATAGCAAGCCAAGTGCTTGTGTAAGAAAGTTTGTCAGTGTTATGGATCTTTATGTATTCATTATGTGATTGGCGCACTGCGAGTGGTTCCGGATGAATAGTTTTTATAAATAAGAATTTATTAACAAAGCGGATCTTTGTGGCAAGAGATATTTGACATAGTAATAACCTGTCTGGCGCTGGGAGTTCTGGTATAGGTATAGACATAGCCAGTTTTAAAAAATCCGTCCTGAATAAACCTAACAAAAAATTAACATAGGGAATCTTATTTATTCCAACATTTGTAGCAGCTTGAATAACCATCTCCAGGTAAGTCATATTGTTAGGATTATTCTTGTCCTCTGGTTTAAAGGAAAAACTGTCTAAATGTGTTCCATCTTCTTCTTTGTGATGCCAAGCACACATAGCAAGACCCGCTTCAGGATGGTTTTCAAGTTCATTTACCAGAGTACTGATAAAATCAGGTTCCCAGAGGTCATCACCGGCAGGTATCATAAAGTACTTACCTCTTGCTATCTTCACCAACTGTACCAAATCAGCATTGGAAGTGATATTGGTTTCGTGTCTGCAATATTTAATCCTTTTATCCTTTTTTTCAAACTCTTTGCAAATTTCACCTGTTTTATCTGTTGATGCACTGTCAGATATAATTAACTCAAAGTCAGAAAATGTCTGTGATAGCAAAGAGTTCAATGCCCTGCCAATAAGTTTTTCCTCATTTCTAATGGTCATTGCAATAGTAACACATGGTGTTTTGGAATTAGATGTCATATTCCCTCTCTCATTATCGAATTTGTCCCACCATCAAACTAAGGAGACAAGAGTAATCATTTTGGCTACAGTAATAGAAACCAGACAATTGAAAGAAAGCATATAGAGAATTCACCAAAATAGAATAAAACTCCTTGTGTATTATCTTGCTACTCAGGCACAAAGTTGTAACCAAGAGCTAAAAGTGAAGACTGGGGTGAGCGATATTAATTTTAGCCGCTTTACCCCTTTATCCTTTGTGTGCTTTGCTTTTGTGCCTATTTGATGCAGTTACGTATTATCTAACAAAAATGTCTCAACACAATTAAGAAAATAATCGCATTCTAGTCTACCTATATCCTGATGTACTCCTATATGAATACCGTTTTCTCCAATATATTCGCTGTTTGGGAAATCGCCGATTTTATGGTTTAAAAAAGAAAAACCAGAGCATTGAGTTGGCATAGAAGAGAACAAGCTTCTACTATCTATCCTTTTGCTTTCTAAATAATTTACAAGTTGATTTCGTGTAAACTCGGATTTATCTTGGATAATAAACGGAAAAGCATGTGGACCTATCTCTTCGTAGGGTTCTTTTGTTATTGTTGTTAAATAGGGTGAAAATTTTTTGAATTCTTCCAAAAGGTAATAAAGGTTTTCACACCTTTTCTTAAGAATTAAATCATATATCTCAAGATTTCCTAAGCCGATTGCAGCTTCAAATTCATTCATCTTTGAAGAAAAGCCTATGCGTTCAAAAATGAACCTTATATCGGCATTATCACCAGACTGGAACCTTTTATTACAATAGGCAGATGCGGTATTAACCACACAACTTTCACATTTACACGCTCTACCATGGCTTCTCAAAGATCTCAATATTTCAGCAAAATCTGCATTGTCTGTAGTAATAATTCCACCCTCTATTGTGGTTATAATGTGAGCCACATAAAGACTGTATGCAGCCATGTCTCCCAGTGCACCTACGTTTCTATTTTTGTATTTAGCACCATGTGCCTCTGCTGCGTCTTCGATGACATAAAGGTTATATTGTTTTGCAATTTTATTAATAGCATCCATATCTGCTGGTTTTCCCATCAAATGTACCGGCATTATCGCTTTTGTTTTCCCTGTTATAACCTCTTCGATTTTTATGGGGTCTATATTTAGTGTTTCTTTGTCAATATCAACGAAAACTGGAGTAAACCCGGCTTGCAAGACTGCGTTTCCAGTCGCCACAAATGAAAGGGCAGGAACTATAATCTCATCTCCTCGTTCAGCCCCAAAATCATATAACACTGCTAAAGCCAATGCATCTGCATCGGTGCCTGTACCAACGGCCACCGCTTCTTTTGTACCGATCAACTCGGCAAATTTTACTTCAAACTCCCGAACGTATTTACCACTGGAAAGACGCCCCTTGTTAAGAGATTCATTAATTAGTTCCCTGGCTTTATTTGTTACCGACATCGCACCAAAGGGTATTCCTACAATACTACTCATTTCAAAAAGTCACCTCAATTAACCCCTTTTTTAAAAGACAAAGAAGCTTAGCATCCTACATTCCGCTAGTTCAAGGCCCTTGGTTTTGATTTTTTTGAGAGCCAAAAACATTAATTTATTTGGCTGATATAAAGACACAGGCGTCTCCAGGAGGTCAAGTACCTTTATTTGTGTTTTGTGGAGTTTAGCGGGGAATATGCAAATACTCTCACCATGCACTACCTCATATCGTTCACCACCCTTGAATAGTCTCACTATATCAAAGGTGGTTGGATATTTACCTGATCTTTCTTCGGGATAAATGGGAAGCGTTTTGATATAATTTCTTTTCATAACAATTAGTAGTTGACGTTCTATAGGTGTTGCCATCATGAGTGCCATAACATGCATGTGCTGGTTCGAAAACTATCCGATAACTATAAAAAACACAAGCAAGCAATGAGTGAACTCACAAAACTAAACCACGGTCATCCCGTAAGCTCGTAAAATAGGCCTAAAACGCCTTATTTCCTAGCGAATTTCTTTCAAATCTCAAACAGTGAGTTTCTTGTTTTTACACAAATACCCTCTCCCTGTAGGCTGAGTAAAGCCGCGTGCTGTCCCATATTTTGCCGGACTCTCGGTAGCTCGCCAATACTTCAGTTTGCGCTGAAGCGTGCGAAGCTGATTGTCCTGATACTGCCCTGGAGTTGCGTTTTGAAGGTATTCAAATATCGTTTTACCCTCAAGGCCGGGGTTAATATCCAGCATCTCAAGTATTGCCGGCCAGTCTTTCTCAAATGGATCTTTTCGTGTCTTCCAGCCATGCCTGGACTTGATCTGGCTTGGTAACTTCCCGTTTCTTAAGTATTTCCGGGCTGTTTTGGGGTCCATTCCTGCTTTCGCTGCTGCTATGCTTC